>Ga0268299_1001318_pt1 | contig 46482 bp, 36 predicted proteins | sample NOBtaG_FD_193484 | JGI IMG/M metagenome (GOLD analysis project Ga0268299, IMG submission 193484) | Activated sludge microbial communities from bioreactor in Nijmegen, Gelderland, Netherland - NOB reactor | ecosystem: Engineered > Bioreactor > Aerobic > Activated sludge | place: Netherlands... | reverse complement strand
CATGCGAAGGCTCCTCGTCACCCTCGATGCCATGCTGCGAGAACAAGTCCCATGGAGACCTGCCCTTGAAACCACTTGAAAATCAAGACAGTCGCTGAGGCGAGAAGGGCTGCCGGAGCCGACGCGCTGCACGCGCGGCGCCGCGAAGCGGCTGCCGGAGCCGACGCGCTGCACATCCCGACCGAGTGTTGAGGCGAAGGGGGCAACCGCTGCCGACGCGCTGCACCTGCGGCGCTGCAATCGGGCCTCGCGCGGCGCGACTTCGAGACGCGCAATCACGGAGAGGGCTTGGCGTACACTGGCGGAATGGCCACCACCGCCCAGAGTCCCGCGGCATCCGCCGCGTCGATCACCGTGCCGCTGCTCGATCTCAAGGCGCAGTATGCGTCGATCCGCGCCGAGATCGAGCCCGTCGTGCGCGAGGTGATCGAGAGCCAGTACTTCATCGGCGGCCCGCAGATCGAGGCGTTCGAGCGCGAGGTCGCGGCATACTGCGGAGCGAAGCACGCGGTGGGGTGCGCCAACGGAAGCGATGCGATCGTGCTGGCGCTGCAGGCGCTGGGCGTGGGTCCCGGAGATGAGGTGATCCTGCCGACCTACACCTTCTTCGCGACGGCGGGGAGTGCGCATCGGCTTGGTGCGAAACCCGTCTTCGCCGACATCGACCCGACGACCTACAACCTCTGCCCGGAGAGCCTGCGGCGCGCGATCGGCCGCTGCCGACGCCTCCGCGCCATCATTCCGGTGCATCTGTTCGGACAGGCGGCCGACATGGACGCGATCCTCGCCGTCGCGACCGAGCAGCGCGTTCCGGTGGTGGAGGACGCGGCGCAGGCGATCGGCTGCGAGGAGACGGGCGGGCGACGCGTCGGTTCACGCGGGGCCGTGGGCACATTCAGCTTCTTCCCGAGCAAGAACCTCGGCGGCTTCGGTGACGGCGGTCTCGTCACCACGAACGATGCGCCGCTCGCGGAGCGCCTGCGCCGGCTTCGCAATCACGGCATGGAGCCCAAGTACTTCCATGACGAGGTCGGCATGAACTCGCGCCTCGACGCCCTCCAGGCGGCGATCCTCCGCGTGAAGCTGCGCCATCTCGATGCGTGGACCGCGGCGCGGCAATCGAACGCGGCGTGGTACGACCGCGCGTTCGCGGAAGCGGGCGCCAAGGACAGTCGCGAGCCGCTCGAGTCGAGCGGACTTCCGATCCGCACGCCCGCGCCGGCGGTGCCGGGCGCGCGGCACATCTACAACCAGTATGTCGTGCGCGTGCCGAGCCGGATCCGCGATCGCGTGCGCGACGAGCTCACCGCCCGGAAGATCGGAACGGAGATCTACTACCCGCTTCCGCTGCACCTCCAGAAGTGCTTCGCATCCATCGGTGACGGCCCGGGCTCGCACCCGCACGCGGAACTCGCCGCGAAGGAGACGATCGCCCTGCCGATCTACGGCGAGCTCACCGAGGCGCAGCGGCGCCATGTGACGGACTCGCTGATCGACGCAGTGAAGCGCCATGCCTAGGACGGCCCGGGAAACCGTCGGCGCGTTGGCCTCGCGCCGATCCATGCCGCGCTGCCAGGTGCTCGTCGTGGCGCCGCATCCGGACGACGCGGAGCTTGCGATGGGCGGAACGATGGCGCGCTTGGCGGCGCTGGGGCACCGCGTGCATGTGCTCGATCTGACGGACGGTGAACCGACGCCCCACGGGTCGCCCGCGAAGCGTGCGCGAGAAGCGAGGCGCGCCGCAGCGATCCTCGGCATCACCCGATCGTGCCTTGGGCTGGCGAATCGGGAGATCGTTCACGATCTGGCCTCGCGCCACGCGGTTGCGGCGGCGATTCGACTCTACCGCCCCGATCTGCTGTTCGCGCCCTACGGCGAGGATGCGCATCCGGACCATGTCGCGGCCACGCGCATCGTGGAGGACGCCCGCTTCGACGCGAAGCTGACGAAGTCCCGGATCCCCGGCGAGCCGCACTGGACGCCCCGACTCTTCCACTACTACGCGACGCATCTGAGGATCGTGCCCGCACCGTCGTTCCTCGTGGATACGAGCGGCTTCGACGGCCTGCGCCGGCGTGCGGTTCTTGCGTACCGGAGCCAGTTCGTCGAACACCGCGGCAATCGCCGCGTCGTGGCGTGGCTCGATGCAGCCGCGATCTACTTCGGCAGCCGAATCGGCACCGCCACGGCTGAGCCGTTCTTCAGCCGCGAGGCGATCGGAATCGGCGACCCCTCGGTGTTCATCGGCGCGGCATCGGCGTCGTTCCCACGGCCGACGCGTCGAGATCTCGCAGCAGGTCGGTCGCGAGCGAGCGGATGAATGCGTGAAGGCGGTCGGCCTCGTCGCGATCTCCCGCCGAGGTGGCGCGGAGGTATTCGCGCGCGAAGCGGGACAGCGTGAACAGATCCTGCGCTCGCGGCGCCAGCAGCGCCCTGGCCTCCGGCCAGCCGCTCGCGCGGCCGATCGCGCCGCTGACGCCCTCCGGCAGTGCCTCGAGTTCATCCGCGAGCAGCCGCAGCAGGCGCGTCCGCAGCCGCCAGAGAGGCGCTTCGCGTGCCTGCAGCGCCAGCGCCTCGCGCAGCGCAGCGTCGTCACCACGGGCCAGCGCCTCCACGGCGATCGCCACGCGCGCATCCATCGCGTCGGTGGCGCCGGGGATTCCCCCGAGGTCGTCCCATCCGCCCCATCGACCGAGCAGGCGCGGATTCGTCCGCCGGCTCGTGAGCGCCGCCGCATCGTTTATGAGATCGAAGAGCGCGATGATCGGCGCGACCGCCGCCGAGGCGGCCTCCGCATTGCCCTCGCCCCATGCGGCGGCCCATGCCTCGCGCCGACGATCGAGCGCTCCGAGCAGTTCCGGTGCTCGTCCTGCCGCGAGCTCCACCACCGCCGGATCGCCCCGGCGAATCGCCATCTCGACGGGAAGCTCCCGCACGCGTCGCCAATCCGCCAGGAACGCCTCGCAGCGGAGCAGCGCCTGCTCGGATCGCTGCGCATCCGCGAGTTGAGGCAGCGTGCTGCGCCAGCGCTGCACGAGCGGCTTGGCGTGAACGGGCAGCCGCGCCTCGATCTCCGTGAGCGCGCGATCGATTCCGTCGAGCGCCTGAATGGCGCGGACGCGGCGCCGCTGACTCTCGAGCAGGCTCGCGAAGGCTGGATCCGTCGGGTGTGCGGACGGCGCCGCAAGCGTCTCCACCTGGCGAAGCACGGGCTCCTCGGCCCGCAGCGCATCCCTCGTGAGATCCCGACGCAGCGTGCGAAGCTCGCGTCGCACTTCGTTCACCTCGAGCGTGCGGACCTCCACCATCGTGCGAAGCAGCGCCTCCACCATGCGAAGGCGCTCGACGGCGCTCGTGGCGGATGCTGCGTCGGCAGCCGGCGCCGCCAGCGCGGTGAGCGTCTTGACGACGCGCGCGGGATCGATGGGGCCGCGCGGGGCGTTCGGCTGCCGCGGGCGCACGAGCGTCGTTGCCGTCTCCACTGTCTTCGCCACCGCGTCCAGTTGCGCCAGGTCGCGCACGCCACGGTCCCGATCCGCAGGTGATGCCATCGCGTCAACCGACTCGATCCATCGCCGCTGGAGCGAGTCACGGAGGCTCACGGGCAGCCATGAGGCGCTCGTGATGATCGCGACGCCCGCCGGCACGCGAAGCAGGGGCTGGGCGATGACGATCGCCTCGGGGCGCAGATCCGGCCACTCCTCCGCGGCACGAAGCTGCTCCGCGACGGCATTCAGCGACGCCGCAAGTTCGGGCGGAAGCGTCGGATCCGCAGCCGCCGTGGCCACTTGATCGGCGCCGCGATCCGAGCTGGACTCCGTGCCCGGCGTGCCACTCATCGCCGGCCAGGGATTCACGGCACGCGGCAGTGAGAGGACCTCCAGCACCGGATCGAGCCCCGCCAGAGCCCGCGCGAGCGATGCTCGCAACTCGCTCATCGGCGCAGCGCGCAGTTCCGCAGGTGCTGCGATGAAGCGCTCGAGCGCCTCGCGAGCAGGAGCTGCGCCGGCGACTCCGGCAGCGGGCAGGCGATCGATCGACCGGTCGAACTCTCCGCGCGCATCGGCGAGGCGGAAACCCGCCACGACCAGATCGTGGCATCGATTCGAAGGGTCATCGCCGCGGACGAGCAGCTCGTGGGCCAGCCGTCGCCATGCAATCGACGCCTCCAGTGAACGCGATTCGCCGTCCTCCGCGCGGGATCGTGCGGCAAGGTGCTCCACCTCCTGCGCCAGCGCTGCGGCCAGCATGCTCGCCGCATTGCGTTCGGGAAGCGACGGCGCCTGATCGACCGTGTCGAGATTCAGCCGCTGCGCGACGGCTGGTGTCGTGACCGCAAGGGCCGGGAGGAGCGCGATCACCGCGATCGTCCAGTGTTGGTGCGAGAGCGGGTTCGCGTGTGCATGCACACCCTGGCGCACGATCCGATGCGTGCGTTCGTGCATGCGCTGGGGCGGTGACTCTGTACCCATGGAGCTCATCCGCGCCGCCATCGTTCGCCGAGATGAGTCCACTCGAGCGTCAGCCCATGCGCGGGAAGCGTGGGACCCGCGCGGCCGCGATCGAGTGACGCGAGGATGTCGGGAACGAGGCCGGGCGGCACTCGCCCGCGCCCGACCTCGACGAGCGTGCCGGCGATGATGCGCACCATGTTGTAGAGAAAGCCCGGGCCTGCGACATCGATGGCAAGATCGTGCGCGCCGACGCGTGCCACGCGACAGGTGTTCACCGTCCGGATGGTCGACTCGCGCCCGTGATCGGCGCATGTGACGGCGAGGAAGTCGTGCGTTCCCTCGAATGCGCCCGCCGCCTGCTGCATCGCATCCAGATCGAGAGCGTGGAAGGTGTGGAAGACGAAGTGCCGGTCGAAGAGCGGCACGGGCGAGGTTCGTCCGGCGGCAGGACGGATGCGGTAGCGATAGCCCTTGCTGGCGCAGTGGATCGATGGATCGAAGCCGTCCGGCGCGGCATGGGCCGACAGCACCTGCATGTCATCCGGCAACCTTGCGTTGATGGCGGCCGCCAGTCGATCGATCGGAATGCGACTCTCCGCAGAGAACGCCACGACCTGGTCCTTCGCATGCACGCCCGCATCGGTTCGGCTTGCCCCCTGTGTCCGGACCAACGCCCCGAACACGACCGCCAGCGCCTGCTCCAGGGATCCCTGAACCGTTCTCTGCGGCTCCTGCCCCGGCGGGTCCTGGCGCTGCCAGCCGTGAAAGGCCGTGCCGTCATAGGCCAGATGCAGGCGGAAGCGGGGCATCCGCGCATTATCGCCAGTGGATGCAGCGATGGTGCCGCGCGCAGGCGATTCGAGGCTGGAATCACGGAGATGCTGCTGTAGCATCCGAGAGCGCGCCGGGGCCGAAGACCCGCTCCGGCGTAGGGCATCCAGATCAACACAGATTCACAGGAGAAAGACATGAGTCGATTCATCGCAGCCGCCTCCCTCGCCGGGGCACTCACCGCCATGACGGCGGCCGACCTGATCACGATCGACGGCACCGCGGACCTGAAGTACGGCGCTCCGCTTGCCGTGCAGGACACGCTCACCGGATTCGGAGATGCGGACCTGGGCCTCACAGGCTGGTGCAACGGCTCCGAGCTCGACTCGGGCTACGCCGTGCTGGACCTCAAGGCCGGCTACCTCTATCTGGTGCTCGCGGGCAACCTCGAGAGCAACTTCAACAAGCTGGAGGTCTTCATCGATGCCGGCATCGGCGGGCAGAACCAGCTTCGCGGCGACAATCCCGATGTCGACTTCAACGGCCTCAACCGCATGGGCTTCCTCGACAAGGCGAACCCGGGCCTGAAGTTCGATGCCGGCTTCGAGGCATCGTTCTGGTTCAGTGCCACCTGCGGCAATACCGACGACCTCTTCGCGCTCTATGCGAACGCAGCGCAGCTGCTTCCGGAGGGCGGCGGAGCCGGCGCGTACCTCGGCACCACCGGTGATGGCGGCATCATCGCGTCGGCTCTGGGCGTTGATGTGGCCATCAACAACTCCAATGTTCGAGGCGTCACGGGAGCCAATGGCGGCACGGGCACCGGTGCCGGCGTCACCACCGGTGTCGAGCTGCGCATCCCGCTTTCGCTCATGGGCTACAAGGGCGGCCCGATCAAGGTCTGCGCCTTCATCAACGGCGGTGGCCACGACTACATGTCCAACCAGGTCCTCGGCGGCATCGGTGGCCTGCCCAACCCCTCCTGCGGCAATCCCCCGGATTGCTCCGAGTATGTGGATGTCCGCACCATCGATTTCAGCGCGATCGCGGGCAATCAGTACTTCGTGATCGGCGCTGAGCCGAGCAACTGCCCCGCGGACTTCAACGACGATGGTCAGGTCGACGGTGGCGACCTCGGCTCGCTGCTGGGTCAGTGGGGCGCCTGCGCCGACTGCCAGGCTGACTTCAACGACGACGGTCAGGTCGACGGCAACGACCTCGGCACGCTGCTCGGTGCCTGGGGAGCCTGCCCTGAGTAAGACCTCGCGCGACTCTGCTCGGCGTTGACGCCATCGCCGATGCCAACTACCAGCGCTCGCCCTCGGCGCCGGTGCGGAAGAAGTGAACCGCATCGGCGTCGGGGGCGATGTGCATCGTGGCTCCCTCGATGGGGGCGCTCGGTGAGGCGATGCGCATCGTCCATCGCCCGAACGGCGTCTCCACCAGCACATCGGCTCGATCACCGAGGAACTCGACCGCCTCCACGCGCGCCGGAATCGCGCCGTAGCCCTCGGGTGCGATCGAGAGGTGCTCCGGACGCACGCCGATGATCGCAGGCGCTTCGCCGGATGCCGGCGCCGTCGGTGCGCGCGAGTCGGCGACGCGCACGCTCGCGTCGCCACGCGTGAAGCGAATCGATGCGCCCTCGCGGCGCAGGATGCCCTCGGCGAAGTTCATCGCGGGGCTGCCCACGAATCCCGCGACGAAGCGATTCTGCGGCTCGCGGTAGAGCTCCGCGGGCGTGCCCGCCTGCATCACGCGGCCGCCGTGCATGACCAGGATGCGGTCGCCGAGGCTCATCGCCTCCTCCTGGTCGTGCGTGACATAGACCATGGTCGCGCGAAGGCGCCGATGCAGGATCCGGATCTCCGCGCGCATCTCGTGGCGGAGCTTCGCGTCGAGGTTCGAGAGCGGCTCGTCGAAGAGGAAGACGCTCGGCTCGCGCACGAGCGCCCGACCGAGGGCGACGCGCTGGCGCTGGCCGCCGGAGAGCTGCGACGGGCGACGATCGAGCAGGGGCGAGAGTCCGAGCATGGCGGCGGCGTCTCGCACGCGGTGTTCGATCTCGGCGGTTTCGGTGCGACGGCCAGCTCGCCCCGCCGGCGTGAGCAGCGCCGCGAGGCCTCGGTGCGTGCGGCGCTGGAGCAGCCCGAATGAGAGGTTTCGCCGCACATCCATGTGCGGATAGAGCGCGTAGTTCTGGAAGACCATTGCCACATCGCGCCGGCGCGCGGGAAGGTGCGTGGCATCAACCTCGCCGATGCGAAGCGAGCCCTCCGTGAACTCCTCGAGTCCCGCGATCATGCGCAGGAGCGTGCTCTTGCCGCAGCCGCTCGGTCCGACGAGCACGATGAACTCGCCCGAGCGGATCTCGAGCGAGACGCGATCGACCGCGCGCACGCCGCCTGAATAGACCTTCACCGCATTGCGGATCGAGACGGTGGTCATCCCGTCACCGCAATTCGCATTGAGAGGCTGGTCATCCCTTCACCGCTCCCGCGCCGAGACCCTGCACGAACTGCCGCTGCGCCGCGATGAAGAGCACGATGCAGGGCAGCATCGTGGCGAGACTGGCGGCCATGAGCAGGTGCAGGCGGTTCACGCCGCCGTACTGGTTGCGGAAGCTGTTGAGCGCCACGCTGAGAGTCGCCTCCTCCGTGCTGTGAAGGTACACGAGCGGCGCGAGGAAGTCGTTCCACACGAAGATGAAGGTGAAGACGACGCAGATCGCCGTGACCGGTCGGCAGAGCGGCAGCACCACGCGCCACCAGAGTCCGAGCCAGGAGAGTCCGTCGAGCCGCGCGGCCTCGAAGAGCGCTTCCGGGATCTGCACGATGAACTGGCGATAGAGGAAGATGAAGAAGGCGCTGCCGAAGAACGCAGGCACGACGAGCGGAAGCAGCGTGTCGATCCAGCCGAGTCCGCGAAAGAGCATGAAGAGCGGAATGAGCGTGACCTGCGCGGGCAGCATCATCGTGGCGAGCATGAGCAGGAAGAGCGGCCGGCGTCCTCGGAATCGCACGCGCGCCATGGCGAACGCCACGAGGCTCGAGCTCAGCACCGTGCCGAGCGTGACGAGCGCGGTCACGATGATCGAGTTGGAGAGCGCGTCCAGGAAGCCGACCCACGGCTCCGAGCCCATGCGCCGCAGGCTCTCGGCGTAGTTGCTCCACTGCGGATCGCGCGGAATGAGCCGCGTCGGATCGGCCGTGACGGTGGCGCGCAGCGCGCCGGCCTCGTCCTGGAGCGACACGAGCAGCATCCAGAGCAGCGGCGCGACCATCACGATCGTGCCGAGCGCCAGCAGCGCATAGACGCCCGCAGCGGCGAACGGATGCATGGGACGACCGCGCTTCATCGCGCCCCGGCCTCCTGATGGACGAAGCGACGGCTGGTGCGCAGGAGCAGCAGCGTCACCGTCATGATGGTCAGGAGCAGGATCCACGCCAGCGCCGACGCGTAGCCCATCTCGTAGTACTCGAAGCCCTGGTTGTAGAGGTAGAGCACATAGAAGCGCGTGAGATCCTCCGGGCCGCCGCTCGTCATGACGAAGGCCTGCGTGAAGACCTGGAACGATCCGATCAGCGCCATGAGCGTGTTGAAGAGGATGACCGGCCCGAGCATCGGCAGAGTGACAAAGAGGAAGCGCCGCCATGGCGGGACGCCGTCGATTTCCGCGGCCTCATGCAGCTCCTCCGGGATGCTCTGGAGTCCCGCGACATAGATCATCATGCTCGCTCCGATCGACCAGAAGCTCATGAGCGCGAAGGCGGGCGGACCGAAGAGCCTTGCGTCACCCTCGAGCCAGTCGGGCGGCACGAGACCGACGACGCCCAGGATCGGCGCCAGCGCATGGTTCAGCAGGCCATGCTCCGCGTCGAAGACCCAGCGCCAGAGCACGGCCACGCCCACGCCCGCGAGCACGCTCGGCAGGTACCACGCCGCGCGGAAGAAGGGGATGCCCGCGAGCGTGCGGCTCATGAGCACTGCGGCGCCGAGCGCAAGGATCTGCCCACCCGGCACCGCCACGAGCACGTAGTAGAGAGTGACGATCGCGCTCGTCCGGAGCCGCTCGTCGTGCAGGATCATCTGGAGGTAGTTTCCCGCGCCGATCCAGCGAGCCTCCTCGATCGGCGCGAGTCCGTTCCATCGCGTCAGCGAGAGCAGGAGCGAGATGGCGATCGGTGCGAGCATGAACAGCAGGAACCCGACGATCCAGGGCGACGCGATGAGCAGTCCCGCGCGCTCCTCGCGCCGTGCGCCCGGCGTGAGCGCTCCGCCTCGAAGCGCCACGGCCGCCGTCAGCATCGAAGCGAGGACCAGCGCTGCGCCGACCACCATCAGCGTGCTCCAGGGCATTCGCGGCCTCGATCCCGTCGCCGAGGCCGACAGCGGCGAGGCGAGCGTGTCCGCCCAGATCCGCTCTACATCCCGAGCCGCCTGCGGCAGACTGATGCTTCCCACCTTGAGTGCCGCATCGAGGCGGTTGGAGAGCAGATCGTCGAAGCGCGGATCGGCGGGCCAGCCGAGCGGCGTCGCATGGAGCGCCGCCTCCATGTACGCGCGGTCGTTCGCGGGCGGCAGGGACGGGTCGATGAAGGCGTCGCTCTCGGCCACCGCGCGGATCGCGGGAACCGCGAGGCCCAGGCGCGACTGCTCCGCCTGCACCCGAGGACTTGCGAGCCAGCGGATCAGCGCCCACGCCTCCTCCTTGTGCCGGCTCTGCGGCGACATGCCCCAGGCCACCGTGAGCACGATGTTCGACGGCTCGCGCCCCGCGGCGCGCGGCAGCGGCGCGAAGTCCCATTCGAAGTCGCGGATGCGTCGATACTCCGGCACCACCCAGCGACCGAACGGTCCCGCCATGCCCAGCCGCCCGTCCACGAATCCCGCGGCACCCGCGGTGAGCTTGCTGCGCCCGCTCGTCAGCGTGCGCTCCTCCTCGTGCCGCCAGTCGCGCAATCGCGCAAGGACGCGCTGCACCGCCGGATCGGAGAGCCGGAGGTCATGGAAGCCGTCGCCGACCACATCGACGCCCTCGCTGCGCAGGTATGCGCGGACCATCGCGGACCAGGTGACGAACTCCGCGCCGATGCATGGACGCCCCAACGCATCGTCGATCGCTCCGATGCGCCGCGCCGCGTCGATGAAGTCGTCCCAGGTCCAGTCATCCTTCGGGAACGGCACGCCCGCGCGGCGGAAGAGATCCTTGTTGTAGTAGAAGCCGACGGTGGTGAAGTCCTTCGGGATTCCGTAGAGCGGTCCCTCGCCTGCGCGCTCGCCGTCGAATCGGAATGCGCCGACCACGCTCGGGAAGAACGCGTCGAGGTCGACGGCATCGCGCTCGACCCAGCCGTCGAGCGGCTCGAGCACGCCGATCGAGCTCCAGAAGGGCACGCGCTCGAAGGGGACATAGAAGACATCCGGCGGCTCGCCCGAGGCGAGCATCGTCTGGAGCTTGGTGCCGAAGCTGGCGGCGTCGCCGGGGTTGATGCGACGCACGCGCACGCCGGGATGGGCCGCCTCGAATCCCTTGAGCGTGCGGTCGACGATCTCGTTCTCCTCCGGCCCGCCTTCGCCCGACCAGTGGAGGACGACCAGCTCCACCTCGGTGCCGCTGCGCGAGCGCTCCCATCGCGAGAGCATGCGCCAGCCCTTCCACCCGAAGGCCCAGAGGACGGCCGCGATCGCAACGAACAGGAGCACGCCTCGAAGCACGCGGCCGAGGCGGCTTCCATGGTCATCAGGCATGGCGACTCCGCATTGCTGCCGCAGTCGCGACGCGGCGCCCCGCTACCATGACCGACCCCGATGGATCGCCGCGGTGCTGACGCATCGGAGGAGGAGTGTAGTTGAGTCGCATCGCGAAGATCCTTCTGCTGCCGGCGATCACCGCCATGTCCGTGGCGTGCCTCGTCGGCGCGAATGCATCATGGCGCGCCGATGACGGCGCTGCGCATCCGTTTCCGCCGGCCGTCGAGATCGCCGAGATCCCGCGCGATGCTGCGGAGTCGCCGGGACCGCAGCCGCCCTCGGTGCGAGCCTCGAGGTCGACCCGCGCGCCCGATGCGTGGGCCGTGACCTTCGTGTTCCATGCACCCCCGGATGCCAGGGCCGTCTCGATCGCGGGCAGCTTCAACGGCTGGAACGCGACGCGAACGCCGATGGCGCCGGTCCCGGACGCACCGGCACGCGAGCCCTCGACCGCTCCCGGCGCGAGCGAGCGGCCATGGACGGTGACGCTCGAACTGCCCGACGGCGAGCATTGGTACAAGTTCGTCGCCGATGGTCAGCGCTGGTCCCACGACCCGCGCAATCCTGCCGGCGACGACGACGGGCACGGCGGACGCAACTCGCGAATCCGGCTCGGCGCGGAGGCGAACATCGACGCTTCGAAGGCCCGCCGCGGCGACGGCTCGATCGAGCCGGCGGGGCTCGGGCATGACCCGGCGCGGCGTCGCGATCGGCAGCGCCTGGGCGAGGATCGCTGGCTGATTCGAGCGCGGTCGCTTGCGGGCGATGTGGAACGAGCCGACATGGCGCGCAGCGACGGCACGATCGTGCCGATGCGCTTCGCAGGTCCGTCGGGGGCGTTCGACTGGTGGGAGATCGAGACCGGTATCGCGGCGCCGCTGCGATACACCTTCGTGTTCACGGATGGAGATCGTCGCGTGCGCGACCCAAGGATCCACGAGATCGAGCCGTCGGAAACGCCCGCCATCGCCACGCCCGACTGGGCTCGCGACGCGGTCTGGTATCAGGTCATGGTCGATCGCTTTCGCAACGGCGATCCGGCGAACGACCCCGATCCCGTGCGCCCCTGGCGCAGCGAGTGGTACGCGCCGAGTCCGTGGGAAGGACGCGACGGCCAGACCTTCTACAAGCACTTCGTCTTCGACCGACTCTACGGCGGCGATCTCGCCGGCCTGCAATGGGCGCTGCCGTACCTCAAGGAGCTCGGCGTCAATGCGCTCTACCTGATGCCGATGTTCCAGGCGCAGGGACCGCACAAGTACAACGGCCGCTCCTACATCCACATCGACGAGCACTTCGGCACGAAGGGCGACTATGCCGCGGCCGAGGCGAAGGAGGACCTGCTCGATCCGTCGACATGGACCTGGACCGCCAGCGACCGCGCGTTCCTCGACTTCCTGAAGGTGGCGAAGTCGATGGGCTTCCGCGTCATCATCGACGGCGTCTTCAACCACACCGGCACCGATCATCCGGCGTTCCGCGATGTGCGCGATCGACGGCAGAAGAGCCGCTTCGCGGACTGGTACGAGATCAGGAGCTGGGAGCCGTTCGACTACGAGGGCTGGTGGGGCTTCAAGTCGCTTCCGGTGTTCGTGAAGGACGAGGCGCATGGGCTCAAGTCCGAGTCGCTGCGCAGGCACATCTTCGATGCGACGCGCCGATGGATGGATCCCGACGGCGACGGTGATCCGAGCGACGGCATCGACGGCTGGCGCCTCGATGTGCCCAACGAAGTGCCGATGGCGTTCTGGCGCGACTGGTGTCGCCATGTGCGTTCGATCAATCCCGACGCGTACATCGTCGGCGAGATCTGGACTCGCGCCGAGCCGTGGCTCGACGGCGCGACCTTCGACGCGGTCATGAACTACGAGTTCGCGAAGCCGGCGGTCGCGTGGGTGGCCAACCGCGAGCGCAAGCCCAGGGCGAGCGAACTGGATGCAGCGCTGGCGGCGCTGCGCCTCGCCTACCCCGACGCCGCGACGAGGGTGATGCAGAATCTCGTCGACAGTCACGACACGGACCGGATCGCGAGCATGATCAGGAATCCCGATCGCCCCTACAACGAGCGCAATCGCGAGCAGGAGGGGCATCGATACGACTCGAGCCGTCCCGAGGCCGAGCACTTCCGGCGGCAGCAGCTGCTTGCACTGCTCCAGGCGACCTACGTCGGAGCGCCGATGATCTACTACGGCGACGAGGCGGGCATGTGGGGCGCCGGGGATCCCGGCAATCGCAAGCCGATGCTCTGGAAGGATCTCGAGCCCTACGAAGATCCGCTCGACAACTTCGTCGACGAGGCGATGCTCGACTTCTATCGCGGTGCACTGGCCCTGCGGCGCGAACATGCGGCGCTGCGCCGAGGTTCGTTCCTCACCGTGCTCGTCGATGACGACCAGGATGTCTGGGCGTTCGTCCGCGAGGACGACCGGGAGCAGGTGCTCGTGGCGCTCAACGCAAGCGATCGCGCCGGCGTCGTCACGCTGCCGGAAGCGCTCGGCACGGGATGGCGCGCCGTCTTCGGCGAGGCGGAAGGACCTGCGGGCGATCCGCTCTGGCCTCGCGTGGAGATTCCGCCGACCGCCGGTCGCGTCTGGGTGCGCACGAAATGAGCCGCGCGGCACGCCCTGCCACGCGTCGCCGCGCGGCGCGTGCCGCCGTCGGTGTTCGTCACGCTGGCGTGCTGCTGCATCCGACATCGCTCGACGGGCCCGATGGCATCGGCGACATCGGCCCGGCCGCCCATCGCTTCCTTGGATGGCTCGCGAGCGCCGGCTTCTCGGCGTGGCAGATGCTGCCGATCGGTCCGGTCGGGCGCGGGAACTCCCCGTACAGCACGCTCTCATCCTTTGCCGGCGAATCGATGCTGCTCTCGCTGGACGCGCTGGTGGAAGAAGGCTGGCTTTCGCGCCGCCGTCTCGAGCTGGCCCGACGCAGCGCCTCCGGTCGCGGCACCGAGGCACGCGGTTCCACCGGACGCGTCGGATGGGATGCGGCGCGGCGCTTCAAGCGTCCGCTGCTGCTCGAGGCCTATGAGGGATTCCTTTCGCAGCGCGGTTCGCATCGAACCGACTACCGGCGCTTCCTCGAATCGACGATCGACTGGCTGCCCGCTTGGTGTGCCCTCGGAACACCGGTCGAGGGATCTCCCGGCGAAACGGCGTTCCTCCAGTTCGCGTTCGAGCGGCAGTGGACGGCGCTGCGCCGTCGTGCAACGCGCCTCGGCGTCGAACTCATCGGCGACCTGCCGATCTTCGTGGGGGATGACGCGGTCGATCGGATCGCACACCCGGAACTCTTCAGGCTCGATCGCGCGGGCCGCCCCACGGTGGTGACGGGCGTTCCACCCGACTGCTTCTCGCGCGACGGCCAGCGCTGGGGGCATCCGCACTACCGCTGGTCGGCGCATCGACGCGACGGATTCCGATGGTGGCGACGCCGCGTGCGCGCGGCGCTCGAGCGATTCGATCTGCTGCGCATCGATCACTTCGTCGGATTCGTCAATGCGTACGAGATCCCCGCGCGGAGCCGCACGGCGCGGCACGGGCGCTGGGGCCGCACGCCCGGGCGCGAACTGCTGACGGCGCTGCGCCGCGAGCTCGGTGCGCTTCCGTTCATCGCGGAGGACCTCGGCGCCGTGACGCCCGCCGTCACGGCCCTGCGGGACGCGTTCGACCTGCCCGGCATGCGTCTCATCCAGAACGCGTTCGGCGCTCCCGACTCGCCCGACCTGCCGCATCGCCATGCGGTGCGATGCGTCGCGTATCCGGGCACGCACGACAACGACACCACGCGCGGCTGGTGGCGCACGCTCGACGCACCCTCCAGAGGGCGATTCCTGCACTACGCTGGCGGATCGTCGCGGGAGGCCGTTCGATCGATGATCCGCATCGCATGCACTTCGCCTGCGGAACTTTGCGTGATACCGATGCAGGACCTGCTGGAGCTGGGTTCGGAGGCGCGCATGAATCTGCCCGGACGCGCTCATGGTCAGTGGTCGTGGCGCATGCCCCGAGACTGGGCTCGCCGCGTCGACAGGCGCTGGATCCACGCCACGCTCGCGGCATCCGCACGAGTGAGCCGGACGAAGAAGCTCGGCAGCGGTGGTCCCTCGTGAACGGCGGCATCGAAATGGAGGAGGAGCGATGACGGCGGCGGCGAACGAGTCGTTGGCGGATCCTGCTGCTGCGACGGGTGCAGCGGCGGCGGAGGGGTCGAAGCCGCGCGTGCGGACCGGGCGACTGCGTGCCCGGCTTCGTCGCCTCGCGCGGGATCTCTGGTGGAGCTGGAACGAGTGCGCGCAGCGACCTTTCGCGGCGCTTGATCCGGAAGCGTGGGACGCCACGCGTCATGATCCGCTCGCCGTGCTCGCGGGCGTCGACGACGAGACCCTCCGGCTGCGCGGCGAGGAGCCGGACTTCATGGCGATGGTGGAGTTCGCGGAGAGGACGAGGCGCGAATCGCTCCAGGCGCCCTCGTGGTTCGACGCGAAGCACGGCGCGAAGTCGCTCCGGGTGGCGTACTTCTGCTCGGAGTTCGCGCTGCACGAATCGCTGCCCCAGTATGCGGGCGGGCTCGGAGTGCTGGCGGGCGATCACCTGAAGAGCGCCTCGGATCTGGGCGTGCCCGTGATCGGCGTCGGACTGCTCTATCGAGAGGGCTACTACCGCCAGGAAGTGCGCGCCGACGGAACCACGCGCGTCCGCTTCCTGCGCCTGGATGCCCGTTGTCTGCCGCTGCGCGACACCGGCGTGGAGGTCGACTGCCCGCTCGGGCGCCGGACGGTGCGCCTTCGCGTCTGGCGCCTGCGGCTCGGGCGCACGCGGATCTACCTGCTCGACGCGAACCTCCGCGCGAATCGGCCGCGAGACCGGGCGCTGACGCGCGGGCTCTACCGCGGCGATCCTCGTCGGCGCCTCCGCCAGCAGGTGCTACTCGGCGTGGGCGGCATGCTCGCACTCGAGGCGATGAAGGAGCCCGTCACGGTGCTGCACCTCAACGAGGGACACGCCGCATTCGCAGCGCTGGCGCTGGCGGCGAGGCTGGTGCGCAATGGCCACTCGCTCGAGGAGGCGCTCGTCCTGGCGCGGCAGGCGACGGTCTTCACCACGCACACCCCCGTGCCGGCGGGACACGATCGCTATGAGCCGCGCCTCGTGCTCCGCGCGCTCAGGCAGGTCACGAAGGCCGCGAAGATGTCGGGTGAGACGCTGCTCTCGCTCGGCCGCGAGCATGGCGAAGCGAAGGATCCGTTCTGCCTGACGGCGTTGGCGCTGCGCCTTGCGGAGCACTGCAACGGCGTGGCCGCGCTCCACGGCCGCGTCACGCGCGAGATGTGGATGCACCTCTTCGAGCGTCAGGATCCCGCGCAGGTCCCCGTCGGGCACATCACCAACGGCGTGCACATGCCGAGTTGGACCGATCCCGTGGCGCGAGAGTTCTGGAGGGAGGAGGCGGGCATCGACCTGTCGCACCCGGCGGTCGATCGAGATCCGTGGGCTGCAGATGCGGCGCGAGTCGATCCTGCCCGGCTCTGGGCGCTGCGCTGTCGCTGGCGCACGCGGCTCGTGATGGAGGTGCGGCGGGGGCTGGCGAATCATGCGCGCCGATGCGGCGCCGATCCCGCCGAAGTGCTCCGCGCCGCGCTGTCGCTCGATGAACGCGCGCTCACCATCGGCTTCGCGAGGCGCTTCGCGACCTACAAGCGTGCGCCGCTGATCTTCACGGATCCCGATCGGCTCGCGCGGCTGCTCGGCGACGACGATCGGCCCGTGCAGATCATCTTCGCGGGCAAGGCGCATCCGGCGGATCGGGACGGCCAGGCGTTCCTTCGCCGGGTTCATGCGATCACGCAGGATCCTCGCTTCCGCGGTCGAGTCGCGCTGCTCGAGGAGTACGACATGGGTTTGGCGCGGCTGCTCGTGAGCGGCTGCGATGTCTGGCTCAACACGCCGCTCCGTCCTCATGAGGCAAGCGGCACGAGCGGAATGAAGGTGGCCGTGCACGGCGGGATCAACCTCTCGATTCCCGACGGCTGGTGGCCCGAGGGCTTCGACGGCCGCAACGGCTGGACGATTGGAGACGGGCACGAGCCGGCCGCCGATCCCGAGAGTCGGCAGCGGCAGGACGACCTCGATGCGGCCGCCCTCTACGGACTGCTCGAGCGCGAAGTGATCCCCGAGTTCTACGAGCGATCCGCGGGAGGCACGCCCGAGCGCTGGATGGACCGCGCCCTGCGCAGTGCAGCCACGATCCCGGGGCGGTTCAGCTCCGATCGCATGGTCGCCGAGTACCTCGTGAAGGCGTACCTGCCCGCGCACGGCGCGGCGCCCACTGAGGGCGCATGAAGAAGCCGGGCGCCGCAGGTGCAGCGTCCGGCCTGGGTTCAAATCGATGGTTCGCATGGGATCCGGCCTCAAGGCCGGTCCGACGCGAGAAGGTTCAGTCGATGCGTCGACGGCGTCCCGCGAGACCCGCAAGCGCCAGCAACGCCGCCGCGCCGGGAGCGGGAACGATGTCGTACTTCAGGAATTGGCCGCTCGTGGCGGGGTTGGTCCACCAGTCGGTGGCCTGATCCGCGCGCGAAAGAAGATCGACGGTGGTGTCGGGGTCGCCGCCGCCGGAGGTGCCGACATCGAAGAGCAGCGAGTCGCCGAGGCCGAGGCCGAGGTCCTCGAGCGAGACGGTCCAGCTCACGCGCCGGTTGCCGGTGTCGGACTGGTCGTTGGAGAAGAGGACATCGAGGTTCCAGCCGCCGTTGAACGACCAGAGCTGCGCGTTGTCCGAGCCTGCATCGACCCACGAACCGATGAAATGATCGATCGTCTGGCCGTTCATGTCGAGCGGTCGATTCCACGCGTTCGTGGAAGTCTGATCGGCCGCGCCCGTATTCAGGAAGAAGAGGTACTTGGTCCACGATTCGTAGCCCCGCGTCTCGACGGTGAAGGTGATGTGCGTGTCCGTGTTGGACACGAGCACCGACACGATGTCGAGGTTCGCGAAGCCGTTGTCGAAGAGGTCGAAGGTGGCGTCGTTGTAGAGGGCCGGGAGTCCGGCCGAGGCCGCGGTGGCCATCGCAAGGGCGGTCGAGGACGCGAGGATCTTCATGGTGTGTACCGTGTTCACTTCATGCGGGTGATCGACTCCGCGCGACCTGCGACACCTGCAGGCCAATGAGCGCGGTGAGGAAGGACACCCTGCGTTCCCTCTCCTCCGTGAAGTGAGAGCGTAGCGAAAGGCATCGGCGCGTCCAACGCTCTCGTCAACGATTGCAGCCCGGAGCAGTCGTCCGGAAACCAGTGTCACCAGCGGCGAACCCGATGAACGCAGCGGGATCGACGCGATGCCGTACGGGCGCAGCGCGAGCCCACCTGATCAGGAGACGGGGCCCCACGCGCCCAACAGCGATCCCAGATCGGCTCCATCGACCATGCCGTCGCCGTTGAAGTCGGCGGAGCATCCGCCGCAGGCACCCCATTGCCCCAGCAGCGTGCCGAGATCACCGCCGTTCACCACACCGTCGCCGTTCAGGTCGTACGGGCTCGTCGGTGAGGCCTGCGTGTAGATGACGCAGGAGTACGGCCCGATCGCGAAGGTCGCGCTCTGCGCCATGCCGTCGTAGGGCATCGCCTCGCTCCCGCGCTCGACGCACGGCGTGTTCGCGTAGTCGCTTCCGTACGCGACGCTGTCGGAGTTGAAGCGGCACTTCCATGCGCCGGCGCGCGGCAGACCGATGCGGTACGACGGGAAGAAGGTGTTGCTGAAGTTCGCAAGCACGATCACATCGTCGCCGGCGCCTCCATTCATCCAGCGGTGCCACGCCATCACCTTGGCGCCGTGGTTCACATGGTGCACATTGAGATTCGGTCCCGTGAGTCCCTTCGAGTGTCCCGCGAGATTGCGACGCAGGGAGATCAGGTCCTTGTAGAGCTGGAGGATGCCCGCGTAGGTGACCGCCTTCGACCAGTCGAGCGGATCGGTGTCGGTGAAGAAGCCGTCCTCCAGGAACTCCTGTCCCTGGAAGAGCATCGGAATGCCCGGCGCCGTGAAGACCACAGCCGCTCCGAGCGTGGAGCGCTTGCGCGAGAAGTATGAGCCCGGATTGCCCGGCCAGATCTCCTCGGGCAGGCGCTGGCGACCGTTGGCCACCTCGTCGTGGCTCTCCGTGTAGATGACGCGCTGCGTGTGCACGCCGTTGAAGCTGTTCATGAGCGCGCCGAGCACCTTGTTCATGTCGCGCGACGAATCCGCAGGCGGGATGAGCACATCGCGCAGGTTGTGCACCACGATGGCATCCCACTGGCTGTCGAATCCGGCGCCGCCCTGCGAAGTGGGCTTCGAGATCCAGGCGTTGTTCTCGTGGTCCTCGGCGATGATGATCTTGCCGGGCCACGACGCGTCGATCGCGTCATTCATCGACTGCATGAACGACCAGCCGTCGGGAATGTCGGGGCCGAAGAGATCCACCTTGCGGATGAACTTGGTGCCGTCGACCCGCAGCCCGTCCATGCGGAACTGGTCGAGCCAGTGCTTGGCGTTGTCACGCAGATAGGAGCGCACCGCCTCGCGGCCGTAGTCCGGACGGGTGTCGCCCCAGGGCGTGACGGCCCGGAAGTCGTTGTAGAAGTAGATGCCTCCGAGGCCGTTCTGGCTCCAGCCGTCAAACTGCCAGAGGTCAAGGTCGCTCGGGCCGAGGTGGTTGTAGACGACATCGGCGATGACGGCGATGCCGCGCGAGTGCGCCGCATCGACGAACGCCTTGAGGTCGTTCGGAGATCCATAGGAGGACTCCGGCGCCCAGATGTACGCAGGGTTGTAGCCCCAGGAAAGACTGCCTGCGAACTCGAAGAAGGGCATCACCTCGATGGCATTCGCACCGAGCGCCTCCACATGATCGAGCTTCTGGATCGCCGCCTGCCAGCCCGACGGCGGAGAGCCGCCCGTCGCGACATTGAAGGTGCCCAGATGCATCTCGTAGATGACGAGCTCGTTCCAGTTGGCGATCTGGAATCCCTCGTTCTGCCAGAGATAGCCGCCCGGCGCGGTGACGATGCTGTTGCCGACGGAGTTCGTGAGCCGTCGCGCGTGCGGGTCGTTCTTCCAGAGCGTCGTTGCGCCGTTCTTGACGACGAACTTGTAGAGGTGGCCCGGCACGACGCCGGTGATGTCCCCCGACCAGTGGCCGTTGCCCTCGCTCGAGAGCTGATGCAGCGTGGTGCTCCAGAAGTTGAAGTCGCCGGCCACGGCGACCGAGCTCGCGTTCGGCGCCCACACCCGGAAGGTGCAGCCGCTCTGCCAGCCGTCGGAGAAAGGCGTGGCGCCCATGCCCGGGCGAAGCGATGGCGGCAGCACCGCCGCGGTCGCCATCGAGGTCAGGAGAATGGCGATCAGGCCGAACCAGCGCATTCGCATCAGGGCAACCTCAGTTGATGAGACCGGGGAGCATCATGCGGCGGAACTCGTGGAAGTCCAGCGCCGGGGCGGGTTCAACGAAGTCATGGCCGTCGTCGTCGGCATCCATCAGCGTCCGGTTCCGCAGCGGAACGGTTCCGGTGGATCCGTCGCAGTAGGAGACGGCGATGTCGGGATTCCAGACCGCCGGCAGGTCGAACCAGTAGCGGGTGTCCGGATCGGGGTTCACCAGGAATCCATTGAAGTTGAAGTCTCGGCCCTGCGTGAGATCGAAGCGGTCCCATTCGCCCACCGTGTACATCGTCTTCGAAGGCTGGGGGATGCGCGATGCGGTGGTCGTGTCGTGCTTGAACTGCGCCGGAATGCTCGCAAGCGCGCCGCTGTTGGAGTCGTCGTGAAGCTTCACGCCCACGAAGCCGTTGATCGAGTAGCTCCGCAGGCGCCTCGTGGGATCGAAGGGCGACCGGTAGACGCTCGGATTGCCGGTGTAGTCCCAGAGCGCTCCGTTGCGAAGTGCATCGAGCGTTTCACGATTGGGCGATGTGGTGGTGAGATTCGTGCCATGGCCGGGCAGCGCCGCGGAGTTGAACGCCGCCACCCAGTAGTGCCGATACGAGCCCGCCTGCGGGAACGCCTGGTAGCCGCCGACGCTCTCCCATGGATCCGTGCGCGGGCTCACGAGCCGTCCCTTGTTGTCGGCGGCGTAGGCCATCGACGCCAGCGCGATGGCGCGCTGATTCGCCTTGCACTGCGAGGCTCGCGCCGCGGCGGTGACCTTCGGGAATGCCACGAAGACGAGCCCTACGACCACCGCGATGATCGCGATGACGACGAGCAGTTCCGTGACCGTGAAACCGCGCTCGGGCCGCCGGTCGGCGGCGCGTCCATCGCGTCCGAATGCATTGGGCATCTTCGTCATCGCTGCTGCGCTCCGTGATCCACAGGAAGGGCCGGGGTTGGCCCCGTTGATTCGACCGGGCCTTGCGGGCCCGGTCGGGAGATGGCGTCATCGTATCGGCGCCTTGCCGCCGCACCTATCCGCGTGCCGATCGGTTCGGGATTCAGTGTCCGAAAAGTCCGACGGAGGCAAACATGCCTTTCTGCTCGAAATAGGCAAGCGCCTCATCCACGCTGCGGAAGATCCTGGTGGCCGTTTCTGTGATGAAGGGACTGGGGCTCTTCCGCGGCTTCCACACCACATAGACCTCCTTGGTGTGCTCGAACGCGTGCTGAAGCTCGCGCTCGACCCCCGAAGAGAGGCCGGGAACGCCACCGGGAAGCTCCGGCACCAGCGAGACGATCATGTCGCTCTGGTCGATGAGCTTGAAGTCCCGCATGTAGATCTGGCCGTCGACATCCCCGGCGATGTCCAGCACCTCACGCACGCTGACGCGAAGCGGGGGCGCATCCTTGCGTCCGCCGAAGCTGTGGGGGGCGACCTCGATGAAGTCCCTGCTCTCGCGCGCAGCGACGATCGCCCGATCGAGCAGCATCTTCTCGTCCACATCGCCCGGGTCGAACGCGATGAAGTGCTTCGCGAGCTCGGCACGGAAGCGGTCGATCTCCTCCAGGACTTCCGGCATGTCCACCACATGGCTCATCGGGAAGCTGGGATAGACCTTGCGGATCTCGGGCCGCGTCACGAGTCGGAGGCAGGTCTCGATGGTCTCGCGCTGGCGGCCGCGGCTCATGATGTAGAAGCGGTTGTGGCAGCCCAGCGCCTGCGCCAGCAGCTCCGTGGCAAGGATCTCCTCCTCGCGCCAGACCATGCAGTCCTTGAGTGTCGCGTCGATCTCGTGCTCGGCGTGCAGCCGCTGGTGCACCACCTCCACATTGTCCACCAGACAGATGAAGATGTTCGGCTCCAGCTTTCGCACCAGGTCGAAGTCGAAGGCGCTGAAGAGGCCGTGGCGCCACCGGAAGGTGGCGTGCGTGTTGACGATCACGTTGCGGTAGTCCGAGGCCGGCGTGGTGGCCGCGATGATGTCCTTGAACGCCGCGCGTCGCAGCGAGGCCAGACGCGAGATCGGCAGGTCCAGGATGCGGCCGGGCCGGACATCGGGGCCCTCCTGATACATGATGTCGCCGACATGGAAGAGATCGATCGGGTTGCCGCGGCTCGCGCCGAGATCGGCGACGGCCTTCAGGTACGGCTTCTTGTCCATGCCGATCTGGCCGGTGACGATCGCTCGCATCGGCCGCGAGTATACGGGGCGCAACTCAGTGCACGCTCGCGAGCAGCGCGACCGCGTGCACTTCGATGGCCCGGCCCTCGCCGACGGCGTCGACCTTCTCGTGGGTCTTCCCCTTGAGGTTCACCCGCGACGCATCCACTCGCAGCAGTTCCGCGAGGCGCTCGCGAAGCTCCGCCTTGCGCGCCCCGATCTTCGGTCGCTCGCAGATGATCGTCGTGTCGAGATTGGCAAGCTCGTAGCCGCGCGATGCCATGCGGCGCAGCGCCTCGTCCAGGAAGTTGCGGGAATCGCCGTCCTTCCAGCGGGGGTCGTCATCGGGAAAGAGCTGGCCGATGTCGGGTTCGCCGAGAGCCCCGAGGATCGCATCGGTCACTGCGTGCAGCAGCGCATCCCCGTCGGAGTGGCTGACGGGACCGCGATCATGCTCGAACCGCACTCCGCCGAGCACGAACGGGCGCCCCGATCCATGCGGTGGGACGGGCTCGAGTCGATGCAGGTCGTACCCGTGTCCGACTCTCGTCGCGGGCTCGGAGATCGTGCGCCTCGCTCAGCGGTCGTAGACATGCCGGTCGTTGGCGCTTGGCAGCGCACCGCCGGCGGGCGTGAAGTACGGCGGACGATCCGCGAGCTGGTCGGTGCGAAGTCGCACTTCGGGATTCTGTTCCGGCCACTCGGGAGTCTGGCGAATCGACACATCGATGCGGACGCAGCTCATCGGCGGCGCGGTCAACTGGTTGTCAAGCGTGCCGATCTGGGTTCCGGGCTCGAAGACCGAGTAGACGAGGCGATTGGGCGTGTAGACGGGATCGTCGCCGCCGCCCTCGATGATGTTGAAGGTCAACTGCTTGCCCGGCGGGACATCCATCGCGAAGAACGCCTCCTGCGTTCGCGTGTCCACCACCGAGATCGAGTAGGGCGTCATCGGCGTCGAGATGTATGTCCAGCCGCGGCCCGTTGAGGGCGCGAGACCACCATCCGGGCTGTAGCAGCCGGCGAGGATGGTTGCGAACGAGGCGGCAATGAGGATCTGGGCGGGTCGTCGCATGGTTTGAATCCTATCGGCTCGGCAGGGGTTCGAGGGAGCGTACGAGTTCCGCAAAGCGTCGGCCCCTCTCCTGGAAGTTCCTGAACTGGTCCCAGCTTGCGCAGCCGGGGGAAAGCAGGAGGATGTCGCCCTGACGGGCGCGACCCATGGCGCGATGCACCGCGACATCGAGCGTGCCGCACGCCTCGCCCTCACGAGGCGATGGAGGACTTCCATCGTCGCGCTCGGATCGTCCGACGGACGGTCCGTTGGCTGCGCTGTCGGCGCCGGTGAGCATGGAACTCGTCGCGCCGATCGCGTAGAGCCCCGCAAGTCCCGAGGCCAGCGCGCGGATCGGTCCCAGATCGGCTCCCTTGTCGTAGCCGCCGGCGATGAGGTGCACTCGCGAGGGATCGGGGAACGCCTTCACCGCAAGGAGCGTCGCCTCGGGGGTCGTGCTCTTGCTGTCGTCGTAGCAGCGCACGCCCGCGATCTCGGCGATGAGCGAGAGTCGGTGCGGCAGGCCGGTGAATGCGCGCAGCGCGTCGAGAATGACAGCGCGCGGAAGGTGGCTCGAACCATCGGCGCAGCGAGCGGACGGCGCCATGTCCACGGCCATGGCTGCCGCGCCGAAGAGGCTCGTCGCGGCCTCGACCGCATCGATCGCAAGCAGCGCATTGCAACGGGAGTGGTCGCCGGGAATGCCGAGTTCCAATGCATCGCCGAGCGACTCGCCCAGCGCTCCCTGCCATGGTGCTCGCCACCATCGGCCGATCGGCGTCTCTGCGGCCCGGGATGCCGCATCCGGCTGCTCGCGATCGAAGCGAGTCACGAAACGATCGCCCGGCGCCTGGTGGCGCCGGATGACCGCCTTGGACTCACTGTAGTGCGCCATGCATCCATGCCAGTCGAGATGGTTCGGAGCGAGATTCGTCAGCACCGCGATCGGCGGTGCCCATCCGACATCGCCCTCGCCCGCGAGCCAATGCAGCATGAAGCTCGAGAGCTCCAGCACCACGAAATCATCCGCACCGATCTCGTCGAGGCGCTCCAGCAGCGATCCACCGATGTTGCCGCCGAGGAAGGAGCGATGGCCGAGCGCGCGGAGCAGCAGATCGATCATCGTTGCAGTCGTGGACTTGCCGGCGGTGCCGGTGACGCCGATCACTCGACGCGTGGGAAGGCGATCGACGAGCAGTCCGATCTCGGTGGTGATTCGCACGCCCTTGGACCGTGCCGCGCGGAGATACGGGTTCTCCCATGGGTGTGGCACCGCGGGATTCACCACCACGAGATCCGCGTCGACGAAGTCGCGTTCGTCATGCCCGCCGAGACACCACCGGAGTCTGCCCGGCGGCGCGATGGTCTCGAGCTCTGCCACCTGCGCCTCGAGCTTCTCTCGCGGCTGCATGTCAGTGACGGTGACGATCGCGCCCTTCTGCAGCAACCAGCGCGCAGCCCCTTCGCCGCCGCCGAAGCTGCCGAGCCCCATCACGGTCACCCGTTCGGATTCCGAATTCGATGGTGCCGATGCCATGGGCGGATTATTCATCGGCGCACGGGCGATCGAATGCCTTCGAACCTGGAGCCCGGACTGGATCGGCCTCGATTTGTGCGACTGAGTCTCCACGGTTGCGTTCAGCCTCGCCGCGCTTCACGGCAAGATCTGCAAGCTCATTGTGCACAGACGCTTGGGATGCAATCGCGGAGCCTCGCTCGCGAGAACTACGGCTCGCACGACATGCCGTTCGTTGGCTGCAGGCAGGTCGCGCACGGATTGCGCGTGCCGCTCCAACGCATCATCCAGCGACCAATAGCTCCATTTGCCCGGCCAGATTGCCGATCGTAGACTCTCGGCCCTCCGATGTCGTGGAGCGACGGTGCGCCGGCTCGGCGGCAGATCGACGCAATTTCGAGTACTACGCATTCCTCCGAGAACAGTCCTGAGTTGCCTTGAGAGGAGGCCCAGCCGGGCTTCCGGGCAGAGAGTCATTGATCCAAGGAAATCGACCGTGAGAATCTTCAAGAACAGTCTGACCATCGCGTTGGCGAGCATTGCGCTTGCCGCCTGCTGCGCGCCCGAAGAGGCGCCGCCGCCCGCACCCGCACCGCCGCCGCCGCCGCCACCCGTCGCCAAGGCCTGCAAGTGGCCGACGAAGGCGAGCGATGCCACCGTCGCGTGGAGCAACATGGCCTATCCGACCGGCGACGCGCGCACCAGCGCCGTCGGCGTCGAGAAGGGCATGCCGCGCGAAGGTCGCGCGAATCAGCCGTTCGACTTCTGGATCGTGGTCACCAACCTCACAAGCAACACGCTCGACAATGTGATGCTGACCGAGGACCTGGGCGACAACCTCAACTTCCAGAGCGCATCGCCCGCCGGCATGGCCAGCGGACGCTCCGTGAAGTGGGACTGCGGCACCTTCGCTCCCTGCGAGTCGAAGGTCATCACGGTCAAGGCGATGGCGACCAAGACCGGTACGGTCACGACCTGCAGCTCCGTGAGCTACTCGTCGGCCCTGTGCATGGGCGTGCCCATCGTCCAGCCGTCGCTCATCATGACCCTCAACGGTCCTGCCGAGATCGGCTTCTGCGATGTGGCGACCTACAACATCGAGGTCACCAACAACGGCTCCGGCGTCGCCAAGGGTGTGAAGGTCAAGCACTCGCTGCCGCCGGGCATGGCTGCTGACATCAGCGAATTCGTCGCCGGCGACCTTGCCCCGGGCCAGAAGAAGGCCTTCCAGGTCGTGGCGAAGCCGCAGAAGACCGGCCAGCACATCCACAAGAGCTCGGCAACGGGCGAGGGTGGCCTTGCTCACGAGACCACCACGGTCACCACGATCGTCAAGAAGCCCGAACTCCGGATCACGCGCATCTCCCCTGAGCTGCGTTACCTGGGCCGCGAGATCGAGGTCGACATCACGGTTGAGAATGTCGGCGACGGCGTGGCCGTGAACACGGTCATCGAGGACATCATCGGACCGCACGGCCGGTTCGTCTCGGCAAGCGATGGCGGCATCGCCACCGGCAACCGCGTCGTGTGGAACCTGGGCAATCTTGCACCGGCACAGAAGAAGATGGTCAAGGTCACCTACGCGACCACGACCATGAACGATCACGAGGGCACCACAAGCGTCGTGGCCGTCTGTGCGGATCCCGTCAAGAACATGTCCAAGACGATCGTCCGGGGCATCCCGGGCATGCTGCTCAACGGCTTCGACAACCCCGACCCGATCGAGCTCGGCAAGACGACGACCTACACCATGATGGTGACGAACCAGGGATCGGCTCCGCTGACCAACATCGAGTTCTGGTGCAACATGGACTCGGATGACAGCATGGAGTTCGTCTCGGCCACCGGTCCGACCGGACCGGGCACGGCGAGCGGCCGCAAGATCTCGTTCCCCAACGTCCCGACGCTCGCGCCGGGTGCCGAGGTGACCTACACCATCGTGATCAAGGCCGTGAAGGTCGATCAGGCGCAGTTCCAGGTCGAGACGCGCAGCGCCGAGATCACGCGCGTTCTCCAGAAGCTCGAGACGACCAACTTCTACAAGTGATCGTCTGACACTGCACTTCGACCGCCGGCCCCTCCGGGGCCGACCGGTCACGAATGGCCTGCACCGTGATCCTGCGGTGCAACACAAGGGCCCCGGCTTCGGCCGGGGCCCTTTCTCATTGCACTTGACGAATGTGCCAGGCTCGCTCGCCGCGGGACGCCGCAGCCTTCGCAGGCGCACCGCGGCCTCAACGGCTGGGCGTGATGGCGGCCGTCGGCGGTGTCGTGATGCTGCCGAGCAGGTCGTCCGCGTAGTTCGTCAGCGCCCGGCGCTCGGTGATCGGCCCCTTCGCGTCGCCGCGCAGGAACTGGCGGATCAATCGGTCGCGCTCGGAGAGGCCGCTCGCCTGCTCGTCGGAGAGCTTGCGGAGTGCGTCGAACTCCTCCCGCGTTCCCACGCGCAGCATCACGCCCTTGTCGAGCATGGCCATGCGGTCGGCGATGGTGAACGCCGAATCCATTTCGTGCGTGACGACGACGCTGGTGACACCGAGCTTCTTCGTGAGACCGAGGATGAGCTGGTCGATCTCGGCGCTCGTCACGGGATCGAGTCCGGCGGAGGGTTCGTCGTAGAAGAGGATCCGCGGATCCATGGCGAGCGCCCGGGCCAGACCCGCGCGCTTCTTCATTCCGCCCGAGATCTGCGCCGGGTACTTATTGCCGTGCTCACGCAGTCCCACGAGCTCGAGCTTGATCTTGGTCATGATCTCGATCGTGGTGTCATCGAGTTCCGTGTGCTCCCGCAGCGGCAGCGCCACATTCTCGAAGACCGTCATCGAATTGAAGAGCGCGCCGGACTGGAAGAGGATGCCGAACTTCAGTCGGACCTTGTCGAGGGCCTGCTCGGAGAGCTGGCCGATGTCCTGTCCGAGCAGGCGGATCGAGCCGGAAGTGGGCTTGAGCGAGCCGATCATGTGGCGCAGCAGCGTGCTCTTGCCGCAGCCCGAGCCACCCATGATGACCACGGTCTCACCTTCGGTGATTCGGAGGTTCACGCCGTCGAGCACGGTCTGGGTGCCGAACACCCGCACGAGATCCCGGATCTCGATGACAGGTTCACCGCCCGCGGCCGGGGCCGAGTCGCTGGTCGCCGATACGGCCGTCTCGCTCATGGCGGCGAAAGCGTAGAGGATCCGCCGGGGAACCGCAGCGGTGGCATCCCGGGCTCCTCCACGCTGATCGACGACAGCCGAATCGTCGACCGCTCCTTCGCCTCGTCCCAGGTGGCGATGTCCACTCGTGCCGTAACCGATGCCCGCTCGAACCGCAGACGGTACGGCACGCTCCAGATGCGCCCCTGTCGCGGCGGATCGCCTTCGAGCCGCTCGGTCCTCGCATCGAGGAATGACCCATAGCGCTCCCGGAGCGCCTGCGCGAATCCGTCGATCTCCATGTCGGTGGCCGTGGCACCTTCGCCGACGAACGCGGCGCGGACAGCACTGTGATCACTTCGATATGCGGCGTGGATTGCGTCCTGCGGCCCGGTGAGCATGAGTCGACTCGCGTGCCACCAGTACGGGGTGCAGACCGCCGTGAGCACCACGCCGAGCACGATGGACGCGATCGCGATCGCCATGCCGCTGATGCGGGATGGATGCCGCGCGATCCTCCAGGCCGCCACACCGCCCAGGACGGCGGCGACGATCGTGAACGGAGGAAGGAAGCAGGGGATGTTCAGTCCCAGCGCCACGAGCGCGAGACGGCTCAGCGGCGGCGGGCCCGCCGCAGGCCCCGCGCTCGCCTCGGGTGACATGCTCGGCGTGGGCGAGTCGGAGGAGCGTGATCCGGTCATGGCTCGGCGGATTCTCCCGCGCCGCGGGCGAACGTGCCGAGATCGCCCACGGCCAGATCGCCGCGATGCCGGTCGAGCACCTCGACTCCCACGAGAGCCAGATCGTTGGCCGAGCCCGGAACGAGCTGGAAGCGGATCGTTGCGAGCACCTCACCGGAGCTGCCGTGGATCATGGCGCTCGCCACGAGCTCGAGTTCATCCGATCGCGGCGAGAGGCTCACGATCGAGACCCGTCGCAGCGAGCCGATGCGTTCGCGGAGCGATGCCACGAACGCTGCCAGCACGGGCTCGCTCGGCTCGCCGATCGCGTCGACGACGAAGAGTGAACGACGCGGATGCGACGGCGCGCCTTCGCCGTCGAGCTGGAGCATGACCTGTTCCAGCTTGTGCGCCACCTCCTGGTTGGCCCAACCAACCGCCCACTCCATCACCATGACCAGCACGAGCAGTCCCAATCCTGCCGCCAGCAGCGAGGGAAACAGCCACTGAATGCGGCGACCGCCGCGATCGGTCGCGGCGGTCGTCGGTCGTCGTGGCGGTGGTGGCGGCGGAGCGTCGGTCAGGAGCAGGGGCCCCAGGCACCAAGGAGCGATCCGAGATCGGCGCCGTCGACCTTCCCATCACCATTGAAGTCGGCGGAACAGCCGGCGCAGATGCCCCACTGACCAAGGAGCGTGCCGAGATCGCCGCCGTTGACCTGGCCGTCGCCATTCAGATCCGCCGGGCAGGGCGTGAAGAGTTCCACCCTCACATCATCGATGTACCAGTCGTCCGTTCCATCCGCACCGTCAGTGCGGAACCGGATGCGGAAGCTGTTGTGTCGTGCATTCGCCGGAAGCGTGTGCTGCCAGAAGACATAGGTGTCCTGGTTCACGCCGCTCGAGGCGATGGTGTTGAGATTGACCCACTTGGCAGCCGAGCTGAAGTAGTCGATGTACAGGAACTTGCCAGTTTCCACGCCGCGATGCTGCGTCCAATAGCTGGCCCGGGCGTTCGTCGAGCCCCCGAGCAGGATCTTGTTGCTGCGGATCTCGTCGTCCTGGTACTCGTTCGGTCCTGCCGAGTCGAGATTCAGCGAGAAGGAGGGGCTTGGTTCGTTCACGCCGGCCGACGAGAGGACGCCGCCCTTGTTCCAGATCCAGTTGGTCGTGTTCAGCTGCGTGGTGGGGAACGAGTCGAAGAACGGCGGCGCGACGGGGCTTGCAAGCACCGGGTCGCATGTGACGGAACCCTTGTAGGCGTTCATCTCGCTGATCGAGAACGGATCGAACTTCAGATTTACGCCGGAAACACCGCCGCACCCGTTGTTGGTCGAGCACATGATGTGGCAGTTGGCCGCTCCTTGAGCGTCGCAGTGCGTCGCGGCCCAGTTGTGCCCCATCTCGTGCGCACTCAGGCTGACGCGCAGGTAGAGCGGCGTGCTCGCGAGGTACCTGCTCTCCACGATTCCATACGCCAGATTCGCGTTGCTGCCGCAGTCGAATCCGTTGACATTGCAGACCACGCCGAGCCACGCCACGCCAATGGCGCCTCCGCCGTAGTTGAACCCGGAGAACATGTGCGCCATGTCACGCTGGATGGAGCTCTCCGGTGCCGAGTTCCAGGTGTTGCGGAACTCGCAGAGGCGGCCGCCGATCGAGGACGAGGAGTACGGATCCGACGACGACGAGCGGATGATCATCCCGGTGTACTCGTACGAGATGTCCACATCGCGGTCATAGACGGCATCCACGCTGTTCATGACCAGCTCGATGTCGTTGATCGTGTTGTTCACGCTCGAGCCGTTCTTCTGGAAGAACTCGAAGTCGGTGTCGAACGCGATCTCGGCGCGATTGGGATTGCCGCCTGCGATGCCGCCCTCGCCCTCACCTCCGCCCGCACCACCGTCGCCATCACCCGCATCACCAGCACCGGCGAACGCGTGCCCGTGCAGACGCATGTCGAAGCCGCAGCCATGCCCTGTGGGAACGATCTGGCCGCCGCTGTAGATGGCGTACCGAGGGTCGTTCGTCGGCTCGGCGCTGAGGCGGGTCACGGGCTCGATGCTCCATGTCGAATCGTCGGCCATGATCACGGTGCCCGAAAGGCCGTCCTCGAGCAGCGACGCGGCCACCACCGACTCCGGATCGCTGATGACGATGCCTCGATAGGTTCGAGGCTCCGGCGGATCGACTTCGGTCAGGATGCCGTCGCCCTGATCCACCAGCACCATGAACGAGTCGGAACGGAGCGAGTGTCGGTAGAGCCGGATCGTCTCCTCACGCTCGCCCATGACCACCGTGAAGGTGAATTCGTTGGGAAGGTCGGCGGGAATCGTCAGGTGCTGGAGCGACCATCCGGTGAGAACCGGCGGCACCGCGGGCTCTCCGACGAACTGCTGCGGGCCCGAAAGGAGCGCCAGCGCGAGGACTGAGGATGAGGACATCAGGATCATTGTTCAAGCTCCGTGCAGAAGGGCTCGCAAGCACCTGAATCGGACAGAATGAGGGTCAACTCGCGTGAGCGACGATTGAGCTATTCGTCTCGACGCGCCAAGTTGGGCCCCCGGATCAGCCAAGATCTCGATCAAGGCCGAAATGTGCACTTATCGGAAAGGCCGGGCCCCGGGGCTTGCGCACCCAGGGCCCGGCATTCGCAATCCAGAATCAGCTCCACTGACCAAGCAGAGCACCGAGATCGTTGCCGTCAACGACGCCGTCGCTGTTGAAGTCGGCGGTGCAGCAGGAGCAGGGGCCCCAGAAGCCGAGCAGCGTGCCGAGGTCATTGCCGTCCACCGAGCCGTCACCGTTGAGGTCCGCAGGCAGCACCGGGGCCGACGGTCCCTTGCCGGTGAAGGTCATCGTGGTGGGCGTGCCGGGCTTGAAGATGCCGAGCGTGGCGCTGACGGTCTGCGGCGCCGTGTTCGCAGTGAACCAGAAGCTGTACATCGTCGACCAGCGCAGCGCGTTCGCGTTCGCGTTCTGCGCGAAAGTCTGCGTCGTGCTCCAGGAGATCGCGCCGCAGGAGGCGACGCCGGGCCAGTCGGTGCCGTCGTACGGCTCACCCGAGTGGTAGGGCACATCGCGGAAGCCGATGTCGGTGACCTGCACGCCCGTGGGCACGGGAATCGAGAGGCTCGCACCGCTGCGATCCGAGTTCATGTTGAAGATCGCGTACTCGTAGCGCCAGGTTCCGTCACCGTTGTTGATGGCGCGATGACCGATGAAGAACGAGCCGTCGCCGGGAAGGGAGACCTTCTCGATCACGACATCGGGATGGGCCACCTTCCATGCGTTGATCGCGGGCTGCTGCTGGAAGGTGCCGCCGCTGAGCGCGATGGTGTAGGTGCCGCCCGAGAAGGCGCCGACATTGAAGTAGCGGTAGCTGGCGTTGTTGTCGTCATTGCCCTGTGCGGCATCCTGCGGATGCACATACTGACCCTCGGCGATGTAGATCGCGCCGGGGTTCAGCGCCGGATTCAGGTCCGACTGGAGGATCTGCACGCGACGACCGATGGTTGCCGGTGGACTGGAAGCACTGAAGGGATACGGGAACACGCCGGTCGAAGCATTCACCTGCGAGCGGGGCCCGAGGTAGGTCCAGTTTCCATTGAGCCCGGAGTCGTAGGGATCGGAGCATCCCACGCCAAGCGCCGAGGCGCAGCCGCCGCCGGCGGGAGTGCACGGGCCGCAGAGCGTCTGCTGCAGTGCGCAGAAGCCGTGCTTGATCCAGCTCATGCCGATCTGCTCAATGCGCCCGTTCTTGATGCGGTACGCGTTCTGAGGAATGACAGGGTGCTGATTGGTCGACTGAACCCAACTCAGGTTGGTCGTGCCGATGTTGCAGCTCGTCGTGCCGAACGCATAGGCGCTGATCCCGCCCACGGCACCGTAGCTGCTGATGCCGTTCATCGATCCAACGATGACATCGGGGCCGGCAGCAACGCCGCCGTCTTCATCGGGCTTCGGAATCGCGTTCGCTTCGAACTGACCAAGTACCACCGCACCGCCGAGCAGTGCGGCTCCGCCGAGCATCCATCGTGTCTTCATGGGTCTCCTTGTCGAGTTGGGGCCAGAGAATGCCTGTTGTCGCCAGCCCCGGTTCAGGCAGGATCCGACAAACTTATCCCATATCGGCCACGGAGGGAAGCGGAACCTTGGATCTGGAAGAGGATCTGCAATTTGAGGGGCATCGTCATGCTCCGAGGTGGCCACGCCGGATCGCGCGGGAGACTCGAAGCTACCGGTCCTTCGGAGCATCGGACTCTGCCAGATCCCGCAGCACGCACGCGACCTGAAGTGCGGCATCCGGCTGCGTACCGCTTCGAAGCGATCGCGCGGCCGCGCCCAGGAAGGATCGGTCGCGGATCACGCGTGCGAGCACCTCTGCAAGCGACGGGTCGGCCCCCGCTGCAAGAATGGGGTCCCTCGCCAGCAACGCGGCGCCCGACCGCACCATCGGGAGCGCGTTGAGCCGCTGATGCTGGTCGCGATGGTGCGGGAAGGGCACGAAGATCGCAGGGACCTGGTTGATTGCCGCTTCCGCGACGGAGCTTGCACCGGCACGAGTGATGGCGAGCGTTGCGGCGCCCCAGGCAGTGCCCATCTCGTGCAGGAACTGGAGCACCTGCGCCGGGATGTCTGCTGTGCGGTAGCGATCGCGAAGCCTCGCGAGTGCCGCTTCGTCCATGGCACCGGCCAGGTGGAACACCTGCCATCCGCGCATGGCGTCCGCCATTGCTGCGACGAGCGACGGCACTGCGTCGTTCAGCGAGCTCGAGCCCTGCGACGCGCCGGTCACGAGCAGCGTGTCCAGGCGTGGATCGAGACCGAGTCTCGAGCGGCATTCGTTCGCGTCGCCCGGGGCGCGAGCTGCACGGCGCACGGGCATGCCGACGATGCGGTCGTTCGCTCGCGGGAGATTGCGTGTCGGTACTGCGGTGAGCACGACGGTGGCGAGCCTCGACACGAGTCGATTCGCGCGACCGGCCACGACATCGAGATTGAGCAGCACCACGGGGATTCCCAGTCTCCACGCGGACCACACCACCGGCACCGAGACGAAGCCGCCCAGCGAGATCACGCACGCAGGGCGAAGTTCGCGCAGGCGGTCGCGGGCGGCGCGGATGGACCTGCGGAGCGTGCGCAGCCCGCGGATGGTGAAGGCGCCCGGCGCCGCAGGAATGGGAGTGAAATCGACGCCCGCGCGCGCGAGCATCTCCCGATCCACGGCACGCTCGGAGCAGAAGAAGTGCGGCCGAAGGGCGCCTTTTGCCGCCGGGAGCGCCTCGGCGATCGCAAGCCCGGGGGCGAGATGCCCGCCGGAACCGCCGCCCGCGAAGACGATCGTGCGAGGCGCCGTCGCGACCGCGGTCATGGGAGTTGCATGCTCAGCTCGAGGGGAGCGAAGCGAAGGCATCGGGCTGATGCGCGCCATCGCGGGTCGAGGCGTGATCGCCGTCCTCGCGGAGCGCACGCGCCTCGCGCTGTGCCGCGGCGCGATCGATCGCCACGAGCAGCCCGAGCGAGAACGCGGTGAGGAGCCAGCCCGTGCCGCCGTGCGAGACGAGCGGCAGCGCGATGCCCTTCGTCGGCGCAAGCCCGGTCACGACCGAGAGATTGATCGCTGCCTGCACCGCGACGGTCATGAGGATGCCGAATCCGAGGATGCGCGTGAACTCACGGGCGGATTCTGCCGGGGGCATGGCGCGATTGGCACCTCCGGCATCGATCGCGGCCTCGGGGCGCCGAATGATTGCGATGCCCGCGACGATCAGCCCCAGGTAGAGCAGCACCACCATCGCCGCGCCGACGGCACCGAGTTCCTCGCAGACGATCGCGAAGATGAAGTCGGTGTTGGACTCCGGCAGGTAGCCGAACTTCTGCACACTGTTGCCGAGTCCGCGCCCTGCGAGTTCGCCGCCATTGATGGCGGCCATGGACTGGATGATGTGGTAGCCGATGCCTGCCTGATCCTGGAAGGGATCGAGATAGGCGAGGATCCGGTTGCGCCGATACGGGCTGACCATCACCATGAAGGTCGCGCCGGCCACGAGCACCGGTGCGGCGATGAGCGGATAGAAGAGCCGGGCACCCGCAACGACGAGCATTGACACGGCCACGACCATGATGAGGATCGCAGTGCCGAGGTCGCTCACCGCGATGATCGCGCAGTAGACCGAGACCAGCGCCAGGGGTGCAACGAAGCCCGTGAAGAGGTGCCGCATGGTGTCGGCATGCCGCACGGCATAGAGCGCGACGACGATCGGAAGTCCCCACTTGGCGATCTCACTTGGCTGGAAGCCGACCGGTCCGAGCTGAATCCAGCGAAGGGCGCCGTTGGCCTCGCGCCCGACGCCCGGGATGTAGACGGCGATCAGCAGCGCGAGCGAGGCGATCAGGATCCACGGGGCCGGGCTTCGCAGCCCCGTCGCGGAGGCGAGTCGCTCGACGGGGACGCAGGCCCCCAGGAGCAGGCAGAGGAACGCGCCTACGGCCAGCGCCGTCGGACGGCTCAGCAGCACGCTGCCGAGCGTCGTCGATCCGCCGAGATTCATCGATGCCGAATGCACCATGACCACGCCCAGCATGAGCAGGCAGGCCGCGATGAGGGTGACGAGATGTCCCGGGCGAATCACGGAGGGTTCATCGACCGGCGGTACTGGCGCGGCGCAGAAATGCCGGGCACCGTCGGCCCTACACTGACCCTCGCGCCCGGGCCCGCCGGAGGCGAGTCGAATCCATGGCGAGCGTCTTCCTCGAAACCTTCGGCTGCCAGATGAACGAGCTCGACAGCGAGCTCGTGCGATCGCAGCTTCGTTCGCTCGGGCATGTCTTCACGGACGACTGGCGCGTGGCGGATGTGGTTCTCTTCAACACCTGCTCGGTGCGGGAACGCGCCGAGAGCAAGGCGTACAGCCGGCTGGGGATCATCGGCCAGCGCAAGAAGCGCGGGGAGCAGGTGATCCTGGGCGTGCTCGGGTGCATGGCGGAGCGGGATGGCCCGTCGCTTCTTCGTCGCTATCCGCAAGTGGACCTCATGTGCGGCCCGGGCGAACTCGATCGACTGCCGATGCTGATCGACAATTCGTTCCGGAGCGAGCGCGGCCCCGCGGAGGAGCGCGTGGCGCTTGCGGGGGATCGAACGCGTCGAAGTTCGACGCTCGCCGCCGCCGGGGATGACCTGGAGCTGCTGGACCTGGGTCGGGCGTTCGATCCTGACGGGCGGGATGGCGCACCGTGGTCGGCGTATGTGCGCATCACGCGTGGCTGCAACAAGTTCTGCACCTATTGCGTCGTTCCGAACACCCGCGGCGCCGAGGTGCATCGACCCCCGGACCACATCGTGGAGGAATGCCGGCGGCTCGTCGACGCCGGCGTCGTGGAGATCACGCTGCTCGGACAGACCGTCAACCACTACCGGTACACCCACGGCGTCACCGTGGATTCGCAGGGGCGTGAAGCACCGCAGATCGGACCCGGGCTCGCCGCGTTCCGCGCGAACGCGTTGCCGGATGGTCGCACGACCACCTTCGCGATGCTGCTCGCGAGGATCCATGACGAGGTGCCGCGACTCCGGCGGCTGCGATTCCTCACCAGCTATCCCCGCGACTTCGGCGTCGATGTGCTGGATGTGCTCGCAAGCCGACCGCGGCTCTGTCCCTATGTGCACGCGCCGGTGCAGTCGGGGTCGGATCGCATGCTCAAGCTGATGAACCGGGGCTACACGATCGACGAGTACCGCGCGTTCGTCGATCGGCTCTTCGAGCGCGTGCCCGACGCGACGCTCGCGGGCGACTTCATCGTGGGATTTCCGACGGAGACGGAGGAGGACTTCGAGCAGTCGCTGGCGCTGGTGCGCGAGCTGCCGTTCAAGAACAACTTCATCTTCAAGTACTCGCCGCGGCCGGGCACGGTGGCGATCGGCCGCTTCGAGGACGATGTGCCGCTGGCGGAGAAGAAGCTCCGCAACAACCGCATGCTCGCGGTGCAGTCGGAGACGAGCCGTCGCGTGCATCGATCATGGGTCGGTCGCACGGTCGAGATGATCATCGAGCGCGTCGAAGCGACGGCACCGGGCGAGGGCGTCGAAGTCGCCGCGGAGCTGGATGCCGACGCGGGCTTCGAGCCGGCCGCAGGGACCGGGGCTGGCGCGTTGCGATCCTCGCGCGGGGCGGGCGTGGCGCTCTCGGTGCTCGGCCAGCGCTCCACGGCGACGAGGCGCGCGCATGCGGCGGAATCCGTGGTGATCACCGGCCGCACCACGGGCGATCTCATCGTCTCGGCGAGCGCGAGCGCCGAGGCGGACATTCGTCCGGGAGCGATCGTGCGCGTGCATCTCGAGCACGCGGAGCCGCTGCTGCTGCGAGGCCGCGTGGTCGTCGAGTGAATTGCACCCTGTCGATGGAGACGCCGTGACCGCAATGGACGATTCGATGCTCGAGCAGGATGCGAGGGCCATCAGGATCAGGGTGCGCGGTGGAGTCCTTCGCGAGCACCGATCGTGGACGACGGGCGATCCTCGTGTCGCGTTCGCGATGCTGCTTGAGTTCGAGCGATGCCGGCGCGAGGGTGGGCGGACGCCGTCGGTCGAAGTCGAGGCGGGGCGCGAGATCGATCCGGCGTTCGCGGCGGCCATGCGGCGCTACCTGCCGTGGGTGCAACTGACGCAGCAGGGTGCCGGCGGCGCATCTCACGGAGGGCGGCCGGCACCGGCGACCATGCTCTCAGCACAGGAGCTCGCGATGCTCTTCGAGCCGCATGATGGCGACGAAGGCGGGGAGCACCGCGCATGAGCGAACGCGGCGCGACGCTCATCCTCTCGGATCTGCATCTGGGCAAGGGACCGTGCCGCGCGGCGCTGCTGGCGCCGCTCCTGGTCGGGATCGAGCACCTCGTGCTCAATGGCGACTCGGCGGAGATCCACCTGCCCGGCGCGACGGAAGCAGCGCACCGCGAGCTCGACGCGCTGCGAGCCGCATGCGACGCGTCGGAGGTCGAGTTGACGCTGATCGAGGGCAATCACGATCTGGGCCTCGTGGAGCGTCGTCACGCATTGCTCGCTGGCGGTCGCGTGTTCGTGACGCACGGCGACGCGTTCGATCCGTGCGTGGCGCCGTGGGCACCGTGGGCGGCCGACGCGCGAGCCGCGGTGGCGGCCGCCTTCGCCTCGTTTCCCGAGCCCGCGCGTGGATCGCTGGAAGCGCGCTTCGCGGCGGCGAGGGCTGCGGCGGCGTGCGAGTGGTCCGACCCGCAGCGCGCGAAGCGGCACTCGGGCGCGCTGGCGCTGTGCATGCGCCCTCGAGCGGTCGCGAGCGTGATCCGTTACTGGCGGCGCTATCCGGGACTGGCGGCGGACTTCGCGGAGCGGCATGCGCCGCAGGCGCAGGCGGTGATCTGCGGGCATTCGCACCGCCCCGGCGCGTGGCGCGTGCGAGGTCGCACCATCTTCAACACCGGCCACTTCGAGTTTCCCGCGAAGCCCCACGCCGTGCGGATCGAGGGCGAGACCGTCGAATTGCGTCGCATCCTGCGCACGCGGCGCGGCTACGAACTCGCCGCGGCGCCGAGAAGTCGCCTCACGCTGGCGACCGCGTCGCCTACGGCCGCAGCGTCGATGCCGCTCTCGATGGCGCAGCCCGAGAGCATGTAGCAGAGCTCCTCGGTCGGAAGGTTGCCCCGCGCACCCGGCGCGAAGGGGCAGCCGCCGAGCCCGCCCGCAGACGCGTCGAAGCCGACGACCCCGAGTTGGAGTCCGCGGTAGGCGCACGCCAGCGCCGTCCGACGCGTGTCGTGCAGGTGCAGCACCGCGTCAGCGGGCGCCAGGGCGCCGTCGAGCGCATCGAAGAGGCGGTCGATGTCGTCCGGCACCGCCACGCCGATCGTGTCGCCCAGGTCGATCTCGTCGACCCCCATCGACTGAAGCGCCTCGACGACGCGCCGCACGGCGGCGCCGGCGATCGGCCCCTCGTAGGGGCAGCGCACCACGCAGCTCACATAGCCGCGGACGGGAAGCGTCGACGCACGGGCAGCGTCCACCACGGCGCGGAGGCGCTCGAGCGACTCGGAGATCGAGGCATTCGTGTTGCGCTTCGAGAAGGTCTCGCTTGCCGAGGTGAAGACGGCGATCTTGTCGACCTTCGCGGCCAGTGCCCGGTCGAGCCCCTCGCGGTTGGGCACGAGCGCCGAGTAGCTGCAGCCGGGCCGGCGCTCGATGCGCGCGAACACCTCCGACGCGTCCGCAAGCTGCGGAACCCACTTCGGACTCACGAAGCTCGAGACCTCGATCTCGCGGCAGCCCGCGGCGCCCAGCGCGTCGATGAACCGGACCTTCGCCTCGGCCGGGATCGGGCGCGACTCGTTCTGGAGGCCGTCGCGAGGGCCGACCTCGGTGATGCGCACGCGCTCCGGATGCGGCCAGGTCCTCATGGCGCGGCGCTCCGCTGATCGTTCGACGCGGCGTCGGTCGGAGCCGTTGCGGCGTCGGGGCAACTCGGGGCGGATCGTTGGGACGCCGAGAACTTCCTCGCCGCGACTTCGCGCTCGCGGCGCTCCTCGAGCAGCACGCGCTCGTGCTCGCGCCGCGCCTTGACGAGCAGCGTGATCACGACGACCGCAAGCACCGCGGTCACGAATCCGCCGCCGATGAAGAGGACAAGTTCCGCGGGAATCCCGATCATGCGGTGCCGCTCCGGATGAACGACGCAGGAGGCCCGAGCACCTCGAGTTCGAGAACTTCACCCTCGGCATGCACGGCGAGACGACGCCCTCGCTCGGCCACGGCGCTTCGCACCGTCGCGAATCCAACTCCGATGCCACCGAGCATGGGTGAGAGCGAACTGCTCGTCACCATGCCGATGGGCGTGGCCATGGGCTCGTCGGGACGCCGAAGCTGTGCGCCCGCGACGGGCAGTGCTCCGGGCGAGGCGCGGAACGCCACCACCTGCTGCTTCGGCGCGCCGAGCGACTCCATGCGCGCCACGATCTCCTGCCCCAGGTAGCACCCCTTGCGGAAGCTCACGCGCGATGCGAGCACGCCGGTCTCGTGGGGCAGGCTCTCGACCCCGAAGTCGATGCGGAAGAGCGGCGTGCCGCCCTCGATGCGAGCCAAGTTGAACGCCTCCCAGCCGACGGGTCTCGCTCGCGAGGCAAGGGCCGCCCAAAGCGCGAGCGCGTGCGGCCCGGGAACGAAGAGCTCGAATCCCGGCGCGTCGCACTGATCGCGTCGCGCCACGACGCAGCGTCCACCGGGCGTGAGGATCGACAGCGCGCCGCCCGGCTGGAGCGACGCCGCGGCACCGAGTCCCGCTGCATCGAGCGCGGCCGGCGCCTCGGGTCCGTGCAGCGACAGGCGCGAAATCGACTCCGTGGCATCCTCGATCGTGGCGCTCTCGGTGAAGAGGAAGCGGTCGAGCGCCTCGCGCGTGGGCGCGGCCGCGAAGACATCAACATCGATCAGCGTCTCGTCGCCGGTGTCGACCACGAGCATGTCGGCATCGATGCGCCCCTTGCGATTCAGCCAGAAGCTCTCGCGGTTGCCGCCGCCCCGCAGCGGTGCAAGGTCCTGCGTCAGCATGCGCTGGAGGAAGTCGATGCGGTCGGCGCCGACCACGCGCAGCGTGCCGCGCTGGCACGAATCCATGAGTCCCGCTGCTCGACGGATCGCCGCGTACTCGGCCTCGATCGCACCGAAGCCGGCCACGATCCGGCACGCCTCCGCAGGGTCCGCACCCTCGGGCGCGAAGGGGATCCACTCGACGACGGCCCGCGACGACGCAATCGCCGCCCCCGGCCGCCCCTCCCGGCCGGCCGCCTGCACGGCGCCCGCGCGGCGCTCGTTCTCCGCGCGTGCATGGGCCTCGTGCAGATCGGCGAACGGAGAGCGTCGCGGCATCGGCGGCATCGTAGACGACCGAGCGTGTACGATCGCCGGGATGCGCTACGACCTGCTTCGTGCGCTCTGCGAGACACCCGGCGTGCCGGGTCGCGAGGAGCGCGTGCGTGACATCATCCGCCGGGAGATCAAGGGCCTCTTCGACTCCGTCGAGGAGGATCGACTCGGCTCGCTCATCTGCACCAAGGCGCCGCCATCGCGTGCCGCGGCGAAGTCGCGCAGCCGCAAGGCGCGCGGCAGCGCGACCGCCGGCGCCATGACGCGCGTGCTGCTCGCGGCGCACATGGACGAGATCGGCTTCTATGTGCGTCATATCGACGAGCAGGGGATGATCTGGCTCAATCCCGCCGGCGGCTTCGATCCGCGCAATCTCTTCAGCCGCCGTGTGCTCGTCTGCACCGCGGGCGATGACCTGATGGGCGTGATGAATCCCGGCGGCAAGCCCATTCACATTTCGTCCGAGGCGGAGCGCAGCAAGGTGCCGGGCGTCGAGGAGTTCTTCGTGGATGTCGGCCTCGACGCGGCGGAGGTGCGAAAGCGCGTGCGCGTCGGGGACTTCGTGGTGCCCAACGAACCCGCGTTCGAGACCGATCGCAAGTTCATCGCGAAGGCGATCGACAATCGCGTGGCGTGCTTCATCGCCATCGAGACGATGCGCCTGCTGGCGAAGCGCCGCGCGTCGCATCGTTGCGAGATCGTCGTGGCGTTCACCACGCAGGAGGAAGTCGGCCTGCGCGGCGCGGCGGTGTCGGCGAACACCGTGGGCGCGGACATCGGCGTCGGCCTCGATGTGAACCTCGCGTGCGACACGCCGGGCGTGCCCGAGACGCAGCGCGTGACGCAGCAGGGGCAGGGCGCGGCCATCATGATCCAGGACTCGTCGATGATCTCGGATCACCGACTCGTCGAGGAGGTCTGCGCGGTGGCCCGGCGCCATCGCATTCCGCACCAGCGCGCGGTGCTGCCGCGCGGCGGGCAGGACGCGGGCGCCATCCAGCGTGCCGGGCGGGGCGCCCGCTGCATCGCCATGGGCCCGGGCACCCGCTACATCCACACCGTCACCGAGATGATCGACAAGCGCGATGTCGAGGCCGTGGTGGAGCTGCTCGCGGCGTGGATTCCGACCGTCGAATGACTTCGCTCGGATGCCGTGGCGTTCGCTATACTCGCCGCCCCATCGCCTCCGAATCGGTCGGAGGCCCCGGCGAAGGCGCCGGTGACCGCGATGGCAGCGCCCGAGGGCGCTTCGACGGACGATTCCGCCGGATGATCCCATGAGCCAGTTCCAATCAGCACCTCCGCAGCTCGAGAAGCGCATCGGCGCCGATGGTCGACTCTGGGTCGACTATCGCGCGGTCGACGAACTTCGCCGCATGATGACCCCCAACGGCAAGATCTACTCGCGCAAGCGACTCGATCTCACGGCGCGCGAGCAGAAGGCCGTGGCGCAGGCCATCAAGCGGGCGCGGTTCATGGCCCTGCTGCCCTATACCAACGCATCGCTCTGATCGCTCGGGGTGGGGGGTGCGGCGCGCGATTGCGCCGCATCGGACCGCATCGCCGGACCGCCTCAGCGCATGAGTCGAAGCGCAGCGACCCGAAGTCGTCGCAGCGTTCGATGCATCGAGGCGACGACCTTGGCGGCGCCATGGCGCAGACGCACCAGCCACAACCGGGTGCGAAGGTGTCTGAAGCCCGAGTCGGTCGGCCACCGCTGCATGCCCCGCCCGATCCACTCCGCCGCCATCGCGAGGTGACCGGCCTCCAGCGCCGCAAGTGCAAGATTGTGCATGGCATCCGCGCAGTCGGGCTCCAGCTCCACCACTCTGGTGGATGCCGCCACGCCGCCGTTCAGATCACCCGAGCGGAATCGTGCGAACGCGAGTCGTCGCCAGAGCGGTGACGCATCCGCGTACCTCACGACGGCATCGCGAAGCACCATCGCAGCCTCGGCATAGAGCCCCGCGTCCACGAGCAACGAACCGAGACGCTCCGAGACGGCAGGAGTCTCGATCGGATCGTCCTCCACCGCCAGATGCGCTCGCAGCCTGCTCCTCGCGGCGTTGAGATCGCCCATCCGGAGCTGCGCCTCCGCGAGCTCGAGATTGATCGACGGAAACTCCGGGTCGAGCCGCTGCACGAGCTCGAACTCGACCGCCGCATGATCGGGTCGGCCCGTCCGCAGTGCGAGATCGCCGAGGGACCAGTGCGCCATGGGATGCGCCGGCTCGAGCTCCACGGCCCGCGCGAACTTCTCCGCCGCTTCGGGCAGTCGATTCAACTCCACCAGGATCGCACCGAACTCGAGGATGGTCTCGACATTGCCGGGATCCTCACGCAGCTCCTGAAGCAGGAGTTGCACGGCCTTCTGCGGCTGCCCTGCGGCGGCGACCACGGCCGCCAGCCTCGCGCGGACGCGCGGCAGCGTGGGATCCTGGCGGATCGCCTCGCGCAGGCACCAAGCGGCGCGCTCGTGAAGGCCGCGTGCGAAGAGGGACTCGCCCATCGTCGCAAGACAGCGGGGCATCTCCTCGAAGCGCTGCTGCGCCATGAAGTAGACGGTCTCCGCCTCTTCGTGGCGATCGAGCGCGGCGAAGGCCTCGATGCGGCTCGCGTACGCGAGCTCGTTCTCCGGATCGATGCGCGAGGCGGTCTCCAGCAGCGGCACCGCGTCCTCATGCCGACCGAGTCGATTCGCGCAGGCGCCTCCGGCCAGGTACGGCTCGGGCGCTCCCGGCTCCAGGTCGATGGCGCGGCGGAAGCAGGCGAACGCCTCCTCATCGCGCCCCGCCGCCTCCAGCGTCAGGCCCAGATTGAACTGCCATTCGCCTCGGTCGGGGTCGACCGCGAGCGCCTTACGAAGCTCCGCCTCGGCCTCGGGATAGCGGCCGCGCTCGAAGAGTTCGTGGGCTCGGTTGGCGTGCTCCTCCGCCTCGTGCCACTCGCCTTGCCACTCGTTGAGGGACATCGTCGGAGGATGCTAGCCGCTACCATCGGTTCGACGCATGAAGGAAGTTCGGGTCAGCCTCGGGAGTCGCGCCTCGATCGCCGTATGCGTCGGCGCAATCCTCGCGCTGTCGGGCGTGGTCCACGCGTTCTCGCCCCCGGCGGACGCTTCGGTTCCTGCCCTGTTGCTGGACGACGCGCAGACTCCGCTCGATGGGCAGATTTCCGGCGATGGAACGGCACCGGTCGACCGGCAGGCGCCGGCCGATGCCACGGTGTCGCTCCGCGACCCGCATGAATCGCCGCAGGACGCGGAGCCGCTGCCCCCCGTCGTCGGACCGCCGCGGCCCGGCGCGGAACTGGATCCGGACCTGCAATGGCTGCGCTCGATCCTGCAGAACCCCGCGAACGCGCCGGAGGTGCGCCTCGGCGCGGCGCAGCGGATCGTGTCGCGCGGTTCGTCGGATGCGCTTCGGATCGTGGACGAGGCACTGCGCTCCGGCGATCCCGGGCAGATCGAGGCGGTGACCTCCGCGCTTGACGACGAGGGGCGCACCCGGCCGTCCACGCTCGACGCACTCATCTCCGCGCTGGCAACCTCACCGCGCGAACTGCACGCGCGGATTGCACGGCTGCTGTCGCGCGAGGGTGATGCCGCGGCCGAGCGCGTCGCGCAGATGGCGCTCGATGCGTCACGACCGCCGAGCGAGCGGCTCGGTGCGATCTTCGTGCTTGGGCAGCTGCGCGGGCGCGATCCCGTTCCGGACCTGATGACGCTGCTGGACGAGAAGCGCCGCGAGCCTCCGGAGATCCTGCGGGAATCGTGCGAGTCGCTCGAGCGCGCCACCGGCCAGCGCCTCGGTGTTACGCCGGATGTCTGGCGACAGTGGTGGGCGGCGCGACGAGCCTCGCCTTCGCAGGAGGTCGTGATCGCCGGACTTCGCGAGCAGCTTCTCCAGCTCCAGAAGCAGATCGATCTCGAGGCGGAGCGCAGCACCAAGCTCGGCAACAGGCTGCGGCAGGCGTACATCGACCTGCTGCCGACGCTTCCGGCGCCCGAGCGCAGCGAGCGCATCGCGGCGCTGCTCGACGACGAGCTTCCGGATGTGCGCAACATGGGACTCGGTCAAGTGGAGCGAGTGTTGCGCAATGGCGAGCGCCCGAGTGATGCCGTGATGGCGCGGGTCATGGATCGCCTGACCGATCGCGTGCCGTCGATCCGCATCCGCGCGATGCGATTGCTTGATGATCTCGGCGCTCCGCGCCTTGCCGAGCGTGTCGCGGAGATCCTGCCCGCCGAGAGCGATCCCGGCGCTGCGGAGGCGATGCTTCGGCTGCTCGCGATCCGTCCGATCCCGCTCGCATTCGGCCCGACGGCGGCGCGGCTCCAGGAGCCGGCGCTTGCGGAGGTGGCGGCCATGGCGGTGAATCGAATCGCAGACGCCGGCATGGCACCGAGCGGCTGGGAGTCCGATGTGATCGACGAGGTGCGCGCCGCACTGGAGGGTCGCGTGACGCCGGAACTCGTGCGACTCCGCGCGGTGGCGGGAAACGACGCGGATCGGGACGCGGTCACCGCATTGCTGGCGAATGCGGAGGAGCCGGTGCGCCTCGGAGCCGCAGAAGGACTGCGGCGTTCGGGTCGTCGGCGGGCACTGCTGGAGCGAGCCGACGCGGATCCGGCGATCTACGCGGTCGCCATCGCGTCGATCGCCGATCAGCCCGCCGCGCCCGCGGTCGTGGCCTCGCTGCTGGATCTGCCGCCCAAGTCCGAGCAGACGGCGGCGTGGAACACGCAGATGCAGCGCGTGCTGGTGGCTCTGCCTCCGCGGGACGCGCTCGCTGCGGATGAGCGTCTTCGCCCGCTTGCCTTCGTCGATCCCGCCGTGCGCGAAGCAGGGCTGCGGGCCGCCCTCGCTGCGCCGATGAACGGCGGTGACGGCGCACTTCGCGTTGATGTGCTCGCTCGCCTCGCCGACCTGCTCATGGACAAGGGCGACGCTCGCGGCGCCTTGCGTCTGCTCACCGCCGATGGCGTGGAACGAGGCGATGCTATTCGCCCGCGCCTCTTCCGAGCCGCCGTCCTCGAGGGCGAGTACGACCTGGCCGCCGGCATCGAATCGGCGGCGGAGCGATGGATTTCGCTGCTCGAAGCGATCGCACCCGCCGTGCCTCGATCAGCGCGTCCGCTCGCCGACGAGATCCTGCTGCGGTTCGGACGCACATTGAGTGATGCGGAGCGAGCGCGGGTGACGGCGGTGGAGCGCACGCTCGGCGCCGTCAGCGCCGGCGGCTGACGCCCACTTCCGCTCGCAACTGCTCGGCGCAGCGCGTCGTCTCCGGCAGCCTCCTCGCGGCGCCGTTGCCGCGGCGAGTGTGCACTTGCGACCGAAGCGGGCGTCAGTCTGAGCGCCGTTCCAACGGCTGCGTGTCGCGCTCTATGTGTCACGCGCGCGAAGTTCGATATCGACGGTTGACCGAGGTTGACATCGATGTAGGCTGCTTGAGCGTTCGCGTCCGGGATCCGCGCGGGCGCTCACCTCATTCGGGATCTCATGTGGAATGCACGCCGCAACAGGCGGCGGAGGCGTTCGGGTTCGAGATCGTGGAAGAGTTCGTCGAATGGCTCTCCGGGCTTGACTTCCAGACGATGAGTGCCCTGCTTGAAGGGCTGTTCGGCGGCTGAACTGCGCGGCGGTCGCGGG
>Ga0268299_1001317_pt1 | contig 46497 bp, 42 predicted proteins | sample NOBtaG_FD_193484 | JGI IMG/M metagenome (GOLD analysis project Ga0268299, IMG submission 193484) | Activated sludge microbial communities from bioreactor in Nijmegen, Gelderland, Netherland - NOB reactor | ecosystem: Engineered > Bioreactor > Aerobic > Activated sludge | place: Netherlands... | reverse complement strand
CCGCACCCGCCCGCACCCATTCGCACCTGCCCGCACCCGCCCGCACTCGCACCCGCCCGCACCCATTCGCACCTGCCCGCACCCGTCCGCACCTGCCGGTGATATATTCGGAAGTTCTTGGCCGGCCTCGACTTCACCGAAATCCTCCTCCTGATGACCGTGCTGGTGGCCTCCCTGTCCGTGCACGAGGCGGCGCATGCCTGGGCGGCAAACCAGCTGGGAGATCCCACGGCGCGCATGCTGGGCCGGTTGTCGCTGAACCCGGTGGTCCACGTGGACCCGATCGGCACCCTGCTGTTTCCGCTGGTGGCGATCTCGACGGGGTTGCCGCTGATCGGCTGGGCGAAACCGGTGCCCGTGGACTTCCGGTATCTGCGGCACCCGCGGCGGGATTTCGCGGTGGTGGCGGCGGCGGGACCGGCCAGCAACGTGGTGCTGGCCGTGCTCGGTGCCACGGTGCTCGAAGTGTTCGGAGGGCTGGACGCGGCCGGGGCGGTGGGATGGCCGCCGGCGTGCTGCTGCAGTTCGTCGTCTTGAACGTGCTGCTGGCGGTGTTCAACATGGTGCCGGTCCCGCCGCTCGATGGCGGGAACGTACTGATGGGACTGCTGCCCGCCTCCGGCGCGGCGATGGTCGAGCGCGTCCGGCCCTACGGGTTCCTGGTGTTGTATGCGCTGATGCTGTCCGGGATGCTCTCGTCGATGCTTCGGCCCGTGCAGCGCTTCGTCCTGGGTTGGCTACTGTGACCAAACGGCAACGCGTGGTGTCGGGCATGCGCCCGACGGGGAAGCTGCACCTCGGGCACCTCGTGGGGGCCCTGCACAACTGGGTGGACCTGCAGGCGAGGTACGACTGCTTCTACTTCGTGGCCGACTGGCACGCCCTCACGAGCCACTACGCCGACACGACCGAGATCGTCGACAACGCGCTCGACAACGTCGCGGACTGGATCGGCGCCGGGCTGGATCCCGAGACCAGCGTGTTCTTCGTGCAGTCGATGGTGCCCGAGCACGCGGAGTTGTACCTGCTGCTGCAGATGGTCACGCCCATCCCGTGGCTCGAGCGTGTCCCGACCTACAAGGAGCAGATGGACCAGCTGGCGGAGAAGGACCTGTCGAGCATCGGCTTTCTCGGCTACCCCCTGCTGCAGGCCGCGGATGTCGTGATCTACGGAGCGGACTGGGTGCCGGTGGGCGATGACCAGGTGCCGCACCTGGAGCTGACCCGCGAGGTCGTGCGTCGCTTCAACAACTTCTATTTCCCGGTGCCCGAAGGCGCGCCGGCGCGCGGGCTGGTGGAGCCCAGGGAGATGCTGACGCCCACCTCGCGCCTGCCGGGGCTCGACAACCGGAAGATGAGCAAGAGCTACCAGAACACCATCGACCTCTCCGACTCCGCGGACGCCGTGAAGGCGAAGGTGCGGCAGATGTACACGGACCCGAAGCGCGTGCGGGCGGACATCCCCGGGACCGTCGAGGGCAATCCCGTGTTCACCTACCACGACGCGTTCAACCCGAACGTGGCGGAGGTGGAGGACCTGAAGGCGCGCTACCGGGCCGGCACGGTCGGGGACGTGGAGGTGAAGACCAAGCTGGCGCTCGCCATCAACGCCATGCTCGAGCCCATCCGCGAGCGGCGGGAGTCAGCGCTGGCCAAGCCGGGCTACCTGCGCGAGGTGCTCTTCGAGGGATCGGCGCGCGCCCGTGCCGTGGCGCAGCAGACCATGGAGCGGGTCCGCGACGCGGTCCGGTTGCGCTACTGACGACCATGAGCGACGACCAGCCCCAGCCCGACGCCGAGGAGGCGTTCGAGTCCCAGCTCGACGCGATCCGGATCAAGCTCCAGTCCTTTGAAGGCCCGCTCGATCTGCTCGTGCACCTGATCCGGAAGCACAAGGTGGATGTGTACGACATCCCGATCGCCCTCATCACGCGGCAGTACCTGGACTACCTGTCCCTCATGCAGGAGCTGAACCTCGACGTCGCGAGCGAGTTCCTGGTGATGGCGGCGACGCTGATCCACATCAAGAGCCGCATGCTGCTGCCGCGGCCCGAGACGGCGGCGGGCGACATCGAGGAGCAGGAGGACCCGCGTGACGCGCTGGTCCGGCGGCTGCTCGAGCACGAGCGCTTCAAGGCCGCAGCGGAACTGCTGCACGAGCGCGAGACGCTGCGAGGGGCGCAGTGGACGCGTCCCGATGCCCGCGTCGAGGAGCTGGCTGGCGACGAGTACGAGCCCGAGCTGGAGGTGGACCTGTTCGGCCTCCTCTCGGCCTTCAAGCTGGTGCTGGAGCGCGCCCGCGAGCGGCCGCCCGTCCCGCTGCCGCCGGAGGAGATCTCCATCGAGGCACGCATCGAGCAGCTGCTGGAGCGCCTGTCGGAGACCGACGCGTGCGGCTTCGAGGACCTGTTCGAGGACGCCGGCAGCCGGCCGCAGATGATCGTCACGTTCCTGGCGTTGCTCGAGATGATCCGCCTGAAGCTGGTGCGCGTGTTCCAGAGCGGCGGGCTCGGCGCCATCCGGATCTACAAACGGGCACGGCCCAAGGACGCGCCGCATCCGATTCACGATCCCGAGGACGAATACAAGGCACACCACCCCGCGGGCGGGCAGGCCCCGCCGGCGGCCGGGAAGGCGGAAACGGAATGAGCGACGTGGAACGACCCGATACGTCCGTGGACGCGCCGTCCACCGGGACCGGGATGGAGCAGGCGACGGAGGTCGCCGTCGAGGCGCCGGTCGATTCGTCGGTCGATCCGTCGGTCGAGCCGGCCCCCGCCGGCGACGCACCGGTCGAGGATGCGCCGGAATACGAGGTCCCCCCGCGGCTCGATCGCGCGCAGTTGCAGGCCATCGTCGAGGCGCTGGTCTTCGCGTCGCCGGAGCCCCTGACACCGAAGATGCTCTTCAAGCTCCTGTCGGACGAGCCGAAGGAGGACGTGGCCGCCGCCGTCGAGGCGGTGCAGCAGGACTACGAGTCGCGCCGGGGCCTCCACCTCGTCGAGGTCGCCGGAGGCTTCCAGATCACGACGCGGCCCGAGCTGCACGATTGGGTGCGCCGCTTGTTCCACGAGCGCTCGACGCAGAAGCTGTCCGTGGCGTCGCTCGAGACGCTCTCGGTGATTGCCTACAAGCAGCCGATTACGCAGGCCGAGATTGGCGAGATTCGCGGCGTCAACGCGTCGGGCGTCCTGTCCACCCTGCTGGAGCGCCACCTGATCAAGATCGTCGGCCGGAAGAACGTGGTCGGGCGGCCGTTCCTGTACGGCACGACGAAGGAGTTCCTGATCCGGTTCGGCCTGAAGGACCTGGGTGACCTGCCGAAGATCGAGGACATGGCGCAGCAACTCGGCTTCGAGCCGCCCTCGGTGCTGATGGAGCGCCCAGTCGCTGAAGAGATGCTGCCGCTCGAAGAAGGCGACCCGGGCGAGGGCCCCAACTCCGACGGCGACGGGTCGTAGGCCTCGGCAGGCGGTCGCTTCGCGACCGTAGGCCTGCGGTAGGCGGCGCTTCGCGCCGTAGGCGCGGCTGGCGCCGCGTAGGGAAGAACCGCACCAGGCGAGCGAAGCGAGCCCCTACCGAGCGCAGCGAGGCCTACCGAACGCAGTGAGGCCTACCGCGCGCAGCGAGGCCTACCGAACGCAGTGAGGCCTACCGAACGCAGTGAGGCCTACCGAGCGCAGCGAGGCCTACCGAGCGCAGCGAGGCCTACCGAAGCGAGTCCAGTTCCGCGGCCGACAGCTCCCGCCACTCTCCGGGGCGTAGCCGCCCCAGCCTGATGCCGCCCATACTGGTGCGCGTCAGCGCGCGCACCGGGTGGCCGACGGCGAGGCACATCTTGCGCACCTGGCGGTTGCGGCCTTCCCGGAGCGCGATCGTGAGCTTGGTCGTAAGCCCCCCGGACTTCACGGTGGCGCCCCGACGCACCTCGGCAGGCGCAGTCCGACGGCCGTCGATGAAGACACCACGCCGCAGCTTCTCGATCGCCGCGTCATCGGGCACGCCGGCCACGATCGCCTCGTAGACCCGCTCGACCTCGTGGCGGGGATGCGTCAGCCGCTCGGCCAGGTCGCCGTCGGTGGTGAGCAGCAGCAGTCCCTCACTGTCGTAGTCCAGGCGCCCGACGGGGTAGATGTAGCCGGCGTCACGCCCGAGCAGGTCGATGACGGTCGGCCGTCCTTCCGGATCCTTGCGCGTCGTGACGTACCCCCGCGGCTTGTAGAGCGCGAGGTAGCGATGCCGGATGTCGGTGCGAATCCGCCGACCGTCCACGCGAATGTCATCACGCGACGGATCGGCCTTCGAGCCGAGCTCGCGCACGACCTCGCCGTTCACCGTGACACGCCCCCCGGTAATCAGCTGCTCGGACGCACGCCGCGACGCGACCCCAGCGGTCGAGAGAATCTTCTGAAGCCGGATGCCCGCACCGCTCGCCATCGACCCTATCTTCCTACCTCCTACCTCCTACCTCCTACCTCCTGCCTCCTACCTCCTACCTCCTGTCTCCTACTGCTCGAACGCCTGGCGCCAGAACGAGGCGAGCCGCCACACCTCGGTGGCCGTCGGGGCCCGGTTGACCTCCGCGTGCGTGATGAGCCCGCTGAGGAGTCCCAGCACCGGAGCCTTCCCCTGGAGGTACTCGCCAAGGAGGACCGTCTCCACCGACGGGATGACGTTGTCGTCCGCTCCGTGCAGGAGAAAGACGGGCGCCGCCGGCGGGTGTGGCGCGCGTTCGGGTGAGAGCGCGGGCATGGCGGGATGGTTCGAGAGGCGGTCGACGACCGGTAGCAGCCGCGCCCCGAGATCGCGCACGTTGCGATCGTTCACATAGGTCATGAGCGTGGCGGCCGGTTCCGGCAGCGTCTTGGCGTAGGCCCGCATGCGCGTGAACTCCTCGAGTGCCCGCGGCTTGTCCACCATATCGAGCGACGAGGCCAGGAGGAACCCCTCGATGCCCGCGGCGAGCGGTCCGACCTGCTCGGGCGGCACCAGCTCGCCGGCCAGCGTGAGCAGGACGACGGCGACGCCGTAGTCGTGTGGCGGGTGGACCTGGACGTGTTCCGCCCCGTAGACCACCCGGCTGTGGCGCGCGGCCTCGAGGTTGCCGAGCACCTCGCCGGACGTCAGGTAGTGCATGACTCGGGCGAGGTCGCCGTGTCCGCCGAACGAGACGAGGAACGCCAGCCGGTCGCGGATGCGCTCCCGGCCGGCCGCGACGATGGACAGCCCGCCCGAGAAGCTGACGCCGAGGACGCCGACGCGTCCATCCGGCGCGAGATCGGCCCGCTCCGACGCCCAGTGAATCGCGTCCTCGATGACGTCGGTCACGGCCGGGGTGATGCGGAACCGCTGCAGGTCCGGCGACGCGACCGTGACGACCGCAAACCCCGTCGCCGACAGGTCCTGCGCCAATCCCACCAGCCGCGCTTCGTCGATGCCGTCCCGATGCACGCCGGGGATCAGCACGATGGTGCGCCTGAACCCATCGGACGGGCGGTAGACGCGTGCGGGCACGCTGCCGTACCGGGTGTCGATGGTCGTGTCGACCGGAGCGTTGGTGCGGCTGGCGCGCCAGGCCGCGAGCGTCGCGGGCGCCCCCGGGAGGTCCGCGGCGCGTGCGATGAAGGCCGCGGCATCCACATAGGGGAGGGTGACGGTGATGCCCGCGACGGCCAGGAGGGTGACTCCGAACAGCCAGCGCAGGGGGCGGGACACGGCACGAATGTTACACTGGCGGGCTGTGGTGTCCCCGCTCATCATCGCCATCGACGGGCCGTCCGGCTCCGGCAAGGGCACGCTGGCCCGCGGGCTGGCCCGGGCCCTGGGGTATCGCCATGTGGATACCGGGGCGATGTACCGGGCGGTGGCCTGGCGCGCGCATCAACTGGGCCATGCGCTGGATGACGAGGATGTGATCGCCACGCTTGCAGCCACGGCCACCCTCACCCAGGACGACGACCGGTTCACGATCGACGGGCACGACGTCACGCGCGCTATCCGTACGCCGGACATCGACCAGTCGGCGGCGCGCGTGGCCCGCCTGCCGCGCGTGCGGGCCGCCCTGGTCGCGCGTCAGCGGGCGCTGGGCGCGCAGGGCGGTGTGGTCATGGAGGGACGCGACATCGGGACGGTAGTCTTCCCGGACGCCCACGTGAAGGTGTACCTGGACGCCTCGGCGGAGGAGCGGGCCCGCCGGCGAGCCAGCGACCCGGCGCACACCGGCGCCCTGACCGATGTCGGAGACGTGCGGACGGCCATGGCGGCGCGGGACCAGAGCGACACCACGCGCAAGGTCGCGCCGCTCCAGGCGGCACCGGACGCCGTGTATCTCGACACGACGGGGGTGGGGGCTGAGGAGGTGTTCGCGCGGGTGCTGGCGCTGGTCCGCGCGCGGGGAGCCCTGTCCATTGCCGATCGCTGATTGCCGATCGGGCGATTCATCGGGCGATCAAGTGATTACGGAATTGAGGATTCGATTGAGGCATTGAGCCGTCAATGCCCCAATCTCGAATCCCGAAATGCCGCAATCGCCCCTGACTCAATGAATCGCGCAATCCAGCGATTGGCGATCGGCAATGGAGGCGGTCGTCGGCGTCAGCGCTCGTCGAAGTCGTCCGACGACCCAGGGTCGAGTTCCCAGCGGTGACGATCGCGCGCGGCGATCTCGTCGCCGCCCTGCAACTCCTCGTCGTCCTCGTACTCGACGCCGAGTGCGCGGCCGATCTCGTCCACCACGTCCTGATCGGGCGTCGGGTTGTCGCCGCCCGGCGCCTCGTCGCCCACGGCCTCGGCCGAGCCCCAGTCCGCGTCCACGTCACCGGCGGTCAGGGCCGGGCTGGTGTTGGTGTGCTGATGGAGCTTCTGCTCGAACTCCGCGCGGCCGCTGCGAACGGCGGACGCCTCGCGCCCCATGTCCAGGCTCGAGGGGACGCCGTGGATGTCCGCAACGGTCTTGCGCGGGCGGTCGAGGTTCGCCTTCCGGGGCGGTGCGGCCGGCTTGGCGGTGGCCGCCGGCTTCTTGACCAGGATCGGTTGATGGGGGGCGGCCTTCGCCCGCGGCTTTGCCGAGGCAGCGGCTTTCGCCGGGGCTGGGGCTTTCGCCGGGGCGGCGGCCTTCGGGCGGGCGGGTGCCTTCCGCGCGGCCGCCCTGGCCTTGGCGGGCGCCGCGATCCTGCGGGCGGCCACCTCGGCTTTGTGGGCGACGGACGCCGCCTTCCGGGCGACCTTCTTCGTGGCCTTCTTCAGGGTCCGCGTGACCTGCGTGCGTTCGCGCGCGGCCAGCCGCGTGGCCTTCTTGACCAGCTGGCGGGTCCTGGCCTTCGCGGCCGCGACCTTGCGGGTGGCCTGCTTGCGGGCCTTCTTCACGGCGCGCGAGGCGGCGGCCCGGGCTCCAGCGGCGGTCTTCGAGACCTTTCGAACGGCTTTCCGGGCGGCGGCCTTCGCCGTGCGGGCGGGCCGCGCAACCTTCTTCTTGGCCATGGCGGTTCCTTTCGGTTCCTTGACAGTCGGCGCTAAGTATCGTAACGTCTGTTGGTTACGCGGGGCGCCGGCCCCCGCCTAACGTACCCCGGGCTCGATCCAAGGGGACGACCGGCAAATCTGCAAGTAGGAGGACGCGCACCGCAATGGCACTTTCGCAAGACGAGCACAACCCGGCCACCGAGCCGAAGGGCGCCACCCCCCCGACGGCCACGGCCGCGGGGAGGCAGGCTCCCAAGACCACCGCACTCTGGGTCAAGGACGATGAGTCGATCAGCCCCGAGGAGTTTGCCCGCCTGCTCGACCTTTACGATAACAGCTTCCGCAACATCGCGGAAGGAGAAGTCGTCAAGGGGACCGTACTCAAAGTCACCGCGAACGAGATCGTGATCGACGTCGGCTACAAGTCCGAGGGCGTCATCGCCGTGGATGAGTTCCTCGACGAGACCGGCGCCGTGATCGTGCGCGAAGGAGACGTGGTCGACGTGCTGCTCGAGCGCACGGAGGACCGGGACGGCCACATCGTGCTCTCGCGCGAGAAGGCCGAGAAGATGAAGATCTGGGACGAGGTCGAGCGCGCCTTCGCCGAGCGCAAGGTCGTGATCGGTCGCGTCGTCGAGCGCATCAAGGGCGGCCTCGCCGTGGACATCGGCGTGCGCGCGTTCCTGCCCGGCAGCCAGATCGACGTGCGTCCGGTGCGCAACCTCGACGCGCTGAAGGGGCAGGAGCTCCGGATGCGCGTCATCAAGGTCAACAAGAAGCGCGGCAACATCGTCCTCTCGCGCAAGGTGCTCCTCGAGGAGGAGAACGCCGAGAAGAAGAAGTCCACGCTCGAGACCCTGGCCGAGGGCAAGGTGCTCCGCGGCGTCGTGAAGAACATCACGGACTACGGCGCGTTCATCGACCTCGGCGGCATCGACGGCCTGCTGCACATCACCGACATGTCGTGGGGCCGCGTCGGCCACCCCTCCGAGCTGTTCAAGGTGAACGACGAGATCGACGTGGTGGTGCTGAAGTACGACGCCGCCACCGAGCGCGTCTCGCTGGGCCACAAGCAGCTCGTGGTGGATCCGTGGACGACGGTGATGGACCGCTTCCCGGCCGGCGCGCGCGTCAGCGGGAAGGTCGTCAGCCTCACGGACTACGGCGCCTTCATCGAGCTCGAGCCGGGCGTCGAGGGCCTCATCCACGTCAGCGAGATGTCGTGGAGCAAGCGGGTCAAGCACCCGTCGAAGATCCTCAACGTGGGCGATTCGGTCGAGGCGATGGTGCTCGGCGTCGATCCCGCCGCGCGTCGCATCTCCCTCGGCCTCAAGCAGGTCGAGAGCAACCCCTGGAACGAGCTTTCCGAGAAGTACCCGGTGGGCACGCGCATCAAGGGGAAGGTGCGGAACCTGACCGAGTTCGGCGCGTTCGTCGAGGTGGAGGAGGACATCGACGGCCTCATCCACATCTCGGACATGTCGTGGAGCAAGCGCGTCAAGCACCCGAGCGAAGTGCTCAAGAAGGGTGACGTGGTCGAGGCGATGGTGCTCAGCATCGACGCCGACAACCAGCGCCTGTCGCTCGGCCTCAAGCAGCTGGCCACCGACATCTGGGAGGACTTCTTCTCCCGGCACAAGGTGGGCGACACCATCGAGGGCAAGGTGGTGCGCATGACCAACTTCGGGGCGTTCGTCGAGCTCGACGAAGGCATCGAAGGGCTGATCCACGTCAGCGAGTTCGACGACGCCCAGGGCGGGGAGAAGATCTCGCTCGAGGTGGGACAGACCACGCCGATGAAGATCATCAAACTGAGCCCGTCGGAGCGGAAGATCGGCCTGAGCATCCGTGCGCTCAAGAGCGACGAGTTCCGCACCGACTGGAGCGACTACGCGTCCACGCAGGGGGATGGCAGCGCCACCCTCGGCGAACGGCTGCGGATCAAGTAAGGGGGACAGGCTTCAGGCTCCAGGCTCCAGGCTGACTTCTTGTCGCACTGCCTCTCCGGGAGAGGCGCCCAAATTGACAGCGAGACAGCGTGACAAGCGCTGTACCTGAAGCCTGAAGCCTGAAGCCTGAAGCCTGAAGCCTGAAGCCTGGAGCCTGAAGCCTGTCTATGACCAAAGCGGAACTCGTCGAGGAAGTCTCGCGCGTCTCGGACCTCACCAAGAAGCACTCCGAGGTGATTGTCGACACGGTGTTCCAGAGCATCATCGATGCGCTGCACCGAGGCGAGAAGATCGAGCTCCGCGGCTTCGGCAGCTTCCGGCTCCGCAAGCGCGAGCCGCGCAAGGGCCGCAATCCGAAGACCGGCGACAAGGTGGACGTTCCGCCCAAGAGCGTCCCGTACTTCAAGCCCGGCAAGGAGCTCAAGGACCTGATCAACCAGGATCCGAACGGTCCAGTGGACGACGGCGCGCCGATGTCCGTGGACGACGCGGGCTGAGCCGCCCGGACGGGAGGGACGCGTGGAGCGGCTGTTCGCCTCCTGGCGCCACGCCTATGTGACGCGCAGTAGTAACACCGACGACTGCGTGTTCTGCACGGCGCAAGGGTCGGCCGAGGCCGGGGCCCTGATCGTGCACGAGGGCCGGACCGCCTTCGTCATCCTCAACCTGTTCCCCTACAACGCCGGCCACCTGATGGTGGTGCCCCGCCGCCACGTCGCGCACCTCACCGACCTCACGCACGACGAGCTGGTCGAGATCGCCGAGCTCACGCAAACGGCGTCGCGGGCCCTGACCGACGTCTACCGACCGCAGGGCCTCAACGTCGGGATGAACCTCGGCCGGCCCGCCGGCGCAGGGGTCGCGGATCACCTGCACACGCACCTCGTGCCGCGCTGGACGGGCGACACGAACTTCATGACGGTGGTGGGCGAGGTTCGCGTGCTGCCCGAGGAGATCGTGCAGACCGCCGAGCGCCTCCGCCCCGTCTTCGCTCGCCTCGTCCTGCGCGCCACCGGCGAGTAGGCTCCCGCCTTCTGCCTCCTGCCTCCCTCCTGCAATTTGTATAATTGGGACTTATTCCCTCTGTCGTGCGTCGTTATAGCTGCCCATGAGATTCGACCTTTCACCTGAACTGGCCGCCCTGCAGGCCCGGGCACGAAGCGTGGCCGCCGCCACGGTGCGGCCCGTCGCTGCCGAGATCGACCGCACGGCGGTGGTACCGCCGCCGGTGACCGCCGCGCTCGACGCGCTGGACATCCGGGGCGCCGACGCCCTGGCCTCGGTCCTGGTGATCGAGGAGATCGCCGTCGCCTCGGCCTCGGCGGCTGCCTGCGGGAGCCTGGGGGTCGCGGGGCCCTCGGCGGGGTTCGCAGGTCTGCGCGGCGTGCCGCGCGTGATGGCTCCGGACCACCGGCAGCACCTGGCGATGGCCGCGGTATGCCTGGGCATTGGCCGGGCGGCACTGGACGAGGCGCTGGCCGCCGCGCGGGCGCGTGGCGATCGCCCCGCAGGGGAGCCGGGGGCTCCGCCTCACTGGGCGCTGGCCGATGCCGCGACCGAGGTGGACGCGGCTCGCCTGCTGGTGCAGTCGTCGGCCGCCGGGCAAGGGTTGTCCGAGGCCGCCGTGCTGGCGTTCGCCGCCTCGGCCGCACGTCATGCGGTGGATGCCGCCCTGCGGATCGTCGGCGCCGACGGGTTCGCGGTGGGCGGGACGCTCGAGCGATGTGCGCGGGATGCCAGAGCGGCGTGCCTGATCCTCGGCACCGAGGACGGTATCCGGCAGGCCGCCGCCGACGCGCTGCTCGCGTAGGCAGCATGGCTCACGACCCGCGGCGGGCGGCACAGGCCCGGGCCGACCAGATTCGGGCGTTCACACGTGAACTGGACGCGCTGGGCGCGGACGATGTGGTCCATCTCTCGCCGGAGCAGGAGGCCGCCGTCACGGCCCACCACGAGCGGCTCCTGGCTGCGCTCGCGCGTGACTTCGACGTGGATCGGTCCGAGCGCGAGGGCCAGTTGTCCCGCGGGCTTCGCATCGCCTCTGTACTCGGGGCGGCCGCACTGGTGGCCGCGCTGACGGCACTGGTGCAGCGCGTCTGGGGCTGGCTCGGGTTGCCCGCACAGGTGACCCTCCTCACCGCCTTCCCGTTGGCCGCGCTGGCGGGCGTGCACATCGCCGCGGAGCGCGAGCGCACCCGCTACGTGGCCGGCCTGTTCGCGCTCGTGGCCTGCGGCTCCGCCTGGTTCGCGATGGGCATGATCGTCAAGCTGCTGGACCTGCCGGCCTCCGAGCTGCTGCTGTGGCCTGCCGCCGGGTTCGGGGTCGCGGTGGCGGTGAGCTACGGGTTCCGGCTGGTGCTGGCCCTCTCGCTCACGGTCCTCGTCATGGCGGGCGCCAGCGTGTTCTTCGCGGCCGGCGGCGTCCCCTGGCCGACGTTGTTCGAGCGGCTCGAGCCCGTCGCCTGCACCGCGTTCGTCGTGCTGGCCATGGCACGCCATCTGGGCCCCCTGGGCGAAGGCTTCGACGCGGCCGCGCGGCGGACGGGGCTGATCCTCGGGCTCGGTGCCCTGCTCCTGTTGGCGAACGTACGCGGCGTCAGCCTGCTGGCCTACGCGCCCGGGACGTCCATGGCCCTCTACCAGTCGGTCTTCGTCCCGGTGGCCGTCGGGCTGCTGTGGCGCGCACTCCGGTCGAGCGACACGGCAGGCTCGGCGATCGTCGCCACCGCGCTGGCGCTGTTCCTGTTCGTCCGGTACGTGGACTGGTTCTGGGATCGCCTGCCGGCGTGGGGCTTCTTCCTCGTGCTCGCGGGCGTGGCGTTTGCCGGCATCGCGATCCTCAGGCGGGCGCGCCGCAGGGCAGGCACGACATGAGCCGACTGGTGGTGGCGGCCCTGGTGCTGCTGATGTCGGTCGGCGCCCTGTTCGGGGCGGCCGCCTGGAACCGCAGCGGGGACGTGCAGTCGATCCGTCTCACCGAACGCGAGCTCGAGTTGCCCCCGCGCTGGCCCGTCGACGGTGTGGACGCGCGCCTGCGGTTCCGCTGGCAGGCGCGCGGCGAGCCGCAGGACGCGCGGCTCTGGCTGCCCGACGTCAAGCTGCGCGAGCTCGGGTTCACGACGGGCGTCCCCGCCGGTGCGCCGGAGGCCGCGCATGTTTACGGGCGCAGCCTGCCGCGCCTGGCATGGGTGGCGTTCGAGCTGGATGGCCCGGCCTGGAAGGCCATCGAGCAGCGCCGGATGATGACTGCCGCGGCGCCGGCCGACCGGGCCGTGACGCCGTCACCGAACGACAGCCGCCTGGTCCCCATCGACGCCGCGGTCTCGCCGGACCCGCTCCGTCGCCGCTACGCGGACGCCGCCGTCATCGTCCTGCCGGCGGTCATCGGGATGCGCTACCGCAACCTGCCCACCGAAGGGCCGTCGGTGTGGGCAGAGGTGACGTCGCTGGTTGCATCCGACGTGTCCATCCCCGCCCACCTGCGCGGGCGCCTGCCTGCAGCGAGGCCGTTGCCGACGCAGTCTGCTCCCCGCTACGAGGTGGACCTGCGCGTCGGCCGGCTCGGCGCTGTGTGGGTCGCGGATGTTCGCTGACGCAGTTATCCGAGGAGACCTTTGGCGATGGTCATGAGCTGCATGTTCGAGGTCCCCTCGTAAATCTGCCCGATCTTCGCGTCGCGATAGAGCTTCTCGACGGGGTAGTCCTTCACGAACCCGTAGCCCCCGAACAGGTTGATAGCCATCGATGTGACGCTTTCGGCCGTCTCTGACGAGACGATCTTGCACATGGCCGCCTCCTGCAGGAACGGCAGGCCGGCGTCGCGCAGCCGCGCGGCGTTGTAGACGAGCAGCCTGGCCGTTTCGACCTCGATGGCCATGCGAGCGAGCTGGAACTGCACGCCCTGGAAATCGCTGATCGGCTTGCCGAACTGCCGGCGGTCCTTGACGTACTTGACGGTGTGGTCGAGCGCGCCCTGGGCCAGACCCACCATCTGCGCGCCGATGCCGATGCGGCCTTCGTTGAGGGTCTCGATCGCGACCTTGTAGCCCTTGCCGACCTCACCCAGGACCGCCGACTTGGGCACCACGCAGTCCTCGAAGAGCAGCTCGCACGTCGAGCTGGCGCGGATGCCGAGCTTGTCCTCCTTCTTGCCGACGGTGAAGCCGGGCGTGCCGCGATCGACGAGGAACGCCGTGATGCCGCGATACCCGGCGTCGGGGTCCACCGTCGCGAAGACGATGAACAGGTCGGCCTCGTTGCCGTTGGTGATCCAGAGCTTGCGCCCGGTGAGCGCGTAGCCGTCGCCGCGCTCCACGGCGCGCGTGGTCAGCGCGAACGCGTCGCTCCCGGAGCCCGCCTCCGACAGGCAGTACGCGCCGACGACGGAGGAGGCGAGTCTGGGAAGGTACCGGTGCTTGATCTGCTCGGTGCCCCAGCGAAGAACCGCGTTGATGACGAGCGTGTTCTGCACGTCGACCAGCACACCGACTGCCGGATCCACCCGCGACAGCGACTCGACGGCGAGGACCGAGTGGAAGAAGGAGGCTCCCGCGCCTGCATGCGACTCCGGGACCTCGATGCCCATCATGCCGAGCTCGAAGAGCTTGTCGATGAGCTCCCGCGGCATCTTCGCGTGCTCGTCCATCTCGCGCGAGAGCGGGCGGATCTCCTTGTCCGCGAACTCGTACACGCTGTCGCGGAACAGCGCCTCGTCCTCCGCCAGGCGCGTGAGCGCCGCCGGACCGGTGAGTGTCTGCGTCATGTGGTGCCTCGTAAATCGTTCAGGAATAAGGCCAATCGGCGCGTGTAGCCACCAACCCGCAATGGTATCATCGGAGGTAGCGACCGGAAGGAGCTCGACCATATGCGGCGCATCTCGGCACTCGTCGTCCTCGTGCTCGCGCTGGGCATCCTCAGCACCGCACAGGAACCCGCGCAGCCCCAGGCTCCCACGCCACCGCCCGAGGGACAGGCCGGAGCGCCGCCGGCCGGGACCGACCCGGCCACGGGCCAGCCGGTGTTCCGCGCCGGCATCAACTTCGTCCGCGTGGACGTCATCGTCACCGACAAGCAGGGCAATCCGGTTGCGGACCTGAAGCAGACCGACTTCGAGGTGCTGGAGGACGGCAAGCCGCAGGTCGTGGAGAGCTTCAAGCTCGTCAAGGTGGACACCGTCGCGCCCGAGTACACGACGCGCAGCATCCGCACGCGGGAGGACGAGGAGGTTGCTGCCGCCGACGAGAGCGCCCGCATCTTCGTGTTCTTCCTGGACGACTACAACGTGCGGCTCGGCAACAGCATGGCCGCGCGCAAGCCGGTGTCGGACTTCATCCGCAACTCACTGGCCCCGAACGACCTGGTGGCGGTGATGTACCCGCTGACCCCGCTCGATGCGGTCGTCCTGACCCGCAATCACGAGGGGGTCATTCGCGCCGTCGAACGCTTCGAGGGGCGGAAGTTCCGCTACGAGCCGCGCAACGACATCGAGCAGCGGTATGCCGAGCAGCCCACCGAAGTGGTGGAACGCATCCGGCGCCAGGTGTCGCTGTCGGCGCTCAAGGGGCTCTCCGTGAAGCTCGGCGCGCTGCGCGAGGGCCGGAAGGCCATCATCCTGCTGAGCGAGGGATACACGGCCATGCTGCCGCCGCAGATGCGCGATGCGGTTGCCGGCTTCACCGGGCTCGGCAACCCGGCTGCGGGCAACCCGCTGGCGGGCGAGAACAACCTGGTCGAGGAGCGCGCGCGCAACATGGCGGAGTTCGACCTGCAGAGCGAGTTGCAGAGCGTGTTCGATGCTGCCAACCGTTCGAATACCGCCATCTACGCCGTCGACCCCCGGGGCCTGTCAACCGGCGAGTTCGACATCCAGGACAACATCGGCCAGCGGCAGAGCCAGGACGCGCTGCGCTCGACGATGGCCACGCTCCAGACGCTGGCGGAGAACACCGACGGCCGCGCGATCGTCAATCGCAACGACCTCGCGAAGGGGATGGAGCAGATCGTCCGCGACTCGAGCGCGTACTACCTGGTCGGGTACAACTCCACGCAGGCGCCGCAGGACGGCAAGTTCCACGCGATCCGGGTGCGCGTGAAGCGCCCCGGCGTGCAGGTGCGCGCGCGCAAGGGGTACTGGGCCCTCTCTGCCGAGGAGACGGCGCGCGCGACCGCGCCGCCCAAGGCCGGGCCGCCGCCAGCGGTCGCCAAGGCCATCGCGTCGATCGTGCCGGTCAGCGGCGGCCGCCGGTTCGTGCGGACGTGGGTGGGCACGGAGCCCGGCGATGACGGCCGGACCAAGGTGACATTCATCTGGGAGCCGATTCCGGCGCCGCCGGGTGTGAGACGCGAGGAGCCGAAGCAGGTGTCCCTCGTGGCGATGTCTCCGTCGGGCGAAGAGTTCTTCAACGGCCCCGTCGGCGACCTGACGGCCATCGCGAAAGGCGCGTCGGTATCGTTCGGCGTCAAGCCCGGACGGCTGCGGCTGCGACTGGCCGTGGAGGGCAACGGCACCGTGCCGCTCGACAACGAGGATCGGGAGGTCACGGTCCCGGATCTCACGTCGCCGGATGTCCGGCTGGCCACGCCCCGCGTGTTCGTCGCACGGACGGGACGGGAGTACCAGCAACTGAAGGCGGATCCGGCGCCGACGCCCACGGCCCTGCGCGAGTTCCGGCGCACGGATCGGCTGGTGGTACGGTTCAACGCGTTCGGCACGCCCGCCGGCGCGCTGACCCTGACGGCCAGGCTGCTGAACAAGCAGGGCCAGAAGATGTCCGATCTTCCCGTGGCCCCGCCAGCCGCCGAGCCCGAGGGCCAGGTGGACCTCCCGCTCTCGAGCCTCGCGGTGGGCGAGTACCTGCTGGAGGTGTCCGCGACGACGGAGGGGCAGTCGCCGTCAACCGAGCTGGTGGCCTTCCGGGTGGTGGGCTAGTGAATCGTGTCCATTGCCGATTGCCCATTGCCGATGGGGCGATTCATCGGGGATTGATGATCGAGGCAATGCGCATTCGATTGTGGCATTCGCCGGATCGGCAAGTGGCGACCGGCAATGGACAGGCAACCTACGCGTACATGCCACGCATCTTCGTCACCGTGGCCACGCGGTTGATCGCGACGATGTAGGCCGCGGTACGCATGTCCACCTTGTAGCGCTGCGCCGTCTGCAGCACCACGTCGAAGGCCTGCATCATCTTGGCCTCCAGGCGTTCGTTGACTTCCTTTTCGGACCAGAAGTACCCGTGGCGGTCCTGCACCCATTCGAAGTATGACGTCGTGACGCCGCCGCCATTGGCGAGGATGTCGGGCACCACGAAGACGCCGCGGTCGTGCAGCATCCGCGTCGCTGCGGGCGTTGTGGGGCCGTTGGCGCCCTCCACCACGAGCCGGGCCTTGATCTGCCCGGCGTTCGCCTCGGTGATCTGGTTCTCCAGCGCGGCGGGGATCAGGATGTCGACGTCGAGCCCGAAGAGCTCCTCGTTCTTCAGCATGTCACCGCCGGCGAAGCCCGCCACGGACTTGTGCTGTGCGACATGGGCCAGCAACGCCTTCGCGTCGATCCCGCCGGCGTTGTAGACGCCGCCCTTCCAGTCGGTGACGCCCACCACGATCGCGCCCTGTTCGGCCAGCAGCTGGGCGGCGATGCCCCCGACGTTGCCGAAGCCCTGGACCGCGACCTTCGCGCCCTGGAGCGCAAAGCCCAGGTGCTTCGCCGACTCGCGGGCCGTGATCATGACGCCGCGCCCGGTGGCCTCGCGGCGGCCGAGCGACCCACCCATCTCGATGGGCTTGCCGGTGACGACGGCGGTGGACGTGTGCCCGACGTGCATCGAGTACGTGTCGGAGAACCACGCCATGATCTGTTCGTTGGTGTTGACGTCCGGCGCGGGCACGTCCTTGTCCGGCCCGATCGCGTCGATGATTTCCGCCGTGTAGCGGCGGGTCAGCGCCTCGAGCTCGCGCCGCGACATGCGCGTGGGATCGCAGATCACGCCGCCCTTGCCGCCGCCGAAGGGCAGCTGGGCCACGGCGCACTTCCAGGTCATCCAGGCCGCCAGGGCCGTGACCTCGTCGAGGGTGACGCCGGGGTGATAGCGGATCCCGCCCTTCGCCGGGCCGAGGGTGATGTTGTACTGCACCCGGTAGCCCGTGAAGACCTCGATCTCCCCGTTGTCCATCTGGACCGGGCACGAGACGACGATCTGACGCTTCGGGTGCGTCAGCATCTTCCACAGGCCCTTGTCCAGGTTCAGGATCTTCGCGGCGCCCTCGAACTCCTGGAGCATTGCGCCGAAGACTGGTCCGTGTCCCTCCATACCTGCTTCTCCTGTCGCGAGAACAAACGAACCACAGTAGCGCCCTGCCGCTACGAATGTCAATTGCGTATTGACAGCATGTCTTCCTGTTATTGACTCGCCGGACCGTCTGCGCGGTTCAGCCAGCTCGAAAGACAGTCGCAGACATGAGGGTGCAGGAGCCCCCCGTATAATGACAGGCGTATGAAGGGTGTGATCAATCCCGCGGAGACCGGCAAGGCGCGCTGGGAGCGCGACGTCCTGGAACCGGCGCTCGCCAGGGCGCCCGAGCGGACGGGCCCCTTCACCACGATCTCGGGCCAGGCCATCGACCGGCTGTACACGGCGGACGACATCGCCGATCGCGACTACGGGCGGGACATCGGCAACCCTGGCGAGTTCCCGTACGTGCGCGGCATCCACCCGACGGGCTATCGCGGCAAGCTCTGGACCATGCGACAGTTCGCCGGGTTCGGGACGCCCGAGGAGACGAACCAGCGCTACAAGGACCTGATCGCGGCGGGGGGGACGGGCCTGAGCGTGGCGTTCGACCTCCCCACGCTGATGGGCCGGGATCCCGATCATCCGCTGTCGCTCGGCGAGGTCGGGAAGTGCGGCGTGAACATCACGTCGCTGGCCGACATGGAGCGGCTGTTCGACGGCATCTCGCTGGCCGACATCACCACCTCCATGACGATCAACTCGCCGGCGCCGATGATCTTCGCCATGTACCTGGTGGTGGCGGAGAAGCAGGGCGCCGACTGGGCCCGGATCTCCGGGACGATCCAGAACGACATCCTGAAGGAGTTCATCGCCCAGAAGGAGTACATCTTCCCGCCGAGGCCCTCGATGCGGCTCATCACCGATATCTTCGGCTTCTGCGCGAAGCACGTGCCGAAGTGGAACACGATCTCGGTGAGCGGGTATCACATCCGGGAGGCCGGCGCGACCGCGCTGCAGGAACTGGCGTTCACGCTGCGCGACGGGCTCGAGTACGTGCAGTACGGCGTGGACGCCGGCCTGGACATCGACGAGTTCGTGCCGCGCATCTCGTTCTTCTTCAACTCGCACAGCGACTTCTTCGAGGAGATCGCGAAGTACCGCGCCGCCCGCAAGCTCTGGGCCGAGGCCATGCGCGACCGCTTCGGCGCGAAGCATCCCCGGTCCTGGCAGCTGCGGTTCCACACGCAGACGGCCGGGGTGTCCCTCACGGCGCAGCAGCCCTACAACAACGTCGTGCGCACGGCGCTGCAGGCGCTGGCCGCGGTGCTCGGGGGCACCAACTCGCTGCACACCAACTCGCTCGACGAGGCGCTGGCGCTGCCGACGAAGGAGACCGCCACCATCGCGCTCCGGACGCAGCAGATCATCGCCCACGAGAGCGGCGTGACCAACGTCGTGGATCCGCTGGGCGGCTCCTACTTCGTCGAGAAGCTGACGCGCGAGATGGAGCTCGGGACGTTGAAGTACTGGGACACCATCGATCGCATGGGCGGCATGGTGGAGGCCATCGAGCTCGGCTACCCGCAGAAGGAGATCGCGGAGGCCTCGTACCAGTTCCAGCAGGCCGTCGAGCGCCGCGAGAAGGTCATCGTCGGCGTGAACGACTTCGTGCAGAGCGACGAGAAGCCCATCGAGATTCTCTACATCGACGATACGACGGCCGAGACGCAGCTGGCGAGGCTCGCGGAGCTCAAGCGGACCCGCGATCACGACCGCGTCCAGCGGGCCCTGGACGGGCTCCGGCAGGCGGCGCGGGGGCGGGACAACACCATGCCGCCGCTCCTCGAGTGCGTCCGCGCGTACGCGACGGTGGGGGAGATGTGCGATGCGTTGCGCGAGGTATGGGGCGAGTATGAGGAGGTTCCTGTCATCTGATGATCTGGGGATCTGGTGATGTGGGGATCTGATCTTGGGATTTGGTGATCTGGGGATCTGATCTGGGGATCTGGGGATCTGGGGATCTGGTGATCTATCTGGCGATCTGATGGTCTGGTGATCTGATGCAGAAAATCCGAGTGGTGATCGCGAAGCCGGGCCTCGACGGGCACGATCGGGGGGCCAAGGTGATTGCGCGTGCCCTGCGGGATGCCGGGATGGAGGTCATCTACACGGGCCTGCGGCAGACGCCCGAGCAGATCGTCACCGCCGCGCTCCAGGAGGACGCCGACGTCATCGGGCTGTCGATTCTCTCCGGCGCGCACATGCACATCTGCCCGCGCGTGATGCAGCTGCTCCGGGAGAAGGGCCTCGACGATGTGCAGGTGGTGGTTGGGGGTATCATTCCCGACCAGGACGTGCCGAAGCTGAACGCCCTCGGCATCACGGGCATCTTCATCCCCGGCACGCCGATGCAGCAGATCGTGGATTTCATCAACGGGAACGCCCGGGCGCGGGTATAGGGCGGCGTGTCGACCCCCCCGACGCTGCTGCTCGCCGACGACAGCCTCACGATTCAGCGTGTCGTGTCGTTGACCTTCGCCGATCAGCCCGTCCGCGTGGTCGTCGCCAAGGATGGGCAGGACGCCATCAACCGGATGTCGGCGGAACGGCCGGATCTGGTCCTGGCCGACACCAACATGCCGTGTGTGGACGGCTACGAGCTGGCGCGCTGGGTGCGCCGGCAGCCGCACTTGAGCACCGTGCCCGTCCTGCTGCTGGCGGGCGTCACCGACCCGGTGGACGAGCAGCGTCTGCACGATTCGGGGGCGAATGGCGTCCTCGAGAAACCCTTCGAGCCGAGCCACGTGATCAGTCGAGTCAAAGAGTTGCTGGGGATGAAGGGGGCGCCACCGTCGGCCCGTCTGGTGACCGCTCCCGACCTGAACGCCACACCGGCGCCGCCAGGCGCGGCCCAGAGCGCACCCGGGGCGAGCGAGGGGCGCTTCTTCGGGAGCGGTCCGGGCGTGACGGCGCCCGAGGAGTCTGCGTCGCCGTTCGGGACGGAGCCTGCCGGCGCCATTCCGGAGATCGACGATCTGGGCGCGCCCAGAGGTGACGCCCGTGACTGGTTCGGCGGCGACGCCCAGGCGCCCCCGAGCACACCGTCCTCGCTCGCCGAGGAGCTCGGCGTGTCGGACGTCCGATTCTACGGACAGGACGACACGGTGTCTGCATCCCGGGGACTCGACGGGGACTTCGGCTCGGAGCGGCGGGGCCAGCCGCGGTTCGCCGCCGGGCCGGACAGGGAGTTGGGCGGCGACACCAGCACCGCCGACGTCTTCCAGTCGTTGCTGGCGGCCGAGCAGGGCGATCCGGCGCGTCCCGTTGTCGTCCGTGCCGCGGCGCCGGAACTGACGCCGGAGATGCTGGACTATCTTGCGGCCCGCGTGGTCGAGCGGCTGCGCCCGCACACGATCCGCGAGGAATTGCAGCGGGGGCTCGGGATGGGCCTGCGTGAGACGGTGGCCCAGAGCGTGCGGGACAGCGTCGTGGCGGAGACCCGTGCGGCGGTGGCGGAGGCGGTTCAGGCAGCCGTCAACGGCGCCATCCTCGGGAGCGTGCGCGGCGCGATCAACGAAGCCGTGGCCGGGGCCGTGCCGGCGGCCGTCGCACAGCAGCTGAGCGCCGGGTTCATCGCGCAGGAGCTCCGGGACGCGCTGGTCCCTGTCGTACAGCACACGGTGCGCGAGGTCGTCGAGGTGGCCGTCCGCGGTGCCGTGGCGGACGCCGTCGCGGCCGCGGTGCCGGCCGCGGTGCTCGACGCGGTGCGTGGTGATGCGGGCGGACAGGTCCGCCAGATCGTGCACGAGACCGCCGACCGGCTCATTCGCGACGAAATCGCGCGCATCAGGGAACGCCGCGCCTGATCGCGGCCGCCGGCGTTGCGGCCGGCGTGTCCGGTCACGTGGCTGCGGACTGGCCACGAACCCCTGTCGAGCCTCCGGCGCACGCCCACCACACAAAGGTCGGCCACATCTGGGCGATCAACCTGGACCACGAGGTCTCGAGGTGCCAGGCCACGCTGTGCGGCGTCATGACGTAGACGGCGAAGAAGGTCCCCAGCTGGAACAGGAGGAGTGCGCCTGAGGCGGTGACGGCGATGTCGCCGGACTCGCGTGGCGGACGGCGCAGGGCTGCCACGCCAAGCACGGCAATCGAGGGACCGACCGCCGACCACCACCCGCCCCACGCCAGCGCCCGCGTGGCCATGTAGCGCGCCACGAAGCCCACGCGGACGTGATCCTGCCAGTAGTTGAGGACGCCTGGTCGTCGAATCCCGTCCATCAGATCGTTGACCGGCGCTACCAGGATCTTGAAGAGCACGACGACGACCAGGACGGGGCCGAGGCCTACGACCATGTCGACGCCGCGCTGAAAGGCTGCCGCCAGTCCCTCGCGCCTGGCGTGGAGGCCAAGGTAGGTCAGGGGGAAGACGAGCGCGACGACCAGCCCTTCATTCTTCGTCCATGCTGCCAGACCCAGAGCTGCGCCGGACATCCCAACCCGCACGGCTCCCGGCTGCGGTGTCGCGACGAGGGCCACCGCGAGCACGGTGAACGCACCGACCGGGACGTCGGCCAGCTGCGAGGTGCCTTGCCGCACGAACTCCGGAACGGCGACCAATGCAAGCGCGAGGGCCGCCCGGAGTGGCCCGCAACGGCTGAGGACGGAACCTGCGACAGTGACTACGGCCCCGAACAGGAAGAGGACACCGATGGCCTGCGGCATCACGGGGGACGAGGCCGGATCGAGCACCCTGCCCTGGCCACGGTTGCCGGCAGCAACAATGGGTAGTCGGTGTGAGACCAGGCCAGCGCGTCATCGAACGCGGCACGCCAAGCGTCGCCCGGACCGGCGAGAAAGCGTGCCCGCAGGTTCCAGATCGCCCATGCATCCCATGCCCCATGCGGGGTTGCCCGCAGGTGCTCCCTAACTACAGGCAGGTAGATCACGCAGAGCAGTCCGGCGACGATGGCCAGCCCAATCGTACCGCGACCGAAGGCAGCGGCGGCGCGGGCACCGGAACGACGTGGCACCGCGAGGGTCCCGGCTGTCAGGACGATGAGCCAGAGGACTGGATCTGCGGTGCGATAGGCGTCGACGCTCCCACCGCTGAAGCGCCAGGTGATGTAGACGATGGACGGTACGGCAACGCCGAAGAGGACCGCAGCGCCTGTCCGTTCGTACGAGCGCAGGCACGGGACACGACGCAGCCAGACCCAGGCCGCCATCACGGGCAGCCCGAACACCAGGACCGGGATCATGGCCGACGCCGGTACACGCGAACTCCACCGTCACTCACGAGGATGAGTTCGAAGCCCACCAGGCGGGCATCTTCGTCGACTGCGGGCGGCGCGCCGGGCCCTGTCACCGCAAGCGCAACGTCACGGAATTCCAGGTCGACCACGCGGGGCGCCAGCGCGTACTGGGCCAGGAAGTGAGTCGTGGTCGCGAGGGTGGGATCCGCCGTGACCGGCAGGAAGCCGACGCGAGCGTCGGGCGGTAGCACTGGCGCCACCGAAAGATAGGAGCGCAGCAGCGCGTCGACGGTCGGGTCCGCCGGCACGGCCCCGCGCCAGGAGTGCACGACAGCCCAGGCCAGCGATGCGGCAATCGCGGCCATCGAGAGTACGGACGCGAGGCGCGGTCGCTGCACTGGCGCAGGTTACCACTACCTGACGGCCCCATCCGAAGGCGCCCCCTGGATCATGGGAAGCGCGATGGACCGCCGTCCCGAGGCGTGCGCTACCATTACGGGATATGCCCGTTCCGGAGAAGCCGGCCCTCGAAGGCCTGGAAGAGAAGTGGACCACCCGCTGGGAGTCGGAGGGCACTTACCGCTTCGATCGATCCCGTCCCCGCGACGAGGTGTACGCGATCGACACGCCACCGCCGACCGTCAGCGGGTCGCTGCACGTCGGGCACGTGTTCTCGTACACGCACACCGACATCATCGCGCGGTTCCAGCGTATGCGGGGCAAGGAGGTGTTCTACCCGATGGGGTGGGACGACAACGGGCTGCCCACCGAGCGGCGCGTCCAGAACTATTTCGGCGTGCGCTGCGACCCCTCGCTGCCGTACGACCCGGGCTTCACGCCCCCTGAACGACCGGACAAGCACGCGATCTCCGTGTCGCGCCCGAACTTCATCGAGCTGTGCGCCAGGCTGACCGTCGAGGACGAGAAGGCGTTCGAGCACCTGTGGCGCTACCTCGGGTTGTCGGTGGACTGGTCGATGACCTACGCCACCATCGGCCGGCGCGAGCAGCGGGTGTCGCAGCTGATGTTCCTCCGCCTGCTGCGCAAGGGGCTGGCGTACCAGCTCGAGGCGCCCACGCTGTGGGACGTGGACTTCAAGACGGCGGTCGCGCAGGCAGAGCTCGAGGACCGGGAACAGCCGGGGGCGTACCACCGCATCCACTTCGCGAAGGCCTCCGGTGACGGGCACGTCGCGATCGAAACGACGCGCCCCGAGCTGATTCCCGCCTGTGTGGCGCTGGTCGCGCACCCGGATGACGCGCGCTACCGGCCGCTCTTCGGTTCCTACGTCACGACGCCGCTGTTCGGTGTGCGCGTCCCCGTGCTGGGCCACGCCCTGGCCGACCCCGAGAAAGGGAGTGGCATCGCGATGATCTGCACGTTCGGCGACATCGCCGACGTGACGTGGTGGCGCGAGCTGAAGCTGCCGGTGCGGGCCGTGATCCAGCCCAACGGCACCCTGGGCCCCGTGACGTGGGGCGCGCCGGGCTGGGAGTCCGATGATCCGCCGCGTGCGCAGCAGGCCTACGACCAGCTGGTGGGTCTGTCGGCGAAGAAGGCCCAGGCGAAGATCGTCGAGCTCCTGAGGGAGAGCGGCGACCTGCAAGGGGAGCCGAAGCCCATCACGCACGCCGTGAAGTTCTACGAGAAGGGCGACCGCCCACTCGAGATCGTCACGAGCCGGCAGTGGTTCATCAAGACCATCGAGCACCGCGAGGCGCTGCTCGAGCGCGGCCGGCAGCTCCAGTGGCACCCCGAGTACATGCGGGCCCGCTACGAGAACTGGGTGAACGGCCTGAACGGGGACTGGTGCATCAGCCGCCAGCGGTTCTTCGGCGTGCCGTTCCCGGTCTGGTACCCGATCACGGCCGACGGCAGCATCGACTACGGCGCGGCCATCCTCGCCGACGAGGCGAGCCTGCCGATCGATCCGTCCACGGATGTGCCGCCGGGCTACCGGGCCGATCAGCGCGGTCAGGCGAACGGGTTCGTGGGCGATCCGGACGTCATGGACACCTGGGCGACGTCGTCGGTGACGCCGCAGATCGTCACGCTGTGGGAGCAGGACGCGGACGTGTTCGCGCGCACGTTCCCGATGGACCTGCGGCCGCAGGCGCACGACATCATCCGCACGTGGCTGTTCTCGACAGTGCTCCGCGCGCACTTCGAGAACGATTCGCTCCCGTGGACACACGCGGCGATCTCCGGCTGGGTCCTGGATCCGGACCGCAAGAAGATGTCCAAGTCCAAGGGCAACGTCGTGACGCCTCTGGGGCTGCTCCAGGAGTACGGCTCGGACGGCGTGCGGTACTGGGCGGCCCGCGGCGGCCCCGGCGTGGACACGGCCTTCGACGTCGGCCAGATGAAGATCGGGCGCAAGCTCGCGATGAAGGTGTTGAACGTCTCGAAGTTCATCCTCGCCGGTGAGCACCACGACGGGCCGGTGAGCGAACCGCTGGATCAGGGCATGTTGCTCGCGCTCGGCGACCTGGTCCGGGACGCGACGCGGGAACTCGAGGACTACGACTATGCACGCGCGCTCCAGCGCATAGAGGCGTTCTTCTGGAGCTTCTGCGACAACTACGTCGAGGCGGCGAAGTCGCGCCGCTACGGCGACCGGGGGCCGGCGGCCGCGGCGTCGGCTTCCACGGCGATGCGGCGCGCGCTCTCGGCCATGTTGAGGCTGCTGGCGCCGTACCTTTCCTTCACCTGCGAGGAGGTGTGGTCCTGGTGGCAGGCGGGATCGGTGCATCGGGCGCCGTGGCCCACGACCGCGGAAGTCCCGAGCATGGCAGCCCATGAGACGGCCATCCGCGCCGCCTACGGTCATCTGGAGGGAGCGCTGGAGAAGGTGCGCAGGGCGAAGGCCGAAGTCAAGCTGTCGGTCGGATCCGAAGTGCAGTCGGTCGCGTATGCGGCACCGGAGCCCGAGGTGGCCGTGCTCCGTCTGATCGAACACGATCTGAGGGCGGCGGTCCGGGCGAGTGTGCTGTCGCTCGTGGCTGGCGAGCCCGCCGTGTCGCTGACACTGAAGCCCGCGGAGGCGTGATGGCCCTGAATCCGCCCGCGCGCGAGACCTACGCCGCCCTTGTCCGGGAGGCGCTGGCGGAGGACGTCGGTACCGGTGACGTCACGACGATGGCCACCGTGCCCGGGGAGCTGCGCGCCCGCGGCACGCTGCTCGCCAAGGCGCCGCTGGTGGTCGCCGGCCTCGACGTGGCGCTGGAGGCGTTCCGGCAGCTCGATCCGGATGTGGTGGCGGAAGTGCGCTGGGGGGATGGGGCGCACGTGCAGCGGGGCGACGTCGTGGCGTTGCTGAACGGACGAGCTCGTGCCCTGCTGACGGCGGAGCGCACGGCCCTCAACGTGCTGCAGCGGTTGTCCGGCATCGCCACGCTCACCGATCAGTTCGTCGTCGCGAGCGGAGGCCGCATCACCGTACTCGACACGCGGAAGACCACGCCGGGTTGGCGCGCGCTCGAGAAGTACGCGGTGCGCTGCGGTGGCGGCACGAACCACCGCCATCGGCTGGACGATGGGGTGCTGATCAAGGACAACCACAAGCGGCTGGCCGGCGGAATCACGGCGGCGGTGCGGGCCGCGCAGGCCGCTGGCCATGGACTGCCCGTCGAGGTCGAGGTGGAGACGCTCGACGAGCTCGACGAGGCGCTGCGGGCGGGGGCGACGCGCGTGCTGCTCGACAACTTCACCACCTACGACATCCGGCTCGCCATGGAGCGCATTGCCGGCCGCGCGACGGTGGAGCTCTCCGGCGGGATCACGCTCGCGCGGATCCCGGAGCTGGCCACCACCGGCGCCCGGTTCGTGTCCGTGGGCGCGCTGACGCACTCGGCGCCCGCCGCGGACATCAGTTTCGAGCTGGAGTCGGCCTGACACCGGCGGAGCCGGGCCCGTCGCTCCAGACGACAGTCCCATCGACAGGGCCCCGCCGACGAGGCGAGTGAGACATGCGGCAGCGACTGCCCACGGGACTGGAGGCCGCGCTCGTGCGGCTGGCGGCGCGCAGGCCGGATCGCGCGTTCGACGTGCGCTGGTTCGACAGCGTCCCGTCCACGATGGATCTCGTCGCCGATGCCGCCGCGTCCGGAGCGTCTGCCGGCTACGTCGCGCTTGCCGATCAGCAGACCGCCGGACGCGGGCGTCGCGGTCGCACGTGGTGTTCACCGCCTGGCGCGGGGCTGTACTTCTCGTATCTCGCGCGACCGACGCGACACCTGGAACTGGTCACGCTGGCGGCTGGCGTCGGAGTCCTGAACGGGATCGCCGAAGCAACCGGCCTTCGCCCGCACCTGAAGTGGCCGAACGATGTGCTCGTCGGTCCGCGCAAGCTGGCCGGCCTGCTGGCCGAAGGCGCGCATCTCGGTTCCGTGGCGGGGGCGGTCACGATCGGGGTGGGCCTCAACGTCGAGCCCGCGGCCTATCCACCGGAGGTCGCCCACCGCGCCACGAGCCTGCGCGCCGAACTGGGCCGTGGCGCCTCGCGTGACGAGCTGTTCACCGCCGTCCTGGAGCACCTGGCCGACGTCCTCGACCGACTGGAGTCCGGTGAGGTGGATGGTATCCTGCAGGCGTGGCGCGCGGCGTCGCCGTCAGCGGTCGGCACCCTCGTGACCTGGACCGATACCGGCGGCGAGCATCGCGGTGTCACAGAAGGCATCGACGACTCCGGCGCGCTGCTCGTCCGCACCCAATCGGGCCTCGAGCGCGTGATCGCGGGCGAACTGGCCTGGCACCTCAGCTGACGAGCCAATCGCTCAATGCCACAGTCAATCAGTCAATCCCCAATCCCCCAATCGCTCAACAATCCTCAATCCCCAATCCGCAATCTTCAATGTCTGTCGAGCCCGCCGCCTATGCCCGCGCGATCGAGTCGTTCCTCTGTCAGAAGAACGACGGCCACCTGATTCGCATCGTCGGACCGGCGTTCGAGCGCGTGGTGAGCTGGGCGGAGCGGGGCATCCCCCTGAAGGTGGCCCTGGCGGGCGTGGATCGCTACTTCGCGCGCTATTACCGGAAGGGCCCGCGCCGACGTCCGGTGCGTGTGGAGTTCTGCGAGGCGGACGTGCTCGACGCCTTCGACGAGTGGCGACGCGCCGTCGGCGTCAGCCTGGTGGCCCCCGACGCCGACGGAGGGCCCGTCGTCGAGGAGCCGGTCCCGGCCGCGCCGCGGCCACGCCGCTCGCTGCGTACCCATATCGAGTCGGCGCTGTCGCGGCTCACGGTACTTCGCGGTAGCGACAAGCTGGGCGGGGGACCGGCGGACCAGGCGCTGGCGGACGCCGTGCGTGCCCTCGAGCCGCTGCTCCAACCCGCCGAACATGCCCGGGGGGACGAGCGCCAGCGAATCCTGGACACGCTGGCCACCGTGGACCGGCGCCTGCTCGACGCGCTCGAACCTGGCCTGCCTGGCGATGTGCGCCGCGAGCTTGCGGCGGAGGCTGCGCGCGAGCTGGAGCCCTTTCGCGCGCGGATGACCCCCGAGGCGTATGCGCAGGCCCGCCGTGCCGTCGCCACACGCCTGGTGCGCGAGCAGTTCGGCGTGCCGGAGATCAGCGCGTGAGCGGCGTCGGCGTCGGGGCCCTCCTGACCCTCCGCATCGAGAAGCCCGTCGCGGGCGGACGTATGCTCGCCCGCGCGGATGGCGCCGTGGTACTCGTGGCCGCGGCGCTGCCGGGAGAACTGGTCGAGGCCCGTGTCGAGCGCAGCCAGCGCGGCACGCTGTGGGCGCAGGCCTTCAGGGTCATCGAGCCGTCACCCGAGCGGATCGGCGAGCCCAACCCGTGCGGCGGCTGCGTGCTGTCACATGCGCGCTACGATCACCAAGTCGCGATCAAGCAGCAGATCGTGCAGGACACGTTCACGCGGGTGGCCCGCCTTTCGATCGAGCCTCCGGCAATCCTGCCGTCCTTGCCGTTTGGCTATCGGATGCGGGCGCGGCTGCATGCCCTCGGTGGGCGCACCGGGTTCTTCCTCGAAGGGACGCACACGTTGTGTGACGCCGTGGCCACGAAGCAGCTGTTGCCGGAGACCCACGCGGCGATCGACGCGTGCATGGCCTGTCTCGGCGACGAGGCGGCCGGCGTGGTGGCGATTGACGTGGCGGAGAACGTCGAGGCATCCGAGCGTGCGCTCCACGTGGAGTTCGGCCCGAAGGCCGACATGCCACGCCCGGTCGCGGCCCCTGCTGGTGTCACCAGCCTGTCGGTCTCCCGCCAGGGATCGCCGCGCGTAGAGGTGCTGACCGGGGATGGTCGTGTCACCGATACCTTCAGCGGGGGCGGGCGCGAGTGGACGCTGGCCCGGAGCACGCGGGCGTTCTTCCAGGGCAACCGCCACCTGCTCCACGGGCTGGTGAGGCACGTGGTGGATGCCATCGGCCCTGGCGCGGTGACCGACCTCTACGCGGGCGTCGGACTGTTTGCGGTGGCCGCGGCCGCGCACGGTCGGGCGCCCGTGACGGCCGTCGAAGGCGATGCGCTGTCGGCCGCGGATCTGCGCCGGAACACCGCCGAGTGGCGCGGGCTGGTGCAGGCTCGTCATGTCTCCGTGGAGGACTACCTGCGCGATCGCCGTGTCCTGCGGCCGCAGACGCTGGTGGTGGACCCGCCGCGCACGGGCCTGTCGCGTCGCGCGCTCGAGGGCATCCGGGCGCTCGGCGCACCGCGGGTGGTGTACGTGTCCTGCGACGTGCCAACGCTGGCGCGGGACGCGCGCGCACTGGTGGATGCCGGGTATCAGCTGCGCCAGCTCACGGCCTTCGACCTGTTCCCGCAGACGGCGCACGTCGAGACGGTCGCGCTGATGGAGCTGTAGTCAGCGCCCGCTCCGTGCCGCCTGCAGGAACTGCTCGAACAGCGGACGGAACTCGCCCGTGCGCCAGAAGTTCTCCGGGTGCCACTGCACCGCCACGCAGAAGCGGCTCGCCGGCCGCTCGATGCCCTCGATGACCCCGTCCGGCGCCGTCGCGCTCACCTCGAAGCCGGGCGCGACGCGCTTGACGGCCTGGTGGTGACGGCTGTTCACCTGGAGGCTCTCGCCGTCCAGCTTGTCCGCCATGATCGTCCACAGCTTCGAGTCCTTCGCTACCCACACCTCGTGGGCGATGTGGAAGCGCGGCTCCCGAATCGCGTGATCGAGCGCGCCGGCCACCTCGGTCGGGATGTCCTGGATGAGCGTCCCGCCCATGGCCACGTTCAGCACCTGCATGCCGCGGCAGATCGCGAAGAGGGGGATGTCGGCCGCGACGGCGGCCTTCGCCAGGGCGATCTCGAACGCGTCCCGCCCCGCCTCGGCCCGTTCGTAGGTGGCGTGCGGCGTTTCGCCGTAGAGCGCCGGGTCCACGTCGCCCCCGCCGGTCAGCATCACGCCGCGGACGCGGGCCACGATGGCCTCCGGGGCATCGTGCGTGTCGGCCACCTCCACCGGGTCCCCGCCAGCGCGGCGCACCGATTCCAGGTAGTCGGACACACGGCGGTTCTGCGACACCGCAATCAGGGCCATGAGGGTCTCCGGTTCACATGCGGGGTGGTACGCGGATGCCCATCAGATCGAGCACCAGGGTCAGTTGCTGGCGGAAGTAGACCACCGCGGCGGCCCGCCACCGACGGACCTCCGCGCGCTCTTCGTTGAGGATCGGGGCGCGATGGTAGAAGGCGTTGAACATCTGTGCGAGCCCGAACCCGTACTTTGCCAGGACGGCGAACTCGAGGGAGCGCACGACCTGCTCCACGATGTCGTCGAGGCGCGACGCCTCGAGGACCAGCGCCCACAGCTCGTGGTCGCCGTCGGCGCCGTTCAGGGCATCGGGGGGCGCGGCGGGCAGGCCGGCCAGGAGGTCGGCCTCGCTCAGCCCCGCGCGCTCCTGCAGCTTCTGGAAGATGTTGTTCGCCCGCACCACGGCGTACTGCAGGTACGGGCCGCTCTCGCCCTCGAAGCTCAGCGCCTCGTCGATGTCGAACGCGATGACCTTCGTGCGTGAGTACTTCACGAGGAAGTAGCGCACCGCCGCCACCCCGAGATCGGCGGCGATCACGCGCCGCTCGGCGTCGGGCAGCTCCGGCTGACGCCGCTCCACTTCTGCGAGCGCCTTGTCGATCACGCGGTCGATCAGGTCGTCGGCCTTGACGCCCAGGCCCTTGCGGCCGGACACCTCCACGAAGGGCCGCTTCGCCTCCTCCGAGTCGGGCGCGGGCGCGAAGCCCAGCTCCCGCGCGGTGCCGTGCGAGAGCGCCACCATCTCGTAGGAGAAGTGGGTGAGCCGGTCGGATTCGGCCGGGTGTCCCACTGCAATCAGCGCCTGCTTGAGCAGCTTCTGCAGGTACGACTGCCGCACGTCGATGACGTTGTACGTGGCCGCCGCGCCCCCGAACGACGGGTGCGACGGCTCGGCCTGCGCCTCCTGGCTCGTGGTAGCCCACAGCACGCCGCCATCCATGCGGGTGGCGAAGCGGCGGTAGTGGAAGTCCCGGCCGAGAATGCCCGACTTCCAGAACTGATAGGCCATGTCCTTGCCGACGTAGGTCACGGTGCCGTTGGACCGCACGATGACCTTCTCGCGCTGCTCGGGATCGTCCTCGACGGCTTCTTCGCGCGGCGCCGAGGGGTCCTCGTCGATCGGCATCACCCAGCAGCCCGCCAGGCGCCCCTCGGTCCGCAGGAAGACGGCGCCCTGCTCCCTGAGCACCTCGAAGGCGCGCGCCCAGAACTTGAGGCGGAGGATGTCCCCCTCCCAGGTGAGCAGCTCGTAGTCGATGTTGAGCCGCGCCATCGTCTTCAGGTGGCATCGCACGATCCGGTCGGCAATGAAGGCGCCCATCGACGCGGCTGGTTCGGTGCCGTGCTCGATCGCATGCAGCGCCTCCGCGCGCACCCCGAGGCGACCCTGGTCCTGCTCGTACCACTCGGTGACGCGGGCGTAGAGATCCCAGCAGTAATAGTCGAAGCGCGTCGTGTCGGCCAGGGCCTTCACGTCGTCCAGCGACCTCGGCTCGAGCACCTGGAAACCGACGACGACGTCCGCTACCTGGACGCCGGTGTCGTCGATGTAGTTCTGGACCTCGACGGGCGTGCCGCGAAAGCGCAGCACGCGGACCAGCGTGTCGCCGAGGGCGGCGTTCCGCAGGTGCCCGATGTGCGCGGCCTTGTTCGGGTTGATCGCGGTGTGCTCGACGATCGTCTTGCCCTCCGGGGGCGGAAGCGTCGGGAGCCCCCCCGCGAGGCCCAGTCGGGCGCAGAGGAACGCGGGCCGATCCAGGAACACGTTCAGGTAGCCATTGGGCGCCGCCTCGACCCGGGCGATCCCCGGGACCGGACCGATGTGCTCGGCCAGTTCCTGGGCGATCATCCGCGGCGCCTTGCGCAGCCGACGCGCCAGATCGAAGGCCACGGGCGTGCCCAAATCGCCCAGCGTGCGGTTGGGCGGTGTTTCGATGGCGATCATGACGCCAGCGTCCTCCCCGAGCCCGTGTCGCTCGGCGAGAATCGCGCGCACACGCGCCTTCAGTGCTTCGTGCAGCGGCAGTATCATGCGTGTCGGTTCGTTGACTCGACCGTAGTGGTGCGGTACGCTCTACGCGCGATGTCGGTCGATGCGGGCCATGTCCGCGGGCACCTTGCATTCTACAGTGAACCGGGGACATGGTTGACGCCGGGATAGGCCGCCTCCTGATCGCGAGCCTGCACCAGGGCATTGCCGACGTGTCGCCCACGCGACTCGACTTCTACGAGAACTGGCTCAGTCCGACGGGCCTGCGTGACGGCCGCATGGGGCTCGCCCCGCTCGGGGCGGTCCTCAGCTTCCTCCAGCGCGAGGGGCCGCCCGCCGATCGCGCCATCGTCGCGCACGCCGGGGTCTGCGCGGCGGAGTGGGCCTATGCCGGCCTGTCCGGCGTCCGGCGGGGCCTCATCAGGCGGCTGCCGTTCCCGATGCGGACCCGGGCGGCACTCGGCCTGGGCCGCGCCTTGGTGCGCGACACCATCAGCCGCTCCAGAGTCGCGGCGCGCCTGCGGAACGGGCACGGGGTCATCGAGATCCAGTCGCCCCTGTTCGAGTACCTCCGCGAACCGTCGTCGTTGCCCATGCGCCGCTACTACGCATCGGCGTACACTGCTTGTCTGCGGCTATGCGACGTGGATGGGGTCGTCGACGTGGACGAATCGGCTGCCGGGTGCCGACTGACGCTGGCCGTGCACGGGCCTCGCGCCGTGACGCGAACGCTGCTCGATGGCGCATGAAGCTCGGTGTGCTGGCGCTCGTGCTGCTCGGCGCCGGATGGCCGGATGAGGCAGGCGCACAAGTGGCGCCGGGGAGTGTCGTCGTCGTCCTGCCGTTCGAGAACCCGCGGGCCGATCCCCGCGTCGTGTGGCTGCGCGAAGGGCTGGCGTCGCTGCTGTCGGATGCCATCGACGCGGCTGGTCTCGAGGTGGTCGGGCGCGACGACCGTGTCGCGGCCTTCGAGCGCCTGCAGCTGCCCGTCGCCGCCACGCTCAGCCGTGCCTCGACCGTCAAGGTGGGGCAGGCCGTCGGGGCGACCGCCGTCGTGGTCGGCCGCGTCGAGGTCGCAGGCGATGACCTGCAGGCCACCGCGCGGGTCGTCCACCTCGATAGCGGGCGCCTGTTGCCCGACATCGCTGACCGCGGGCCCGTCGCGGGCCTCTTCTCCATGGCGTCCCGCATGGCCGGGCGCATCGCCGGTGCCCGCGATGGCGTCGCCGGGTGGAAACCGCCGCCATCGCTGGCGGCATTCGAGCTGTACACGAAGGGCCTGATCGCCGAGTCACCTGCCGCCGAGCGCAGCGCCTTCGAGCAGGCGCTGAAGGCCGCGCCAGACTACGACACCGTGCGGCTCGCGTTGTGGCAGCTGCATACGGAGCAGGGCGAGTACCAGCGGGCGCTGGACGCGGTCGCGACCATCCCCACGGGCAGCCCGCTCGAACGTGAAGGGCGGTACGCCGCGGCGATGTCCCTGATGCGGTTGAAGCGTGACGAGGAGGCCTTTGGCGTGCTCCGCACGATGCAGAGCAGTGCGTCGGTGGCAGCCGTCTCCAATGCCATCGGGGTCGTCCAGCTTCGGCGCGGGGCCACGCCACAGACGGGCCGCGCCACCTACTACTTCAACCAGGCCACCGAGCTCGACCCCGCTGATGCCAGCTATTTCTTCAACCTGGGCTATGCCTATTGGCTCGAGAAGGACGCGAATGCCGCGGCGTACTGGCTGCGCGAAGCCGTGCGCCGCGACCCCGCGGACGGCGAGGCGCACTTCGTGTTGAGCGTGGCCCTGCAGCAGACCGGCGCGGCGGCCGAGGCGGCGCGCGAGCGGGAGCTGGCCGAGCGCCTGTCCTCACGTTTCGCCCAATGGGACGCGCGCGCGGCGGCGGGCGGTGACCTCGTCCCCCGGGGGCTGGAGCGGCTGCGGGACCGACTGGACGTGCCATCCGCCCGCGTGGACACCATCATCACCTCGTCCGGCCAGCGCGACCAGGCGGCGCTTGCGGCGTTCCACCTCGACGCGGCGCGACGGGCCTTCGACCGCGAGTCGGACCGCGAGGCCGAACAGGCGCTGCGGCGCGCGTTGTACCTCTCCCCCTATCTGGCCGAGGCCCACCTGCTGCTCGGGCGGATCCATCTGCGTGCGGGTCGCGACGAGGCCGCCGTGCAGGCGTTCAAGATCGCCGTGTGGAGCGAGCCGAGCGCGCCGGCCCACGCGGCGCTCGGGGAGGCCTATCTGGCGCTGGAGGACGAGCCCGCCGCGCGGGCCGAGCTGGCCCGCGCGCTCGCGCTGGATCCCCGTTCGACGGAGGCGGCCCGGCTGCGGGCCCGCCTGCCACCGATGCGGTGATGTAAGATCAGGCCGTTCAAACGCTTATGGCAGGTGTCACGCACGACGACGGGTTTCACGAGATCCAGCTGAACGGCAAGCAGCTGGTCTTCCTGTTCATGGCCGTCACCGTGGTGTCGGTCGTGATCTTTCTCTGCGGCGTGCTGGTGGGCCGCGGGGTGCGCCTGGAACGCGGCGGGCCGGCCGACACCGTGGCCGCCGATACGGGCGCGGTCGCCCCGCCCGCTGCGGAGGCCGGAGCCGGGGCGTCCGAGACGCCCGTGGCCCCCAATGAGAACCTGAATTACCCGAAGGTGCTGGGAGGCGACACCCCGCCTGCCGAGAAGATCGCGCCCGCGGAGCCGCCGCCCGCGAAGTCAGAGCCCGTGGGCGAGGTGCCCCCGTCGCCTCCGCCGAGCGAGCCGGCTCCGCCCGTGCCGGCGCCGCCCGAAAAGGCGGTGTCTCCCGCTGCGCCAGCGGCTCCCGGCGAGCCCCCCGGCCCCGGCCTGGCGGTCCAGGTGGCCGCGTTCCGCGTCCGGGGTGAGGCCGATGCGCTGGCGCTGCGGCTGATCGGCAAGGATTACAAGGCGTACGTCGTCCCGCCCTCGGCCGGCGCGCCACCGCTCTTCCGGGTGCGCGTGGGCAAGTTCAAGGAACAGCGTGAGGCCGACCAGGTCGTCGCGAAGCTGAAGAAGGAAGAGCAATTCGAGCCCTGGATCGTTCGCTAGCGCTGCTGTCCGGCGTCCTGCTGGCGCTGTCGTTCCCGCGGTACGGCCACGGCGCCGTGGCCTTCGTGGCACTCGTGCCGCTGTGGGCGGCCCTGACCGGGTGGCACGGCCGTCCGAATCACCTCCCCGGCCAGACCTTCTCGCGCGGGTTCTTCCTGGGCCTGTTGACCGGGGTCGTGCACTATGCCGGCACCGTGTACTGGACGGGCGCCACCGTCCGCACGTTCGGCGGCTTGCCCTGGCCGGTGGCCATCGTGACCGCCCTGCTGCTGGTGTTCTACATGGCGCTCTACACGGGCCTGGCCGCGGGCCTGACCGGCCGGCTGGTGCGCGCCTACGGATGGGTGGGGCTGCCACTGGGCGCCGCCGCCTGGGTGAGCGCCGAGTACCTGCGCGGCTGGCTCTTCGGCGGCTTCCCCTGGATCCCGCTCGGCAACTCGATGGTCACCCTGCTGCCGATCGCGCAGCTGGCCAGCGCCGGCGGCGTGTACGCGCTGTCGCTCTTCGTCGCCCTGGTGAACGCCGGCTTCGCGACCGTCATCGTCTCGGGGCCCAGGCGGCAGCGCCAGGCGCTGGCGATCACGGCCACCCTCATCGCGACGACGGCGCTGTGGGGCGGCCTGCGCCTGTCGGCGAACGCGCTCGTCGAGGGCGGCACGCCGGTGACGGTCGGCCTGGTCCAGGCGAACATCGCACAGGTAGACAAGTGGAATGGCGCCAAGGCCGGCCAGATCGTCGAGCGGTACCTGGAGATGACGCGTACGGCGGTGGCGAAGGGAGCGACGTTCGTGCTCTGGCCCGAGTCGGCCACGCCGTTCTACTTCGACGAGGAGCCCGTCGGTCAGACGCTGGTGCGGAACCTGGTGGAGTCGACGGGTGTCCCGCTGCTGTTCGGTACCGACGAGATCGAGCGCGGCGCGCGGAACCAGTACTACAACTCGGCCTTCATGCTCGACAGCGGCGGCGCCACGGCGGCCGTCTACCGCAAGATGCACCTGGTGCCCTTCGGCGAGTACGTGCCGTTCAAGGACCTGCTCTTCTTCGTCAAGCCGCTGGTGGAGGCGGTGAGCGATTTCAGCCCCGGCCGCTACGTCACCATGCTGCCGGTCAATGGCCACATGGCCAGCACCGCCATCTGCTACGAAGTGACCTATCCCTCCCTGATACGCGAAGGGGTCCGGCAGGGCAGCGAGCTGCTGACGACGATCACCAATGACGCCTGGTATGGCGAGTCCTCCGCGCCCTTCCAGCACTTCGAGATGGCCACGATGCGGGCGATCGAGCAGGGCCGCTACCTCGTGCGGGCCGCCAACACCGGCATCACCGGCATCGTCGATCCCTACGGGCGGGTGCTCGCGCGCACGCGGCTGGGTGAGACCACGGTGGTGGTGGGCGAGGCGCGCTTCGTGCAGGTGCGTACGCTCTATGCCACAATGGGAGATCGCGTCGCCCATGCCGCCATCATCCTGACGGTGCTGGCCCTGGCGGCGACCCTCAGGAGACCATGGCCCTCGCCCTCGACGATCTGATCCGACGCTCCTCCGACCTGCTGACGCGGGCCGCCGACCTGCGGAGCTATCTTTGACGCCGCTCGCCTGGACGAGGAACTGAGCCGGCTCGAGGCGCGCGTCGCCGCGCCGGATTTCTGGAACAAGCAGGCGGAGGCGCAGGCCGCGCTCCGCCGGCGGCAGCGGCTGGCCGAGGACGTGGAGCTGCGCGATTCGCTCGCGCGGCGGATCGACGACCTGGCGGTGCTGCTGGAGTGGGCGCAGGCGGGCGAGGACGTCGTCACGGACCTGGAGAAGGCGCTCGACGGCCTCGAGGTCGAGGTCGAGGCCGGCGAGGTGAAGAAGATGTTGAGCGGCGAGCACGACGCCGCCAACGCGATCGTCACCATCCACCCCGGCGCCGGCGGTGTCGAATCCCAGGACTGGGCCGAGATGCTCCTCCGCATGTACCTGAAGTGGGCGGAGCGGCGAGGGCTGAAGCGCACGATCCTGGATTACCAGCCGGGCGAGGAAGCCGGTCTGAAGAGCGTCACCTTCACGTTGACAGGGGAGTACGCCTTCGGGCTCATGTCGGCGGAAGCCGGCGTCCACCGGCTCGTCCGCATCTCACCGTTCGACCAGGCGGCACGCCGCCACACCTCGTTCGCCTCCGTCTACGTCTGGCCCGAGATGGACGACGACATCGAGATCGACATTCCCGAGAAGGACCTGCGCATCGACACGTTCCGATCCAGCGGCGCGGGCGGGCAGCACGTCAACGTCACGGACTCCGCGGTCCGCATCACGCACCTGCCCACCGGCATCGTCGTCTCGTGCCAGAACGAGCGGTCGCAGCACAAGAACCGCGACGTGGCGATGAAGGTCCTGAAGGCGCGCCTGTACGACCTCGAGGTCCAGAAGCAGCAGGCCAAGCTCGAGAACATCGGCGGGGCCAAGAAGGACATCGCCTTCGGGTCGCAGATCCGCAGCTACGTGCTGCAGCCGTATCAGATGGTGAAGGACCACCGCACGAAGTACGTCGAAGCGCAGGTGGACAAGGTGCTCGCCGGCGACGTCGAGCCGTTCATCAAGACCTACCTGATGCAGAAGGCCACGGGTACGCTCGGCGCCCCGGCAGCGGACGCGGACGACGAGTGACGCGAAGGTCGGAAAGCAGCGGCCCTCCGTGTTCTTCGTCTCACCTTCGTGTCCTTCGTGTCAGCGCAGCTCTCGGACAGGCTGCGTCCCCGACAGGAAGGCTTCGGTGATGGCGCCTTCCTGGCCGTCGGCCACGGGCTCGCCGGTGTTGCGGTCCACCGCCACGAACACGATGTTGCCAGGCGGCTCGAAGGCCGGGGGCTGTTCGCGGTTGCCGCGCAGCTCGATGTAGGCCTTCATGAAGTCCATCCAGATGGGCAGCGCTGCCGTCGTGCCCGTCTCGTTCGGGCCGATCGGCTTCTTCTCGTCGCGCCCCAGCCAGACGCCCACCGTGACGTTGGGATCGAAGCCCAGGAACCACGCATCCGTGTAGTCGTCCACCGTGCCGGTCTTTCCGGCGAGCGGCCAATCGAGGGCGTTGGCGGCCGCGCCGGTCCCGCGCAGCACCACGCCGCGCAGCAGGTTCGTCATCACGTAGGCCGTGTCCGCGCGGATGGCGTCGCGCGGGGTGGGCCGGCTCTCTTCGAGCAGCGCACCCTCACGGTCCGTGATCGACGTGACGGAGTAGGGCACCATGCGGATGCCGTGATTCGGGAAGACGGAGTACGCGCTGGTCAGCTCGAGCAGCGTGGCTTCCTGCGCGCCGAGCGCCATGGAGAGGAACGGGCGGAACGGGTCGCGGAACCCGAATCGGGCGGCGTAGGCGGCGACCTGTGACGGGCCGAGCATCTCGATGACCTTCACCGCCGGGATGTTGCGCGACTGTTCCAGGGCGCGCCGCAACGTCATCGTGCCCATGAACTTCCGGTCGTAGTTGCCGGGTGCGTACGGAGGCTGGCCGGCGCCCGCGTCGAACGTGGTCGGGGCGTCGTCGATGAGCGTGGTGGGCGTGAGCCCGCGATCGATGGCGGCCGTGTAGAGGAACGGCTTCAGCGTCGAGCCCATCTGGCGATAGGCCTGCGTCGCGCGGTTGAACTTGCTGCGGGCGAAACTGAATCCGCCCACCATCGCCAACACCTCGCCCGTCCGGTTGTCGAGCGCGACCAGCGCGCCCTCGATGGCGGGCGGTTGTTCGAGCGTGACCTCCGCTGTGGCCGTCCCGGGCTCGAGCTTCACCACCTCCACCTCGACCAGGTCGCCTGGTTTCACCAGGTCGGCGGCATTGGTCTTCCGCGTCCACTGGAAGGAGGCCTTCGTGAGCTCGCCCGCGAGCGTGCCCATGCGCACACGCGCCGTCCCCGCCTCCACGGCCATGACGACGGCCGGCACCACGTCGCCTGCGGCCATCGGACGGTTCCACCGGTCGTGCCGGAACCCGTCGAGGGTGTGCTTCTCGGTCAGGACGTTGCGCTGCGGTTTGCGGAACACGCCGCGTTTCTTGTCCAGCCGCCGGAGCCCGCGCTCCACCGCCCGGTTGGCGGCCTGCTGGAGGGGCAGGTCGAGCGGCGTCCGGACGGTGAGCCCGCTCTCGTAGAGCGCCTTCGCGCCGTACTTGGCCTCGAGGTACTTGCGCACTTCTTCCAGGAAGTACGGGGCCGGGCTGCCATCCCCGCCGGGCTCGCCGGCCACCACGATCGGCCGGGCCTTGGCGGCCTCCGCGTCAGCCGCCGTGATGAAGCCCTCGGTGGCCATGCGGTCCAGCGCGTAGTTCCGTCGCCGCTTCGCGGCGTCCGGGTTCACGTACGGGCTCTGGCGGACGTTGGCCTGGATGATGCCGGCGATCATCGCGGCCTCTTCCAGCGTGAGCTCGGCCAGATGCTTGCGGAAGTAGAGCTGCGAGGCCGCCTCGATGCCGTAGGCGCCGTGCCCGAAGTAGATCTGGTTGCAGTACATCGTGAAGATCTCGGGCTTGCTGTACCGCTTCTCGATCTGGATGGCCACCAGCGCTTCCTTAATCTTCCGCTCCCAGGTGCGGTCGAACCCAATCGTCTTGGGGAACAGGTTGCGCGCCAGCTGCTGCGTGAGGGTGCTGCCGCCCGGCACGTTGCGGGTCGACACGACGTCGCGGACGAGCGCGAGCATCATGCGCGAAATACTGAGGCCGGCGTGCTGGAAGAAGCCGGCGTCTTCCGCCGCGAGGATCGCCTGCCGCAGCGTTTCGGGGATCTCGTCGTATCGGACGACCACGCGGCGCTCGACGGCGAATTCGCCGACGAGCGTGCCGTCCCGCCCGAGGACCCGGGTGATGGTGTTCGGCGTGTAGTTGTCGAGGGCCGACACCTCCGGCAGGTCGTCGGAGTAGGCGAACAGCACGCCGCTCAGCGTGCCGCCGAGCGCGGCAGCCACGAACAGCGCGGCGATACCCGCGTGACGGGCGAAGCGAACGACAACTTTCATGGGGTGGGCAAGTGCCAGTATAGCAATCACTTGGACGGAGTGCAGGCAGAGGCGCTCCGGGTTATGTTGACAATGTCTTACTCAGATTTCATACTAACGACATGAGCAAAATCATCGGTATCGACCTCGGGACCACCAACTCGGTCGTGGCGGTCATGGAGGGCGATCAACCCACCGTCATCCAGAACGCGGAGGGCAGCCGGCTGACGCCCTCGATCGTGGCGTTCAGCAAGACCGGCGAGCGTCTGGTCGGGCAGGTCGCCAAGCGCCAGGCGGTCACCAATCCCGAGAACACTATCTTCTCCATCAAGCGCTTCATGGGTCGCCGCTTCACCGAGGTGAGCGAGGAGATGAAGATGGTGCCGTACACGGTGGCTGGCGCGGCCAACGGTGACGTCCGCATCAAGGCGAGCGGCCAGGACCTGGCCCCGCCCCAGATCTCCGCGATGGTGCTGCAGAAGCTCAAGCAGGCCGCGGAGGACTACCTCGGGCAGCCGGTCACCCGGGCCGTCATCACGGTGCCCGCCTACTTCAACGACGCGCAGCGCCAGGCGACCAAGGAGGCGGGACAGATTGCCGGCCTCGAGGTCATGCGGATCGTCAACGAGCCCACCGCAGCCGCGCTCGCGTACGGGCTCGACAAGAAGGCGAACGAGACCATTGCCGTCTACGACTTCGGCGGCGGCACGTTCGACATTTCGATCCTCGAGGTCGGTGAGGGCGTGGTGGAGGTGAAGTCCACCAACGGCGACACGCACCTCGGGGGCGACAACCTCGACCAGCGCATCATCGAGTGGATCATCGACGAGTTCCGGAAGGAGGAAGGCATCGACCTCGGCAAGGATCGCATGGCGCTGCAGCGCCTGCGCGAGGCGGCCGAGAAGGCGAAGATGGAGCTCTCGTCGGTGATGGAAACGGAGATCAACCTCCCATTCATCACGGCCGACGCCACCGGGCCCAAGCACCTGACCCGTAAGCTCACGCGTGCGAAGTTCGAGGCCCTGGTGGAGGAACTGCTGCAGAAGACGGTGGTGCCCACCAAGCAGGCGCTGAAGGACGCCGGCGTGGATCCCGCGAAGATCGACGAGGTCGTGCTCGTCGGCGGATCGACGCGCATCCCGCGGGTGCAGGCCATCGTGAAGGAGCTGTTCGGCAAGGAGCCCCATAAGGGCGTGAACCCCGACGAGGTGGTGGCGGTCGGTGCGGCGATCCAGGCCGGCGTGCTCTCTGGTGAGGTCAAGGACCTGCTGCTGCTGGACGTGACGCCGCTGTCGCTCGGGATCGAGACGCTCGGCGGCGTGATGACGCCGCTCATCGCGCGCAACACCACGATCCCGACGCGCAAGAGCGAGGTGTTCTCCACCGCGGCGGACAACCAGACGAGCGTGGAAGTGCACGTCGTGCAGGGCGAGCGCCCGCTGGCGCGCGACAACCGGACGCTCGGGCGGTTCCACCTCGAGGGCATCCCGTCGGCGCCGCGCGGCGTCCCGCAGATCGAGGTCACCTTCGACATCGACGCCAACGGCATCGTCAACGTGTCGGCCAAGGACCGCGGCACGGGGAAGGAACAGAAGATCGTCATCACGGCCTCGTCCGGCCTCAGCAAGGACGAAGTGGACCGGATGATGAAGGAGGCCGAGTCGCACGCCGACGAGGACAAGAGGCGGCGCGAGGAGATCGAGACGCGCAATCGCGCGGACCAGGCCGTCTACGGCGCCGAGCGGATGCTGAAGGACGCGGGGGACAAGCTGTCGGCCTCGGACAAGGCCGACATCGAGTCGGCGATGAGCGACCTGCGGAAGGCCATCGAGGGCAACGACACGGCCGGCATGTCCAGCGGGATGGAGAAGCTGACGGCCGCCCAGCACAAGGCGGCCGAAGCGCTCTACCGCGCACAGGCCGCGACGGGCGCCACGCCAGGGGCCGACGCCGGCCCCGCGGGAGGCGCCGGCAGCCAGCCGGAGGGAGGCGTCAAGGACGGCGACGTCATCGACGCGGAAGTCGTGGACGACAAGAAATAGCACTGGGGTGCAGGGTGCAGGGGTGCAGGGTGCAGGGGTGCAGGGTGCAGGGGTGCAGGGTGCAGGGTGCAGGGGTGCAGGGGTGCAGGGTGCAGGGGTGCAGGAGTGCGGTGCGGAGTGCGGAGGGCCGGGTGCTGAGTGCGCTGCCGGGTGCGGCGTGCCGGGCGCGGTGTGCCGAGGGCAGCGTGCGTAGTGCGGCACGCCGCACCGGGCGCCCCGCACCCCGCACTCTGCACCCCGCACCCCGCACTCTGCACCCCGCACCCCGCACTCTGCACCCGGCACTTCGCACCCTGCACCGAGCACTCCGCACCGCACCCTGCCCCAGGCACCCCGCACCCCGCACCGCACCCTGCACCCTGCACCCTGCACCCTGAACCCGTCATGGATCTGTATCTCGTCCTCGGCGTGCAGCGGGAAGCCAGCGAAGGCGACATCAAGCGCGCCTATCGCCGGCTGGCGCGCCGCTGGCATCCGGACATCAACCCGGGCGATCGGGAGGCTGCCGTCCGGTTCCGGCAGGTGCTGGACGCCTACGAAACGCTGAGCGACCCGGATCGCCGGCGCCGGTACGACGCCGGGCAGGAGTTCCCGCGGACGCCGCCGGCGTCGTCGTTCGGGTTCGCGGGGTTCGATTTTTCGGCGGGGGTGCATGCCGAGCGGACGACCACGTTCGGCGACCTCTTCGAGGAGGTGTTCGCGCGCAGGCCCGACCCACGGCTGACCCAGGAGCGTGGGGCAGACATCCACGTGCACGCCGCGGTGACCTTCGAGGAGGCGTGGCGGGGCGCCGAGCGCCGGGCGACCGTCACCCGTCACCATCCCTGTCAGCAATGCGCGGGCTCGGGCTTCCACCGGATTGCCGAGACGGCCTGCATGTCGTGCGAGGGCAGCGGCACGGTACGGTCGGTGCGCGGGCACATGGTGTTCGCCAAGAACTGTCCGCGGTGCGCGGGGACGGGCCTGCTGCGGCAGGAACGCTGCGGGGCCTGCCACGGCCAGGGAGTGGCATCGCGGACCGAGACCATCACGGTGCCGGTGCCGGCCGGCATCGCGGACGCCGAGACGCTGCGGGTGCCTGGCAAGGGCCACGCCGGCGTGCGGGGCGGTCCGCCCGGCGATCTGTACGTGGCGGTGCACGTCGAGCCCGATGCGCGCTTCCGCCGTGACGGCGATGATGTGCACATGGTGCTGCCGATCGCGGTGCACGAGGCGGGGTTGGGCGCGAAGATCGAGGTGCAGACGCCCGATGGCACCGTGCGCGTGCGCGTGCCGCCGGGCACGCAGTCCGGGCAGCGCTTCCGGCTGCGCGAACGGGGCGTGTCCACCCGCCGGGGTGGTCGCGGGGATCTCGTGGTGGAAGTGCGGCTGACACTGCCGCGCATGCTGGACGAACGCTCGAAGGAACTGCTCCGGGAGTTCGGCCGCATCAACGGCGAAAGCGTACGACACTGATGGCCAAGCACTCCGGCAAGGCGTATTTCATGATCAGCGCGGTGGCGCAGCGCTACGACATCCATCCGCAGACGCTGCGGCTCTACGAACGCGAAGGGCTGCTCAAGCCCTCGCGCACCGAAGGGAACACGCGCCTGTACTCGGAGGAGGACCTCGAGCAGCTCGAGACCATCCTCTCGTTGACGCGCGACCTCGGCGTCAATCTGGCGGGCGTGGAGATCATCCTCAACATGCGTCGCAAGATGGAACAGATGCAGGGTGAGGTCAACGAGTTCATGGAGTACGTGAAGCGCGAGCTCGCGCGCGGGCTCGAGGATTGGGAGCAGCGCCTGGGTACCGCACTCGTGAAGTCGTCGCCGACGGACCTCGTGAAGGCCGCGCCGCATTCGCCGGACGCGGCGCCACCCGCGTCAGAGGCGACGGCGCGACGGACGCCACGCGAATAGGGCGATCGGCCTCCTCCGGAGATCCGCTACAATCGCTGGCGTGCGCTGGCTCGAATCGCTCGCCGCGGAGGCCACGTCCCTCGATGCTTACCTACGCGCGATCGCACGATTTCCTGAACTGACCGGCGCCGAAGAGCGGCAGCTCGCCGAACGCGTGCAGCAGCGAGACGACGAGGCGCTGGCGCGGCTCGCGGGGTCGCAGTTGGCGCTGGTGCTGCGCTACGCGCAGCAGTATCGGCTGCTCGGCGTGCCGTTGGCCGACCTCGTTCACGATGGCAACCTGGCGCTGGTCGATGCCGCCCGGCGGTTCGACCCCGATCGACACGGCCGGTTCGCCGAGCACGCGCTGTGGTGGATCCGGCAGGGCATCCTGTACCGGTTGTCGCAGCTGCCGATCGGCGATGCCGTCATCGACGCCGACGCGCGCGCCACGTACCTGGCGGCCGCCCTGCGGGCCGTCGTGGAGCATGCCTGTGCGGAGGGCCCGTCCGGTGACGCCGGGCTGCCCGGCGGTCGGCGCGCCCTCGACGAGCCCTGGCGCCTGACGCCGGAGATGGATCGCCTGGACGAGGACGAGCTCGATCTCGACGACATCGGCTCGCTGCTGATCGAGTCGGGCGAGGACGCCGTGCGTCTCGCGCTCGCCTCCGAACTCGGGCTCGCGCTCCTCGAGCTGGAGCCGAAGGAGCGTCGCGCGCTGGAACTGCGGCTCGGCCTCATCGACGGGGAGCCGCGCAGCGTCGATCAGATCGGGGACCGCCTGCGCATGTCGCCGGCGCGGGTCGAGCGCCTGTCGGCGCGCGCGGTGCAGAAGCTGCGCCGCCAGCGATCCGTGCGCAGCTCGCTGAACTGAGGCGCCGATGGCCTGCCCGATCTGCAACGACACACGCTGGAAGAGCGTGGTGGAGGGTGGCGTCGAGCGCGTGGTCCGCTGCGACTGCTGGCGAACCGCGATGGTCGATCGACTGATGCGCGAGGCCCGCGTGCCGCATCGGTACCTGCGCTGCGAACTCGCGACTTTCGAGCACGACATGGACTCGCAACGGGAGGCGTTTCGCCGTGCGACGGCCTTCGTCGAGGCGTTCCCGGCCGTGGACCGGGGGCTCCTGCTCTACGGGCCTCACGGCGTCGGCAAGACACACCTGGCGGTGGGGATCCTGAAGGCAACCATCCGCGAGAAGGGGGCCCGTGGGTACTTCTTCGAAACGCGCGAGCTGCTGAAGCTCGTCCGCGATACGTACAACCGATCGGTGGACGAAACCGAGATGGACGTGCTGGCGCCCGTGCTGCAGGCCGACCTGCTCGTGCTGGACGACCTCGGCGCCGAGCGGACGTCCGACTGGGTGCAGGAGACCCTCGGGCTGGTCGTGAACACGCGCTACAACGAACGGCGCGCCACCATCTTCACCAGCAACCTGATGGACTCGCCCGACAGCACGGACCCGCGGTCGTTCATCTTCCAGCTGGGTGCGCGCACGCGATCGCGCCTGACGGAGATGTGCCACTGGGTGGCGATGCACGGCGTCGACGTGCGCGAAACAGGACCGCACGCGTCCCCGGAGTCGATCCAGCGATGGCAGAAGGAATCGCCGGCGTCGCCCGAGAACGTCCGTAAGAGCGGAGGCCTGCCGCCCAAGAGCAAGGCCATGGCTCGTGCGCGCCTGCGGGAGACCGGGCCGGCCGAGCTGGCCTGGCCGGGAGGGAAGGCGGGGACGTCCAGGTAAGGCTGGCGCCTGCCGGGAGGTGACGCGTGCCCACCTGCCGGGAGGTGACGCGTGCGCACCTGCCGGGAGGTGACGCGTGCGCACCTGCCGGGAGGCGACGCGGCTGCGCCGCGCAGTCGGGAGGGGGAGGCGGCTACGCCGCCCTGCCGGGAGGCGCGCTTCGCGGGTCGGGATACGAACGGCGCGGATCACGCGACAGAACCTGCCGGGAGGCTACGCGGCTTCGCCGCGCGGTCGGGAGGGAAGGCGGCTTGCGCCGCCCTGCCGGGAGGCGCGCTTCGCGGGTCGGGATACGAACGGCGCGGATCACGCGACAGAACCTGCCGGGAGGCGACGCGGCTTCGCCGCGCGGTCGGGAGGGAAGGCGGCTTGCGCCGCCGTGACGGGAGGCGCGCTTCGCGGATC
>Ga0268299_1001315_pt1 | contig 46646 bp, 33 predicted proteins | sample NOBtaG_FD_193484 | JGI IMG/M metagenome (GOLD analysis project Ga0268299, IMG submission 193484) | Activated sludge microbial communities from bioreactor in Nijmegen, Gelderland, Netherland - NOB reactor | ecosystem: Engineered > Bioreactor > Aerobic > Activated sludge | place: Netherlands... | reverse complement strand
TTGAGCGCGGATAAAGAATGGTTGGCTTCGGTCTGGCCTGCTATCAAGCTCTCAATTGATTATGCCAGTTCACATTGGGATACCGATGGGGATGGTGTTCCCGATGGTAAACAGCATAACACGTATGATATTGAGTTCTATGGCCCTAACCCACTCTGCACGACCTACTATCTGGCAGCTTTGCGCGCTGTTGAGGAATTGGCAAAAGTGATGGATGAGCCGGAGCTTGCGCCGCGCTGCCGTGCTGCTTTTGAGCGCGCAAGTGCGAAGTTCGATCAGGTTGCGTGGAATGGTGAATTTTATATCCAAGTGCTTGAAGATGTCGATGCCTATCGCTATCAGCATGGTGTGGGCTGCCTCTCGGATCAGCTTTTGGGGCAGGTTCACGCACGTGCGCTTGGCTTAGGGGATGTGCTGCCGGTTGAGCATGTCCGTACTGCGATCAAGTCGGTCTTTGATTACAATTTCCGTACTGATTTTACGGAGCATGTGAATGTTCAGCGTGTTTATGCGATCAATGATGAGGAAGGACTCATTCTTTGCTCGTGGCCTGAAGGTGGTCGCCCACGTTTCCCCTTCCCTTACTCGGATGAAGTTTGGACGGGGATTGAATATCATGTTGCGGCGCATCTGATTTATGAGGGTTGGGTTGATGAAGGTCTGAAAGTTGTAGAGGCTCTCCGCGCGCGTCATGAGGGCGTCCGGCGCAATCCCTGGAATGAGGTAGAGTGTGGGCATCATTATGCCCGCTCGATGTCTAGCTGGATGGTGCTTCTGGCATTGACGGGTACGAGTTGTGACCTGGGTCTTGGTGAATTGCGATTTGAGCCGCGTGATGAAATACTGGCTGGGGTGGCTGATTTTGAGACGTTCTGGTCAACGGGTCGGGCGTGGGGTATATATAGACAGGTAAAGGATGGTTCTGGAGCTTGGGAACCGTCTGTAACTGTCTTGGGTGGTAGTTTGGATGGAGTTCGGGTATTTGCGTGTGGTCAGGAATTGTCTGTCTAGTGTTGGCGTATGTGAGGGTGGGATTTTGTTCCACCCTTTTTGTTTGGGTTGATTATGACTACACGAAATATGCTCATCGACAATAGCGATTTTGCCCGTAAGCGTTTACAATATCGACAAATCTCATCCAACAAAACACATATCTCTTTTCTACTTGCTTGCCGAATACCATAGGAGAAAGCTGATGCCTATAATTGAGACAATACGTGGTCGCGAGGTGCTTGATTCGCGCGGTAATCCCACCGTTGAAGTTGAGGTCATGTTGGCAGATGGGGCATTTGGACGCGCCATTGTTCCCAGCGGCGCATCGACGGGTGAACATGAAGCGCTGGAACTGCGCGATGGTGATAAAAGCCGTTATGGAGGCAAAGGCGTTTTGCGCGCGGTACAGGCCGTTAACGGCCCGCTGGCAGAAGCACTGAGCGGCATGTATGCGCTCAATCAAAAAGCAATTGATCAGAAAATGATTGCGCTTGACGGCACACCCACCAAACAAAATCTGGGCGCAAACGCGATTCTTGGCGTTTCGTTAGCGGTAGCCAAAGCAGCCGCCGACAGCGTGGATTTACCCCTCTATGCCTATTTAGGCGGCGTCCACGCGCACGTCCTGCCTGTGCCAATGATGAATATCATGAATGGTGGCAAACATGCTACCAACAGCACCGATTTTCAGGAATTTATGGTGATGCCTGTCGGCGCAGAATCATTCCGCGAAGGCCTGCGCTGGGGCGTTGAAATTTATCAGGCTCTCAAGAAAATTCTGCACGATAAAGGCCACAGCACCACCGTCGGCGACGAAGGCGGTTTTGCACCCAGCCTCGGCTCGAATCAAGCCGCGCTCGATGTAATTATGGAAGCGATCCAAAAAGCAGGCTATGAACCCGGTTCGCAAATTCGCATCGCCCTTGACCCAGCGGCGTCTGAGCTTTACCGCGACGGCAAATATCATCTGGATATTGAAGGTCGCGTCCTCACAGGCGAGGAAATGGTCGAATTCTGGGTGGATTGGATGAATCGTTATCCAATAATTTCGCTTGAAGATGGTCTTGCGCAGGATGATTGGGAAAATTGGTCACGTCTGGTCGCGCGTGTTGGTGATCGCGTACAGATTGTCGGTGATGACCTGCTCGTGACCAATGTTGAGCGAGTCGAACGCGCTATAAAAGAAAAAGCGGCGAACTCCTTGCTGTGCAAAGTTAACCAGATCGGTACGCTCACGGAATCGATGGCAGCCAGCCAACTGAGTCAGCGTCATGGCTGGACAGTCGTCGCCAGCCACCGCAGCGGCGAAACTGAAGATGCAACCATTGCTGATCTCGCTGTAGCGCTCAACGCTGGGCAGATCAAAACAGGCGCGCCCGCCCGCTCAGACCGTGTTGCAAAATTTAATCAGCTTCTCCGCATCGAAGAAGAATTGGGAGATGCCGCCGTTTATCCTGGCCTCAAAGCCTTTACGAATCTCAGCCTATAAACTCGGCGGCGATCTGAAAAAAGAAAGCAGGAATCAAATTGACTCTCAAGCGCATTGATGGCAAAAAAACCAAGATCGTCGCCACAATTGGCCCAACATCACGAGACGAAACAATCATTCGCCAGCTTATCCGCAATGGGATGGATGTTGCCCGCATCAATTTTTCGCATGGCGACCACGAAACGCACGGCACGAATATTGACAACATCCGGCGCATCGCGGAAGAAGAAGATGCGGTTGTCGCCATCATGTGCGACCTTCAAGGGCCAAAAATTCGCATCGGCAAAATCGCCAACGAGCCGCTGATGCTCAACCCCGGTGACGAGCTGACGCTGACGCTGGGCAATGTGGACGGCACCGATCCTTACCTGATCGCCCTGCCCCACCCGGAATTTGTCCGCGATATTGAAGCGGGAATGCAGCTTCTGCTGGACGACGGCAATCTCGAATTTGTGGTTCGTGAGACAACAGGTACGTCGTTGATCTGTGAAGTCGTGATCGGCGGTGCGCTCACCTCGCGCAAGGGCGTCAGCGCGCCAACTGCAAAATTGACACTCTCCGCGATTACCGAAAAAGACCGCGAAGATGTCGAATTTGCGCTCAAAAAGCAGACCGATTATCTGGCAATGTCTTTCGTCCGCAGCCAGGACGACATTCGCGAACTTCGCTGGCTCATCCGTCACCTGGGTGGCGATACGGCGATTGTTGCCAAGATCGAAAAACGCGAAGCCCTGGAAAATATCGAGTCGATTATTGCTGCTACCGATGGCATCATGGTCGCGCGCGGTGATCTGGGTGTCGAAACGCCCGCCGAAGAAGTGCCTGTACACCAAAAACGCATCATTCGCCTGTGTAATATCGCCAGCAAGCCCGTTATCACGGCGACACAGATGCTCAGTTCAATGGTTGACAACCCGCGCCCGACACGCGCCGAAGCCAGCGATGTCTACAACGCCATCATGGACGGCACGGATGCGGTCATGCTGAGTAACGAAACCGCCAGCGGGCGTTACCCGGTGGATGCAGTCAAAACGATGGCAAAAATTGCGCTCATCGCCGAGCAAAATTTGCTGACGAAAGAGAAAGAGCGCACCCTTTACAAACCCAATGCCGCTGAAGGCCGCGAAGTCATTTCCGACGCGGTCAGCCAAGCAACCAGCCAGATTTCCGAAATTGTGAAATGTAAAGCGATTGTCACATCGACGCTGACTGGCTATACCACACGGCGCGTCGCAAAAGAACGCCCCAACACCCCCATCATTTGCGTCACGCCCAACGAAGTTACCTATCGGCGTATGGCGTTGGTCTGGGGTGTGCTGCCCATGATGATCCCACAATTCAACACCATCGACGACATGATTAGCGTTGTTGTGCAAACCGCTCACGGCGCTCAATTGGTCAAACGTGGGGATACGCTGGTCATTATTGCAGGTGTGCCTTTCGGCATCGGCGGTCAGACGAATTTTCTCAAAATCCACATCGTCGGCGAATCAGGCGAAATTTAGCCGGAATTATTCAAGCGATAACACGTAGGCTACAAGCGCATCAACTTGCTCATCGCTCAGGCTTTGAGCATAAAACATAAAATCAGCGCTGTAGCCTGGTGTAATAAAGCTGTTTGGCCTCAAAATTGAATGCCTAACACAATTTTCCGCACTCGATCTGTCAGTCTCATCCCGGCGATCTCCCGCAATCCTAGCAGCGATATACGACATGCTGAAACGTCATCTTGTTTTACTAGCTACATTCTTTGCAATTGCCTGTTTGTCGATGTACTGGTTGTTATTCAACGTGACAACGATGATGCCCAACCATATCGTCACGGATTATTATCACTTCAACTGGAATTTCTGGTGGATACGCCATGCGCTGACACAGGGCATGAGCATTTACCAGACCAATTTTGTGATGTTCCCCTTTACCTCGAACCTCGCGCTGCATACGTTGGCTGCGTTCTGGTATCCCATATGGGCCTTATTTGAACCGCTTGTGGGTTCGATGACAGCCATCGTTGTGATATACATTGTTGCCTACACCCTATCCGGTTATGTATTTTTTCGTTTCCTGAAAGTTGAGGGCGTTAGTCATAAGCTGGCGTTCGTGGGTGGCGTTGTATTTGAAATCTCACCCATCATGTTTGTCGCGCTTTTCTATTATGATGTCAATCTGCTGGGGTGGTTCTGGATTCCTGTCCTGATGATGATCTGGAGGCGGTTAGCGAAACACGCAACCCTGGGTGCTGCTTCTCGATTGTCTGGCATACCATGGAGTCTCCTGTTAGCTGCCTGTGTATGGGGCATGGTGTTGACCGATTTGCAATATCCGCTCCTCGCCTTGTTTATTATCGCCCCCTACGGATTACAAAAACTATGGAATCTGCCTGACTGGTCGGCGCGATTGAGGTTGGGCGTCTATGGGCTGGTGGCGCTGGTTGGTTCGCTGCTGCTGCTGTGGTTTCTGGGGCCATTGCAATACATCCTCTCGTTTAGTTCTGAGGGTCTCGTTGCGACACCTGCCGACAAAGCGGTCACGATTCCGTTCCCCTGGGGGTTTATCGGCGTTTTCGATCCCTCGCGAGGCATCAGCTTGGGGCTGGTTTTGCTGCCTGCTCTCCTACTGGCGCTCATCTGGAACTTGCGATCCAAATATCGCAACAATCGGCATTGGTTCTGGATAGCGCTCGTGCCTGTGCCATTGGTGCTGGGTGCGGGGGCATACATTATCATTGGGGAAACCCGGATCACCCTCCTACCCTATGTTTGGTTAAACCAACTGTTCGGCGGCCTATTCCGCTTTCCAGAGCGATTTGCGCCGATCATCCTCATTCCTGCGCTGGTCTACATCCTGCTGACTCTGACAGCTCTACTCAGGCGTGTGGCGCGCAGCACTCAGCTCATATTGGTAGCCATGCTGCTGGTGCTGATCTTTGTGGACTCGCGAGTGTTCATTCCCATGATATTGCAGCCGCTACCTCGCTATTATGATTTTTACGAGGCGATAGGGCGTGAACCTTATCAGTACACCATTGTTGAAGTACCGAATGGCGCTCGTAGTGGCGAGGTGATTGTCGGCGACGACGCGCAAGCCGCACTGCAATTTTATGGCGTGACACATGGCAAACGGATGATTAACGGCTTGATTTCGCGCGTGAATATCGGTCATTTCTGGTATCTCCGCACAGACGATGCCATGTTGAGTTGGTTGGGTCAGCGACGTTTTTTAGAACCGGAAGTCGTCGAGGCACAACTTCGTGACCGCATCTTTAACTGGCCTATCGGGTATATTGTTATTCACCGCGATATGATCTGGCAGGATGGGCCGACGATGCAGGAAATTCTGGGTTACTTTAACAGCCTGCTGGATTTACTCTGTCCGGCCTGGGTTGAGAGCGACGCCGTTGTTTACCGCACCACTTGGCATCCCGATGGCTGTCCACCCCGGACTCCTCCTCAAACTGCGCCCGGTGAATACACCATCGATATTGGCGCGCCAGACGATGCGCGTTTTATTGGATGGGGCTGGCATTATGTGGAAGAAGTGGGTGGGTTAACTGTACGCTGGACAGGTGAATATCCGACAACCAAATTTTATGTCGATTTGCCTCCCGGCGCGTACCAGCTTTCACTGTCGGCGCAGGCTTTTTATCGGGATCGCAATCTTGAGGTTCGGTTGAATGGGCATTCCATCGGGAAAGCAAATGTATCACCCAATGGCTTATCAACCTTAAATTTCGACCTTACAGCAGGCGATATTGGCAGCGGTCAGCACCTCACCTTTGAACTGGTCTATGATGGCACCGATTCAGCCAAAGCACTGGGTATTTCTGACAACGACAGAGCGTTGGCTCTGATGTTAGACTGGGTGAAATTCAATCAAAAGTAAAATGCTCTCTAGCCGTCAGTATTCGTCACCCTCGACGAATTCCAGCGCCTCGCCTGTGCGCCGCGTGGCGTCATAGGTGGGCGTTGATCTCGGCTGTTCAGGGGCATAACGGGCGGTCAACGCATCATCCGTTTTATACGATACCTGGCTGGCAGTACAATAAGGACACATATTCCACGACAATTCCAGCACGTGACCACAGTTGATGCACGGCTTCTTGAGCCGAGTATGGCAAGAAGGACACGCCTGCCAATTTTCTTTGACGCGCTGACCGCAGGCAGGGCAAACAGGCTTTTCCTCGATATCCTGGAGTAATGCTTCTTCCTCCAGCGAACGTTCGTAAGCCTCAGAAAGTGTCTCACGCGGCCTCAAAAAAATGTAAATCAGCAGTCCCGGCAGGTTCAAAACCGCCACCATGAAGGCGACAATTAACTGCGCCAGCCGATCCCGTGAGCGTGCTCGCATATCTCGATACGCCCAAATAATCATTGCCAACCAGCAAGCCGCCAGGACAGCAGCAACATAAATCATTGCGACCAGAAAAATATCTTCTGGTTTAATTTGCATATTGATTACTCCTCAGTATCGCTCATCTCAAATCAGTATAACAAGAGGGTTAAGGCGGTGCAATTCGGTCATCGCGGAAGAAGCTGTGTTAAAATGCTCACATCGATTTTTCGCTTGAAAGAACGCATTGCGATGCCCAACCAGCCGCCGAATCAATCCGATTTGACCGATGCAGAACTGCTGGCAGCATTTTTGTCGTCTGAAAATGCGATTGATTTAGCTTCTCAACTTCTTATTCACTTTGGAGGTTTACACGGCCTCATGCGGGCAGAAGTCGAGGAATTGCAAAAATTGGACGGCACGAGCAGCACTTCCATCGCCGAGATTCTCGCTGTTATAGAATTAGGAAATCGTTTACGCAGCTTTCGCCCCGACGAACGCCCAATCATCACATCGGCGGCTGATGCCGTAAATCTTGTCCACGATATGGCTGATCTGCGCCAGGAACAGGTTCGCATTATTTTGCTTGACCTCACCCGCCGAGTCATCGCCATACCGACGCTTTACATGGGGACGCTGAATGCCTCGGTGCTGCGCACGGCTGAAGTTTTCCGCGAGGCCGTCCTGTGCAATTGTCCAGCCATGATTCTGGTTCACAATCACCCCGCTGGCGATGCAATCCCCTCACCAGAAGACGTTGAACTCACTCATATGCTCATCGAAGCCGCAAAATTACTGGATATTGTGCTCATCGATCATCTGATTATTTGCCAGTCAGGTTGGTCATCCCTGAGAGAAATGGGATTAGCCTTTAGCGAACCACCGCAGACTCATCCACCTGTCCCCCTAAAAGCGCAATCTCGCTGATCTGCACGTCGTATTGATGACCGGAAGCATAAAACATAACGCCAATGATGGATACAGGACGCTGATCGGGCGGAAAGAGGGAGAACAGTGATCCGCTCTCATAGGTGTACCAGGTATCCTTATTGATAAATTCATGCTCCTGGGCGCAGCTATCACAACGCAGCGGCGACTCTCGTTGGGGGTCATTGACAGCGTAAAACCCATGAAACCAGGTGTGCGCCTCCCCTCTCTGATCGGTATAATCCATGCGCAGCATCAATGGACATTCGCTGCCATCGAAGCCGCAGGCATTCAGGGATTGGAAATTAATGCGAAAGGTCGCGCGCAGCCCAAAATAATTATATGGACTGTCCACGAGGGTGAGGCCAGGCTGGAATGTTTGCAGGCAGGAAGTACGTCCATGCGAAGTTGCGTTTTCATAGCGTTCTAAGCGCAGTGTCATCACCCCATCTAAAAATTGTGACCGATACGAGCCGCGCGGGTTGTCATTGGCGTCATTCGCGCACACCCACCCGTCCAGTTCCGCGCCGACGGTGACGTTGGGATTCATTTTGCGGAAATAGCTGTTCCGCAGTAAATCAACATATCCAGGCTTTACTTCAACCTGATTATTGCTGGTGTAAACGATCCCCTGGTTTTGCGGGGAAACTGCAATCCCATATTCTAAATTGGGCGGAATGAGGATGGCATCCCCTTCTCGGTTGATGACGCGCACACTGGCATCCGATGTGTCAATACTGTAGCGACCACTATTTTTGATATTCACCAACGCCCCCTGGCTGGTCGTCAGGCGGATGGATACATCGCGATCCAATCCTTCGGCGATTAAAACATCGAATTTGCCAGAAATGCGCGTGAGGTCAACCTGATAGCCCGTTGTGCTCCAATTAAAGCGGGGGCGAGACGCACTTTGCAGGCGCAGGGATGTATTTTCCTTAAGGGTCACAGAAGCGATCAAGCGGTTATTCGATTCCTGATCGACAAATGCCAGCGTTGCCTGAGATTGCGCGGCAGTTCGCAGGTCGGCATTAAATGAAACACTGGTTGACGTGTCCGCAAGCTGCTCATTAGCCCCGGCTGAGCCACGCGCGACATTCAGCCAGGAGGACATCGGTATCGTTGATTGAAACAGGAAAAAATTCAATCCGATGCCGCTCACGACACAAACAATGCAGAATATCGCAAAGGCGATCAGTAATACGCCCCAGGCAAGCCGCTGAGGATCCATCCTGGGTGCTGCCGGGTTTTTGGGGGAAGGGATAACCGTACCGCTCATAAGCCTCGCTCAAACCTATCAACCACAAACAGGATTATATCATACGCGCTCCATACTCGACGGTTAGTTCGCTGTCAGGTATAATTTTGAGTAAAGATAATCATTCAGTTCATTATGGAGAGAACGCTATGTCTGGACATAGTAAATGGTCCACCATTAAGCGTAAAAAGGGCGCAGCCGATGCACAGCGCGGCAAAATTTTTACGCGCCTTGCACGCGATATTACGATGGCAGCTCGTGAAGGGGGCAGCGGTGATGAAAACGCCAATCCCCGGTTGAAGCTGGCAGTTACCAAAGCAAAAGCCAATAACATGCCCAAAGATAACATCGAGCGGGCAATCCAGCGTGGTACAGGTGGCGCTGGCGCAGACGATATGGCTGAAATCACCTATGAAGGTTATGGGACGGATGGCGTCGCGATCCTGGTAGATGTCCTGACCGACAACAAAAATCGCTCTCTCGCAGAAATCAAACACGCTTTCAGCCGAGGTGGCGGCAATCTTGTTCCAGCCGGCTCGGTGGCGTGGCAGTTCGAGCAAAAAGGTTTCCTCAGCGTCAAAGGTGAGGGAGTCGACTTCGATGAGCTGTTTATGGTCGCTGCGGATGCGGGTGCGGATGATGTCGTCGAAGATGAGGGTACCATCTATGTTTATACCCCTCGTGAGCGCCTGGGAGCTGTCGAGCAAGCTCTAACAGATGCCAAGTATTCGGTAGAAGAATCGGAACTGCGCTGGCAGGCCAAGAACGAAACCGAACTTGACACCGAAAAAGCGCTGCAAAATATGCGGCTGGTCGAGAAACTTGAAGAATTGGACGATGTGCAATCGGTTGCTTCGAATTTGCTCATCACTGACGACATTGCCGCCGCGTTCGAGACAGCCTGATGCTCTCACTGGGTATCGACCCCGGAACAGCGACAATTGGTTATGGCCTGGTGGATGAACGCAGCGATGGCTCCCTCCAGGCTGTTCACTATGGCGTGATTACAACACAGCCAGGTGTTCCAATGTGGGAGCGCCTGAAGGAAATTTACGATCAGATCACGGCGCTCGTTACGGATTACAATCCCGATCATGCTGGAGTCGAGGAACTATTCTTCGCCCGAAACGTCACGACAGCCATTACAGTCGCCCAGGGTCGAGGCGTCATTTTGCTGGCATTAGCCAATGCTGGTGTACCGATTACCGAATACAAGCCGAATATGGTGAAACAGTCGGTTTCTGGCTATGGCGGCGCGAAAAAGCCGCAGATGCAGGAAATGGTGCGGATGCTCCTCGGCCTGGATTCGATCCCCAGACCGGATGATGCCGCCGACGCGCTGGCGATTGCCATCACCGATTTGCACAATTCACGTTATAACACACTGCTGGGATAAGGATAACGCATGATTGCCAGCATTCAGGGAAAAGTCGCCTCAACCCATAACGACCATGTGGTCGTGGCTGTCAATGGCATCGGCTACAAAGTTTTCATCCCTCACTCGACACGCGAACGCCTGGATTCGAGCGATGTTTTTTTGCATACCCTGATGATCGTCCGCGAAGATTCCATCACTCTCTACGGCTTCTTGACCATTGCTGAGCGCGAAATTTTTGAAACGCTGCTCAAAGTGAACGGCGTTGGCCCCAAAATGGCGCTGGCGATTCTCAGCACCATCACCATCGATCACCTGCGCAACGCCGTCTACAGTGAACGCCACGAAATTTTGACGCGCGTCCCCGGTGTCGGTAATAAAACTGCACAGAAGATTGTTCTAGAGTTAAAAGGCAAGCTCGGTGGCGGGCTGGATGTTGCACCCGCGATGGCTTTTGACGATGTAAATTCCGATGTGGTCGATGCGCTGGTCGGCCTCGGATACAGTATCGTAGAAGCTCAAACTGCTGTACAATCATTACCATCCGATGCACCCAAAACTGTCGAAGATCGTATCCGTTTAGCTTTGCAATATTTTTCGTGAACGGAAATGGCTGATGACCGCGACCCTGGATCAATTTCCACAGCGTGACGGCCTCTACCAGGTTTTACCTGAAGGTGTTGCCGTCCAGAATCGCTATCAAAATCGAGTGATTATGCTCGATTCATTGAGCAGCGAAATCTGGCTGCGCGCCGATGGCAAAACCTCGCTCCGCGCGATTGCGCATGACATCGCTGGAATGAGCGGCCTATCCACCAGCGCAGTTGTTCGTACCGTTTCCATCCTGGCTGTCATCCTTAACAGTGAGGGGGTTTTGTTCCCCTGTAATCAGCCTTCATCCCTTCCCTATCATCTAACCCTTCCCCAGGAAGACCAGGATGTTGACCAGATGCGTGAAAGCCTGGTGGCATCCGGCTGGCTAGATCAATAAATTCGAGAAACAATTCATGATTGAAATACCTAAAAGAGTTGACGTTCTGGACAAAGGTTTTATCGAGCTTGTTGACTTTCTCCCCCATCCACAAACTGGCGTCTCCGGCGACCTCGCGATTGTGAATGCCGCGCGAGTGTCATTCCTGGGCGAAAGCAAGGGGGCTGAAGCCGATAAAAAGCTCCTGTTTTATTTGATGCGCAACCGCCACACCTCACCGTTCGAGATGGTCGAGTTCAAATTTCGCTGCCGAGCGCCGCTGGTGACATACTGGCAGTGGGTTCGGCATCGCATGTGGTCAGCCAACGCCCAAAGTGGACGATATACCCCATTTGAGGAGGACGATTTTTACGTCCCTTCGGTATGGCGCAAACAGGCAAAAAGCAACAAGCAGGCCAGCGAAGGTGAATTAGAACCCGAACCGAATGCCGCTTTGACCGAAAAATTAGTGAAACACTATGAAGAAGGCTTCAAACTTTATCAGGAAGCTCTGGATGCAGGCGTATCAAAAGAAATGGCGAGGCTGTTTCTACCCGGTTTCAGCGTTTACTATACCTGGGTGCTAAAGGTAGATGCCCATAATTTGATGCACTTCCTCCATTTGCGTATGGCTCCCGACGCACAATATGAAATTCGCGTCTATGCCCAGGCGATTTATGAGCATTTCTTTAAGCCAGCCCTGCCCTGGACGGCTGAAGCATTTGAACAGTACATCCTAAAACCAACGCCATAACAAAAAGGGACACGGTGCTTGCGTGTCCCAATAAAACCGCTTTTCAAAACGTGAGCTACCCAGGGAATAATTCCGCCCCACGCGCCAAGCACATTTGCTGACCGATGTTGTCGATTGGGTAGGCTTCCCAACCATATAATTTGCCAGCTTCAAATAAAGTGCCATCAAATGTAAAGTTCGTATCCGCTGTGTAATCGACAAAAAGTGACTTTCCAGCCTGATCCACCAGCGAAATACTGTACTGCACTGCACCCTGAACCGGAGTCCAGAAAACCTGCGCAGGCTGTCCGGCGGTATAGGTGCGTTTGTTGAGCGTTCGATCCTCGCCGAACGTTGCGCAGGCTTCGAGCGCTGTCGGCGGCGGAATTGACGTATTGATAATCTGAGTAGGCACAACTTCTGTCGCCGTCGGGGCAGATTCTTGAACCGGAGTCCAGGTTGGCGGTAGCGTTGCGCGCTTGATTTCCGTCGCCGTTGGCAGCGGTGTGATAATTTCCTGTGTAGGGCTGGGCGCAAGTGTCGGCGGAGGTGCAAGCTCTTCCTGCGCGCAGGCTGCCAGCAAGAGACAGGCCAGTAAAATGATAATCAAATAGCGCTGCATACAGACCCCTTTATGGTTAGTTCGCGACATCGTTACGATCAGTTCGCGACGTAGTTGAGAATCGTTACCCCGCGCACGATCAAGATAACGACAACGGCTACCGCCATCAAGCCAAGAGCAATATACCATAACACAAATAAGCGAATCTCTGGTTTTTCGCCAACTGTGCCAACCAGAAAGCGCCACCCTAAGATATACATCCCTAACCCAAAAGCGGAGGATACCAGTGAAGGGATAATGACCGTTTGAGGGTTGAAGAAGTAATCCATATAGATCATATCGATCATAGGGCTGAGAGCCAGCGTGACACAAAGCGCAAACAGCACTGCGATCAGGATACGGGCAAGCCTGGGCAGGCTCAAAATCCAGTCAATTACGCGATTGATCGGCGTTAATTCAGCTTTTTTCAGCTTTGGTTTGCTGCTCATCGTCTGCCTTCTGGATCAGGTTAATCATAAATGTAGAGCCGCGTTCAAAATAATCGCGCATGGTGCTGCGTGCTGGTTCATCAATGCCCACTTCGTCAATCGCTTCCAGCATATACTTAAGCCAGCGGTCACGCGCATTCTGGTCAATTGGGAACGGCATATGGCGCATACGCAGCCGAGGATGACCTCGCTCCTGGGCATAGCGTGTTGGCCCGCCGAAAAATTGCGTCAGAAACAGAAATTGCCACTGTCTGCCTGGGGCAAGGTCTGGCGGGAACATCGAGCGCAGCGCGGGATCGGCCTCGACTTTATCGTAAAATAGATCGACCAGACGGCGAAATGTCAGATCGCCACCCACCAGATCGTAAACACTGATTTCAGAATCGGACATGAATCACCTCTCATCTTTATCATATCGCCGTTATGCCATCCAGAAAAGTGTGGCTGGACAATTAACCGCATAAAGGTACAATTTTCCCGGCGAACGAACTTTTAGACGTCACGCACCGTTGTAAGGAGTAAACTATGAAGTTTTTTGCGCGCTGTGCAGGCATTCTTATCCTGCTTGCGCTGATAATTAGCCCGTCACTGGCTCAGGACGAATCGACTATTACCGTTGTCGGTTCTGGCATCGTGCAGCCGCTTTTCCAGGCGCTTGCCGAAGCCAATGCCGCTGAAGTCAACTTGAGCATAAATGTTACTGGCACAGCCACTGGATTTACACAGTTTTGTGCAGGCGAAGCTGACATCACAACAGCCACCCGCGCGATTACATCCGAAGAAAGCAGCAATTGTAATATCAATAACCAAAGTTATTTTGAACTCTTGATTGGGCAGGATATTGTGGCGTTTGTCGCAAACCCCGCAGCGGACTTCGCACAATGTCTAACCCGTGCGCAGTTGAACTCAATCTTTGCGCCAAGTGCCGAGGGTCAAACCACCAACTGGCAGCAAATTTTCCCTGAAGCTCCCGATACCCCACTGACCGCCCTGCTCCCACCCGAAAGCACCTCAACCTATGCCATTCTCGATCAGGTTGTCGAAGGGGATGGCATTCGTGGCGATGCGTCAACGGTGTCAGACAGTGCTGAACTCCTCACCGCCGTGAGCGAAACCCCTGGTGCAATCGGTGTGGCGCGCCTCTCCGATGTCGCCGCTACCGATCAGGCCGTTTTGACGCTCGATCTGAACGCCGCCGATGTGGATGGCTGCCAGTCGCCAACGCCGGAAAATGTCGACGACAACCTCTATCTGGCAGCCAACTCGTTACGGCTCTATGTGAATACCAACAGCCTGAGCAAACCCGGCCTCGGTGATTTGCTGAACAGCCTGACCAGTGACGAATCGGCGCAGATTATCGCCGAACAGGGTTTTGTCGCGCCCACAGCCACCGCTGCTCAGAAAAATATCGATACGCTGCAAGCGGCAATCACTGGTGAGCCAATTGTCCAGGCAGAAAGTGAATATACGGTTCCAGTCGGTGTTGCAGGTACGGTCAGTGTCGGCGGCGCGGCTAATGGTTTTAATTTTATCAAAACCGCATCCGATACATTTACGGCTATCAACTCTGCTATCACGATAGAAACCAAAGTCGAGGGCGAACCAGCGGGTGTCCGCCGCCTGTGCAATGGCGAGGTTGATATTACAACAACCTATCGCGACCTGACCGAAGAAGAAGCTGGCAACTGCGCCGCCAATAACATCACCCTCATTCCCATCCAACTCGGCAATCAATCTGTCGTTCTGGTCGCAAATGGCAGCGACGAATATCTGTCATGCCTGACAACCGAACAGATCACGACCATCTGGCGCGCGGACTCCGCCGAAACGGTTGGAACCTGGAATCAGGTGAATGCCGATTTCCCGGACACACCACTGATGCTGTTCGCGCCGGAAAATGGCAGCACAGACACCGATTTGATGCTGATTCAGGCATCTGGCGCTGACCTCATCAATCGTGATGATGCCGCCGACAGCAACAATGATCCGCTTTATCGGGCTGCGGCAACTGCCAATGTGGATGGTGGCCTGACCTATATGAGCTGGCAGGATTATCAGCGCGTCTTGAGCAGTAATCAGGCTAATATTCAGTTGGTTGCGGTAGATGGCGGCAGCGGCTGCGTCGCACCGGACGAGGCGACAATTATCGATGGCAGTTACCCGCTGACACGGCCTGGACAGTTAATTATTAACAAGTCATCGCTGGCAAAGCTGGAAGTTCAAGCCTTTGCCTGGTATCTGCTGAGCAACGAAAATTTCCCCAACCTGGAAGCAAACGGTTTCATCGGCGTTCGATTTGGTGATCTTGATGACATTCGCGCCAATTTACAACAGGCGTTTACGGAGGCTGAAATCGAGATGATTCAACGCGCGGCTGAAGCGACGCCAGAGGCGACAGTCGAGGCAACAGCAGAAGCTACCGCCGAAGCGACGGAAGCGGCAGAATAAAGCAGACATTGTAAGGGCGACTCGCTGAGTCGCCCCTTATTTTTTTGCATTTAGCGGAATTTGACTGAATTTTTAGATCACGCCTGCATAAGTCTTTTCAGGCATGGGCTGAAAATCGTCAAGATAACCCTGCACCGCCAGCAGTTCAGCATTCAGAATGCTGCAACCGGCAGCACCGCGAATCGTGTTGTGTGAAAGCGCGACAAATTTGTAACCCAGCAGCGGACATTCGCGCAGGCGACCAATAGATGTGGTCATGCCTTTACCTGCGTTACGATCCCGGCGCGTCTGTGGGCGATCAATTTGCGGCAAATACTCGACGGGGTGCAGCGGTGCGCTTGGTAACTGCGGTACAGGTTCTGGCCCTCGGAAGGATTCCCACGCCGCTAAAATTGCATCCATACTGGGCTTTTCCGCCAATTCAACCGACACGTTGACAAGATGCCCATCTACCACAGGCACACGGTTACATGAAGCGCCGACGACGGCGGGCAGCCATCGAATTTGTTCGCCATCCATCTGCCCCAGCATCTTCAACGGCTCGGTCTCCAGTTTGCCCTCGTCTCCGCTGACATAAGGCACGATGTTGTCGAGAATATCCAGCGACGCGACGCCGGGATAGCCTGCCCCGCTGGTTGCTTGCATACTGACAACGTGAATTTTCGTTACCCCAAACTGACGCAGCGGAGCCAGTGCCATCACGACTGGCATGGCAGTACAATTTGAATTGGCAACCAATGCACCGGGTTTCCAGCCTCGTTTACGGCGTTGAATATCGATTAATTGAACATGATCGGCGTTGGCTTCTGGCAGCAGCAACGGCACATCTTCAACCATGCGGTTCGCCGAAGCATTCGTGCAAACCACGTGTCCAGCGGCAGCCAGTTCAAATTCACGTGGATCAGCCGCTTCTTTGGGCAGCGCCGAAAAAATCAGCGGCGAATCAAATGAATCGTCCAGCGCCTTCACCGTCAAATCCATCACCGAGGCGGGGGGATTGCCATCAATAACCCAATTTACCATTTCGCCATAGGGACGCCCCGCGCTCCGGCTTGAGCCGATCACCTCCGCCACTCGAAACCAGGGGTGGTTTTCGAGCAGTTCGATAAACCGCTGCCCAACTGCGCCTGTCGCGCCCAGGACAGCCACATCCAGTTTTTGCACGTTTTTCTCTCCTAAATTCCGACGGATTCACGTCCGGTCTTGATCGCAGGATATGAGCCTAGCATTTTGACAAACGATGCGCGCTGTAACAGCCGCGCCAGTGCCTCCTGGCAAATCGGGTCTTGCCAATGTCCCTCAAAATCGAGATAAAAAACTGGCTCCCAGGGGCGGTTGCGGCGGGGGCGCGATTCAATTTTCGTCAAATTCAACCCACGCAGGGCAAATTCACCCAGGCAGTGATAAAGCGCAGCCGGTGTGTGGCGCGTAGCAAATACCAACGAGGTTTTATTGTATTCACCTTTTGGCGGATCATCGTGGCCTAACACGAAAAAGCGGGTAAAGTTAAACGGCACATCTTCAATTTCAGTCTGCAAAATATCCAGCTTATAAAGCTTTCCCGCCATTTCGCTGGCAATTGCGCCTGTATGAGGAACGGGTTCTGCCGCGAGATCGTGAGCAGACCCCGCCGTATCGTGCCAGGGGATTGGTTCAATGCCATTTCGCTTGAGGAATCCGGCACATTGCGCCAACGCCTGCGGATGCGAGCGAACATACTTTATATCTTCCAGGGTTGTCCCCTGCGGAACCATCAGCGCATGATGGACATGCAGGATAACCTCGGCCTGAATCCGAAAATCTGAATCCATCAGCAGTTCATAAGCCTGACTCACCGCGCCAGCCAGCGCGTTTTCGACAGGCACCATCGCATAAGTAACTTTCTGAGATTCCAAAACGGCAAATAAATCACTGATAACCGGACATGGATACACATCGACAGAATCGCCGAAATGTTGGCGAATTGCCTGCTCGGAGTATGCCCCCTGCACGCCCTGGAATGCGACGAGATTTCGCAAAATAAACCGACTCCTTAAAAAAGAAAAACGTGGACATGAGCCTCCACGCTTTTGGTGTTCAATTGTTGAATAAGGCGTTATCGTAGCACAGAATAATCATCAAAGTCAACTTAATTTCATTCACTAATACCCCAGATTGGCGCTAATTGGTCATACTGCCGTCTGCTAAAGTATAAAAACGGCTTAACAAAGGAAAGGTTCTGATACAGTGGCAGATCAAACCCATCCTACTCACGAGGCAGACCTCAAGTGGCTGTGGCACTTCATTATGCTGCACCGCATCGCTGCTGCCGGATCAATCGTGACAGGTGTTTTGGGCGGTATCACGGCAGCGCTTGAACCCTACTTGATCGGCGTTATCATTGACCACATCAGCAATGCAGTTGACATTGACCAAATCGTTCGTGATATTGCGTTGTTGATTGGCTTTTCAGTCATCACTGTGATTGCGTTTTTTGGTCAGCGCATGTTCAGCGGACAGGTTGCTTACGCCGTTAATTTTGACATCCGGCGCACCTTGTTCGATAACCTCATTACGCTGGAACAGTCGTTTTACCAGCGCTACCCCACAGGCGACCTCATCTCACGCATGTACAGCGACCTGGATATGATTTGGCGTCTGCTTGCAATTGCATTCAACCGGTTCGGCAGCGCCTTGTTCACGCTGGTCGTGGCGTTTATATTGCTCGGCTCGATCAATGTTCCACTAACGCTCATCACTTTTATCGTGCTGACAATATCCACTGCATTTCAGATTCAGGCAGGTTTAGCGCTTGCACCGATGTTTGAAAAAGTTCAGGATCAGGCAGGCGTGATTGCTGCACTCGTGCAGGATTCGGTGAGCGGCATCCAGACAATCAAAACTTTCGGACGCGAAGAAGGTGTCGCAGAAAAATTTCGCGAAGAAAACGATGAATATCGTCGGCGCTGGCTTTACTTTAAGCGGCGTAACGAGCCAGTCGGTATGCTGCCGAATATGATCAGCCAGCTTACTGCCGGGGTCGTGGTGGTTTTTGGCGGTATCATGACACTGCAAGGCTCAATTACGCTGGGCAATTTCACGCAGTTTTTGATCTATCTCGCACTCATCAGCAACGTGCTGCTGCAACTGGGAACGATCTATCAGCGTTATCAGCAGACACGCGGCGCACTCACGCGGTTATCTCCCCTGCTCCAGGATGCCAATATCGCTAACGCGCCAAAGCCCCAACCGCTAACGAATCCACGCGGCGACATCACCTACGAAAATGTCAGCATTATGGCGGATGATGCCTGGGTGCTGCGTGACATCTCGCTGCACATTCCGGCGGGGTCAGTCGTCGCGTTCGTCGGCCCCACTGGCTGCGGCAAGACCCTGCTCGTCAACCTGTTGGCGCGCGTTCAAGACCCAACTAAAGGCCGAGTCCTGATTGATGGTATCGATGTACGCTCCTTGCCGCTGGAGGACTTACGCCGCGCGATTGCTTACGTGCCTCAGTCTACTTTCCTCTTTAGCCGCCCACTGCATGAAAATGTTCGTATGGGCAGGCCGGGTATCGACGAGGATGAACTCAAGAGCGCCATTCACATTTCGCGAGTCAGCAATGACCTTCCCCAGCTTCCCCAGGGGTTGGATACCCTCGTCGGTGAAAAAGGCGTGATGCTCTCTGGCGGGCAGAAGCAGCGTGTTGCGATTGCCCGCGCGATTGTGCGCAACCCGGCGATCCTGGTTCTGGACGACGCCTTGTCGAGCGTTGATACGCAAACCGCCGCCGATATTCTCTCGGAACTGCGGGATGTTTTAAGCACGCGCACCAGCCTGATTATTGCGCACCGTATCGCCACCGTAAAAGATGCCGATCATATCGTCGTGATGTCTGAAGGACACATCGTCGAGCAAGGTACTCACACCGAATTGATCGCCCAAAATGGACTCTATACGCGCATGGTGGAACGCGAGTTGAGAGAAGATGATGACTCAGAATAAACCTGAAAAACAAGCAGCAAACCCTGAGCAAATCGAGGAAAAAGTCACTGATCGCTATCTATTCAGGATGCTGGGACACTTTCTGAGGCCCTATTTACGCCAGATCATTATCGTATTCGTGCTTTTGATTGGCGTTTCGGGGTTATCGCTTGTCCTCCCCTACCTGATCCAGCGGGCAGTTGATGGGCCAATTACAGAAGGTAATCTTCCAGGGCTGATTCCCTATGGAATTCTCTATTTTGGTACAATTGTCGCCCTCTTTGCGTGCCGTTTTGCGCATACCTATATGCTGCAAACCATCGGTCAAAACGCACTGGTCGATCTGCGTCAAACGCTGTTCGAGCATTTTCTAAAACAGGATATGCGCTTTTTTAATACAACACCTGTTGGTCAGCTTGTCGCCCGCATTTCCAACGACATTGACGCTCTGACCGAGCTGCTTTCCACGAGTATTGTGGTCGTCATCAGCAATATGATTACCCTGGTTGGCATTATCGCGGTGATGTTTATTCTCAACTGGCGGCTGGCGCTGCTGGGTTTGTGTATCCTGCCGATCATGACCGTCGCTACCGTTTATTTTCGCATCAAAATCCGGCGCGCATCTAACACGTTTCACAAAGTTGTCGGCGAATATCTCGCATTCATCAACGAGCAGTTTAATGGCATGTTGATCGTACAGCTTTTTGGACGTCAGGAAGTCAGCCGCGCAGAGTTTGCAAAAATCAATGAGGATTATCGCGATGTTCATATGAAGATGCGTGACTTCTACACCTACTACGCATCCATTTTGCAGATTCTCTCAACCATTGGCTTAGCGATAGTGCTCTACGGCGGCGGGCAGGGGTTGTTGGCTGGGTGGGCAACACTCGGTATGCTCATTGCCTTCATCGAATATACCCGCCGCAGTTTTGATCCCATTTTGCAGCTTTCCGAGCAGTTTTCGCAGATTCAAACCGCACTCTCGGCAGGTGAACGTGTCGCACGTATTTTGCAGGTTCATCCTACGATTACTGAAGCCGAAAATCCCAAATCAATCGAGACATTTCATCGTTCTGTGACCTTCGATAATGTGAGTTTTGGATACGAGCTAGGAAATCTGGTGCTGCGTAACGTCGATTTTCACATCGAGCCAGGTCAGCGTGTCGCCATCGTCGGCGCAACAGGCGCAGGCAAAACGTCTTTGGCGGGTTTGATTGCCCGTTTTTATGACGTTAATTCTGGTCGCGTTCTCATTGATAATGTGGATGTCCGCGATCTAAAACTGTTCGATCTGCGCAAATTTGTGAATGTGGTGCCGCAGACTCCTTACTGTTTTAACGGAACAATCGCCGATAACCTGCGGCTGTTTGACCCCACCATCACCCGCGAACAGATGATTACAGCAGCCAAAGCCGCCTGTGCAGCCCCATTTATTGAACGACTGCCGGGAACATATGATTATCAACTGCTCCCTGGCGGCGCGAATCTCTCTCATGGTCAGCGTCAGCTTCTAGCCTTGGCCCGCGCACTGATCCATAGCCCAAACAGCATCCTCGTGCTGGATGAAGCGACCAGCAACATTGACACGGAAACCGAAGAAATGATCCAGCTAGGGTTGCAGCATGTGCTGCGCAACCGCACCAGCCTCATCATCGCGCATCGCCTGAGCACAGTACGCGAGGCAGATCGAATCCTGGTGATGCAGCGTGGTCAGATCATCGAGGACGGCAATCATGAATCGCTGCTCAAGCTGAACGGCCTATATGCGCGCCTCTACCGCCGCCAGTTTGCCCAGATGGGTATCAAGGTTGAAGATGAAGCGCTCTCAGTTTCGCACTAAGAAGATGAAGCGCTCTCAGTTTCACGCAAAAAGGAGCAGCCAATCTCCATCTTCCGGCGTGTGATAGTGTGCGCCGTCAGATGACTCTGCTTGAAAATACTGCCCGGTGCGTGGGTTAAACCATCGGGCAGTCAGACCTTTCGGTAACTGATCGCCATTCAATTGAACATCCCGGTCAATCGGCACATAAACCACGATGAAATCACCTGAATCAGATTGTGCAGCGGCGATATACCGATATTTTTCAGTTTCGCCGGGTTGAACTGCCAAAAGCGATTGTGCTGGACGCAGCCGCCACCACTCCAGTGCGCTGAAAAAACCAACCATATGCGCAAGCTGCTCTGCCGCTGGCATCACAAGTGCCTGTTCCCAGGGCAGCGGAATCATCGTGTTTGGGTGATTCAGCGGGGGTGTTGTGCCATCATCCCAACCCCAGACGCCATGACCGCCATAGGTCACTCCGGCTGTCGGCGAAACCAGCAAGCTCCAGTACATCGCTCGGCGGACATCCAATGCTTCATGACGCTTACCATCAACGAACGATGCGTGATTTTCGTAGGGCGGCTCCAGGTTGATAACAGGCCGCACCGGGGTTCGATCCCAACTGGTCGCAGGAGGCCCATTCACCAACCAGGTTTGCGATTTATTGCTGCCACCATGCCCGCTTTGGTAGCCAACGACATCCATCCACATCTCATTCAGGAATTCATCGCCGATCCAAATTTCGCCAGCCGGATGCAGAATAACGGGCGCATGTGGCACATCGCGAAAAACAGCACGTCCGATATTTTTCCAGCGTTCGGCCTTTTCCGCACGATAATCGCCATCCCCTGGCAAAATCCAGGTGACGTGATGCGCCCCCCAGCGTGCGACCATGTAACGCGCCAGCAAAATCGCCTGATCTTCCGGCAGTGAAAAGCCTGGATTCAGATCATTGACATCCGGCGGCGACCACCCTGCCGCCCACAGCAGCACAGGCACAGCCAGCAGCCCTACGCGGTTGGTCGCATCCATTTTCAAATCCAGCCGCTGAAAAAAAGCTGGATTAATTTCGACCTGTTCGCGCCCCGTATAGGCAACCTGTCCTTCAATATCGCTGTAGGCGGCGACCCACTGCGTCGTCACCCACTGAACAACGCTGAATTTTTGCCGCACTCGTTCACGCAGGTAATGTTCCCATTCCGGCTCAGTGGAGCGCAGCGGCCCATTCCAGCCCGTATCCGCCAGCCAGAAAAATGGCGTCCCATCGGCATGAGTCAAATAATGGCGATTTTCCGAAAGTCGCAGCGGCCCATGACGGTCAAAAGCTGTTTGACCAAAATTTTCCGAGCAGTCAAATTCTCCACTTAGCTGATGCAGCCCCCGATTCTGCGTGTCCGACGACTCGGTTAAAAATGTCCATGTTCCAATTTCATCTGGCGAGAAGCGCACACGCCACGTCAAACCACCATCCCAAAAGCCATCAACCGTGTGAACCTGACCGGACGGCGCAGTAAAATGAACTTTTAACGCCACCTGTTGAGCCGCACTGGAATAATTCACCAAGCTTGTAAATGCTGTTTCGAATCGTCCCCATTTTGTAACAATGTTATTCAACGGATTAGCCTTCCATATGTCGCAGCGCATCCACACAATTCTGCGCTACCCGCTCATTAATTTGTTCGTTAATATGGGCAACCGCCGCCACATCACCACTTTGATAGGCCGCTAGAATCGCCTCATGATCTTTCATCACCTGATATTCGTCATAATCAGGAAAAGCTTCTGCCCGGATATAGAGAAGCGCCGCAATCTGCGCAACGATGCTGTTCCAGTTTTGAATCAACAGCTCATGTCTGGAAATATCGATCAGATAGCGATGGAAGCTCATATCGATGCTGCGAATGCTCTTTTTATCGCCGCGCTTGATCGCTGCTGCCTGTCGTTCGATCAATTGGAGCAGATGCCTGTAATCCGCATCGGTCAGCCGGTTAATGACCATTCTCGCAGCAAGATTTTCCAGGGCGGTGCGCAGTGAAAAAATTTCGTCAATGTCTTTTTCCGTAAACACGCGCACAAAATAACCCCGATTCGGCGCAAACACCACCAGGCGTTCCCGTTCGAGAACGATGAGTGCCTCGCGCACGGGTGTACGGCTGACCCCAAGCTGTTTGGTCAACGCCATTTCGGTTACATGGTCGTTGGGCTTCAACCGCCCTTCGATAATCGCCGTCCGTACCTGCTCGATAATTTGCTCCCGCAGCGTAATCGGACGTATCTCAGAGAAAATCGCCATACTTATGTCACCTGCGCCAAGCTGTCTAATGTATACAATTCTACAATTTCTGTCAATTTATTGATGATATTCTTAGGGATTATCCCATTTTTGTAGGGTGACTCGGCGAGTCGTTGCCCCTACGAAAATGGAATAAAGCGATAATCACTATTTTCTTTAAACTTTATGCTTTCACAGGTACGCGGCCCGCTTCGACCTTACCACTCGCGACCAACCACTGCACCGATTCCTGAACGGCCTGGAGCGAGGTATAGCGAGGTTGATAGCCGATCATGCGCTGCGCTTTGGCGATACTGCAATTGGGGCTGTGGGCAATGTGATCCCAGGTCGAGTTGGCATCTTCTTCTGACACGGTTTTGCGCCATTCTTCCCAGCCCAGGAATTTCAATCGCGAGGGCTGTCCGAACCAGGCCGACATGGCTTCGGCATAACCCCGCAGCGTAACCGCCCCCGGTGAAACCACATGAAAGCTTTCCCCAACCGCCGCGCTGCGGTTGTTCATCGCCTGCATAAAGGATTGAGCAACATCGTCAGCATGAACATGATGCACGGTTTCCAGGCCGAGATTCGGCAGAGTTAATTCTTCACCACGTGCCAGCCTGGAAAAAACTTCGGCATTAAAATTACCCGACGGGTTTAAGGGTATCCACCCTGCCCCAACGATGTGACCCGGATGCAGCAGCGTCGCCGGAAATCCGGTACGCCGCGCCTGATCGAGCAGATAGGATTCGATGGCAGCCTTCTGGATTCCATATTCGCCAAAAGGATGCTTGGGTTGATCTTCAACAGTAGGAACAACCGCGCTGGGGCCATGAGTCCAGATCGTTCCACAGTGGAGAAAATGCTGCACACGCCCACGCAGCGCCTCGACAAGCTGCTGCGCACTGGAGAGTTTGAAACAGATCATGTCCATGACAATATCTGGCTGAAGCTCCAGAATTCGCTGTCCAAAAATTCCTGCGGCGTCTTCGGCATCTTTGTCTACGATCACCTGCTTGACCACTTTCCAGGCAGCATGGGATTGATACGGGTCACGCTGTCCCCGGCTGACATTGACGACGGTATGCCCCGCTTCGACGAGTCTCGGTATGAGATAAGTCCCGATATGACCGCTTCCACCAACCACAATGACTCGCATCGGTAAATTCCTTTCGTACTAAAAATCAACAAATATTCTCAAGGTTTTGGCGAAGTTGTGCTTTCGCGCAAAATTAACTCCGGCCTCAGCAAAATCTGCTCCGGCTCTCGTGTTTCATCCTGAATCGTATCGATCAGCATCCGTGCAGCATCATAGCCCATCTCCGCCGTAGGAAAGCTGATGGCGGTCATGGGTGGTGTGATAAGTTGAGCAATTTTGTCCGTCGCAATTGGAACAATCGAGAAATCCTGTGGTACGCTTCGCCCCATCTGTTTCAGCGCGCGGATGATCCCGATTGCCGTCGCACCATGGACCGTCACAATCGCTGTCAATTGAGGGTACTCTCGCAGCAAGTCCAGAGTCGCCGTATACATATCCTGCACCGTCTGGTTAACTTCACGGTATGCCGATTTCAGGCCGAATTTTTCGAGCGCTTTTCGATAACCTTCAAGTGAACGGATGGCTGGCCCCATACCTTGTTCACGCTCAGAAGGCGGGCGAGTCAAAAAACCAATATGGCGATGCCCGAGTTCAAACAGATGCTCAAGAGCCATCAGCATAGCAGTTTCAAAATCGAGGTCAATATAGCTGAGTCCGCGATTATCTGCGCAGTGACCGATCATGACAAACGGATAACCATAATCTCGCAGCATTTGCACGCGCCAGTCCTGAATGCAAATCCGCATCAAAATTACGCCATCGGTATAGGCGTTGCGATAGACATTCAGCAGATCGTCATGGGTCATCGGGCTGGTCATCAGATTAAAAAAATAATCGCGCTCCTCCGCCGCCCGCGCCGCGCCAATAAAAAAGTCCAGTTCAAGCTGTGTGAAGCCCGCGTACTTGATCGGAAACAGCAAAGCAATGGTTCGGCTGCGCCCCCCTGCCAGACTTTGCGCCTGAATATGCGGCCTATAGCCTAATTCCCGTATAATTTCGAGCACACGGTCACGGGTCGAAGCCGACACATCGGGTTTATTGTTGAGAATGCGCGAGACAGTCGAAACCGACACGCCTGCCGTTTTCGCCACATCTGCAATCGTGATGGTATCGCCGCGCATCATTATGCCCAGAAAGCTCTACCCGGCTGTTCCTGAATGATGATCGACTTCAGAAACGCAGCCGCTTTTTCAAAGCCTTCATTTTGCAACATCAGGCCGTCCTCATGTTCAACCGACAGCGCTCCGTCATATCGTACCAGTCGTAAATTGCTCACCATCGAGCGCCATACATCCTCGCCGTGACCATAACCCACCGTCCTGAAAATCCAGCTTCGATTGATGAGATCACTGTAGGGTTTGGTGTCCAGTACGCCGTTTACAGTGGCGTTGATCGGGTCGATAATGGTGTCTTTGGCGTGAAAATGAAAAATTGCATCGCCTAACGCACGTATCGCGTGAGAAGGGTCAACTCCCTGCCAGAACAAATGGCTGGGGTCAAAAATTGCGCCAATGTTTTTGCTGCCAACCGCCTCGCGCAGCGCCAGAATATGTTCGACACTGTAGACGCAAAAGCCAGGATGCATCTCAATCGCTATCCTGACGCCATGATCCTCAGCAAATTTTGCAACCTCTTTCCAGTAGGGAATCATCACTTCTTCCCACTGCCACTTCACCGTTGAGCTGAAATCTGGAGGCCAGGAGCATGTCACCCAATTAGGTAACGTGTACGGTGCGTTTTCGCCTCCTTGCTCAAATAGTTATTTCAAATATAACGGTAGCGCTACCGGAGTAGCATAACACAGAACAAATTCCCCTGCCACCACCCTGCCCCGCCTCCCCACTGCCATTACCTTGACGCAAAAAAACAGGGGTACAGCTTCATTCGACTGTACCCCTGTGCAGATATGTGATGGAAAAATTTGAGAGGAGCAGATAATACTGCCCTCTCGTCGTTCCTTAGTTGACTGTGAAGGACAGCACTGTGCTGACCGGCCCGATATTGCCCGCCGGATCAATCGCACGGACACGCCAGTAGTATGTCCCTGCTCCCAATGCCAGTGCATTCGGTACTGTGTATGAGGCCGACGAAACCTGATTGGCATCCACCACAATCGTGTTGAAATTGGCATCGGTGGCAACCTGCACCCAGTAGCGACGAACACCGCTGATGCTGCGCCACTTGAGCGTGGGCGTACTGTCACCAATAGATACGTTGGCGGCGGGCGATGTAAGAACAGGCGCAGTTGGCGGCAGCGTATCGATAGTGAACGAGCGTGTCGAACTCCAACGTCCCGGTACACCCAGATTATTCACTGAACGCACACGCCACAGGTAGCGACCATCCGTCAGCGATGTTGTGACTGTGGTAAAGGGATTAGTGACCCCATCAATCGTGAAAACCATCGGCTCAAATCGCGAATTACTAGCGACCTGCACTTCATATGTCGCCGCCCCGGTGACGGGTGTCCAGCTCAGGGTTGGTGTGGTGTCATTCAGAACCGCATTGTTCGCCGGGTTGACCTGCTTGGGTGCAGCAGGCGCTGGCAGTGTGTAAATGAATGACCAGACGTAGGGCGAGGTTTGACCATTGACGTTCACACGCCAATAGTAGACCCCTGGTGTCAGCGGTGTCGCTAGCGTACAGCTGGTAGCTGTTGGCGATGAGCACGGTGTCATGGGGCTGCTGAAATTCATCGCATCGTCGATCTGGAGTTGATAGGTCGCGCCTGCGCCTGCTGATCCCCAGCGGAACGTCGGTTTCGAATTGGTTGTAATTGATTCATCTGCTGGTGAGATCAACAGAATGGCATCGACGATAAAGCTGCGTGATGAACTCCAGGGGCCAGGCACACCATACTGATTGATGGCGCGCACCTTCCAGTAGTAGCGCCCTTCCGCGAGATCACCGCTGAATGTGAAATCGGTGCTGGCGGAAGCAGGCGGTGAGACAATCGGTGACTTGAAGTTTGAAGCATCATCAACCAGCAGTTCATAGGTCATGCCTGTCCCTACTACAGCATCCCAGTCCAAAGTTGGGGTGGGATCGGTCACTTTCGCACCGCTGGCGGGCGAAACAAGCTTCGGCTTTAGTGGGATTGAGGGCGTAACGATGAATGACCAGGATACAGGCGAAACCGTGCCGTTGATATTCACCTTCCAGTAGTAGGTGCCTGGGGTGAGCGATGAGGATGGCGTGCAGGTCGTCCGGGTCGGCGACGTGCAGAAGTCGGCTATCGGAGAGCCAAAATTCGGGTCATCATCGACCAACAGTGTATAGGCAGTGATGTTCGGCACTGCATACCAGGTAAAAGCCGGAGTCGCATCCGTCGTGAACGCGCCATCACGCGGCGATTTGAGAATGCTTACGGTAAATGTGCCGGCTTCGCTCCACTCAGTGACAGGGTTACTGTTGGTGTCGAGTGCGCGGACACGCCAATAAATTGTGCCTTGTCCCAGTGCAGGGCCGCTTGCAGGCATGGTGTAGCTGGCAGAGCCAACCTGGGCTGAGATGGGTGAGCTAAAACCTGCGTTATCGGCAATCTGAATCTCATATTTACGGATATTGCGGATCGAGCGCCAGGTAAAGGTCGGGCGAACCTTGGTGACAATGCTGTCCTCTTTGGGGGCAGTGAGCTGCGGCGGTGCCAGGATCACGGTCAGCATAAACGTATCTTGTGATGATCCACCCTCGTCGTCTGCAACCGTAATAGTGATGGTCGAAGTCCCAGTCTGGTTGCTGGCGGGCAATACGAACAGTGAGCGGTTTGCACCTACCCCGCCGATCAGAATGTTCTGGTTGGGTACAAGTGTCTGATTCGATGAAGTCGCTGTGACAACCAGATTATCCGGGTTGGTCGCATCGTCACTCAACGTCAGTGCTACTGGGCCAAGCCTCACATTGGGCGGCGTCGTCTGGTCAGCGACATTGTTGATAGTCGGCGATGCATTGAAAGCAATGACTACGTCAAATGTTTCTACAGCCGTTTCAAGATCGCCGTCGGTCAGTACCAGCGTGATCGTCGAAGTGCCTTGCTGCCCATTGACAGGTGTGAGCGTGATCGAACGGTCAGCGCCCGTACCGACAACGTTGATATTGGCAAGCGGGATCAATGTCGTATTCGTTGAACTGACATCCAAGGATAAGGCACTGATTGGTCGGTCATCGCCAACCGTGAAGTTGAGCGGCCCAACTACTACGCCCGGACGCGAGAACTGGTTCGCGATGGCGGAGATTGTAGGCGGCGTGTTTGGCAGCGCGTCAACGGTGATCGCGAAGCTGTCCGAAGCGGTTCGGCCTCGGAGGTCATCCACCGTAATCGTGATCGTTGCCGTGCCAATTTGACCATGCGCTGGCGTAATAGTCACGGTGCGGTTTGCACCTGTGCCGCCAAAGGTGATGTGTGCATCATCCTCTGGAACAAGCGTGGTGTTACTCGACGTATAGGTCAGCAGCAGGTTATTGATACCGCCTGTAGGTGGCGTGTTGTCCCCCACGGTGAATGCGATTGGGCCAATCACCTGATTCATCAGGGATGCTGGCTGGTTCGGGATATTCGTAATGGTCGGCGGCGAGGTATTCGCCGGGTCTGCCACTGAAACCAGGAACGATTTGGTTGAGAACTGCCCATCGGTTGGGTCAGTTACTCGAATCGTGATCGTCGATGTACCATATTCACCGTCTACCGGGTCAATGTTAAGATTTCGAGCAGTAGGTGAAGATGTTGTGGGTGTGATACTAGAGTTAGGGATCATATCCGTGTTACTGGATGTTGCAGTGATAACCAGCAGCGCTTCGTCCGTCCAATCATCGATAATTGTGAAGTTATTAGACAGCGAGAACAAGTTAGAGTTAGGTCTGTTCACATTGCTGATGTTGCTGCTGATCGTCGGCGGGTTATTCGGATTGACCGTGACCTTGAAGGTGTCATTCTTATATCGACCCTCGTTGTCATAAGCCGTCAATGTGATATTGGCGATTCCCGTTAATCCAACAACAGGTGTAACCCGCACGGTACGCGCGCCAGACCCGCCTGATGCAATGGTGATATGGGTAGAGTCGTTGGGTACCAGCGTCGGATTATCCGATGATGTAAACACCTGAATGCTCACAGCGGCGGTCTCATTATCACCCACTGTAAAATTCAGAAGGTTGGTTTCGGTACTCACGGCAATCGTTTGATCGGCAACTGAGGTAATCGTCGGCGCAGTCGCATTGCCCGTCTTGTAGATACCCAGCAGGAAACTATCACTTGCCGATAAACCTGCCGGGTCAGTGACCGTGATCGTAATTGTGGTCAGGCCATACTCGCCGTTGACCGGGGTTATGTTGACATTTCGCGATGTCCCGCTGCCTCCAAACGTGAAATTCGCGTTGGGAACCAATGTCGTATTGGATGACGCAAAACTGAGTTGTAGCTGGCTTGGATTAGTCTGACCATCACCTATCGTGAAGTTGATATTACCGGTTGCAGCGTTCTGAGGTTTTGACTGGTCAGCAATATTCGAGATCGTCGGCGCGGTATTGACGCTGACGTTGAGATCGAACTGGCGTGTTGCCTGACCACCATCCTGATCGGTAGCAGTTACCGTCACCAGTGCCGAACCCGTCTGCCCCGGCGATGGGATAATCGTCAGGGTTCGGCTCGCGCCTGTACCCTCAAAGAAATATCCGGGAGTCGTATCATTCCCAACAAGCGTATTTGGCACCAGAGTCGTATTCGTAGACGAAGCAGTGACCGTCACAGCGGCGACATTGCCATCCGCATCGGTCAGATTGATGGCAATCGGCGGCGTGGGTTCGCTGATCGTCGTGCTTTGGGCGGAAATGATTCCAATCGTCGGCGGTACGTTCGGCGGGCGAACCGTCAGTGTAAAGGTTGTGCTGGCACTTGCGCCCTGTGGATCGGTTACGGTAATGGTGATAAGCGTCGTGCCATACGCACTGGCTCCAGTACCTGGGATTACGCGAACCGTCCGACTGCTGCCCGAACCCTGGAAGTCGAAGTTAGCGGCATTGTTGGGAACAACAACCGGATTGCTCGACGAGCCGGACAGAGTCAGCGTCCCTGGCTCAACATCAGTAATCGTAATCGGCAGATTTCCGGTTGGAGTCTGGTGATTGACCGTGATATTCGGCATCGGGATCGGGCTGATCGTGGGCGGATTGTTGTTACGATCCACACAGGGCGAAAATTCGGAAGTGCTATATTCGATCAAATTACCGAATAGCTTTTTCTCCGTCGCCGTAAAGGTGATCCAGTTCATATTCGGATCAACCGGGTCAGGGAATGTCTCCGTGAAATCCAGAATACCCTGAGCGTCGGTGGTCGCATTGAGAATCGACCCCAGGAAAACCTGGCCTTCACCATAACCCGATGGATCACAGGTGGAGTTGGCGAAAAAGTCGATACGAAAATCGGTATTGGCGTTGCTGCTCAAGCGTCCGTCGATTTGCAGCGTTCCGGCCTGCGTGTCGCGATCAACAAATGTCAGAACAGGGAAGTTTTGCGTATTGTTCGGGCCGGTGTCCACGTCGCTGCCGTCGTTCGGCGTAACGCCTGTCGCAGCCAGATCGATACCCAGCGTACCATTGCTGCGAAGTTGATTTTTCATCACGGCGTTGCCTGTTCCGGCAGTCGATTCGATAGCAACACCCGCCAGCGTATTAAAGGCGATGATGTTACCGCTTGTATCGGTTTCAGAGTTCGGGTCAGCGCCAATCTGGTTGCGGCGCGCATTCGTGGCAATACGAACGCCGTTGCCGCCGTTGGGCAGCGAATTTTGGCTCAGGTTGAGGCCAATCAGGTTGTTCTGGACGCGCGTACCTTCACCGATAGCAACGGGGCTGACAATACTGATGATTTCAATACCATCACCATCGTTACCCGCGATGACGTTGCGCCCATTCACATCCGGGTCGCCGATGAAGTTGTTCGGCGCGCCGTTAATGCGAACACCGTCAGTAGCATTGCCCAGGTCAGCCGTACCACTGGCATCTGTGCCGATAAAGTTGCCCAGGATGCGCGTACCAGTCACGTTGATACCATTCAGTTCGATACCAACCCCGCCATTACCCGAAATCACGTTGCGGCGTCCATTGATGAGGCCGCCAATTTCCGTGCTGACCGTCTGTCCCGTGATGAGAATACCGCCTGTGCGGTTGGGGACAGCCGCCGTACCGTTAACGTCTGTGCCGATGTAATTACCGATGATATAACCCAGGCTGGCATTACCTTCGACGCGAATGCCATAGACATTCGTCGCGGTGGGCGCGCCCTGATTACCGGAAATCACATTGCGCGAAGCGGCAGTTTCACCGCCGATTATGAAAGCGAACGCGCCATTGACCCAGATGCCACCTTTGGCGTTACCCGTGATGAGCACTGCGGGGGTAGCACCATTGCTGGTGGTAACAAGCCCTGTACCGCTGGGGTTGGTGCCAATAAAGTTTCCAATGATCCGATTATCGCCACCAAACGAACCATCGTCGGCTTTCAACTGAATACCATACTCCGTATTTCCGGTGATGGTGTTGCGTGTGTTGGCAGTCAGGCCGCCAATGAGGTTGTTCGATCCACCTGCGATCACCACGCCGTCCTTTTTATTCGGCACACGCGCTGTCCCAGCGGCATTCAAACCAACATAGTTATTCTGCACGGCGTTAAAGCTGGCAGAAGTGCCTCTTAACTCAACGCCATTGAGTTCATTGCCAGAAATGATATTGCGGGAGCAGGGATTTCCGACGGTACAGGCATCATCGTCACCGATAAAGTTTGCAGCAACACCATTGACGAAAACGCCGTTGCCTTTGTTTGGCAGTGCCACTGTCCCCGTTACGTCAACCCCAATGTAATTGCCGATGATGTAATTGCCGGTTGCGCCATAAACGACGTTGTTGTCGGTTCGGGTAGTGATTTCGACACCATCGCTGTTGTTGGCGGAAATAATGTTGCGATCTCCTGGGGCTGTACCACCGATGACATTTCCAACCGCCGTATTTGGAGGCGTTGTATCGACGCGATCCGAGGGTATAATTTTGACACCATCGCCCGTCGTCAAACCGAAATCAATCACGCCGCTCACATCTGTGCCAATAAAATTGCCGCGAATGACAACATTATCTGCACCAGAAATGCGAATAGCGTCGCCGGGGAAACGGCTGATCGAAAGCCCTTGAATAATGCTGCCGCTGCCACCGACTCCAATCTCAATCCCATCTGTTTTATTGTCAGTTACGCCACCACAGATACCAGCAGCAGCCGTGCCGACTAGCTCAATGCGCAAAATGGCAGAAGAAACAGAGGTTGCCTCTGTCGCGCCGCTCTGGGAATACCCATTGATAATCACGGGGTCTTCAATGGTCGGCAGTTGGCAAGCCACTGGAACAAGCTGGTATGGTGGATTGCCAAATGATGGGTCAGTAATGTTGAAATAGATTTCGTCGGGTGCGCCAGCAATTGATGTGCCTGAGCCGCAGTCATTAGACTCCCCATTTGCCGCGAGCATAGCCTCAAACAACGTACAAAAGCCGTCGCCCGTATCAAAATTAGCTCTCGCATCTTCAGAGTTCACAGTAAAGCGCTTTGCACCACTCGGAAGGGTTTCTTCCATAGGTGCCATTGGCTCATCCTGCGCCGAAGCCAGCATATCCGGCACGGGCGTCGGCGTGACAAAGAGCGCAATCTGGTCAGTTGGCACCCAGATTTGCAGGTCATCCGCCCAAACCACCGAGCCAGATCCGCCGATACCAAATGAAACTGTGCCGGGAGGTAGCGGCGCAGCATCCAGATAAGTAATGACCTCAACGCCATCGACGGCGACCCGCAAGCCGCCCGCCACAGCCAGCAGCCGCAGTTCACGCCACTGTCCAGACTGTGAAACGCCAACTTGCGCTGATTCCAGAATTGTACCCGCGCGGGACAGTTCGACCTGTCCATCAGCCGAAAGCGTGACACTGTAAGCGCCAATTTCACTCTGGCGGATATTTAAACGGGCTGACCCAGCGCTTACCATGAAGCGCCCGATGACAGCACCGTCGAAAATATTGTTATACACCGAAATAACAGGGGCTTCGCTGTAGGTCGTCTGGAGTGCCTGACCACCCTCGGTAGTCACCAGCGCCCAACCTGTCGTGTCAACCCAATTCACCAACGAGCCGCTGTTAAAATCGTCGTTCACCAAACGGCTCAACGAAGGTACAGGTGGAAGCACTTCGGGAATATCGGTGGGAGTCGCGGTTTCAACCGTGTCTGTCGGCACGACTTCTTGTGTAGCCTCATCAGTTGGCAGCGGTTCTTCTGTAACTTCAACTGTGGCTTCGGAGGTTGGTTCAATCGTGACTTCAGAGGTAGCAGGCGGTGCTTCAGTCGGGGTTTCTGTCGGAAGATCTGTTGGCACTTCCGTCGGCACTTCCGTTGGCACGTCTAATGGCGGCTGTTCCGGGGTCGATTCCGCAGTCATGTCTGCGGGCGGGCCATCCTGTGCTGCCGTCCGATCCTGCACCGCCAAACCCCATAATGATAATGAAAGGATAATGACGAATGCAATTTGATAAACAGAAAATCGCTCCCGCATCTCAATCTCCAAATAATAACGGGCAGAAACATGCATACACCCTTGATTATAGCTGACGAAGCATTAAAAAACGCTTAAGACACTTAGTAATGAAACGCTTTTTCGAAAAAATTCACACTTTTCGGAAATTATATCGTCACCTTCCTAACATCATGTTAACATACAAGTATCCGCCGACAAAATGACCGAACTATGCGATTAACCACCGAAAAATGGTTGCAGCAGGCAACACAAGCCGATACAAAATTTCGAGATGGACAGTGGGAAGCGATTGAAGCCCTGGTCGATAAGCGACAGCGAGTCCTGGTTGTCCAGCGCACAGGCTGGGGGAAAAGCCTCGTTTATTTTGCAGCGACCCGCCTGCTGCGGCAGCAGGGTTCAGGCACAACGATTCTCATCAGCCCGCTTCTTTCATTAATGCGTAACCAGGTTCAGGCCGCCGCGAAATGGGGGCTGCGCGCTGAAACCATAAATAGTTCCAATTATGCCGACCACCCTCGCCTTCACAATGATTTACTCAATGGAAGAATCGATCTGCTGCTGATCTCGCCCGAACGCCTTGGCAACGATCAGTTCCAGCAAAATGTCTGGCCCAAATTCCGCCAGCGCGTCGGGATGCTGGTAATTGATGAAGCCCATTGTATCTCTGACTGGGGGCATGATTTTCGCCCCAACTATCGCCGCATTATGCGTATTCTGGACGACTTGCCTGCTGGAACACCCGTCCTGGGGACGACAGCTACCGCCAATGATCGCGTAGTTGCCGATGTGAGCGAAATTCTGGGGGCAGGTATGAACATTTTGCGCGGCCCGCTCACGCGCGAAAGCCTGCGCCTGTACGTCTATCCCGAACCCTACGATCACGGCTATCGCTTGACCCTTCTCACCCATCTGATGAAGAACATTCCGGGCAGCGGCATTATCTACTGCACGACCACGCGCGACTGCCGTCTCGTGGCCGAATGGCTGCAACAGCAGGGATTCAACGTCAAGCCCTACTATGCTGATGTCGAAAACACGGACGAGACCAGCCGCGCCGAGCTAGAAAATCAACTTTTAAACAATGAACTCAAGGCGCTAGTCGCCAGTGTCGCGCTCGGCATGGGATTTGATAAGCCTGATCTCCATTTTGTCATTCATTATCAGCAGCCAGGAAATATCATCAGCTATTATCAGCAAATCGGGCGCGCAGGCCGGGGAATCGATCAGGCACACATTATCCTGATGCACGGCCCAGGTGACGAAGATATTCAAAAGCATTTTATCGAAACCGCCTTCCCCCAGCCGCAGCAGGTTCAGGAAACAATTGATGCGCTCGTGGAAGCATCCCCAGCAAGCCGAAATCAATTACAGCGCTGGGTCAACGTTCGCCAATCGACACTCGAAAAAATTCTGACTCACCTGGAAGTCGAGAAAATTATCGAAAAACAAGACGATGGTTATCAGCTCTTAAAGCGACACGCCGCGCCGGATTATGCGCGATGGGAGCAGGTCACGCAGGAGCGCTATTCAGAATTACGGCAGATGAACGCTTACATCCAGCACGAAGGCTGCCTGATGGCGTTTATCGCGACGGCATTGGACGATCCCACACAGGTAAAAGACTGTGGTCAATGCAAAAATTGCCGCAAAAACCAGAGCAAATTTGTCCCGAATCCTAATGATCTCGAAGCTGCGCGCCGATTTTTGCGCGATGGCAAGCCGCTCACTTTTGAGCCGCGCAAACGCTGGCCTCCCGACCTCCCTGGCATCAAGAAAACGACGCATATTTTTCCCAACGAGATGGGTGTCGCTCTGTGCGGTTATTTTGAAGCGGGTTGGGTACAGGAAGTCAAAAAGGGTCGCTTGGAATCGAATCGCTATTCCGATGAACTGGTCAGAGCGTCAGCCGATTTGCTCAGGCAGCATTTTCAAACGTTAGCCAGCCCGCCGACCTGGGTTACGGCTGTGCCATCGCTGCGCCGTCCCCAGCTTGTGCCAGATTTTGCGGCTCGGCTGGCAGAGGCACTTGATCTGGAATTTGATATGGCTGTCACACACATCAAGCAGCATCCTGAGCAAACATCCATGCAAAACAGCTATCAGCAAGCTCATAATGTGCTGCGTGCATTTTCAGTTCGCGAATCGCTGCCCATTGGCCCGGTTTTGCTGGTGGATGATATTGCAGAATCAAAATGGACTTTGACGGTAATCGGCGATTTGTTGCAGCAAAGTGGGTGCGATGCTGTCCATCCATTTGTTTTAGCCAGCATGAATATCGAATAAAAAAGGGACACGGTTTTCGCCGCATCCCTTCCCTTTTCCATTCAATTTGAGTTTTTACAGCACTGGCGCGTGGGGTTTCCGCGCAATAAACTGACCGCTGCCGTTGCTGCCGTACCAGTTTTCGCCATCGACCACCTTTTTGCCGCGCAGATAAACCTGTACGGGCATCCCATTGACCTTCATACCCTCGTACAGATTGTAATCGACGTGCATGTGATGCGTTTTCGCGCTGATGGTGTGGCCTTTCTTGGGGTCCCACACGACAATATCGGCGTCCCCACCAACCGCAATCGCGCCCTTTTGTGGGTACATGCCGAAAATTTTCGCCGGGTTCGTGCAGTTCAATTCGACAAAACGGCTCGGCGAAATTTTGCCGCCGTTGACACCCAAATGCCACATCACCATCATCCGGTCTTCGATTCCGGGGAGGCCGTTCGGAATTTTCGAGAAATCGCCTTTTCCGAGTTCCTTACCAGGGCGGCGGTAAGTCGGGTCTTGCTTCTCAAATGCGGCCCAATTGCCGCCGTTGTGCGCCTTCGACCATTCCTGGACGGGGCCAACGCTGCCTTCATACCAGAAATCACAGTGATCGGTGCTGACAGCCTGGAGCGTTCCATCTTTAACCGCCTGCCAGAGAATAGCCTGATCGCTCGGATTTCGGATCGGCGGAGAGCAAACATATTTTGCGCCTTCAAATCCCGGCGCGCCCAGGTGCTCGTCACGGGTGACGTGGAAATACTGGACGCAGGTTTCGCCCATTACCGGATACCCCAGCGCCCGCCCCCGCCGCATCGCCTCAATCGCCGGATCGCAGGTCATATGCACCACGTAGAGCGAACAGCCCGTCATGCCCGACATGACTACCGCGCGATTCGTGGCTTCGCCTTCGATCTCCGGCGGACGCGAGTAATAATGCCAGATGGGGTCGGTTTTGCCCTCGGCCAGCAGTTGCAGCCGCAGTTGTTCCTCAACGTCGCCATTTTCGGCATGTACCATGACGATCATGCCGTGTTTCGCCGCCTGCTGCATCGCACGGTACAGCGTCTTGTCGTCAATCTGGAAAACATTCTTATAGGCCATGAACAGCTTGAGGCTCGTAATGCCTTCATCCACTAGCGATGGAATTTCATCCATTACCTCGTCGCGGAGATCGGTGATTCCCAGGTGAAAGCCGTAATCGATCTGCGCGAGTTCTGCTTTTTTGCGCCAGATTTTCAAGCCATCGTGCAGGCTGCCACCTTTAGGCTGGATCACAAAATCGATGTGCGAGGTTGTGCCGCCAAAAGCCGCCGCTTTATGCCCGGTATCAAAGTCGTCATTGCTGTACGTGCCCCCAAATGCCAGGTCGAGATGGGTATGCACGTCGATACCACCCGGCATGATATATTTGCCTTTGCAATTGACAACTTCATGGCCTTTGGAATCAATATTCGAGCCGATGAGTGTCACTTTCTCACCCTCGACCAGCACGTCAGCCTGGATCATGTCGCTGGCGGTGATGATCGTGCCATTCTTGAATAATGTGCCCATAAAATTCTCCTTTGATGGCTGTGGTTAGCCAGAAACGATAAAAACTGATGTCACGCAGGGCGAATCCGCACCGTATGCGTTTCCTGCTCCTGGGTATGTTCAACGCATAGCAGCATCGCATTCGTGTCCATATGATACGCACCGTCGGAAAGCTCGACAACATAGCCATTTGGGTATTGGTAGTCGGGCACAAAAATTTCGGTCAATGCGCTTACGGATGGGTCGTGCCGATATTCGAGTTCGAAAATTTTCGTCGGCAGGTCAAAACTCATGCGCAGCGGCTCACCTGCGATTTTACGCGCATAGGGGCGAACAATCGCATCCAGCCCGCGCCCACCGGAATGAACGTCGTCGCTGTCGCGTTGATCGCGGCTAAAAATCGACAAATCTTCGTCATTCCATAGATCACCACGCTCGTTGGTGTTGTCGGCGGTGTAATTCCAGATCGTGCAGTTGAGCAGATTGGCGTCCATCGCGTCGTAATACAGGTCGAGCGCATAAGTATGAAGCGAAAAATCGCCGTTTTGATAAGCGCTTTTGTTATCCAGATCGAATGGAATGCCAAATTCGCCGATCAGAGTCGGAATGCCGCCCATTGTATCCTGGCTGGCTTGCTTAACACGAGCAACCTGATCAATAAAGGATTGCTGAACCGCTTCTTTTCCGGTCACGAACTGCCGTGTTGCCGGGTCAACCGTAAATTCAGGATTAAACTGCTTCGAAATGAGCGTCATACCGTCATACCAGTGTCCGGCATTCACAGCTTGCGGAGGATCGGCGGCGCTCCAATGGGGATGCGTACCGCCGGGAACACCTTCTAAAAACAGCAGCGCCTTGGGGTCGATTTCACGAATTTCGGCGATAAAACGCTTGATAAATGGTTTAAGATAGTCGTTTGCGACATCAATCGGCTTGCCATTTTTCGTCGCAAAGTGGTCAGGGCGCAGCAAACGCGGTGTCCCGTCCTCATCTGTCCATACGCCATTTTTTTTCCAGATGCAGCCGTCTCGCCACAATACAGCCTTACCAGGATTCAGCGCTTTTTTGCCGCTGACCTGAAATCCTTGAAAACCTAACTCGTAAATATCGACTTCCTGACTGTAGCCTGCCCCCAGGAGCATCGCTTGAAATGGTGTTGGCGTCTCACCCATCGTCAGCAGCCCTGGCATAAAGGCAGACGCATCCTGGCAGCCAATAAATCCACTTCCTGGCTCGTTCAGGCTGTCGTAGCCGACAACGTTGGGCAGGTCTTTCAGTCGCATCACGACCTGTTTGATCGCGTTGAGATAATGGCTTTGCAGATATTCCTGAACGGGTACACCGTCGATCTTCGTCGCGGGCGCAAAATCATTCCCGCCGAAAAACAGTGTAAACATCGTCCCTGCGCCGAGCTTTGAGTAATTCGTAGGCCAGATCATGCGCGGAAACGGGTCGCCGTGTGTCTGATGGCTGATCGCCGCGCCTGTTACGCCGAGCTTGGTCAAATCCATGCCGACGACTTCAAGCGTCCACCCTGGCGCGCCGTCACCCCCCGTCCAGCGGCTCCACACATCCTGGTGCGGGTCAATAAACAGGTCGATTCCATATTCTCCGGCTTTTTTGACGACGGTATAGAGGTAATCCAGATATTGCTCATCATATTGCCCTGGCCCTGCGTGTTCAATCGCCTCCCACGTGATGAGGAAGCGCAAAAAAGTCATGCCCCACTCGCGCAGCCGCATCAAATGCTCGTCGGCTTCTTCCAGCGGGAAGGGCCGTCCTACAAATGACACCCTACGATGGTCATAAAACTGTTCTTTACGATAACTCGCACCATCAGGGCTAAATGGCACTTTCGTGCTGCCGCCCAGATTCGCGCCACGTAAAATCAGCGTCCGCCCCTGCTCGTCTTTGAACCAGATTCCGTCAGTTTGCATAACGACTCCAAAGTAAAAAGTGCTGAGTTTAAAGTGCTAAGATAAATCCCGTTATCGCTATTTCTTCCTCGCAATAGAAATTCTCAAACCGCTGATGACTTTACTAACTTCGACAGCCTGAGTCAAAAGGCGATTAAAATCTGCTTGATTCAAATATCCAATATCATATGCGATATAAAGCTGTGACCGAACCTCAGCACATGAGCCTTTTGCAATAACTAAGAAACGATGAAAATCGCCGGGGCTATTTCGCTCGAAACCCTCAGCGATATTTGACATGACCGATACAGCGCCCTTTGAATCTGATGCGCAAGTCCCCAATCTCTGGCAAACTCACCTTGAGACGTTATTTGATAGATGGCTTTTGTTAAAACCCTTGCTTTCTGCCAAGCGATCAAATCTTCGAAGCGCTTTACCTGCTCCACGTCTCAGTCCTCAGTCCTCAGTCCTCAGTCCTTAGTCCTTGAAGTGCGGCAGCACGTGTTCCGCGTATTCTGCGACGATACGTTCTTCCTCCCCGCACATCAGATAGATGTTGAACTGCGTGACGCCAGCCGCTTCAAGTTCCTTGATTTTTTCGACATGTTTTTCGACAGGGCCTAAAATACCAAAGCTGTCGATGATGTCATTGCTGATGAATCCCAGGTGATCGGCGTCCTTGTCGGCGTGATGACGGTAATCATAACCTTTGCGGCCTTCAATATAATTCGTCAGGCGTGTCGGGATGTCGCCGCCGCCATCTTTGCCATAGCGCTCGACAATATCGGCGACGTGATTGCCGACCATTGCCGGAAACCAGCGGGTCTGCGCGCGGGCTTTTTCCATATCGCCGACCCACACGGGCGCAGCAGACATGACTTTGAAATTCGACATATCGCGTCCAGCGGCCTTGCCCGCGCTGATCGCCTGATCGCTAAACCACTTCACCAACCAGGGGTCAGCAAGCTGAATAATCAAGCCATCGCCCGCTTCGCCTGCCCCTTTGAGCGCTTTCGGCCCATAGGCAGCAATCCAAACAGGCATTTCATAGCCATTTGTCCAGGGCATTTGAACTTCAGCATCTTCGCCATAGTTGACCGTTTCGCCGCGAATCATGCGCTTAACAGCATCGGCAAATTCGACCATCGTCTCGACAGTCAGCGGTTTTTTGCCGAGTACGCGCCGTGAACTGTCGCCACGCCCCAAACCCATATCGAAGCGCCCGCCACTTTGTAGCGCCAGCGTTCCAAACAGGCTGGCGGCAACTGACCACTCGCGCACACCAGGGTTGGTCACGCACGGCCCAAAGCGCATATTTTGCGTATGCTCCATGCACATCGCCATCGTGACATAACACTCGCGCCACAGCACATGCGAATCAAAAAACCAGGCGTATTCGAACCCGGCAACCTCGGCCTGTCGGCACAAAGCAACCGTTCGCTTGGGGTCAATATCGCCTTTAAATGTAATTGCAAATTCCATAGGTCTCACTCCATTCGATTAGAATCAAAAACAACTCTGCTACGCCTAAGCGCCAAAGTTTAAACGCTACTTTTTGCTTGGATCATCACTGGGTTTTTTAGAAACTTCAAAAATACAGGCAGGTGCGCCTTTTGCTCGACATTCGACCTCAGTCACGTCGAAAAATTTGCCAAAGACCTGCCGCGCCGATTCTTCGACTGACGCCTCGAACAGCCAGCAAATGTGCGCATCCGATTCTTTGCCTGCGCACACCGGACACGTTTCCACGATAAACGCCCATTTATCACCGCGATCTTCGATTCGGCCTTTAAATTCCTGCCCCGCTTTCGCGTAAATCGTGCGGAAACCCGCGATCATCGCCGACAAGCCCATCTTGATCTGAGTGCCGGACGGCAGCAGCTTCGCCGCCATGATCGTTGCCAAGTTAAACACGCCGCTTTGATGCTCAATCCCTTTTTTCGCCGCCACCCGCCCCACCCGGATCACCATGCCTTTACCGGGGCGTTTGTAGAAATTCAGCAGTCCGGTGCTGAGATTGGTGTAGTCGCCAAATGTCACCGTACCGCTGATTTCCAATCGATTAGATGGGTAATTGTCAATAAATCGTTCCAGCCCAGCTTCACGCAGGACAATCGCCAAACCCTGTTTACCAACCACTTCTTCGGCGGCTTCCAGCGCCCACCGCATGTAAGCATCCACGATGAGCATACTGCTGATCGGGTCAGGTTCGGCTTTGTTGGTAATTTGCATGGTGTTTGGCCTTTCGCGGGTGACGTTCTTTCTGCAAATTATAACGGCTGGTTACATTTTTCGCTTTGAAATTCAATAAAAATAAGGCGCGGTTCACCAGGAAACGACGCCTTATTTTGAAAACTCAGCTTTATGCTTGCGCGAGTTCGTGATGCTCTTTGCCACAGCGTTCCAGCGCGCGCTGTGCCTGCCGCACATTGATTTTGGGCGAAACGTCGGCATAAAAACGCGCCGCCGTGCTTTCAATATCTCGCTGCGCAGCGGGATTATCAAACGCAAAGACGTAATTTGCCTCGTCCAGCCCATCAATCGGCTCTAGCGTGATCTCGACCACGTATTCGCGGCGAATCCGTTCGAGCGTTTGACGGCGTTTATCCGCCCCCTGCGCACGGGTCGCATTTCCGGCAGCCTGATAGTAATCGCGCAGGCGTTCTTCCAGGTTGATCGCGTAAGTCAGAATTGCGCCAAAGGTGTTCAAAGACGCCATAGGTTTATATCCAACGTTCGATCACGATTTTGCGCTCGGTGTAGAACTCAACCGAGTCCGTACCTTGCCCGTGCAGATCACCGAAGAATGAATCTTTCTGCCCGCCGAAGGGGAAGGATGCCGACGGCGCAGCCACGCCGATGTTAATACCAATATTCCCGGCATTGACGCGGTATTTGAAATCGCGCGCATAGCCGCCGTTGGTCGTGAAGATGCTGGCAGCGTTGCCGTAGCGGCTGTTGTTAATCAATTCGACAGCTTCATCAAAATTTTCAGCTTTCATCAGCGACAGCACCGGGCCAAAAATTTCTTCTTTGGCGACGGTCATGTCGGGCGTGACATCGCCGAGGATGGTTGGCCCGACAAATGTACCTTCTTTAAAGCCATCCACCGAAATATTGCGACCATCCAGCACAACTTTTGCGCCTTCGTCCACGCCGCGTTGAATCAGATTTTCGATGCGGTCTTTGGCTGCTGCGCTGACGACTGTGCCCATCTGCGTCGTTTCGTTCAGGCCATAGCCAACGCGCAAATTCTGAGCCTGCTTCGCGACTTCATCACGCACTTTATCATAAGCCTCGCCGACGCCGACGACCACCGCTGCCGCCAGACAGCGCTGACCTGCGCAACCATAGGCCGCACCCATAATATTCTTAACGCTGGCTTCCATATTGGCGTCCGGCATGACGGCAATATAATTTTTCGCGCCGCCCTGTGCCTGGACACGCTTGCCGTGCCGGGTGCAGGTTTCATAAACCAGTTTCGCAACCGGAGTCGAGCCGACGAACGACACACCTTTGACGCCGGGATGCTCCATAATCGCCATTGATGAAGCCTTGCCACCCTGCACCAGATTGACCACGCCCTCCGGCAAATCCAGTTCTTCCAGAATTTCGAACAGGATGTCCATGCTGATCGGCGTTTGGGGAGAGGGTTTCAAAATAAACGTGTTGCCACAGGTAATCGCCGTCGGCAAGAACCACAGCGGCACCATCGCCGGAAAATTGAACGGGGTGATCGCGGCAAAAACGCCTGCGGGCTGGCGCATCGTAAATTCGTCAATGCCAGAGCTGACATCTTCCAGGCCATCGGCGCGCATCAGGAACGGCATTCCCGTTGCGAAATCGACGCTTTCGATGCCGCGACGCACTTCACCGCGCGCTTCATCGAGCGTTTTACCATTTTCCTGAACAACGGTACGCGAAAGGTCTTCGAAGCGATCTTCTAACAGGGTCTTGAAGCGATACATATATTGGGCGCGGTTCATCACCGGAGTACGCCGCCACTCGTCAAAACCTTCTAATGCAGCCTGTACCGCCCGATCCACATCTTCATAGGTAGAATCGGGGCATTCTGCCAGCAGTTCACACGTCGCGGGGTTATGTACCGGGATATAGTCGCTGGTGATCGATTCGACCCACTCCCCCCCGATGTAGTTTTTGAGTTTCTTCGCCATGCTCATTTCCTATCACTACAAAAAAATTAATCCGACCAAACGTTGCCAAATTTTACCACAAATTGCTATTTTCTCTTGTGCGAGCTTCCCATGTGGGAAAACACCTTGAACGTGTTAATATTATGTTCCTATCTGAAATTTTTGTCGTTTGGCGATAGTGTTATGGCGGATTTTCCAATTCAGCAAAAGATCAGCAGCCCAGAATCCGGCTTCACGCTTGGCAGTATACGCAGCCGAGTCGTGAAATTGTTGGCGCTGATTGTCGTTGTCGTCGCGCTTGTATTGACGGTCACATTTCAAGGCCTCGATGCAGATTCTCCCCTGCTGGTAGACTCAACACTCGGCGAGTTAGCGGTCTGGATGACCGACCAATCCGGCGAGGAAGCACCCGAATCCATTCTGGGACAATATGCTCGTAACTGGGCTTTGCAGGCTGACGTGGAATCACTCGATGAGCCTGTGCTGCTCTTGACTATGCGCAATATATTAGTCATTTGGTGTGCCTTGATTGTGCTGGTGGGCGGTATAGCCATTTGGGGACTGGTGACAAACGCCCGCTGGAGTCGCCTCCCGTTACTCCTGGCGCTGCTCAGTCTCGATCTTTTATTATTGATCGTGCCGCCGATTGAAAACGATCAAACGCTGGGCATCATCCTGATTGGGATCGTGTTGACACTGGCTGTTTTGTTATTTGCGCCGGGGCGTGTCACCAAAGTTTTGGGTTTTCTGGTGATTCTCTCAGCGCTGCTTGTCACCTGGGAAACGCTGAAATCCTTCGCCGCCTCGATCAATTACAATGTCACACTCCCTCAGCAAAGCTGGAATTACACATCCTATCCAACGCTCGACGACTCGCTGCGCGCCCTGCAAGATGGCGAAGTTCAAGCGGTCATCATTGATCGCAAGCTGCTGGAAGAAGTGGTCGCGCCGTCGCCAGCCGATGCAGAAATTGACCCCGCTGCTCTGCCCTATCCTGGCTTACGCTATCTGACGAATATCGATTCCAGCCAGCAAGTGTTGTTTTTGCCGATTCGACCCGATTTTCCTGGGCGGCTGACGGTTGCTGTACCAGCCGAAAACGCCGAAAATTGGCGTTCAGTCAATCAATTTCTCGGCGAAAAAGTCGGCACGGTGATAGGCGAATTCGCAGAAACCAATTACCTGGCTGCTCCACGCAACCTGATTCTGCTCGACCTGAAAATCCTCAATGACCTGAATTTGCCACACCTACAAAATATCGCGGAGGCCTTTTTACAGCCCGCGCGACGCAATGGCCCCCTGCTGCTGGTGCGCATCCTCGCCAACGCTGGCCTGTATACATGGCGGGAAGCGCTGCTTGGTTTTGCTTTCGGCGCAAGCCTGGGTTTTGTGCTTGGTACTTTATTTGCCCATTTCCGGCTGCTCGAACGCGGATTATTGCCTTATGTCGTCGCCTCGCAGACCGTACCAATCCTTGCTATCGCGCCAATGGTCGTTATCTGGCTTGGCGCAGGGCCGATGGCGGTAGCTGTTATCGCCGCTTACATCACCTTTTTCCCGGTCACGATTAACACCATGCGCGGCCTGCAATCGCCTAACCCGATGGCAGTCGAACTCATGGACTCCTATGCTGCCAGCAAATGGGAAATCATGTGGAAACTGCGCTTCCCGGCTGCCCTGCCTTATATTTTCACCGCGCTTAAAGTCTCGGCGACAGCCAGCGTTGTCGGCGCGATCATCGGCGAACTGCCCAGCAGCATCCGTGATGGGCTGGGGCGTGCCATCCTCGACTTCAGTTCTGATTACAGCCTGATCTCAACGCCCAAATTGTGGGCAGCGATCATTATGGCGGCGCTGATCGGCATCACGTTTTTTGTCATCGTCAGCGTGATCGAGCGAGTCGTGCTGCGCGGTTATATTCGGAGTTCCTAACGTATGTCTGAACATGCTCAGAATAACACCCTGGTCATTTCCGCCAAAGGCATCAATAAAATTTTCGGCTCAGGTGGCGAGAACCAGGTCATCGCCCTGCAAAATGTCAATCTCGATGTTCGTGATGGCGAATTTATTTCGCTGATCGGGCCGTCCGGCTGCGGCAAATCGACGCTCTTGCGCCTGATTGCCGATCTGCTAAAGCCCACCACAGGCGAGATGAAAGTCAACGGCAAAGACCCGCAGCAGGCACGTTTAGATCGCGACTATGGCATGGTTTTCCAGGCCGCGACGCTCTATGACTGGCGCACCGTCATCAAAAATGTCGAACTCCCCCTGGAGATCATGCGCTACCCCGCCAGCGAACGCAAAACGCGCGCGCAAAAAATGCTCGAATTGGTCGAACTCGGCAAATTTGGCAGTCATTATCCCTGGCAGCTATCCGGCGGGATGCAGCAGCGTGTCGCTATCGCCCGCGCATTGGCGTTTGAGCCTGCCCTGCTGCTCATGGATGAGCCGTTCGGCGCGCTGGACGAATTTACCCGCGAACGCATGAATATGGAACTCCTG
>Ga0268299_1001314_pt1 | contig 46659 bp, 44 predicted proteins | sample NOBtaG_FD_193484 | JGI IMG/M metagenome (GOLD analysis project Ga0268299, IMG submission 193484) | Activated sludge microbial communities from bioreactor in Nijmegen, Gelderland, Netherland - NOB reactor | ecosystem: Engineered > Bioreactor > Aerobic > Activated sludge | place: Netherlands... | reverse complement strand
AAGCTGTTGCGGATATTGATGAGGAAATTACCTTTATCCGGGTCGAAAAGCTCGATGTAATTCTGCGTCGTTGCATTCGTTGGCAAAAGCGAGGGGGTGCGATAAATATCCTTCGGCAGCTTGAGCGAGACGATGACCATGTAGTAAATTGGAAACAGGATCACCAACACCAGCAGGGTCAGGAGCGAATAATAGAGAACCTTTTGTTGCAATGTGAGCTTGGTGAGCATCGTCGGTTAATCCTCCTGGCGTTGCAGCAGCACAGCAACGATCAATGCCAGCGTGACGAAAACGGGCAGAAGCGATACAGAAACAGCCGCCGCTTCGCCAATTCTCAGGCTTTGAAGGCCGTAATAAGCCAGCACCGGGAAGGTCATGGTTGCGTTGGAAGGCCCGCCACCTGTCATCAGCCAGACAGCTTCAAAACTGTTGGTTGTGGAAATGGTCGAGAGCAGAACGACCACCAGAATCACATGACGGATACCGGGTAAGGTGACAAACCGAAAACGCCCCCAGGCATTTGCGCCATCCAGCGCCGCCGCCTCATAGCGTTCCTGCGGGATATTTTGCATCGCCGCCAGGAATGAAATCACCCAGAATGGAAAACCCCTCCAGAAGCTGGCGATAATGACGCTGGGCATCGCCAAATCTTTGCTTGAGAAATCGACATGCGTAGTCGTTAGACCTGTGTTGAGGAGTATGTAATTGATGGCACCACCCTGAGCCGCAAACAACAGCTTCCAGGTGATAAAAGCAACAAAGGCTGGCATGGCCCAGGGTAATAAAATCAACCCGCGCCAGAACTGCCTGCCCCGAATTTCCTGGTTGAGCAGTATGGCGATACCCATCCCTAAAACCAGCTTCATAAGCTGCACAGAAGTGACCAGCACGATGGTATTGCGAACGGTTTCGGTGAAGCGCGACTGGCGTATGAGATAGCCAAAATTTTCTAACCCGACAAACTGGCCTTCCGTGCCGACCATTTTGTCGGTAAAGCTGATGGAAATGGCATAGAAGAATGGAAAGACAATCAACGCAATAATGCAGATGATGACTGGCGCAACCAGTAAATAGCCAGCGATTCGTTCACTTTGCCGCAGCGTCAGGCGGGGTTCCTTGGCCTCTGTGATCTGGGGATTTCTGATAACCTCTTGGGACATAGAAAAATTAGCCTTCAAAATAATGAAGCTAAAGTGACAAGAGAGGATTTTCCCTTGCCACTTCAGCTTTCATATCATTAACCTGACAAATTCTTATTCGTACTTGTCGTAAATTTCCTGGCACACAGCTTGAGCTTCAACAACGGCGTCATCAATGCTCAGTCCATCGACCACCACACGTTGGATCATTTTCGGAATGGTGAAGTTGTTGCTGAATTCCTGATAAGCAGCGTTGTCTACATCGGGGAAGCCAGCGGGTGTTCCATTGAGCGCCAGATCGAGCAAGCCAGCATGTACCGGGCTTTCGGTGAAAACTGCGAAACCCGTATGATCTTGCAGCGCCGGAGCATAAATGGCGTTGTTGTAGTATTCCTCAATGAAATCATCTTCAGCCAGATTAGCGATCAGTTGTTTCGCCAGGTCTTTGTTCGCGCTGTTGGCGAAAACCGAACGTACCACCACACCTGCTGGCGAGACACGGACAACTGGGCCATCGGGCAGAGCGGAATAGCGAGTGCCTTCGCCCAGGTCTGGGTCGTTGTCGCGCATGTAGAGGTAAACGCTGCCGGGGTTGGCGATAAAGACTGCCTGACCGGACTGATAAGCAGTATTGTCACCCGCGCCGTCCCAGGTCGTCGCGCCCGGAGGGAACACGCCTTCACCGTACAGGTCGGTGATCCACGTCAGGAAATCGCGGGTTTCTGCGCTGTCGATCATGCAGGTTTTACCTTCATCATCGGCAATACGACCACCCCACGATTGCAGCATCGTCTGGGTCAGGTTGCCATCACCGACGTTCGAGAGTGCGATGCCTGCGCCATAATATTCCGGCGGATTGTTGGCAGCGACTGCCATCTCGCCCAGTTCTTCCCAGGTTGTGGGGGCATCGGGATAGCCCAGCGGTTCGAGAATGTCATTGCGGCGGAATAAAACGTTCCCATTTGCGCCGTAGGGAATGCCGTATTTAACGCCTTCATAGACCGGGTTGTTCATCACGGCATCGACTGATTCCAGCCAACCGCCATGTGCTTCGCCGATTTCAGCATACAGGTCATCCAGCGGTTCAAGCTGACCGTTCTGGCTGAGCAGCAGCATGAAGCCTGTTCCTGGCTCGAACACGTCGGGTACGGTTCCGGCTTCAATTGCGGCAGAAACTTTCTCGACGATTTCGTTCTGGTTAATCATGACGACTTCAACGTCAACGCCGTTTTCTTCGCCCCACTGCTCGATGCGTTCAACCTGCAAATTATTGGCGGTTTCGGAGAAAATCAAGCCGCCCCAGTAGACCAGTTTGGGCCGATCTTGCGCGAGAGCTGGTTGAATGACCAACACGGCAAGCAAGGCGACGATACATAAATGTAGGAAATGTTTTTGACGGTTGTTCATTGAGTTTGTCCTTAAATTTTCCAAAAAAGGAGGTCGATAAATTTAGGAGAGCAATTACAGATTAACCCATCATAGCATAGATGTCAAAGAAAATTGTGTAAGACCCCGCCACTCCTTTGAGCGTTATTTCGGCTAGAATAGAATTTATCGACAAGCCCGGAGAAAATGAACGTGGTTAAGGTTTTGCGCGCCTTGTGGCAGCGAGTGTTGAACCGAGTCTGGTACGTGCATCCAACTGTTACCTTGCTGCTGCACGCTTCGCCGACAGCGTGTCTGCACGTCATTGCAAAGGCTGCCAAGCCGAGTGTCGAACGCTTGCATTTGCGCAACCTGTTCACCGATGGACGACGTTATTACCTGAGCGAGGCGCAAAACGGCTTCCAGATGCGCAGCACCAGCACAATCTCCTGGCGGCGGCGCAAACGGACTCGCGTCGCGGCGGTGCTGTTCGGCACAATTTCAGAAGTGGGGAATGGAATTACTCGGATTCAGATCAGCAGCCGGATGACCGCGCTTTATTTTCTGGACATTTTTGTTTTACCAACCTGGATGGGTGCGCTGCTTATTTTTGGCCCGTTGGGGACGAAGATCGCTTTAATCGGCCTGGGAGTGATCTTTGCGCTCTCATGGCTGTGGCATTGGTATGGGGCGGTTTTGCAGGCTACTGAAATGGTTTATTTTATCCAGGTCGCGCTGGAGGATTTGCAAACTGCCGAAATCCCGGCGCTGGCAGCCATCAACCAGCATGTGATTTATTCGCAGGAAGAGTTCCATCAACAGTGGGAAAAATTTTACGACGAGCATAAGCGCAAAAATGGATCGTCGGGATGAGCGCCAGCGGAATAAATTGACGATTTAGAATTTTAGTTCTATGCTTTTGGTGTCTTTTGATCGGATTCTCGACAGCGCCATTTTGTTCCATTGTCGATGACTTACACAGGAGATACTGACCAATGAGTGAAGATGCGCTGGCTCGTTTACGCACCATTTGTCTCGCGCTGCCGGAAGCCGTTGAAGCAGGCGGTGTCGGCGATCCGACTTTTAAAGTGCGCGACAAAATTTTCGCCATGCGCCACCCGGTTGATGGCCGCTGGTCGATGTGGTGCAAAGCGCCGCCGGGATTTCAGAGCGCTTTCGTGGCATCTGACCCCGAAAAATATTTCGTACCGCCCTATGTCGGTCATCACGGATGGGTCGGCATCTGGCTCGACATCGACGTGGATTGGGCGCTTATCGCCGATCTGGTGATGGATAGCTATAAAATGACCGCGCCGAAAAAATTGGTGAAGCTTGTTTAACTGCCGATTTCCGGCGGGATGGCCTTCCGCGCCCGCAGCGCTGCCGTCAACTGGTCAAAGCTGATGCCGTAACGCGAGGCGATTTCGCGGGCATAGCTCATGCCCATCGGCGGGCTGGGGACGATTTTGTAAGTGCGCCGAACGCCGTCGCCGTTGCTGTCCACACTGACCATCGACACAAGGCTGATGACCTGGCTGTCTCCCGGCGTTTCGGCATTGATCGCGTCAGCATCGGCGGCGAGTTCATGCAAATGGGTCGCGAAAATCACCCGCGCGCCCAAGATGCGCATCACCCGCACGATGTCGCGCGCCAGATAGAGACTCTCGCCCGCGCTGGTGCTGGCAAGCGATTCGTTCATCAAAATCAGGCTGTGGCGTGTGGCCTGCGCAAAAATTTCACTCAAGCGTTTCGATTCTTCGCCCAGCCGCCCCGCTTCTTCGTCGGGTTTTTCCTCGGCGGCGAAATGCGTGAAAATGCCGTCCACTGGACTCATGCGCGCATGTCCCGCCGGAACGTACATCCCCGCCTGCATCAAAATTTGCGCGAGTCCGATGGCCTGCGTGTAGGTCGTTTTGCCGCCGCGATTTGGCCCGGTGAGGATAAAAATTCGGCCTGAATCGCCAAAATTGACCTCGTTCGTCACCAATTCGCCGCTGAGATTGCTGCGGTTCGCGCTCAGATGCAGCGCCAGATTCAGGTTATATAGGTCATGCAGCACACACACGCGCTCGTCAATCGGTGCGATTTCGGCACGGCACATCGGCAGGCCAGCCGCGCGCATCCGGTTAATCAAACGCGCCGCGCCCAGGTAAAACGCAACCTCTTTTTCCAGTGCCACCAGCAAGCGCCCGCTGATGTGGACGTAGCGCTTGAGCGTTTGCGCAATCGGGCGGCTGGTCTGGTCAAGCACATCGGCTAAATCTTTGAACAACGGACTCATCAGCGGCGTATCGCTCTCTTGCAGCCGCGCGACAAAACCCTGTCCCGACGAATGCAGCGCCGCAATGCCTTCGTTTTCAGATTTTGGCGCTTTTTTATTGGTGAATAGGTTGAGAAACGACAGCGATATACCCTTGAAGCGGATGGCGTTAATTGAAAGCAGCGTGGCTTCCATCGGGCGAAGCTGCTCATCCAGGTTAACGCCGATAGTGACGCTTTTGACACTGCGAATCTGCGTCAATAAATCTGGCAGCTCGGCCTGGAGCGCGCGAAACGAGTCCTCTTTGACAATCGCGCTGACCATCTCACGCAGGCGGCACAACCCCTCAGAGCGCAGATCACCGCCCGCCTCACCGAGCATCGCGTTCAGGTGAACCACACAGTCGATGTAATTTTCGAGTTCGCTCAACCGCCACGCGACGCGGCGCAGTTCGCTTTCCTGCCACTGGGGTTCGTTCATATACCGTTCAAGCGTGACGATGATCGACAGCGCTTCTTGCAGACGCGTGACCAGATGAGGCGAACGCAATAAATCTTCGATAATTTCCTGGCGATAGGCGATCACGCGCGCATCGGCGTTCGGCGTGAGCAAAATCGCGCGGATATGTCGTTCGTAGCGCGTTTCGATGCTCAAGGCGCGGATAATGCTGTCGAGGTGGAGGTCGGCCATTTTATAGGCGTTGGAATCGTCGGCTGGACGCGGCTCACCTTCCGGCCAGAGCAAGCTAATCGGTTCGAGGGAGGCCATTATTTCCCCCTCCATTCGACAGGCTGCTTCATCAGCATCGCCTGGATGCCGTTAGTAAAATCTTCGCTGCGCATCAGTACACTCTGCGCCCAGGCTTCGAGGCTCAGGCCGCGCTCAAGATCGCCGATTCCGTCGATGACGCGCTTGGTATAGCTCACCGCCAGCGGCGCAGACTGCGCGATTTCTGCCGCTAAATTTTCGCCTTTACTCATCAATTCGTCGGTTGGAACGACATAATTCACCAATCCCCAGCGCTCGGCATCGTTCAGATCGATGTTACGTCCGGTCATAATCCATTCTTTGGCGCGGGCTGGCCCAACGAGCCGAGTCAGCCGGGTTGTCCCGCCAACATCGGGGATCATGCCGAGCCGCGTCTCTGGCAGGCCGATTTTTGTGCCTTCAGCGGCGATTCGAAAGTCGCAGGCCAGCGCCAACTCAAAGCCAAGCCCCAGGCAGTAGCCATGCAGCAGGGCAATCACGGGCAGCGAACAGCGCTCGAATTTATTGACGACGGCCTGATACGCGGCGGTCAGCGGGAATAAATTATCGCGCCAATTTTCGCCAAATCGCTCGATCAGATCGCTAAAACCCATCAGATCGATGCCCGCCGAAAAGCCCGTGCCTTCGCCGCGCAGCAGCACCGCCCGCGCGCCTTTGATTTTTTCAACTGAATCAATCGCCGCCGATAAGTCTTCCATCATCGACCAGTTGATGGCGTTGCGCTTTTCGGGGCGGTTGATGATGATCTCGACGAGGGTGTCGCGCGGCTGGACTTGAATCAAACTCGTCATAACAATTCTCCAAGAAATAACAATAAATCATGCGGGGAGTATAACAATTTCGTGCGTTCACGGCACTCACGCGGCATAATTTTTCGCTGGAATAGTGTTCATTGGATGATTCTAAGGAAAACAGATCATGCAAAATTCAGCACAGGGTTGGCATGTCGCGGAATGGGGTTTGTGGGGCTGGGTCGAGACGATCCTCAAGGTGATCGCGCTGGTTGCTGGGATCGCGGCCTTTTTCGGCTCAAACTCGGCAAATCCGCTGACGTTCGGCGGTAATCCGCATCTCGCAGCGGTAATCTTGCTGGCGCTGCTGACGCTGCTTTCGGTGGTGGCGCTTGGGCTTCGATTTCAACAAAAAGAAATTATTTCGCTGATTTTCGGCGTCGTGAATCTTCTTGGTCATCTGGGACTGCTGATCGCGCTGCTGCGCCTGCCGGATTCGATGACCTTAGCGCTGGTGTTCGGGATTTTTTACACGGCAGGCCAGCTTACGAAATTGCAATTTTTGAATGTTTCCGGCTACACCGAAAGCGGGCAGACGAAAAGCGGAATGCTGCGCTTTGCCGTTGGTATGGCGGCTGCCTATGCCTTATTCACAGTCCTTGTGCTTTTGTAGGGCGATTGATTCACGGAAATGTCGGTTTATCGGAAGCTAAACGGGGTAGAGGCGATGAAACTGGGTTTAAACATCGTTGGGGTTTTATTGATCCTGGTTGGGATTGTGTGGTTTTTCCAGGGAATCGGCGTGATAAAAGGCAGCTTCATGACCGACCAGTCGCAATGGGCGATTATCGGCATGATCGCGTTTGTGATGGGCGGCGGGCTGTTGTTTTACAATAGTCGGCGGCAGGCGCGAACCTAAAGTTGCAGCGTAACCACATCCAGTTCCAGCACCGGAGCGAGTGCGGCTTCAATATCCGCCAGCGACTCGGCTGAAACCAGACCGTCGCGAATCCGAGAGGCTTCCGGCATTCCGTGTGCGTATTTAATCAACTGCCCGCGCAGTTCTCGGATAGCGGCATGTTGGGGAATGTGCGTCGTTTCGAGTGTCAACTGTGCATGTCGGAGCGCTGCCGCTGCCCGTTCACCGATGGTGCGCGGGGGAAGCGGTTCGCCTGTGCGCAGTTCGTGGGCGATTTCGCGGAAAATCCAGGGATTGCCCAGCGCCGCGCGCCCGATCATCACGGCGTCGCAGCCTGTCGTTTCGAACATTTTGCGGGCATCGGCGGCATTGGTCACGTCGCCGTTGCCGATGATTGGGATCGTTTTTACGGCTTCTTTTACCTGTCGAATGATGTCCCAATCGGCTTCACCCGTAAAACCCTGTTCGGCAAAACGTGCATGGACGGCGACGGCCTTCACGCCGATTTTTTCAGCCACCTGCGCAAACTCGATGGCGGTTATGTGACTGCGATCCCAACCCGTTCGCACTTTGACTGTTACGGGGACAGGCACAGCTTTGACAACGGCCTCGACCACAATCGTCGCTGTACAGATGTCTTTAAGCATCGCCGCGCCCGCGCCGCCCTTCGCAATTTTCGGCACCCAGCAGCCCATGTTGATGTCCACAATGTCCGCGCCCTGATCGACGACGATTCGTGCGGCTTCCGCCATGATCGCCGGGTCGCTGCCGAATAACTGGACTCCAAACGGGCTTTCGGAAGGCAGCCAGTCGAAATAGCGCTGAACCGTGCGCTCCCACGAGCCTTTATAGTGCATGGCTTGGCTGCTGATGAGTTCGGTGCAGACCAGACCACAGTCGCCCATCTCGCGACACAACACGCGGAACGGGTGATTGGTCTGTCCAGCCATCGGCGCGAGGGTGAGCGGCGTGTCGATGGTGATATTGCCGATGCGCAGTGGGCGCAGGAGTGAGGATTGCTTGTCCAAATTGTTTATCTCAGATATTTCCTTCATTGCCCTCCATTGTAGAGGCAAGATAGGGCTGCGATCAACCGTCAGATGACTCTCATTTCTGATCTTGCTTCATTATGAATATCATTTTCTGCCGCTTCATTCACCAATTCCACATTTCGTCGCTCGTTATTTACGTAATTGCATAAAATCGAATGCCAATTTTATAGTCGATAAAGAATTGATTTTATGCCTGCACGTGAACGGTGGGGGGATTGCGGAGCATTTGCTCCAGCTTAAAATACATCAGAATGGATTCCAGACAGACCGCCAGGAACCAGCCGATGCTCAAGCCCGTGAGCGCGCCAAGTTCCAACCCGGCGACTGCGAAGATGATCTCCATCAGGCTGACGAAGAATAAAAAAATAATTGCGCTCTGAACCTTGCTGTAGATTCTCAAAATCGCAATGTAATGATACTTGATGATGAGCGGGAATACACACAGGCTGAGGATGCGAAGACTCCAGGTGGCCTGCTGCACATATTCGTCGCCAAAAATGCTCAGGAGCAGCCCTGCTCCGACGAATAATGCGGCGCTGATGGGCAGGGCAACCAGGAAGGCTAACCGCATCGTCGAGCGCATTTTGGCGGTGATCGCCGCTGGTGATTGTGCGCCAATGGCATGGAGTACCGTTGTCAAATGAGCCGGAAGCACAAACACAAAACTCGCGACCATCCACGATGCATAGAAGCTGGCGTTGGCAGCCGCCGAAAGCAGCGTGGTCACTGCAATCGGCATAATCAGGCTTGGGGTCTGGAGGATGAGATTGGTGGCATGATGTGCCAACGCCGCCGAACCCAGATGCCGGATGAAGCCAAACTGGGGGCGATAAAGGATGCGAATACGCTTGGCGATCAAAAAAATTGCGATGGCTGCCAGCGAAACCGCATTGCCCATCATCCAGGCTGTATAAATATTCATGCCGGTTTTTTCGGCAGCCAGCATCGCGATGCCATAGAGGATGCCGAGTTTGGCAACTGCAAACAGGATATTCCGGGCAAGTTGCAGCCCACCCCGCAGCAGCGCGATCATGACCTGATCGACAATCAAAGTCACAGATGTTAAAGACACACCGCTTGCGAACAGGATGATATTCTCAGGGCTGGCTGAGAGCGGCGCAAGCTCTGCTGTTAAAATCGGAGCAGCCAGGGCAAATAAAACACCCAGCAGAGCCGACACACCGCCGACCAAAACAATCGCCGTCATGGTGAACGCGCCGACTTTATGCCGTTCGCGTCCGACCTCGGTAATAATGAGCGTACCCAGGCCGAGCATTCCAAATGCGCCGAGCAGCATCATGGCGGAAACGGCTGCCGAGCCAAAACCTACCGACTGCTGCGGAAACAGGCGCGCCGCTACCCACCAGTAGATAAAACCCAGCCCGGAGGTAACTGCCGTCGTCGCGACCAATGACCCCGCATTAAAATAGAGAACCCAGTTCGAGCCGATTCTGCGTTTTAACTGAAATGGCAGCGATGTAAGATGCGCTTTTACTGTAGACAAAATCGGAAAATCCCTTTTCTACCCGAACGACTTCTACCCGGATTACTTTTATTCGCACTACTGAGAGATGATCGGGCGCTGTCGCGGATATTTAACCACAAGCTCACGATAAACGGCCTCGTAACAGGGTACGACTGAACTGGCAAAATAATTTCGGACATGCTGTTTGCCCGCTGCCCCCATACGCTGGCGAAGATCGGGATCGGCGATGAGGCGCGCCATCGCCTGCCTGAGCGCCTGGACATCATCGGGGGGAATCAGAATCCCTGTTTCGTTGTCGCGGACAATATCGCTCAGCCCGCCCACGTCCGATGCGATCACAGGCCGCCCATAAATCATGGCTTCCAGCGCGACGATGCCAAAAGGCTCTGCCCAGGTGGAAGGCACAAGGCCGATCATCGAGCGACGCCATGCTTCCATGACCTCATGATGCGGCACATCTTTGATGACTGTTACGTTATCCGGCAGATCGGTGGTACGGACAGGGTGTTCGGAGGTCTGATAACCGATAATCACCAGCGGTGGCGGATTTTCGAGCTGGGCGTGAGCCGCAAGCAGCACATCGACGCCTTTATAGCGACCAAACGCCCCGACAAACAGCAGAAAATCCTCATCGGGCAGTTGCGCGAGAAAATCGTCGGAAATTTCAGCCGATTTCTGAACATCGTCGGCAATAAACGGCGTGAGCACCTTGTAGGGCAGTCGATTTTTCACAAGGCCATTGCTGATGGCGACTGCGTTGCTGACGGGTAAAAACAGATCGACAAGGCGCTGTTCGATCAACCCCATGCCCCAGTTTGACAAGACTGTCGGGATGCCTTTCGCCGCCCCATAATGTCGAGAGCCGCATTGTAAGCACTTCATGAAGCCGGGGCCGCTGCACGCCTTATCGTCAAAGATCAATTTTTTCTTCGCGCACACGAGGCTGTAATCCCCCAGGCTGAGCAGCAGACAGGCATTGCTCCAGCGCTTCAATGGTAAAAACGAATGAATGATCCAGTTGTGCGCGTGGACAACTTCGGGCTGCTCATGCGATACGATCTGGCGTATCTCGTTCATCAACTCAGGATCGGGAAACGGAGGGGTATGCCGCCGTGCATTATCGCTGTAAAGCCGGGTCATGCGCTGCAATGTCCCTTTAACCCGATAAACGCGAACGCCTTCATCATCCTCATATTCCGGCAAACCCTGCTGCCAGAGCGTTACAACCGAAACGTCATGCCCGCGCGCGGCAAGCTCGACACTCAAATCGCGCGCAAAGCGCTCCTCCCCACCAATAAACGGTGGATAGAACTGCGCCAGCATCATGATACGCATGTGCGCTCCTCGACAATGGATTCATAGATAGAAAGGAGCGAAGCCGCACATTCATCCCACGTCGGCAGTTTCACATCCGTTGGAATCAATGGGGAGCGGAGTTGTTCCAGAACGGCATCCGCCGCTTCCGCCGGCGTGCTGTTTAAAGGAATCGCGCGCACAAGTCCACGCTCAGCCAGTTCGCTGAGGCCGGAAGTGTCGGCAACCAGCACCGGACGTTGCAGCGAAAGTGCTTCCATCACAGATAGTGGATGAGCCTCATACTCGCTGAGCAGTGTAATCAGCGAAGCTTTGGACATCGCCCTTGCCATGCCTTCGCGGTTGCCGGGTGGGATCGCGCCAATGGTGGTTTTTTCGGCAATGCCGAGCCGCTGCGCCAGTTCTCGCAGTTCTGGCTCGTAAGGCCCGGTGCCAAGAATGCTCAGGCGGGCATCGGGTTGCTCTTTCAAAATGAGGGGAAAGGCCTCCATGATGCGGTGGTGGCCCTTATATTTTTCCAGACGGCCTACGGAGAGAATAGTTGTCTCTCGGTCTGTCACCGTGTCCTGGGTGATCTTCGGCATGTTCGAGCCGTTTGGCACCACTGTAAATTGCTCAGCAGGTAGCCCCAAACGCTGCTGAAAAAGCCGCGCTTCAAATTGCGACACGGCAACCAGTTTTCGCGCATGTGCCAGCAGTGGGCGGTTGACCTGCGATTGCAGCCAGCGGATCGAGTTGCGAAGGCCGGATGAGTGTCCGCCGCTGTGGAAGGAAAGCAGATAGGGAATATTGCGCCGTTTTGCTGCTAACATGGCAACAGGTGGTACAAACGTGTGGAATCCTTCACAGTGAACAACATCCCAATCGCCTTGCATGATCTGGCTGTAGATTTCCGGCGCAAAATAATAGTCGCGCTGAGCGGGATAAGCGGGGACGCGGCGTATCTCGACGCCCTCAATTTCTTCATGGGCAGGCAGTTCCTGAGACGGATCCGTCGTCAGAACGGTAGTCGGAAGACCTTGCTTGGCAAAGCGCCGCGCCACTTCATAGACATGCGTCTCGACACCGCCCATATAAGGAAAATAGCGTGCGGTGACGAGAAGCACTTTTAAAGGTTGGTTTGTCAGGATCATAACTAGCTCGTAGGATTGTCAACAACTGGTTGAGCGGGGCGCGCTTGAGCCGACCTCATTCCCGAAAAAAATCGAGTCGACACATAGCCAAAACCCGTAAAGGATAGGCCAGCGACAATCGCTATCGCCCGCATGAACCCGCCTGGATCAAAGCGTAACAGTGCCGACCCAAGCCCGCGCAAAACACCCTTTGGCAGTGTCTCCATCACATAGGTTTTTTCGGATGACAGGCTGCTGGATGTCCCAACATAGCGACCAATCGTGGCCTTCGATAAGCCTTCAGAGTAGCAGCGACGGATGAAATATCGCCATGTCGTTCGCGATGCCGGGACTCGGTGAAATACGCGCGCATGGGGATTGTAGATCAACTTTTTGTGCGACCATTTCTGGTTCGCACGGATACAATATTCCGTTTCCTCGCAGCCTACCGGAAGCGTACCTATACGTCCTATGCCGTCGCGAAAACCCTCATTCTGTTCACAGATTTCCCGGCGAAAGGACATATTGCAGCCGATCAGATTGCGCACAGGCGCTTCATCAACAGGCATTCCTCGATAGGTGCAGCCAACGACCCAATCGAACTCATCGGGAAACCACCTGGGGCGTTTGCTCAGCCACATGGGCGAGATCGCGCCGCCAACGCCCATCACCTCATCATCCAGATACACGCGGTTAAGTTGTGCCAGCCAGTCCGGTGTGGCAACGGCATCTTCGTCCATGAAGGCGATAATGCTGCCCTGTGCGATGGCAATGCCGCTGTTTCGCGCACCGGATAACCCGCGCTGTCCCTGATTTTGGATGACCTTGATCTGCGGATCGCTCAGGTGTTTTTGCGCCCGCTCGAAAAGTGCCTGGTTGTGGTCGATCACCAGAATGATTTCAAACGGCGCTAGGCTTTGAGCTTTTAAGGACTCGACAGCCGCGATCATGTCGTCCCAACGAGCTTCCGTGTAGGCGCAAACGACCACTGAGATTTTTGGCTCTATGTTTACCATCGGGTCTTGTGCGTCAACCATTGATCTGGATTCCTCATGTGAAAAATTTCATTCAGGTCAAGCATCAGACCTCAATGGGCGTCCAGAAACGTCCACAGCTTTTCACTGTTGCGCTGATAGAATGCCTGCTGGCGGCGCACATCGGGATTGGTCGTTTCCATTGCCAGGAGCATTTTGCTGGCGGCTTTAATCGCGTCAACCGCGTTCTGGTAGCTGCTATGGGAAAGCGATTCGCGACGGCGGGCAAGGTGAGCGCCTTCCTGAAGCAATAAGCGCATGGCTGGCGCAAATTCGCTTTTCATATTGGGAATATTGGGAGTCTCAGGGATCGGCTCTCTAGCTACGCCATGTTTCAAAATCATGTTGAGGACGCGCGTCCCATCGCGAACAGCGTTCAGGTTACTCTGTCCATGAATGCGCTTATATTCAAAACTCGGCACCTCGGTGATGTTCAATCCGGCTTTCAGCGCCCGCACATTCATCTCGGTCTCGATTTCAAAACCGTCAGATGTCAGTTGCAGCGTCGGAAGCACGTGCGCCCAGAATGCGCAGTAGCCGTAGCAGAGATCGGTGTAGCGCCCGCCATAGAGCGAACGAACCAAAATGACGAAAGCCAGATTGCCCAGGTAACGGTGAAATTCCATGTCGTCGGTGCCGCCACCCTGGAGGAAGCGCGAACCTTTGGCATAATCTGCCCCTTCGAGCAGGGCTTTGACAAAGGCGGGAATTTCATCGGGAGCCATTGAGCCATCGGCGTCGAGCATCACGATAATATCGCCGCTCGCCGCCGCAAAACCTTCACGAAGGGCGTTCCCTTTTCCACGACCTTTCTGAATCACCACCTGGACATCTGGTCGCAATTGACGCGCGATCTCAACCGTGCCGTCTTTGGAGTTGGCATCAACCAGGATGATCTCGTCAACAATGGACGGAATTCGGGTTAAGACGTGAGGCAAATTCTTAGCTTCATTTTTCGTTGGAATGACAGCGGAGATCGTTACAATCGGCACACCGAAATGAGGGGACATGGCGGAAGCGGTGTCAGGGTTGAAATTTCGGGTTATCGGCATAGATTGGATCATGAGAAATACTCCAAGATTACGATAGAGTGAAATTATTCCCCCAGACGGTTCAGGTTCAGCGCTGGTTAGCCTATAACAGGCGGGCTAACGAACGATGTGCCTGACTTGTGATGTACCTTACTTCAGCGATTCTATAAAAGGTAAATGTCCTTACAGGGTGTCCCATAAGGATTGGGCGTCAGCTTCCAACAGTGGGAGGTCACTCACCTTGAGCGGGTTCAATAGGAAAGGGTCTACCCATTGGCTCACGGATGATCTGTTGTCTGATTGAGGTTCATTTTAGAGGGGATCAAAATGAGCTATATAGGCCATCTGGATGAATTCTGATTGTCCGAATGACCTATCTATAGAATTGGCCTAAACGATGCTGGGGATGAAATGAATACAACCTGATTAATAAAAATAACACATTATATTAACCCCATTATAATCATAACATCAGAACCTAACGAAAACCTAAAATTTGAAGGACTTATAATATAATTTTTGCTAAGAATTGACGTATAAACCTTACATCTTGCAAGGTTAGGATCGTACATCGACACTCCTTGCAAGGAAAGGGTGAATCCGGTTATAAGAGGGTATTCGTAGGATAAAAATTTGTAACAGTCAGGGGCAAATTTCAGACGATGAAGTGGGAGGAATTGGGAGAAGTTATAACCCGCTGCAAATTTGCATTAGGAAATTGCGTCCTCAGAAGTGCCATCTTCGGATATTTGTCGCAAGTTGAGGCTTGACTGATAATCTGGGTCATCATCCCTGTGGCGATAAAGAATAAATTCAAAGCTGCCTTCGTAGGAGATGATGCGCGCCGGAATGCCCACAGCGACAGCGCGATCTGGCAGGGATTTGGTCACTACCGCATTTGCGCCGATAGCGACATCAATGCCAATCTGAATCGGGCCAAAAAGTTTTGCGCCGGCTCCAATGTAAATGCGATCCCCAATTTTGGGTGTGCCTCGCCTGTCGCCGCGACCCGCGATGCCAATCGTTACTTCCTGCGAGATATTGCAGTTTTTGCCCAGCACAGCCGACCCGCCAATGTAGATGCTGCCCCCATGACCCAGGTACAGCCCTTCCCCAATAGTTGCCTGGGGGTGAATGGTGATGCCGTTAATGATTTCGCTGAAGCGTTTTACAAGAATGTAGATGGGATAAAACAGGTGGACAATCGTCGATAAATGCCCTTTATACGCCCATATCCAATGCCCAATGCGGAACACCAGGCCAGCGCTTGCGCCGGGGCAGATCACAAACATCGATAGGTATGAGCGTTTATCGGTGACTCGGTAGCGATCCAGGTCGGAAAGAATGAGCCGCCAGAGCGACTTTTGTTGGCTGGCGGTCGCAGCGGTTTGCATCATCAATGTGTCGGCGGTCATTTGTGATATTGGGCTGCCTCTTTGTTCTTCCATTCTATTTTTTCCTTAATTCTTGATTGCTCGGCAGCTCAATTTAAAGCGCCTTTGCTAAAGGCAGTTCGTGATTTTGAATCTGGCGTTTAATGTAATCAATATTGAAATCTTTGGCGACGAAATGAACAACTTTTGTATTGAAGCGGTAGAAGTGCATCAACCGATGGCTGTGAACCTGATATAAGAAGCCATCGCCCGTATTTTTTAGCGGCATATCGCGCTTCAGGCAGTCGAGCAGAAAGACACTGTAGAGCGTCCATTCGCCAAATTTGGTTTGATCTTTTGCTGGGTCAAGGCTGCACAGCAGGTTATAGAAATATTCGCTGCCATAAAGCCTTTCGAGGTAAGTGTTAAGCTGCCACAGATAGTCGCGGTTAAAGCAAAATAAATCATTGATAAAATCGACATAATGCCGCGCTCGGTTGGCTTCGACGTTCAGAATGCGGGCCACATATCGGACGCGCTCACGTTCGAATCGATAGTGGCGGTTGGGAAGCCAGTGGTGAGTGTAGTAAAGAACAGGTTCTCTCCGGCAAATAAAATCGTGATAGGTCAATGGCTGTAGCAGCACCGTATCCGCGCCCAGGTTGCAAAAGTTCTCCGTGCTGCAAAACTGCGGCGATCTTAGTTTGATGATCTGCTGCCGATACCACCCTGGCAGTTCAAGCTCCTGTTTCGATAACCAGTCACCATCGCTGGTAAAGATTGTTTCCGTACCCAGATTTAAGGATTCAACGAACTGCCGCAAATAGGGCAGATCATTCGTAATAAAAATAAGCCTGTTTTTGGGCAGAAAATTAAGCTGATAGGAACGCAGGACAAGCTCAAGCAAATAATCGACATCGCGGCGATGCACACAAACGAACGTATCCAGCTTTTCTTCAAACATTTTAGTTCCTCAAGGCACACCGCCCCACGACAAGACAAACGGCTATCCACGTTCGTTCATCATGTCGTGGTTGAGGCAATGACTTCAGCCTCCGCGTCATTTCTAATCGGCGATCATGGGTTGTTTACAGCCGTGCGGTTATCATTCCATACCTGTTGTCCAAGCCAGCTCAAATTCGTTGGGTTTTGGCAGTCATTGATCTCCCAACCGCCGCCGCGAGAAGTGCCGGCAGTCAGGTCATTGTCGTCGCTTCCATCCCACTGCCAGACAATGCGACCAATATCGCGTGAGACCGCCGTATTGAAAAGCGATTCTGCGGCAGGCCGGGTCGGTAGATTAGTCTGGATGCCATACTCGCCTACGATCAGGGCAAAGTCGCGCGCCAGGACACGATCAAAATAATTCGCCATTTTATGATCGCCATAATTCCACTTGTCGTAGAGATGGATGCTGAAAACAATGTTGGAATAGGTCTTGCCATCAAACGTCATGACCTCATCTCCCAGGTGCAAAATCGCGCTGCGCTCATCCACGACCATCTGCGAATCCCAGATGCTCACGTCCTGCCCGCCGAACGCGCCTTCGACAAGGATGATATTGTTGGCTCCAGCCGTGTCACGAATGGCGCGGATCACCGATTGGTGAATCAATAACCAGTTGGCTTCATCGATAACATACTGCGCCCCCGGCTCGTTTATAACGTCGAACCACACGTAGGGGTTGTCCTTATAACGATTTGCCAGATCGGTAAACCAGCTTACCAGCGTGTCCAAATCTTCGCCTTCATAGTAGCTGCCGACGCGATCATGCGCTTCAAAAACGACGACAATCCCGCGCGCGGTGAACGCATTGACAATTTCGTCGAGGTTGTTGTTATCCGTATACTGCTCATAAGGCACTTCGCCGAGAAAGAGAAACGAATTGACGCGGACGAGGTTAAATTTCCAGCAGTCTACAATCAGGTTGATGTCATCAACTGTTTTACGAGGCCAGACCCAGTTATAGCCGTTGACGTTCACGCCTTTGGTGATAAATTCGTTGCCCTGTGGGTCGTAGATAGTCGAGCCGACCACGCTGAAATTGCCGGATGCTGGCTGAACAGCCGCCTGGACAGTAGGGATAGCCGTTGCAGGCACATTTTCGCTCGTCTGTGTAAAAACAAGCTGACCGAACACACTCGGATTGAGATACGACTGGTCATCAGTTTTGTCCAGCCCTGACCAACTCAGCTTAACGTCACGTCCAACGTCACTGGCACTGTTGACCTGAAGCTGAAAACCAATATTGGCTCCGTCGCTGGGTATAATGTCCCACGCATCTGTCGCTAAGGGGATTGCTGCCTCAACAGCATATCCGTTTTCGGTCTGCACCACGACGCCGCGCACGTCCAGATTTTCCGAATTGATGCCAACCACCGTCAGATCATCGAGCGGTTTACCCATATTGGCGGCGGGAATATTGATTTGCGCAACGCCGGAAGAATAGCTGGTCAGCGTCAGATTTCCGGTGGCGTTGATGTAGATTTCGATGGAATCTTCATTCCAGTATTCCTCGCCGTTCTGACCCGCAACGATATTTCGATCCGTCACCAGTACCGAAAAGTAGAGATTCTGCGCATCGGCTACCGAAGCAAAACGCACCGAATTATCCCCTGCATTGGGCGGGGGGTTTGGCCCATCGTCAACCGCTTCATAGGGGATACCATTCCAATCGGAAAAGTCGCCATCGAGCGTGATGCTCATTGGAAAGCCTGCAAAATACATGACTCCTGGAACTGCGGTTGGCACAGGTGTGCTTTCCTGCCTATGATTTCCAGCCTTGACGACGCCAAAGCCGATACAAAAAATCAACAGCAGCATAGCGGTGAGCGCATAAATAGGCCGATTTTTGTTAATTATTGTGAAGCTACCCAGCATTGCATCATCCATTACAACTCCTAATACACCACTTCTAAAACGCTACTTCTAAAACGCTACTTCTAAAACGCTACTTCTAAATACGTCACTTCTAAATACGTCACTTCTAAATACGTCACTTCCCAATATGTTCCAGTAAATGCTGATCCAATATCATGAGGTCGCAAGCCAAACGAGAGCCGCGTGCCGAATCTGAAGGGGTGTCGTGGTACGAGGCAGCGGTTTTTTACAATTAATCATTTGCCCCATTGTTAAGCGGCGGCATTTCAGTCGAGGCTGTCAGGCTCGGATTGAGCAGGTTTTTCATATCAATCAGGCTGATGCTGCTTGGACTCGCTTCTTCGGTTGCAATGGGGGCAGTCTCAGCGGCCTCGATTTCATTTGAAGAAACGGATGCCTCAGCGCTGCCGCCACTGGATAACACTGAAGGGATGAACTGTGCGCCCCTCACCAGAAAGAATATCAACACCGGAATAGCAGCCAACACGGCAACGCTTTTGAGAATCTGCCTGATCCTGCGTGTCCTGATTCGATGAATGCGCAGCCTATCGACATCGTTAAAAATGCAGTCGATTTCCTCGGCGGCACGATCCGTCACATGCGGGTGATATTGCATTTTCTGAAGAATTTCTCTGGCACTATCAAAGGTTTCGCGGCGTTCCAGAAATTGCTTTAAGTTATAAAAAAGAACGAATTGCTCTGCCATGCCTTTTGAGAGGGAATGGGCTTTCCGGCGGAGCTTTTCCAGCGGAAGATTGAAATCCGGACGCGAGTACGCGGCCTCTGGGGCAGGATTCGCAGGCTGAATATTCTCTAAAGCGTCATTCAACAGCGGCAGCACTTCACTTTCGCTGCTGTAGCTGACCATGCTGGAAGCTGACAGTTCAGGCGGCAGCTTTTTGGCATTGACCTTTTCCAGCAGCACGGACAGGATGGGCTTACCGAGTGCATAGGCATAGCTGTATTCTATGCGCTGTGCCGCCAGGTTGAACGAGCGGCGGGTCAGGCAAAAGACAAATACATCGCAGCCCTCAATGCTTTCAAAAACTTGCTGCCATCCAGCCTGCCCATCGATAATCTTTTGTTCAAAGTGAATATCGTGACCCAGCATTCCAAATTGAACCGCTAATGTCCTGGCGAACTTGTAATTGGTGCTGTCGTAACAGATGAAGATATTCATAGATTTACCGTCTCACTCAATCATGGGCTGGACGATTGACTGCCTAGCGCCAACGAAACACTTCGATACACGCTGTCGGGCGAGTCATTACGGTACAGTTGAGCATCAATCTGGTCATCGGTAGGCTGAATCGTAAGTTTATAATCCCACTGTTCGCCGGGAAGCAGCTCGATGCTGTCCCACTCGCCGAGAACGCCGTCACTATCGTTGACAATCAGCCGATAACTGATATTCCCCTTCTCTTCATTGCGGATTCCGATCTCGACAATCTCTGGTGTACCGGAGGTCGGCGGCAAAATCCAGAATTGCGTAAAGCCATCGCGAACCTGGGTGAAAACGCCATTTCGGGCGACGGTGAAGGCCGCAAAAGTCACCACAACCGCCAGACCTAATAGCCCAACCTGCGACCAATTAAATGAAAGCGGGATTTCAACACCTTCAAAGGTGGGCGCAAAGCTGCGGCGAATAATGGCGATAGCGCTTGCGAACAGCGTAATCACACTGAGCAGCAGCAGCCAGGTTATCGGTTGCAGACCCCAGGGTGTGAAATGCAGAATCAACCCGGAAAGCACCGTAACGGCGATGCTGAGGGCAATCGCGAAAACGAGATAGGTCTCCAGACGGAATGGGGTTTTTGAGAACATGGCGGACACGAGCGCGTAGCCTGGAAAAACAAAGACCAGAACCAGCGCAAAGGCCACCCGAAAAATGCCGGGGATACCCGATATGACAGCAGCAATCGCAAATACCGTCAGCAAAATAATCAGGAGAACATCATAGGTTTTACGGAACATCGTTGAGCACACTCACATCATAGATTTTGATATTGCCGCTGTCGAAAAGTCGGCTGACGTTGGGAATGGTTTCAAATTTGCTGAGAACTGCTAGCGACGGTGGAGAGGTATGCTGGTCTGCGCCGATTTCCCCGGCTTCAAAATACACGCCAACCGTCGGCAGCGCTGTGCTGAGCCGGTCATCGACCAGGGCGTAACGCAGATTAACACTTCGCACCAGTCCAAGTTCGGTTGGCCCAATCTGATCGGAAAAGAATATAGACGAGATATAAATGTTGTCATACTGATGAGTCACAGGCATCAAATGCCCATAGGTCGCCAGCAGCAGCGTGTTGATGCGATCTGCCGCAATCCGATCCTGTGGGTCGAGATGAGCGCCCGCCCACTGCGCGGCAGAGATACTTTGAGGTTCAATCGACTGGGCATCGGCTGAAACCATATATGGCCCCGGCATCCGCGCCCAGGGAGGCCAGCCTGCGATTGAGCCGCCCAGGAAAATAATCGTTATCCAGATCGTGAAAGCAATGCGCCAGATTTGCGATGGCAGATAGGATCGCAGCCCCAAAGCCCCAATTGCAAGAATAAAAGCCACCGCCCAGAAGACAAATTCTGACGAACGATTAGCGATTTCCCATCCTTTTGAGGTGAAGCGAAAAGCCAGCATCACCGGGTACAAAAACACCACCCCGCCAAACAGGATGACCACGGCATTATTGCGGTATCGATACCAGGTACGCACCGCTTTCGCCTTCAAGATGGATATGCCTTCTGACTGGGCGCGTTTCTTAAACGGTGAGCGCCAGATTTGCCACAGGCCGATGGGCAGAACGGTCATGATGCAAATAATCGACAGGATGCCAACCACCCGTTCCCACAGCGGCGTTACAAGCCCTGCCGCGCCCCTGAACAACTGCCGTCCATCTTCCTCGTTCAGGATGAGGCCGATAAATTCTCCGATTCCGCCGCCAATGACGGGCAGCAGGTAGCCTTCGGCAATATTGCCCGTGTAGGTTGCCCATCCAGAGACAAGCGCGAATGTCGATATTGAAACAATACCAATATTCAATGACTGCCGCCGTGTTCCGCTCATCACAAAAGCGATAATGGCCCAGGCCAGCAGTAACGCTGCCAGGACGTAGGCCGTCAAATGATGCGTCATGGCGATAGTCGCGATAATCGGGATCACCAGCAGGAGCAGACGCACAAAACCACGACCCTGCGCCCGCTGTTGGAGCAGCACAATGTATAAAACAGCCGTCGCCAGGGGAAGCGAGAGCGACTCATAGGAATACTGCGAGTCAAAATAGAGGAAGTTTGAATTGCCCAGGTAAAGCAGCGTGACGATGGAACCAATTTGCGCGGAATGGCTGACTTTTTCATAAAACAGATAAAGCGCCAGCATAAACATGATCCGCACGACGCCCAACGCGATCATCCCGGCTTCCACCACCGACAAGCCGCTCAAATCGGCGAATGCGCTGGTGAGCGTTTCAAGACCTGGATAGAGGGGGCTGACCGTTAGAATGGGGTTCGGCGTGAACAGATGATTGGTCAGGATGATGTCGGTTGCAGTGCGCCAGTGGAGGAATTCATCGTGAAAGGCAAAGTCGAGCGGTGTATATAACGCTTTGACCAGATAAAGTGCCAGCCCTGTCATAATCACAAGGCCGATACGCTCTTTGCGTGAAATGGATCGAAACGAAACCCGCAGCGCGCTCGGCGCAAATATCACGACGAGACTCAGCCAGAAAAGTGGTGTTGCCCAGGCTTCTCCATTGCGATTGCCCGTGTAGGCGATGGCGGTTAAGAGTAAAGAGAGGGTCTGGAGCAGTGTGATGAGCGGAAACCATCCCCAACTCGTATCCACTCGCTCCGTTGAAATGGGGACGATATTGGGTCGCTGCGCTACGAACGTTTGTTGTAATGCCATACACCTGTCTCAATGCAAAACTAGAGTATTCAATATCTGATATACCCCCCTTCGCATATGAAGCCATCAAACCAGCGCAAGTCAACGGCAGCATAATATATGGAATTGTAGTGTTTGAGATTTCACCTAATTGCGACCATATTAACCAAATAATATAAAAATTGCATCAGAGAGAATTCTTAGAAAATGTTTGCGCAGGGGTACGCTGCATGTACGCGGCGGCTATCCACACCAACGTATAGGCTGAAAACAGGAACAGCATCGGGTCGGTGGGGACACGGTAGCGCGTGGAGGGATGAAAAAAAACATACACGAGCGTCATGCTGATCTGGACGAACCACAGCAGTGAGACATCGCGCCAGCGGCGAAATGTTAGCGCGATCCCGACCAACGCCAACAAAAACAGACCGCCATAATAAAAACGATGAATGGTTCGCCCGATCTGGTCGAAAAGCGGAGTCGAGTATTCACCGACAGGATCGCCTGGGGGCAGCCCGCCCAATTCCAATTCGCCCTCGTCGCCACTTTCGGGGATCACATTGCCTTCATAATCCAGGCGGGGCAGCTCACCCTCGGATGGATTCAGGCGCGGCGCAATGTCAATGCTCCAATGCACGAGAAATTTTACCCACAATAATTCCGGGATTTTGTCAGGATTTTCGCGTAAAAATTGCAGCGCCAGGGCAAAACGTTCGGCATCGGCTTCCCGGCTGGCGAGATCAGTTGACTGTAAATTGTCCGGTGATGTCCACTGTACGTCGTAGCCTGCGCGGAAATAGGGTATGGTTTTTTCGCTGTTACCCTGCCAGAAATTTGCGCCGGAGGTCGTCGTCATGGGGACGAATGCGCCAAAAACCTGATAATTACGAACAATCCAGGGCGCTAACACTGCCGCGCTAATGAGCGCAACGGGCAGCAAGCGCAAAATAGTCTGCTTCAGATTCAGCCGGAACAGAAACCAGAGCGCCGCAAACAGCGCCAGCGGCGGCATAATCGGACGTGACAGCATCGACAGCCCCAGCACCAGCCCACCCAGTGCGGCGATCAGCCATGTGCGCCGATCCAGCGATGCTCGTTCGCGCAGCAGCACCATGAGCAGCACAAAAGCGTGCAGCCAGAACATAAAAAATGGCGTGTCGATCAGCGTCAGGTTTTGAAAGATCAGATAGGGATAGAAAGCGTAAAATAACCCCGCCAGTGCGCCGACCCATTCACCCTGTGGCATCAGTCGTTTTCCAATTTCATAGAGCATGAGGATGGAGCACACGTCCAGCGCAATATGAAGCAGGCCAACCTGCATGTAGCCGCGTCCGAAAACGCCATAAACAACCGCCAACGCATAGCTGTACAAAGGCGGAATCGCGGCGTCGGCGATGCCTGGGGTTCGACCATAAACGCCTGTCGCCAGCAAATTCTGCGCGTAATCGTCGTAGGCTTGTGAGCCGTGAATCGCGCCCGTCTGGTCGAACGCGAACACCGACGGCAGCAAAATCAGCATCGCCAGCCGGACGGCGATGCACAAGACAATGATAATCGTGAGTTTGTGAGATAAGAGGCGTTGTAAGAGCATAGGGTATCTGGGGGCGCAGCGCGCTGCACACCTACTTTTTGCGCGCGGTGATAGCTACAATATCGTAAGGATTGACGTACAAAGCCCACTCGGAAAGTTTGAACGTGCGCTCACCCAGTTCCAGCGCTTTTGCCAGCCAGGGGAAATACATGCCCAGGCGGTCTAAAAACAGGTGCAGTGTCACATATTTACCGACATGGCGCACATTCACGATTTCAAATCCGGCTTGAGTCAGCATTCGCGTCAGGGTATTGATCGAGAAATAGTAGATGTGTTCCTCAGAAAGTTTGTAGCCAACCCAGCGTTTTCCCGCCAATTTCGCCGGGATGCTGCCCACGTCGGGCGTTGCCAGTGTGATAACGCCGCCCGTGCGCAGCAGCGTGGCTGCCTGTTGGACATAAGCGGATGGATCTGGCACGTGTTCGATCACGTCCCACATGGTCACGGCATCATAGCTGCCGGCATCATAGCTGAGGTCTGTCAGTGCGCCGTGCTGGACATTCAGGCCGAAATGTTCCTTAGCATATTGAATCGCAAATGATGAAACGTCCAGTCCCTCAACCTGCCAGCCCCGTTTGCGCGCTTCATCAATAAAAAAACCTGTTGCGCAGCCCACATCCAGCAGCTTGCCCGGTTTGACGAAGTTTTCCATATGCTGCATACGGCTGTTTGAGGTACGACGGATATTTCCCTCGTCCTTGATGTAATTGGCATAACCGACAACGCCCGATTCATTATTGTGAAAATAGGTCTCGCCGTACAGCGCATACAATTCGTTGGCATCTGGACGTGGACTGACATAGACGAGTCCACAGTTCAGGCATTCCACCAGCCCCAGGCCGTTTTCCGGGCAAAATGGTTTGCGTTCATTGCTGCCACAGAGATTGCAGGGAACATGGGTGCGGACGACATCAACGGAGACAGATGGGCGATTGAGGTTTTGTTTCGCCAAAGTTTAATCCTCTTGAGGTATGAATGTGTGTTTGGGCCTGGTTAACAAGTCCAATCTTTCCATTCTACTGCTCTTATAAGTGCAGATCAACCATTAAGTGTGGATCAATCCTGAAGTGCAGATCAACCATTAAGTGCGGATTAATCCTGAAGCTTGAAGATGGCATCTAAAGCGGTCTGGAATGATTGCGATTTTTATTTAATGCGGTTACGATTCTTTTCATCTGATAATTTTATATTTCACGGAATGCACCTTATGACGACAACAGCCCCCGATGAAACTTATTTAGCAGGTCAAACCGTCAGCGAGAATCAAATTGAGGAATGGGTCGAGCAATTCCACCGTGATGGATTCTTATTTTTGCAAAATGTGCTGCCGCCCGACTGGTGCGCCCAGATGCGGGATGATCTGGATCGCACACTGCGCGACAATCCTAAGGGTATGAATCAGGTCAATCCGGCAGTGTTGGAACTGACGCCAGCGATGTTCGAACACAGCCCGACCAACGTCAAATTGTTCGATCTTGAGCCGATTGTCAGTTTTGCCGAGGCTTTGGTCGCGAAAAACTGCCACGTTGTTCACAATAATTCGTTCCGCACCCCTCCCGGTGCGGGAATCACGACCTGGCATCAGGATGACGATGCTCATATGCTGGTGATGGAAGGCGAACCGCCGAAAAATATCCGCCTCCCTGTGCTGTGGTTCACCGCCAATTATTACCTGACCGACGTGGATGCAATTGAGTATGGCGGCACGGAATGCATTCCTGGCTCACACCTGTTTGGTGCGCGCCCGCCTAAGTCGATGGAAGGCACGGAATGGGAAGATAAAATCGTCTATAATCTGGGCAAAGCGGGCAGCGTGATTATGTTCAACAATCAGGTCTGGCATCGCGGCGGGCCGAACCACAGTCAACGTACCCGCTATATGACGCAGATCACCTATGCGCGACGCATGATCGGTCACAAATATTACCCGTTTATGAATTATCAGATGCCCGAACAGGTCTATGCTGATGCGAACCCACGTCTGCGTCGTTTATTGGGCTTCCTGGATCATGGCCCATATGGTTGATTTTTGATATAGACGCCCAGACAGCCCACCCTTTATAATGAAGGTGATTGGGTCATAGAGGACGATTGAATGACATACCTGTTCGCTGATTTTGTTGATATGAGTGAGTTCTCCGCGCTTTGGACAGGTGCGCGCGAGGCTAAGTAATATATTTGCTAATATAGCAAAGGGTTTTTCAACCTGAAACGAAACAGCCGCAAGCGCACTCGCGTTTTCCGGCTGTTTTTTATTTTGCTCATTTGGCATGTTGCCTAAAGAGGTCTCGATGTTTAGCAAATTATCCCGCCTGAATGGAATGCAAACCTTTACCGTCGTCTGGTTTGGTCAGCTTATTTCGATGCTTGGCACTGCCATGACGCGCTTTGCCCTGTTGATCTGGGCTTTTGAGCAAACGCGCGACGCGACGACGCTGGCCCTGCTCGGTTTTTTTTCCTACATTTTATATTTGGCTCTTAGCCCGATTGCTGGCGTCCTGGTAGATCGGCTGGATCGGCGCTGGGTCATGCTCATTACGGATTTGGGCGCAGGTCTGATGACGCTGGTCATGCTCATTTTGTACAGCACGGGCAGCCTTCAAATCTGGCATCTCTATCTGCTGGAAGCGCTCACCGGAGCATTTGAAGCTTTTCAAAAACCCGCCTATTCCGCTGCGACCAGTGTCCTTGTCCCCAAAGATCAGTACGCGCGCACCAACGGGATGCGCTCACTCTCAGAGGGGGTATCGCAGGTATTCGCACCATTTTTCGCCGGGTTAGTGCTGCGGCTGGTCGATATTGACGGCGTGATGTTCATCGATCTGGCGACCTTTGTCATTGCAATGGTGACGCTCCTGCTGGTGAAGTTTCCGCGTCCTGAAATTTCTGCCGCTGGTGAGGCAGCACGCGGCAATATCCGTCACGAGATGGCGTTTGGCTTTCGCTATATTTATGAACGTCCGGGCTTGCTGGGGCTGCTGCTCATTTTTACAGGCGTCAATTTATTTGCCGCGTTGACCTATTATGGCATCATGCCCGCCATGATTCTGACGCGCAGTGACGGCGACGAGTTGGCGCTGGCAACGGTTCAAGGTGCATTGGGGATCGCCGCAATCATTGGTGGAATCGTGGTAAGCACGGTTGGATTGCCCAAAAAGCGCATTCATGCGGCGTTGGGACTCACGGCGATCTCATTCATGTTCGGCGATTTTTTGTTCGCGGTTGGGCGCACCGTCCCTGCCTGGGTGGTCGCCGCGCTGGTCGCTGCTTTTTTTATCCCGCTTCTGGTCAGTGGAGAGCGCGCCATCTGGCAGTCCAAAGTTCCGCCGGACATTCAGGGTCGCGTATTTGCGGCGCGCGATATGCTGCGCACGGCGATGGCACCCCTCGGCTATCTGCTGGCTGGCCCGCTGGCTGACCGCATCTTAGAACCCGCGATGGCTGTCGGCGGCGGCTTATCCAATACCTTCGGCTGGTTGGTTGGCACGGGGCCGGGGGCTGGCATGGCGTTAATGTTCGTCGGCACAGCCACACTTGGCACGGTCATCAGTCTGTCGGGTTATTTCTTCCACTCAATCCGGCACATTGAGGATGAACTGCCCGACTATGATTTGCTGCCGGATGCTGAGAAAATCGAGGTTGCCTGATTTCGACGACTACCACACGCTTGAGCGACGATTGCCGCGAATATTTTTTCGTAGTGGTACAATTCTGTTGGGGTGGGGGAACAACCGCTCACACCTCAACCGTAATTGTGAGGAGCGTGTGGTAGAATCGGCCTGATGACACAACGAACAAAGCTTACTTTTTTTCTATCCGCATTCTGGATTCTCGTAGTCATGCTGGCCTGTAATCTGACAACTGGTGATCCACCCACAATTTCACCCCGCGCCAGCGTCACGCCTCCAGCGACGATTGGATATGAGTATCCAACCCTTAGCCCCGAAGAACTGCCCACTGCGGCGGTTACAGCGGTAGCGATGGTCAATACGAGTGTCATTAATCTGACCAATCAGGTCGAAACAGATCGCCTGATGCTCCATGTCGATACGCTGCAAAACTTTGGTACACGCCATGTCAATTCATCATATGATCTGCCGGATCGGGGTATTGGTGCGGCTTTTCGCTATATCACCGGTCAATTTGAGCAGATTCGCGACCAATCGCAGGGGCGGCTGACGGTTTTTTCGCAGCCATTTTCGATCAAATGGGCAGGAGTCGATTCGCAGGCGCAGAATATCGTCGCGTTTTTAAGCGGCACAGAAAACGGTGCGGGAACGATCGTCATTGGCGCGCATTATGACAGCACATCGATTGATTTTGACAGCGGCACAGCCTTTGCTCCCGGCGCGAACGATAATGGATCGGGAGTCGCCGCATTGATCGAAATAGCGCGCATCCTCAGCACGCGCCCGCACCGCACCTCGATTATTTTTGTCGCCTTTTCAGCGGAAGAAATTCAGCGTCGGGGCAGCATCGCGTTTGTCAATGATTATATGCTGCCGCGCCAGATCAGTTTGAATGCCATGATAAATCTGGACATCATTGGCAGCATGACCGGGGCGGACGGCTCGATTGATGATCGCAATATCCGTCTGTTTTCGGCTGGGCCAAATAACTCGGTATCCCGGCGGTTAGCGCGCGAGATTGAATTAATTGCGCTCAAGCATGTCCCCAATATGACGATCCAGCTTCAGGATGTGCAGGATCGCAGCAACCGCTATAGTGACCATCAATCCTTTAGTGATGTCGGCTATCCGGCGGTACGTTTTATCGAATCGCTGGAAGATGTTGGTCGTCAGCATAATGATCGCGATACGATTGACGAGGTTCAGGGCGCTTACCTCACCCGCGCCACGCAGACGATTGTAACGGTGATTACCGCTCTGGCAGATGGCCTGCGTCCACCGACGAATATTGCTTTGCGCGAGGCGGGGAACGGGATGCGTACATTGGTCTGGGAGCCGGTGCCAGGTGCGTCCGGTTATATTGTCGCGCTGCACCGTGACAATGCGCTCGAATATGAGTATTTTGAGGTGAAAGACCCGCTGGGAACCAGCATCACCTGGGAGGGTTTTGTATCGTCGCGCTTTAACAGCCTCGCGATTTCTGCGGTTGATGGTGAGGGTTTGATGGGGCCTTTGTCGCCTGAGTTTGCGATACCATAAGAATATGAGACGCTTGATCTGAAAATATGAAATGCTTGATTTAAGAATATGAGACGCTTGATCTGAAAATATGAAATGCTTGATTTAAGAATATGAGACGCTTAATCAACGGTTTTTTGCTGGTCGCTTTTGGTGTGGGTCTGGCATTGGTGATTGGCTTCCTCGTGCTGCGTTTGCTGGGGCGCGATGAAATCGTCATGAGCATGATTGTGAATCCCTGCTCGCCTGCTGATGGCGATTGGCGCGATCTTGCGATTTCGGTGGTGAAAGATTACCGCGACCCCTGTGCGCGTTTCTATTGGGACATCTATCCCACAGGCGAATATTATAACCTTATCAGCCTGAATAATTATGGCCTGCACGATAATAATCTGACGATGGAGAAGCCGAGCGACACGTTCCGTATTTTAATCCTCGGCGATTCGTTCCCGCAGGGCTGGCAGGTTAAGCTGGAACAGGGCTTCCCCTGGCTGGTCGAAGACGAGTTGAATCGCATCTCGCCTCGCAAAATCGAAGTCATCAATATGGGTGTGGATACCTACGGTACAGATCGCGAACTGCTGCTGTTTGCGTCGCTTGGCTGGCGTTTTCAGCCGGATTTGGTGCTGCTTTCGTTTTACACAGGCAATGACATTAAAGACAATTCGTTTGATTTATCGTCCTGGGCTGAAGGATCACCGCTGCAACGTCCGCTGTTCACGCTGAACGGCTCAGACCACTTGCAGATGCACAACGCGCCGATTGTAGATCGCAATCGATTTACGGATGTTCCGGCCTGGGATTGGCTGGTCGAGATGGCTGCCAATGAAAGATCGCTGCCGCTCGTCGATGTACCGGATGCGCCCAAAGTCAAAAATGAATCGCCGCGCGAACTGGAATATCCGCTCGATCTCGGATTGTACCTGCCGGATGATCGCCAGTGGGCTGAAGCCTGGAACATTACCGATGTGCTGGTCTTGCAACTGCGTGATCTGGTTCAACAGCAGGGCGCGCAGTTCGGCGTTTTTGTCATTCCAGATCGCCGCGCGGTTGAAACTTCTGATTGGGATGTGACTGTCGGTTTCTTTCCATTTATGCAGGGTCGTGACCCTCTCGCGCCGGGGGATCGAATTACAACCTTTTTAGAGTCGGAAGGTATTCCCGTGCTAAACCTGACCTACACACTGCGCGGTTGGCTCCTGAGTCATGCCGACCAACGGCTCTACTTCAGCGCGGATGGGCATTATAATGCCAACGGTCATGCAGTCACGGCGCAGCGTCTGGTGTTCTGGCTGCAAGAGGCGAGGCTTGTGCCGTAAAAAATTATTTTCGTTTAATCCAAAAAACTTGTCCTGTAGCTTCTTCAGAAGAGTGCTGTTTGGCAAATTCGCTGAGTAGAAGCACATCAACCGCCATCACCACTTTGTATCCACGTTCGATCAGTTGGTTTGCTACTTTGCGCGGCATCATTTCATCAAAACAAAAACTAATCTTTGCCATAAAGCTGGCGCATCTTGTCCATTTCAGCTTGCTCGATTGCTTCCTGATGATCTATTTCAGAATGATGCTCTTGATAGTATAAAAGGGCTGCCAGAACTTCAGCTTCAGTCAATGTGAATTGATAGGCTAATTCCGCTGCATCCCATTTTTGGCTGCGAGCGCTGTAAGCGATAAGGGCGACAGGTACACGATGTCCACGCACATGAGGAGGTTCACCAAAATACCGAGTTTCAATGTATTTGGATAAATCGACCTGTTCTGGCGTTTGTCTTTGATCGGTCATCTCAATCTCTGACTCTTGCCACTTGTCAACAAAATATAATTGGAGCTTGTTAGCGGCGCGGCGGCGTGTAGCCTCGCTTTTCGTCCAGCCTGGATGTGGTTTTGATCGTCCATTGGCGCACGGCGTTGAGCGCTTCGGGTGTGCCAATTTTGTTCAGATAATCGACGGCGGCGCGGCTCAGGTGGGGATCACGGCTGTTCAAGGCTTCGATAAGCGGTGCCATCGCGCCCTCGCCAATGGCTTCTAATGCGGTGGCGACGGCTTGCCGCACCACATCATTTCTGTCCTGTAAAGCGGCTAACAAACCCGGCACAGCGCTTGGCTCTCGCATGGCCCACAAGGCATCAACGGCGCTGCGACGCACTTTCCAATCCTCATCGCGCAGCATATTGAGCAGCCCTGGCACGGCTGCCGCGCCAATGCGCCCCAGAGCGCCCGTTGCCAACCAGCGAATATCGCCATCGCGCTCGGTGTTCATAATATGTAGAAGCTGCGGTACCGCCGCAGGATCGCCAATTTCGCCTAACGCTTTCACGGCTGCCGTGCGGATACGCGGGTCATCATCGCCGAGAGCGTCCAATAAACCGGGAACGGCTGCTGGGTCTTTATGCTGGGTTTGTTTCGCCAGCATAAAGCCTGCATCCACGCGAACATCGCGCATCGGATGTTTGACGGCGTTAATCATCGCAGTATAAGCTGCCGGATGGTTGATCTGTGCCAGGGTGCGCAGCGCAGAACGTCGTTCTTCGGCGTTATGGCTGTCGAGGGCGGCAACGGCACTTTTAATCGCGGGCGGTGCGTCACTGGCGACTTGTGCTGGCTGCTGCTCACCTCGAATTTCTGCCAGGCGGCGGATCAGCTTCTCCCAGGGCGGTCTGGCCCGATCTGTAAAATCAAGATATTGCAGCATTTCAAGTTGGGGGTGCAGCTTGGTCGGTGAAAGCATGATCGGAATCACTTTAATATTGGCACCCTGAGCGAATGCCCACTCATAGGTGACAAATTCGGAGGTTTTGGCGTCGGGGGTGATGACGACGATCATCGCAAAGGCCTCTTTGATAGCGTGGTTGATACTCTCGCGCCAGTTCTCCCCTGCACGAAGCTGTTCGGTATCCAACCACACGTTAAAGCCAGCTCCCTGGAGCTGTTCAATTAACGTTTCTGCAAAGTCTCTTTCGTTGTGCTTGTATGAAACAAAAATATGATCGGACATCGTTTTTTCCTTCGCCGCCATCTACTCGATGATCAACTTATAGGACAATATGACGGTATCCCCAAGCTGGATGACATCCCCATCCTTCAAGGGTTGAGAACCGTGCAGCCGTTCTTGATTTACAAATGTCCCATTGCTCGATCCCAGGTCTTCAATTGCAAAATTAGGCACAATGCCGCGTGTGATTCGAACAAAACGCACGTGGCGTCGGCTGACCTGCTGGTCGTTAATGACAATATCGTTGGTGATTTCGCGCCCGACTGTCACCATATCCTTGTTAAGATTCCAACGCTGTTCCGGCTGTGGCCCACGCTGCGTAATCAGCCATACGCCGGGGGCATTGAGACGTGCCGTGCCAAAGTCAGGCAGACCGGGCATTTTGGGTCCCGGCAGGGTTGGCGAACGCGTATCCTGCTTAACCTGTAGGAGTCCCTCAACAAGTTTATTCCAGGGATAATCTTCCTCGGACTCGCCGCTGAACTCAAGGTGCTGCAAAAATTCCAGGCGTGGGTGAAGCGGTGTCGCCTGCAAAATCATCGGAATGACTTTGATCCCCACGCCGAGCGCAAATGCCCATTCATAGGTGACATATTCTGATGTTCGAGCAGCGGGTGTGACGATGACCAGGACGACAAACGCATTGCGAATGGCATCGTCGATTTCGGTGCGCCAATCATTGCCAGGACGAACTCCACTGTCTGTCCAGACATCAAAATCGGCGTCTCGCAACCGCTGACGCAGCATTTCTACAAACTCGGCATCTTTGCGAGAGTATGAAACAAAAACATGGCTCATGACGAAGCTCCGTCAACTTTTTTCAGCGTACCACCGCTTGAGCGCGATCAGGGCTTCGGGCGTGCCGATGCGTGCCAGGGCGTCAGCGGCGGCCTGCCGTACTTCAGGAATTTTATCATTCAGGGTTTCGATCAATACAGGTACAGCCGGTGCGCCAATCCGCACCAATTCATCAGCGGCCTTTTTGCGTGGAATCGCATACCGGCTGCGCAGTTCATTCAATAAGGCTTTTATTTTTGCGTCGCTCACGAGTCTTACGCTCCTGACCTTGTGGGTTACGTGACCTTGTGGGTTACGAATTCATTTTACACTGTATTTTAACTTACTATCGGCTTTCAGTAATCATCCACATCGGTGGGGTTTGAATCTGGGAATTTATGACCAATTTGCGATTGTCGAGTAAAACCTAGTTATAATCGGGTTGTAAAAAACTTGCAAAAATCATACTAAGGAACGAAGGATGCGGCTTGAAGATTTGAACTGGATGGATGTGGAGGAATATCTCAAAACGGATGACCGGATTGTCCTCATCACAGGCGCAACCGAGCAGCATGCCTATTTGAGTTTATTGACGGACATTCTGATCCCATCGAAGATTGCGTTAGCGGCGGCGGAGCGGGAGCATGTCCTGATTTCGCCACCCCTCAACTTTGGTCAGAGTGAACATTTTATTACGTTTCCCGGCACGATCAGTATCAGCAAGCAGATATTTGACAATATCCTGACCGAGATTGTTCAGGGATTGATGTTGCAGGGGTTTAACGGCTTTTTTATCCTCAACGGTCACGGCGGTAACAGCATACCATCGACGATTGAAGATATACGGATGGACGGATTAGCACGCATTACCTGGTATGATTGGTGGCGGAGTCCAGCCGTTCACGCTTTTGAGGCTGAATTTAACCTGCGCCTTGACCATGCCAACTGGGGTGAAAATTTTCCCTTTAACCGGGTCGCCGATTCACCCAGCGGGGAAAAGCCGCTGGTTAATCTGGGATACCTGGACGATGGGCGCAGCATTCGTGATCTGTTGGGAGACGGCAACTATGGAGGACCGTATCAGGTGGATGACGCGCTGACAACTCTCTTGTTCACTCGAGTGGTTGACGAAGCGACAGACCTGATACGCGCCCTGCGAAAAATCTGAGCGCGTATTGGCAGATTTGTGAGATACCGCTGCTTCGAGATGTGAAAATTTTACTGGCGGCGGAATGAAACGAGCAGTACCAGCTTACCCAGCCGCAGTTCGTCATGGTCGCGCAGAACACGCACCTCATGAGGATGCAGCCGCTGACCGTTGATGTAGGTTCCGTTGGCACTGCCAATATCCGAAATGCTGATCGTATGTGACCGCTCATCATAGCGGAGATTCAAATGCAGCCGTGATACGCCCAATTTATCGCCGTCTTCGTCGATCAGATCAATATCGGGCATGACGGCGCTGCCTTTGGCGCTGCGACCAATCACTAACTCATGATCGCTTTTCTGCGGCTCGGACAGAAATGTTCTGCCAGAATCACGAGCCTTGAAGATCAACACGGAATCCTGGTCAAAAAAATCTTCGCTGAAGGTCAGGTCATTGGTTTCAGACAAGGCCTGAGTTTCCTGCGCGCTTTTCGAGGGTTCAAGCAGTTGCCCGCATGAATAGCAGACCAATTCATGTTTTTGATTGCTGTGACCGCACTGAGGGCAGTTGACCCAGATCACCTGGCTGATACGCTCAGGTTGGCTGATCTGTCGCTCTTTCGCGAGGCTGCGAATGCCGAGCTTCCGAGGGGAATCCATCTCGATAGGTAGACGAACCGCAGACAGGATAGGCGCATGATCGCCTGCTTCCCGCGCGCGTAACAGCCGTACCAGGCTTTGTTTTTCCATTTCATCCAGCACTTCAATGTCGTTGCGCAGAACGTTTAGGCTGGCTTTGACTTCCATGCCGCTATCGCGCATTTTGGCATATTCAGTGAAAATCTTCTGTAGAGCAGCCATCTCAACTAACCCTTTATCAAACACTCTAGCTTGACTTGATCCTGTTCTTACATTCACAGTATGGATTTCATACGATGTTATGGATTTCACACTACAACATGGATTTCACACGACGCTTATTTAGAATGTGAAAAACTCACATTTAAGACCATCTTACCCAGCTTCAACTCATCGCCATGTCGCAGGATGCGAATTTCGTTCGGATACAACCGCTGACCGTTAATGAATGAGCCGTTAGCGCTGCTTAGATCGATCACATGGATGGTACGCTGATTGGAGTCATAGCGAACAGAGAGATGAACGCGCGACACCCCCCGCTTATCACCGCCCTGATCGCCCAGGTCAATATCGGGATTGCTGTTGTTGGTCACGCGACCAATCAAAAGCTCGACTTTACTTTTTTGAGGATAGAGTTCATAGACCTTGCCCGTCTCACTGACGCGAAGGTTCAGCACCGACGATTCTCCAAAAAATTCCTGATTTCGATAGCGCTCACTGGTTTTGTCGACAGCCAGAGTTTCCTGGTTTTGTCTGGCCCGCATCAACAACCGTCCGCAGGCATGACAGACCACCTGGTGCGCCGGGTTCGTTTTGCCACAGTAGCGGCAGTTTACCCATTGGACATCGGAATTTAGTGTTTGCACGGTAGTTCCCTATATCTTCTCGCTGAATACGGTATGACCCTATTGTCGCGTTCAATGCCTGTTCACGTCAAGCAACGAATTCCTAATTTTGTGGGAATTCGCAGATTTGCTATAGTTAGGGAGGGAAATAACGCAATCTAGCTTATTGGGAGCGCTAATTATGCAGCTTGCAGCTATCGATATTACGATTGAATATTGCGCGGTTTGACACCATACGCCGCGCGCTGTCAGTTTGACAGACGAAATTTTGAACGAGCGTGAAATTGAGGTCTATATCCGTTCATGGCGATTAATTCCCAGCAAAGGGGGCGTGTTTGAAGTGACCCTGAATGGCGAATTGATCTTTTCGAAAACAGCGCTGAAACGACATGCCGAACCTGGCGAAATCCGAGCGCTGATACTCAAAAAACTGGATGAACTTCGTCCGCCAAATGCCGCTAAAACGTAGGAAATTTATGCTCAAACTCAAACGATTGTCCCTACTGCTGTTCGTGTTCGTGCTTGTCTCGCCTGCGCTGACTTCCGCTCAACAATTTCAGCCAACCCCGACGCCGATGCCCAATTCCACGCTGGATAATATCCTTACGCGCGGGCAGGTGGTTTGCGGAGTCAACCAGGAAATTTTTGGATTCGGCTTTCTAAATCCCAACACGGGCAGCATTAGTGGGGTGTATATTGATTTTTGCCGTGCGCTGGCAGCCGCAATTTTCCGTGACGCCAGCGCGCTGGAACTGCGTCTGCAAACAGTCGATACACCACCAGACGCGCTCCTTTCCGGTCAGATCGATGTGCTCTTTGTGCAAAATACGATTGAAAACCTGTCGCAGGATGGGCAAGGCGGTTTGGATTTTGGCCCGCCGATCTTCTATGATGGACAGTCCATCATGGTGCGGACTGACAGCCGGATCGAAACCTGGGAAGACCTGGACGAGCAAACTATTTGTACGCTGGCAGGCTCAGACGATGAAGCTAATCTGGCTGCGGCGATGCGTGAGCGCGATCTGAGCTATGATTTGCAGCCTTTGAACACACCCGCCGAGATGCAGGAAGCTTTCCTTGCAGGGCGCTGCAATGCGCAGACATTATCGCGCTCCCTGCTTGAGATTCGCCGCCAAAGTACGGATGATCCTTCGGCATACACCGTCTGGAGTGAGCCGTTCACGCGCGTGGCGATTGCTCCTACCTACCGCTATGGCGATCAACAGTGGAGCAGCATCGTCGATTGGACGATCTGGGGATTAATCTACGCCGAAGAGTTGGGCATCACCAGCGAAAATATTGACGAGTACCTGCGCGTCGAAAATGAAACAGACGAAATCTACACCAATCGGGTTGGGCTGCCCATTGCGCGACTGGTTGATCCGTTCCTGGGGCTTGGCGGTCAGTTGGGGCTGATGAACGATTTTATGGTCGAGGTGATCCGCCAGACAGGAAATTATGGTGAGATTTATGATCGCTCACTGGGGCCGGAAAGCGCACTGCCCATCGAGCGCAGCCTGAACGCGCTCTGGTCAGATGGTGGTTTGATCTTTTCGCCGCTGTGGCGCTAGCACTTTGGTGATTTCTACCATAAGAATGTGCGGCGAATTGTAAAAACGAGCCGCTTAATCTAGGTTTTAGTTTCAGTAAAATATCGAAACAATTCGATATGTTAATTTTTGACATCTTATCGGCTGTAGGGTAGACTGCTCAATCATCGTATAGAACCAAGCCGTACCAACCTATTATAAGTCTGTGCTTCGGACATGGTTTTATATCGCAACTTTTAAGGAGAGATTCTATGTATAAACGTTTTGCCTTTGTGCTGTTGGTGCTGGTTGCCATGTTCGGTGTGCTGTCACTGGCAACAGCCCAGGATCAAGTTACAGTTGGCCCGATCACTCAGGCTGTTATGGATCGTGGTGAACTCATCTGCGGCGCGAACAGCTCCGGCCTCGCTGGTTTTGCCACCGTCAATGAAGCTGGCGAATGGCAGGGCTTCGATATTGATATTTGCCGCGCGATTGCCTCAGCTATTCTCGGTGATGCGACCAAAGTTTCATTCCGTCCGCTAGAAGCTGGCGAACGTCAGGCCGCCATCCAGAGCGGTGAGATCGACGTGATGTCCCGTAATACCACTTACACCCTCAGCCGTGACTCGGTCTGGGCAGCAACCTTTGGCCCAACCACCTTCTATGATGGTCAAGGTTTGATGGTCAAGACCGAAAGCGGAATCACCACGATTGAAGAACTCGATGGTGCTTCGATTTGCGTCCAATCTGGCACAACGACGGAACTGAATCTGGCTGATTCGATGTCGGTACGCGGCCTGGACTACAGCCCGCAGGTTTTCGCGGATGCTGCTGCCACCTGGGAAGCTTATCTGGCTGACCGCTGCGACGCCTTCACAACCGACAAGAGCGGTCTGATTGCCTACAAAGGCAGCGCAGAAGACCCCGGCGCGCACTATATTCTCGACATCACCCTCAGTAAAGAACCCCTGGGGCCGCTGTCACCACAATCTGACCCGCAGTTTGCCGACATTGTTCGCTGGACAGTCTATGGTCTGATTCAGGCCGAAGAATATGGCATTACCAGCCAGAACATTGATGACTTCGTTGGCAGCGAGGTTCCTGAAATTCAGCGTTTCCTCGGTCAGGGCGATAATGCCATCGGTTCGCTGTTTGGTATTCCGAATGACTTTATGGTCACGGTTATTCGTCAGGTTGGGAACTATGGCGAAATTTTTGACCGTAACCTTGGCCCAGATACCCCGTTTAACCTGGGTCGTGGCGTCAATGACCTGTGGACAAACGGCGGCTTGATGTATTCACCGCCTTTCCGCTAAATCGATTATCGTATCTAAGCGTAGGGGTGCAGCATTGCTGTACCCCTATAGATTTTCGGAGCGACCTTTAGCCGATGTCAGCTACTCAACCCTCCCAGCCCAGCATAATCCCCTCGTTTTTGCGCGATCTGCGTTTTTTACAAATCGTTGGTCAAATCATTTTTACGATTGTTTTGGTCGTGGTGGTTTCGTTGTTTGTGAACAACGTATTCAGCGCCCTTCAATCACGTAATCTGACGCCCAACCTCGCATTTCTGCAAAATCGCGCGGGTTTTGACATCAGCAACAGCCCCTCGTGGTATACATCCAACAGCAGCTATGGCACCGCCTTCCAGGTTGGCCTGGTCAATACTTTACGCATCGTCGTCGCTGGGTTGATTTTATCGACGCTGCTCGGCATTCTCATCGGTGTATTCCTGCTCAGCCGCAACTGGATTATCCGCACCATTTCACGTGTTTACGTCGAATTTTTGCGCAACATTCCGCTGCTGATCCATCTCTTTATCTGGTACTTTATTGTCATGCTCTCGCTACCAGCGTTTCGGGAATCCTTTACTATCCCGACAGAGGGCATCGCACACATTCCCGTCCGGCTGGCGATTTACGCTGTTATCATCTTCCTGGTGTGGCGTCGTTCTGCTAAGTGGGAAGATGGCTCATTTCAACATCATGCCATTGTTTCCGGTGTGGCGGCAGCGCTGGTCATGATTGAGGCGGGTTTCTGGCTGGTCAACAATCAACCGGGTTGGCAGAATCTTTATGCAAATGGCGTCGTTGGCAGCAGTTCGTTTCTGCTTTACCTCGTCATCAGCGTCGTTTTGATCGCCGGAGCGTGGTTTGTGCCTCAACAATGGCGCGGACTTGCATTTGGCTCCACCCTCGGTCAGCTCGTCGGCGGCCTGATTATTTATTTCGGCATTATTCCAAATTCCGCTTTCCGTTTTGAAGTCTATCCAGTAATTTATGCCAGTATTCGCGGTTTTGCTTTCCCTGAAGTGCGACCAACAGCCCGCTTTGCTGAGTGGATGGCTTTTGTCGGATTGGGGATTGTGCTGGCGATTGCGCAGTGGGTTTATTATGGGCGCATCACCGAAACAACCGGGAAACCGATCCCGCGCGGCTGGTACGCGATTGTCATCCTGGTCATTTTTGCGGTTGTGGGGTGGGTGGTAATCGGCACCGAGCCAGCACTAATAACGATCCCTGTTTTGCAGGAAGATCAGACTGTTTATATGCCCCTGGAAGAAGCGCGTGCGCAGCAGCTTTTAACCATTGACGATGAACTGCTTTATAGCCAATCGCCGTTTATCTTTCGACTGCCGGAGCGTAGCAATTTTAAATTTATTGTAGGGACGGAAATTCAGCCGGAGTATATGGCGCTGCTTTTGGGGTTGGTGGTCTATACCTCCGCTTTCATCGCCGAAATCGTCCGTGCTGGTATCCAGGCTGTACCCTATGGACAGATCGAAGCCGCCCGCGCGATGGGACTCACCAACTCGCAAACCCTGCGCATGATTATCCTGCCCCAGGCTCTGCGGGTGATTATACCCCCATTGGGCAATCAATATTTGAACCTGTCGAAAAACTCCAGTCTGGCAATTGCAATCGCCTATGCAGACCTGTTCCTGATTACGACAACGATCATGAATCAGTCCGGGCAATCCATTACTGGGATGGTTATGGTGATGTTGACTTACCTCATCATCAGCCTGATTATCGCAGCGGGTACCAACTGGGTGAACCGCCGCTTCCAACTGGTTACAAGGTAACACCCTATGGCAACGATTTCTGACCCTTCCAACCGCGTCAACACCGATGAACCCCAGCTTCGCCCTCCTCCCCGTCTGGCTGTTGGGCCACTAGCGTGGATTCGCACGAATTTATTTCGATCATGGTTTGATGCAGCCCTCACGGTTATTTCGGTAGCGGTCATCGTAGGGCTGATTACGTCGTTGATCCAGTGGATTATCGGCGATGCAAACTGGTTCATTATTACCTTTAATTTGCGCCAGTATATGGTTGGACGTTATGAGCCGCAGGCTGAATGGCGCTTACAACTGCTGCTGTTATTTGTTGCCTTCGTCATCGGGTTTATTCTGGCAATCTGGGCGCGAATTTCACGTGTTCTGGTGATCGTACTGGCGATTGCATTGGCACTTGTGATTATTCTGCCGCCCATTATTTCAGCCACGATTCCACTGCCACATGCTTACTTCGCGGTTAGCAGCGCGGATATTACCTCCGGTGCATCTACCGAGACGCCGCAGCCCCAGGTCGGCTTTATCGGCAAGGCGGGTGAGCAAGTCAGCGTTCAGCTTGCCCACAATTTTGCGACCAGCGACGAAGACCTCGCCGGGTTGCATAGTTTTACCGATAACGCCAGCAATCTGCTGCGCGCTGCTGCCACCAATCGTCTGGCGACGCAGGCCCGGATCGTGGAAATTGAGCAGCTACTCGCCAACGATTCGCTGACACCCCGCCAGCGCGATCAATTAAGCAGTGAGTTGGAGGAACTCGAAGTTCCAGCCCCGGTGGTTGAGGCTTATGCAATTGACCAGCAAACTGTCGCTGTACAGATTCTCGACGGTGCAACGCTGGAACCAATCGCCAACGCTAATTTGGACGCCAGTTCGCCACCCCTTGTACTGACTCTACCGTCCGATGGCTGGTATATTTTAGATAAAAAAATCGAGGGTGACGGTGCAGCGATTCTTGAAACGAGTGGTATTTATCCCTTGCTGGTGCGTGAATTCGCAACGGCGGATCAGGGAGAAGGCCAGGGCGGAGGCCGCGTCCTCGAATATGTGCGGATGACGGATGAATTTACAACGCGCGCTGTTCGTCCCACTGTCGAAGACGACAATGTTCCGGCGACAATCATTATCGACAATCAATATCGTGGTACGCGCCCCCTTGCCGACTACCTCCGCCTGTTTTTAGGCCCGTTCCTGAGCGATCTCAGCCTCGCGTTCACGTTGATTTTGCTGCTGGGCGCGGCGGGTTACGTGACCAGCCGATTCTTAAGTGGCAGGCTGGAACGCCGTGTGATTCAACGCGCGGCGCTCTGGATGCTGGTCGCAACACCCATATTGATGTTTGCACTGATTTACGGTGTGGGCAATATTCTGCCGCTGACAGATACTCGGCGTTGGGGCGGCCTGCTGCTGACCCTGCTGTTGACGATTGTGGGCATTGCCGGATCATTCCCAATTGGCATTCTGCTGGCACTGGGACGGCGTAGCAAATTACCCGTTGTAAGCAGCTTTTGCGCAATCTACATTGAATTTGTGCGCGGCGTCCCGCTGATTACCGTTTTGTTTATGTCACAGCTTCTCGTGCCGCTGTTGAGTTCTTCACTGGCAGAAGTTCCCAATGTTTTCCGCGCGATGATCGGCATTGTATTTTTCAGCGCTGCTTATCTTGCCGAAAATGTCCGGGGTGGTTTGCAATCTGTCCCTCATGGTCAGGAAGAAGCCGCCAAAGCGCTCGGCTTAAATGGCATTCAGGTGACGACCTATATCACACTGCCCCAGGCGCTGCGCGCAGTCATTCCCGCACTCATGGGTCAATGTGTTTCGTTGTTCAAAGACACATCGCTGGTTGCCATCGTCGGTTTGATCGACCTGGCGGGCATTTCCGAAACAGTCGTGGCACAGACTGAATTTATCGGCCTGCGACGTGAGTCATTCATTTTTATTTCGCTCATTTATTTCGTCTTCAGCTACACGATGGCCTATATCAGCCGCCGCCTGGAAGAAACTGGATCGGGCGCAGCGCGGCGTGTGTAATTTTTGAGGTTAAGGCTTATGGTAAACGGAAACAACGGCGAACCCATTATCATCTGCAAAAACGTCTGCAAATGGTTTGGCGAGTTCCAGGTGCTGCGCGATGTGAGCGTCGATGTGATGCCGCAGGAAGTGGTCGTCATCATTGGCCCATCCGGGTCGGGAAAATCGACCTTTATCCGCTGCATCAACCGCCTGGAGGAACATCAGGAAGGGCAAATTGTTGTCGATGGCATGGAGATGGGGCATGATGTGAGCAATATTGCCGCCATTCGACGTGAGATCGGCATGGTGTTCCAGCAGTTTAATCTGTTCCCCCACCTGACCGTTTTGCAGAATATCACCCTTGCGCCGATGCGGGTACGTCACTGGTCGCGCGAAAAAGCTGAAACCAAAGCGATGGAACTGCTCAAGCGCGTTGGTATTCCTGAACAAGCGAATAAATATCCGGGTCAACTTTCTGGTGGACAGCAGCAGCGTGTTGCGATTGCCCGTGCGCTGGCGATGGAACCCAAAATTATGCTCTTTGACGAGCCGACTTCAGCGCTTGACCCTGAAATGATTAAAGAAGTGCTGGATGTAATGAAGGAATTGGCGCAAACGGGTATGACGATGCTTTGCGTGACCCACGAAATGGGCTTCGCGCGCGAGGTGGCGGATCGGGTTTTATTTTTTGACCAGGGGCGAATCGTCGAGCAGGGTACGCCGGACTACTTCTTTGAAAGCGCCCAGCATCCCCGCACGAAGCTGTTCTTATCACAGATTTTGTAACGACTGCTCTACATTTGTAACGGCTGTCCGATAACCCTGACGGGATGGTCAACCGACGTACTCCGCTGGCGTTCTGGTATGCTTGGTGCTGACGGCATCAGGAGTGTTAATTCATCTGCAAAATCTTGCTGGCTGTTCAGATAATGAGTCTGCGGCATGGCTTGCGGTATCAATCGATCTTCGGATGTCAATTCTGCGATAGTTTCCACGAGTGTCTTGAGTGTTTTCCACATGATCGTTTCTCCTGAGCCAAGCAATCTACCGCCTGGACTCACGTCGATGGATGATAGAAAATCTGGATGATGGCGTGACTGGCAGCGAAAATCATAGCGTTATCCGCCGCTGAGAGGGCCAGTGTTTGCTGGTTGTGGCTGAGCGATATATTCGTCCCATTCGAGTTAATCCACGCGCGTCCTGATAATACGCGAACGCTGTGCCAGTTCGGTTCAATATCCAGCGCTTCGTCTGGCTGGAGGGTGATTTTCCGAGAGATTAACGCCGTGCGGCGCGGATATGGCATACGCTGCATGAATGAAAGTGACACGATATAGACTCCTCGAATACGACTTAGCGGATTTTGAAGATCAGCAGCGCATTGACCAGAGCGATGCGCAGTGCTGAACGGCGGACAGACATCACCGGCGTGTCCTGGTGTGCAGTTTCGCGCGCCAGGGTGCGGTTGCGTGCTTCGACGCTCAGTTCTTTCAACTTCTGCTGGTTATTCAGGTGTGTTGAGTAAAAACTGTTGTACATGATGCTCCCTCTATCTTTCACTGTCACGCATTTCGTTATATGGATAGTAAGGCAAGTAAGGGGTAGATGTCGCCCTACTAAAGTGGAATTCCAGGGGTGGTATGGGGGTGTATCGTTGTGAGCGGTTAGCGATTAGCCGTTAGCTTTTAGCTGTCAGCAATCAGCGATCAGTTTCTTTTGGACAGCTAACATTAACGCCTCAGTGCAAACGACTTATCGAGAAAAGCATAGGATGACGAGCGATAAAACGAGTTTGAAATAGGAGTCTTTTCGCGGCGGTTGGCTCGACTGTGCCAGCCGAATCTGCGCGATTTCACTGCGAATTTCATGCAGATGGCGCGATTGGCAGGCCTGGAATCCATCAATATCGGTTGAAAATGGCGTGTACATGAAAAAACCCTCCGCATTCTGGCGTCAAAATCGCGACACACATTCCAGAATACAACAGGAGAGTTTTGGGAACTATCCGATTCTAAGCGTCTATATTTTCGCTTTTGCCTTAGCCGTCTGACAAAATCTGGTCAACGGCGGCAGCTAATTCGCGCAAATTGCTGACCTTAAATACCGCGCTTGCCAGCGGCGCGTAGCGGTGCATATCGCTGTCACCCGTACCCCATTGGCTGCGCGGCTCGGGCGTGAACCAGATCAGGCGGCGCGCTCGGCGTTCCAAATCCTGCGCGAGATCGAGTCGCGGATCGTTATAATTATTACGCCCGTCGCCGAGGATGATAATCGTCGTGCGGTGATCGACACAGCTCATGTGATCGTCACAAAGTGTGTTCAGGCTGTTGCCCAGGTCAGTGTTGTAATAGCCGGGGCGGTTCTCGGTCAGCACATGTCCAATCGCATCGCGCGGCTGCTCTTCTTCGAAAACCATACTGATGTCGGTGAGGTCATTGATAAAGACAAAGCTGTTGGTGCGTGCCACCTGATCTTGCAGTTCGTAGATCAGAGTCAGCAAAAATTCGGCACAGTAGCGCATGGATGTGCTGATGTCGCAGATGAGCAGCAAACACGGCTTGACGTGGCGCGTTTTGTATTTGATCTCCATCGGGATGCCGCCGTAACGCATGTTGGCGCGCATCGTTTTGCGAGGATCGGGTGAACCATCTTTCGATTTTTTCTGGCGCAGCGACGCGCGGCTGCGCAGACGTGCCGCCAACCGTTTGATTTCGTCGCGAATCGCGTCGGCTTCATCCTGTCCCAGGTGGTCAAACGGCACATCGAGCAAATCCGGCTTCGGCTGGGGTTCGCTGTCTGCCATTTGCTGCGCCAGCGACGCACCGACATACTGCGAAATCTGCTCGGATAAGCCGTCGGCGTTTTGCTCCAGCATTTCGCGAATCTGTTCGCGGGCTTCTCCGCTCATGCCCATTTCTTCAAGCTGCTGCATCAACTGTTCGATGAGTTCCTGCAACTGCTGCATCCCGGCCTGACGATTCATACGCCGCTCGAACCACTGGCGCTGGCTCATGTCGCCTGCCTGCGGTACTCCGGCCTGCTGCCCCATCTGGTCAAGCTGCTCCTGGCTGAAACGCTGCCCCTTCATCAGTTGATTGAGCAGATCGCGCAGCGCTTGCATGTTGCCCATGAGCGATTGCAGGGCTTCGCGCAGCGTACTTTGATCTTCTGAGGAGAGGTTTCCGGGGATGTCCTGCATCGGCGGCTGCCCTGAGCCGAAAAACAGTGGAAAAAAATATTCAAAGGTCTGCTGGTCACGCATTTCTTTGACCAGGGTTGCTTTCAGAGTCGAACTGAAAAATTTCCGATCTTCCACGCCGACGTTCTCCACGCCGTACATGGCATCCTGAGTTTCAGCCAGAGAGATTCGCACCCCTGCCGCCCGCAACGCCCGTATAAAATCCACCATCCGTTTATCCATGACAATAAACCTTTGCTCACTAACGGGACTTGTATTATAGCACTTTAGCAGGTCAGCTTGTCAGCCTGTCAGCTTTCAGGACTGAGCGATGAGGGCTGAGGATCGAATGGGAGTAACGAGTGATGAGTCAAACACCGTTTTATACTCATCACTCATCACTTTTGACTCATCACTATCTTTTCTCAGGCATCCTTGTTGAGGCCCAGCGCGCTTTCCATGACGACACCGACAATACCCATGATGATACCGCCGATGATCGCCCACCCAAAATTATCAATTGTCAGGCGATCTGGTATCAGCGCTGCGGTGAGCAGCAGCATCAGACCGTTAATCACCAGAATGAACAAGCCCAAACTCACAATAACCAACGGACAGGTCAGCAGCGTTACAAGTGGCTTAACGATGGCATTGACCAGGCCAAAGACGATGCCAATAATGATGAGCGTACCAATATCGTTGTCGGCGACATGGATACCCGGCAGAATCGCCGCTGTAATCGCGATTGCAATTGCATTGACGATAATCCGCAGGATGATTGATCCCATTTTTCCTCCTCCTTAGCGATTGTTTCGCCGTGCTCGGCTGAGGACGATGAACACAATCACCAAAATCACAATTCCGATGCCAACTATTACGAGAATTGGCAGCGCATTGTTGCTCTCAGGCGCGGTTTCGGCCTGCTGCGGGATCAAAGTGCCAATGGGCGTCACCGTCGATACAGGTGTGCGATCAATATCTTCCTCAAGCGTTGGCGTTGCACTGGTTTCGGTTGCCGCCTGGGCAATCGGCGTTCCAGCTTCGGTAGGCGCGACCTGAGTCGCTTCTTCCGTCACAACTTCGGTTTCGGCGGCAAGCGCGGCTTGTGCATCAATTGTCAATTGGGCTTCGGCAGTTGCAGTGGCATCCGTGTTTAAGATTTCTTGGGCATCGGTGGTCAATTGTGCGTTCACTGTTGCGCTGGCTTCTGCCTCTGCGCTCGCTGTCGCCTGCGCTTCAATCGTGTTTTGTGCATTTGCTGTCGCTTGAGCATCTTCAGCCGATTGCGTCGCTGTGCCTTGTGTATCAAGTGTTGCCTGCGCATCGAGTGTGCTTTGTTCATCTAATGTTGCTTGCGCGTCGAGCGTTGCTTGCGCAT
>Ga0268299_1001313_pt1 | contig 46674 bp, 40 predicted proteins | sample NOBtaG_FD_193484 | JGI IMG/M metagenome (GOLD analysis project Ga0268299, IMG submission 193484) | Activated sludge microbial communities from bioreactor in Nijmegen, Gelderland, Netherland - NOB reactor | ecosystem: Engineered > Bioreactor > Aerobic > Activated sludge | place: Netherlands... | reverse complement strand
GCGGTAGAGGACCGGGTAGTACTGGTGCGTCTCGCCCTGGTTGAAGCCGTAGAAGTAGTCGAACCCGAGGCCGGTCGGCCAGCGGTCGAACGGCCCGGCCGGGCTGATGTCCGGCTCGGGGGTGTTGTGCCACTTGCCGAACATGCCGGTCGCGTAGCCGTTGTCGCGCAGCGTTTGCGACACGAGGGCGGTGTCGCGCGGGATGATGCCGGTGTAGCCAGGGAAGCCGGTCCCCATCTCGATGATGACGCCGGTGGCGATGCTGTGGTGGTTCCGGCCGGCGAGCAGCGCGCCGCGCGTCGGGCTGCACAGGGCGGTCGTGTGGAACCGGGTGTACTTCAGGCCGTTGTCGGCGAGCTTCTGCAGGTGCGGCGTCGGCACCGGGCCGCCGAATGTCGAGGTCATGCCGAAGCCGACGTCGTCGAGGAGGACGAGCAGGACGTTCGGGCTGCCCTTCGGGGCGCGGACCGGGAGGGGGAAGTTCGGGGTCGAATCCTTGAACGTCTCGCCGATCTTGCCGGTGAAGGCCGGGTCGGGCTTCGGCAGCTGGGTGCCGGCCGGCTGGGCCGGCTGGACGAACAGGCCGGTCAGCCGGCCGGTGGCGGCCAGCCAGCCGGTCAGGGTGCCGGCCGCCAGCAGCGCGGCGGCCAGGACGGTTCGCGTTCGCATCGGTGCGTCTCCTTGGTGGCTCGGTCGGGGCGATCCGCCGTCACGGCTTCTCCGGCGGGAAGATCGTCTTCCATTCCTTCTTCATGTCGACGACCACCCAGCCGGCCTTCGGGGCCTCGGTCAGGGCCTTGTCGAGCTTGCCGACGTGCGTGTCGCGGTCGTAGGCGTACTCGCGCTCGGCGTCGGTGTGGTGGACGATCAGGCCGAGGCGCGGCCCGGTGCCGGTCGTCGTGTACTGGAGCATCTCGTAGTCGCCGTCGGAGTTGCCGAAGGCGAGGATCGGCCGCCGGCCGATGAACCGGCCGATGCCGACCGGCTTGCCGGGGCCGTCGTCGATGAAGTCGAGGGTCGGCATCCGCTCCAGGAGGGGCTTGCCGTCGCGCAGTTCGTACTTCAGGCCGATCCGGCTGCCGACGGTCTGCTCCGGCGGGATGCCGTAGACGCCGTCGGCCCAGGCTCGCATGAAGCCGGCCTCACCGCCGGAGACGATAAACGTCTTGAAGCCGTTCGCGCGCAGGTAGGCGAGCAACTCGAGCTGCGGCTGGTAAACCAGGTCGGTGTACGGCCGCTTGAAGCGCGGGTGGCGGGCGACCTTGAGCCAGTCGCGGACGACGCCGTCGAACTCGGTCGGCGTCATGCCGGCGTGCGTCGCGGCGATGACGCCGAAGATCGCCTTCTCGCCGGCGGCGAGGGCCGCCTTGTAATCGCCTTCGAGGATGCCCTTGTACGGCTGCTTCGTCTTCCAGTCCGGGTTCTTGTCGGCCAGGGCCTTGACCCGGTCGAACGAGAAGACGACCTCGAAGTAGACCGGGTGCTCGCACCACAGGGTGCCGTCGTTGTCGAACGTCGCGACGCGCTCCGGCACCGGGACGAAGTCCGGCCCGCCTTGCTTCGTCACCCGGGCGACGAAGTCGAGGAGGGCCTTCTTGGCCGGGCCGTCGTTCCACGACGGGAGCGGGTCCGCCCCGGCCGGCTGGCCGGTCAGGCTCGCCGCGACGAGGGTGACCGCTACCAGGGCGGCCAGGCACAACAGACGACGAGGGAGCATCGGCCAGTCCTCCGGGAGAACGAGATGGGACCGTCCTCCTCGGTGTAGTTCCCGGCCGGCGTGGTGGCCGCGCGGATTTCCGATTCCCCACCCGGACGGCTCGCCATCGCGACCCGGGCGGGTAGACTACCTCCCGTTTCTCGCCTCTCCCATCTCTTCCGGAGGGTGTCATGGTTCGATCCGGGTCTCTCGTCGCCGGCCTGGCGGTGGTGATCGCCGGCCTGGCCCTGTTCGCGCAGCAGCCGCCGGTGACCGACAAGCCGCAGCCCGCCGGCACCGCCGTCGATCTGAAGCCGCTGACGACGGCGTTCCTCGCCGCGTTCGACGCCGGCGACGCCAAAGCGATCGCCCCGCTCTGGACCGCCGACGCCGAGATGGTCACCGCCGCCGGCGAGACGCTCCGCGGCCGGGACGCCATCCGCGACGCCTACGCCGACCTGTTCAAGAAGCGGCCGAAGGTGAAAGCCGAGGTCGTCCACGGCGAGGTGCGCTCCCTCGGCCCGACCGTCGCCGTCGCCGAGGGCGTCCTCAAGCTCGCCCTGCCCGGCGAGGCCGAGCCGGACGTGACCCTGTTCCGGGCCCTGTGCGTCCGCGAGGGGGACGCGTGGAAGTTTGCCGCCGTCCAGTCGTTCGACGCCGACCCGGAGGCCGCCACGCTGGCCGACCTCGACTGGCTCGTCGGCGACTGGGCCGGCAAGGCCGCCGACGGCGAGCTGCGTGCGAGCTACGCCTGGGAGGACGGCAAGACGTTCCTGCGCTGCCGCTACACGACCACACGGGACGGCAAGGCCCTCGGCGGCAGCCAGATGATCGGAGCCGACCCGGACGGCGGCGTCCGCGGCTGGCTGTTCGACGCAAGCGGCGCGGTCGGCGAGTCGCGCTGGACGAAGGACGGCTCGCGCTGGGTGATCGCCTCGTCCGGCACGCTGCCCGACGGCACGAAGAGCGAGGCGATGAACGTCCTCGTCCCGCTCGGCAAGGACGCCTTCACCTGGCAGACGGTCGCCCGCACCAGCGACGGCCGGCCGGAGCCGGACCTGAAACCGATCAAGATGACGCGCGTCCCGGGCAAGTGACCCCTTCCAGCGAACACGAGGTGCGACGATGAAGAAGGTACTCCTCACGGCGGCGGTGGCCGCACTCGCGCTGGGCGTGGCGGACACGGCCCAGGCGTTCGGCGTCGGCGGGGTGCGGGCGGGTGCCCGGGTCGGCCCAGCTGGCGCGGGGGTCGGCCGGGCGGCCGGCGGCGTCCACGTCGGCCCGGTCGGCGGCGTTCATGCCGGCGGGGCGCGCGGCGGCACGTACGTCGGCCCGCGCGGTACGACGGTCCAGGGCGGCCAGGTCGGCGGCGTCCACGCCGGCCCGCTCGGCGGCGTCCAGGCCGGCGGGGCCCAGGGCGTGCGCGTCACGACGCCGGGCGGCCGGACGTACACTTCCGGCGAGCGCGGCGGGGTCGGCGTCGGCCCGGCTGGCGGCGTGCGCATGGGCGGTTCGGCGGGTGCGGTCGCGTCGGGCCCGTTCGGCGCGACGGCGGTCGGCGGCCGGGCCGGCTTCGGCGTCGGCCCGGTCGGCGGCGTCGGCGGCGGTTACACGGTCGGTCACCGGACGGCCTACGTCAGCCCGGTCCACCTCGGCTCCTGGGGCACGACGGTCCGGACCGGGTTCAACTACCGCTGCTTCACCCCGACGTGGTATTCAGCCCACCCGGTCGCCTGGACGACGAATCGCTGGGTGGCCGGCAACGTCTGGACGCCGGTGACGTTCCCGGCCGTGGCGACCTACGTCGGCATCAACGCCCAGCCGGCGTACTACGACTATGGCAGCACGGTCGTCATCGAGTCGGAGCAGGTCTACTACAACGGCGAGCCGGTCGCGACGGCGGCCGACTACGCCCAGCAGGCGGCCGGCATCGCCGACGTCGGCCGGACGGCCCGGCCGCCGGAGACGGACGCCTGGCAGCCGCTCGGCGTCTTTGGCCTGATGCAGGGCGACGAGCAGCAGGCGCAGCGCATCTTCCAGCTCGCGGTGAACAAGGCGGGCATCATCCGCGGCAACTACTACGACGCCGTCGCCGACAACACCCTGCCGGTCTACGGCTCGGTGGAGCAGCGGACCCAGCGGGCGGCGTGGTCGATCGGCGACAAGAAGGACGTCGTCTTCGAGACGGGGCTGTACAACCTGACCCAGGAGCAGACGACGCTCCTGGTCCACTTCGGCAAGGACAGGACGCAGCAGATGATCCTCGTCCGGCTCCAGGAGTCGGCGGACGGCCAGCCGCAGCCCCAGCCGTGACGCGGTGGATGGAAGCGGCCCGCCGGTCAGTCGATGACCGGCGGGCTGTTCTTCGGTATCAAGGCAGCATCGGCTGCCCCGCTGTCGGGACCGGCGTCCCGACCGCCTGCGGCAGCATCATCCCAGGGGCCGGGCCCGCCGGCTGGTTGTACCCCGTCGGCGGGTAGTAGGTCGGCTGGCAGCCCGGGGCCGGGCAGCCCGGCGCGGGGCAGGCCGGCGGCACGGTCGGGATCGTCGCCGCCGTCGAGACCGGGCGCTGTTCCGGGGCCTTGCCGCCGAACTTGATGTGCATCCCGAACGCGAGCGAGTCGTACTCCGTGTCGAGCGTGACCGACGTGCGGTTCAACTGGAGGACCGACCCGGTGACCGAGTTCTTGAAGCCGTGGATGTAGGCGAGCGACATGCCGATCGACTCGGTCGCCTGGACGTAGGTGCCGGCCGAGATCGTATGCTCGGTGACGGCCGGGAGCATGGTGTTGAACAGGGCGAGGTCCGCCGGGACCGGGTTCTGGTTGTAGAGGTAGCCGAGCTGGACCGAGCAGCGCTCCGTCAGCTGGTACTTGCCGCCGAGCGCGACCGCCCAGATGCTGTCCCAGCCGGCCCCGCCTTCGCGGACCGAGTTGCCGAACAGGTTCGACGTGCTGTAGTCGAACCAGCGCAGGTCGGCCGACAGGACGAGGCCCTCGACGCCGGTGAACGACACGCCGCCGGAGAGGATCTGCGGCAGGGTGGCCCGCGTCTGGTAGCGGATCGGGTTGCCGACCTCGTCGCTGGCGTTGAAGCGCCACGTCTCGAACCACTGCGGGCTGGTGTACGACGCCCCGACGTGGACGCCGTCGCAGACCTGGTACGTCGCCCCGACGCGGAAGCCGGCCCCCCAGAACGGCCGGGTGTGCGACCCGGTCGGGAAGCTGCGGAACCCGTCGCCGCTGGCGTCGTTGGTCGGGCCGAAGAACGCCGGGTCGAACGAGACGACGCTGACGTCGAGCATCGGCGTGAAGCCGACGGCGAGGCGGTCGGTCAACTGGATCGCCGCGGTCGGCATCAGGCTGACGATCGTCAGCGAGGCGGCCTGCGGCCCGAGGATGACGTTGTTGAACGGGCCGCGCGGGGCGAGGACCGGGTTGGCCGGGTTGCCCGGGAAGTTGACGCCGCCGCCGGCGAGGGTGGCCGTCATCATGCCGAACGAGATCGGCGAGTCGTCCGGCTTGTAGACGAAGGCGACGCCGGACAGGACGCCGAGGCCGCTGTCGCTGCGCGTGTAGCCGGACAGGGTCGTCGGCGGGCCGAGCGGCCCGAACGCCCCGGCGTTGATCGCCGAGCCGACGTGGGTGTCGGCGAGGAGGAACTCGCCGCCGATGACGACCTCGGACCCGGGCAGCGTCGTGATGACAGCCGGGTTCCAGTACTGGGCCCCGAGGGCATCGACGCCGTAGGCCGTCGATGCCCCGGCCATCGAGCGGTGCATCGCCCCGGAGCCGCCGACGATGAGCCCCTGCGCCCGGCCGGCCGCCGGCAGCAACAGCGGCAGGAGCCCCGCGAGGAGTGCCGCCAACCGGAACGTCCCTGTCCGCATCGATATCCCTCCTGGATACCCCCGCGCGCCGCCCTTCCCTGGGCGGGCCGCATGACCGGTATTATCGACCCAGGCAAACCGCGAGGATGAGGAACTCTCCCCGGGCGGGAGGATTTCGCCAAGGCAGGAAGGGAAGTGGCCGACGCTTCGTGGAATCCAGGGAGAGCGAAAATGGGTGCATCGTGGGAAGGGCCGGCGCGTATAGTTGGTGCGAGGCTTCGAGGAGGTTGCCATGCCCGACCCCGTCCGGCCCTTCCTGAGCGCGACCGGCCGCGGTCTGAAAAGCTTCCGTGTCGCCGCCGCCGAGTTCCTGCGCGAGCGCGGCTTCGCGCCGGTGGTGCAGGAAGAATTCGACTGCACCTACCAGGAGATCCGTCACCTGCTGCGCGACCAAATTGCCCCGTGCGACGTGGTCGTGCTGCTGGTCGGCCCGGCCTACGGCTGCCAGCCGCTGAACTGGCCCGACCACCTGCCGCGCAGGTCGTACACACAGCTGGAGTACGACCTCGCCCTGGAACTGGGCAAGCCGGTCTACCTCTTCTTCGCGTCGCCCAGTTGTCTGCTCGACCCATTCGCGGAGGAGCCGGCCGAGGACCGGCAACGGCAGCGCGACTACGTCGCGGCGCTGAAGCACGGCGATCGCGTCTGGTACGAGTTCGACTCGCCCGACGGGCTGCTGCGACTCCTCGGTAACACGAAGTTCCACCGGGCAGTGCGGCCGAACCTGCCGTTCGCGAGCCTGGGCAGCCTGTTCAAGGGCCGTGACGACGTGCTGACGCAGGTGCGGCAGACGCTGCTGACGCGGCCGGCCCACGCCGCGGCGGTGACGGCCCGCCAGGCGATCCACGGCCTTGGCGGCGTCGGCAAGACGCGGCTGGCGATCGAGTACGCCTACCGCTACGCCAGCGAGTACTCCGCCCGGCTGTACGCGACGGCGGACAGCCCGTTCGCCCTGGAGGCGAACCTCGCCGCCCTGTGCCGGGCGGACGTGCTCGATCTGCCGGAACAGATCGCGAAGGAACAGGATGTCCAGCTTGAGGCCGTGCTGCGATGGCTTCGGCAGCACGCCGGCTGGCTGCTCATCCTCGACAACGTCGATACGCCCGAAGCGCAGGCTGCGGTTCAGGGCGTGCTCGGCAAGGCGATGACCGGCCACGTCCTGATCACGTCGCGACGGTCGGAGCTGTGGCCAGCGGATGTGACGACGATCGAACTCGATACCCTGTCGATTCCCGCCTCGGCGGAGTTCCTTCTCGACCGGACCGCCCCGAATCCGGCCGCTCCGACGAAGCCGCACCGCCGGGTGACATCAACCGACGCCGCCGAGGCGGAGAGGCTAGCGGCGGACCTCGACGGGCTGGCCCTGGCGCTCGAACAGGCCGGGGCGTACGTCGCGATGAACCGCATCACGTTCGCGGAGTACCGAGCCCGGCTGCGGGACGTCGAAGGCGAGGTGCTGACGTGGTTCGACGAGGCGGCGATGAACTACCCGCGCAGCGTCGCGGTGACGTGGCAGGCGAGTGTGAACCAGCTATACGACGACGGCCGTCGGATGCTGAACCTGCTGGCGTGGCTCGCCCCCGACCCGATCCCGGTAGATATGATGCGGGCCGAGCCGACGGCCACGGACGTCGTTTACTCCCCTGTGCGGAACCGTGAGCGAGCGCTCGCCGACCTGGCTGCCTACTCGCTCGTGAAGTGGAATGTGGATGCTTCGACGATTTCCGTCCATCGACTGGTTCAGGACGCAAGTCGATATCAAATGCTCTCCGCTGAACGAGATGGCAGCTTACGTGACGCGCTCGGCGCGGTCGGCAGCTATTCGACTGCGGCAGCGGGGGAACCGAGTGATCCTCGTTCTTGGCCGGTTTGGGATTTGTTGCACCCACACGCAGTGACGTTGGCAAACCACGGAGATCAGGCGGAGATCGCCGCACCTACCGCCTCGTTATTTGCTAACTCGGGAATGTACCTTCGGGCGCGGGCGCGATATGCAGAGGCTGAACCTCTATGCCGCCGGGCGATCGTGCTCGACGAAGCCCACTTCGGGCAGGATCATCCAGAGGTTGCGCTCCACCTGAACATCTTGGCTCAATTGCTACAAACAACGAACCGGCCCGGTGAGGCGGAGCCGCTGTACCGCCGGGCGCTGTCGACCTACGAGGCGAGCCTCGGCCCAGACCACTCAGACGTGGCTGCCGTGTTGATTAACCTGGCTGGGTTGCTGCTAGCAACGAACCGGCACACCGAAGGTGAGCCGCTGTGCCGCCGGGCGGTGAGGATCTTGATCGCGACGTTCGATGACGACCACCCCCGCATCGCACCTGGGCTGCTCACCTTGGCTGCGCTGCTGCGGGCGACGAACCGGCACACCGAGGCCGAGCCGCTGTGCCGCCGGGCGGTGGGGGTCTTGGAGGCCGCCCTCGGGCCGGACCACCCCGACCTCGCCAGCGCTCTGAACACCCTGGCTGTGTTGCTGGGCGAGACGAACCGGCACGCCGAAGCCGAGCCGCTATACCGCCGGGCGCTGGCGATCGACGAGGCGAGCCTCGGCCCGGACCACCCCAAAGTCGCCATCCGGCTGAACAACCTAGCCGGGCTGTTGCACGCGACGAACCGGCACCCCGAAGCCGAGTCGTTGCACCGCCGGGCGCTGGCGATCAACGAGGCGAGCCTCGGCCCGGACCACCCGCACGTAGCCCGCGATCTGAACAACCTGGCCGAGGTGCTTCGAGCGACGAACCGGCCCGGAGAGGCGGAGCCGCTGTACCGCCGGGCGCTGGCGATCGACGAGGCGAGCCTCGGCCCGGACCACCCTGATGTGGCCCGCGACCTGAACAACCTGGCCTTGTCGCTCTGTGCGACGAACCGGTCCGGAGAGGCGGAGCCGCTGTACCGCCGGGCCCTGGCGATCGACGAGGCGAGCCTCGGCCCGGACCACCCTTATGTCGCCGGTGGGCTGATTAACCTGGCCGGGTTGTTGCGGGCGACGAACCGGCACACCGAGGCCGAGCCGCTGTGCCGCCGGGCGGTGGGGGTCTTGGAGGCCGCCCTCGGGCCGGACCACCCCGACCTCGCCAGCGCTCTGAACATGCTGGCTGTGTTGCTGGACGACTCAAACCGGCACGCCGAAGCCGAGCCGCTATACCGCCGGGCGCTGGCGATCGACGAGGCGAGCCTCGGCCCGGACCACCCCAAAGTCGCCATCCGGCTGAACAACCTAGCCGGGCTGTTGCACGCGACGAACCGGCACCCCGAAGCCGAGCCGTTGTACAAGCGGAGCGTCCGCATCCTTTACCAGTTCCAGGTGGCGGGCGATCAGGTCCACCCGGACTTCAATACCTGTGTGTCAAACTACCTGAATTGCTTGACTGCCTCCCAAAGTCTAAGCGAGGAACAGGCCACCGCCCACCTCCTGGAGTTACTCGGCCTCGACGAATGACCGCGTCACACGCTCGGATACACCGGCGGCAGCGCCGGGCACACCGGCTTCATCGCGGCGGCCAGCCGCCGCCGGAAGGCGACGTGCCGGCGGCGTGACCACTCCAGCAGCGGCCGCCACATCGCGTGCGTCAGCCGATTCCGGATCAGCCACGGCCACAGCCAGTTCGCCTTCTTGTACAGGTACGCCATCGCCAGGTACGGCGGCACCGCCCGCCAGTCGCGCGGCCGCCGCCGCCAGATCGACCGGTGCGAGAACGTCCGCTCGTAGCAGTACGCGTAGCCGGCGGCGAGCTGCTCGACCGTCATCCGCCTCGGCCGGAAGACGACGTGGCCGGTGTCGTACTTCTCCCAGTCGCGGTGCAGTAGCCTGCCGTCCGCCTCCAGCTGGCGGAACAGCGGCGTGCCCGGGTACGGCGTCAGGATGTGGTACGTCGCCGACTCCATCCGCACCGCCTCGATCCAGTCCACCAGCCGCTCGAAGCAGTCCGGGCCGTCGTGGTCGAAGCCGACGACGAAGCTGCCGTTGACCTGGATGCCGTGGTCGTGGAAGACGCGCACCCGCCGGGCGTACTCCTCCGCGCGCGGCGACTTCTTCCGGGCGGCGGCGAGGTTCTCGTCCGTCAGCGACTCGAAGCCGACGAACACGCCGGTGCAGCCGGCCAGGGCCATGTCGCGCACCAGGGACGGGTCGTCCGTCACGTCGAGCGTCACCGCCGCGCTCCAGATGCGCTCGATCGGCCGCAGGGCCGCGCACAGCTCGCGCAGGTACGCCGGCTTCGAGCCGAGGTTGTTGTCGGTGAAGACGAAGTACGGCTGGCCGTCTGCGACCACCTCGGCGACGACCTGTTCCGGGTCGCGGTACTGATACGGCATGTGCAGGCCGTCGGTCGAGAGGTAGCAGAAGCCGCAGCGGTTGTGGCAGCCGCGCGTCGCGTTGACGCTCGTCGTGGTCAGGAACGCCGCCCGGTCGAGCAGGTCGCGGCGCGGCGGCGGGTCGTCGCGGTACGGCCGGCGGTACGAGCCCTGGTAAGTCGGCCGGAGCGTGCCGGCTTCGACGTCGCGGAGGATGTCCGGCCAGACCTGTGCCCCTTCGCCCAGGGCCAGGGCGTCGGCGTGCGGCCGGGCCTCGTCCGGGCACGACAGGACGTGCAGGCCGCCGAGGACGACCGTCGCCCCGCGTCGGCGGTACCAGTCGGCCAATTCGTACGCCCGACGTGCGAAAGTCAGGTGGACCGTGATCGCGACGACCTGCGGGAACGGCTCCCAGGGCGGCCGGCCCTGGAGAAGGTTCTCGTCCCAGTAGCGGAGCGTCCAGCCGTCGGGCGTCGCGCCGGCGAAGCTGGTCAGGGCGAGGGTCGGCGTCAGTACGTGCTTGCCGAAGCTGGCGTGTGGGTCCTTCGGGTAGAACGGGTTGAGCAACAGCGCGTGCCGCGGCCGCGGCGAGCCGGGGCGGAGGTCGGTGTCGAGCGTCGGGGCGACGCGCATCGCCGCGGGGAGGGACGTCCGTGCCATGCGATTAGCTCTCTGATGCAAAGTTAAAGTGGAAAAGAAAACTCACGTCGGCTCCAACCCGACGTTCCTCGCCGCCTCGACGGCGGCCGCGTCGCGCAGGACCTGCTCCAGGTGCGCGAGATACTCGCGGAAGCGCTGCCGGCCGGTCGGCGTCATGCGGACGGTCGTCCGGGACGCGCGGCCCTGGCCCTCTTTCGCGACGCTGACCAGCCCGGCCTGGGCGAGGACGTCGAGGTGGCGGTTGAGGTTGCCGTCGGTCAGCGAACAGAGCGATGCCAGCTCGGGGAATAGCAGCCCGGCCGGCCGGGTCGCCAGGGCGGTCAGGATGCCGAGGCGGGCCTTCTCGTGCAGGACGCGGTCGAGGCCGTCGTAGGCGAACCGGCCGGGCGTGTCAGCCATGCGTCACCTCGCGCCTGTGGCGGTACAAGGCCCATGCCGCGGCGAGGTGGCCGAACCCGAACGTGCCGCCGACAACGAGGCCGAGCCGCTCGACCGGGGGCGGCACGGCGAGCACCCCAAGCCCGACGGCGAGGTACGCGATACCGACGGCGGCGACGCCGCGCGGCAGGTACGGCCCGGCCGAGACGAGGCCGAGGCCGAAGAAGATCGCCCACAGGCCCGGCAGCCAGGCGACCACGTCCGGCAGGCGCTGGACGACCAGCGCCGTGACGGCCGCCCCGGCGACCAGACCCGGCAGGAACTGGCCGACGACGCGCAGGGTGCGCCGCCGCTCGAAGTCGCCCTCGCGGCGGAGGAACGCGACGGTCGCGCTGGTGCCGCCGAGGGCCGCCCCGATCGCCGCGACGACGACCCAGTAGGCGATGAAGCCGTGCGGCCCCCCCGACGCGAGGACGGGCTCCAGCGCCGCCGCGACGAGGCCGAGGACCCCGACCAGGGCCGTGCCAACGACCGGGAAGCCGGCGTAGACCTCGCCCTTGGTCATCTGCTCGTGGATGGCGTCGAGCTGCTCCAGCGCGTCGGCGACCCGCATGGCGTCCCTCCCGTTGCTGGGAACAGGATACTTTGCCGAGTAAAGTTTCGTCAAGGAAAATGCCCGCCGCTCCGCGGCAGGCCGATATCGACGACGTGGACGGCCCCGAGCCATCGGGCCGCCCCGGGCGTCACGAAGCCGACGCGCTCGGCGACGGTGACGGCGGTGTGCGTCGCCTCGACGCACGGCCCGGTCGGCCGGCCGGCGTCGGCGTCAAAGCCGCTCGGCACATCGACGGCGAAGACCGGCTTGCCGGCGGCGTTGACCCGCTCGACGATCGCGTCGAACGGCGGCCGGAGCGGCCCGGTCAGGCCGCTGCCGAACAGGGCATCGACGACCCACGACGCCCCGGCGAGGTCGGCGTCGAGGTCGGCCGGGGCGAAGGCGTCCGGGGTGACCAAGCGCCGCGGATAGTTGCACCGCTCGGCGACGCGCCAGTGGACGGCCCCGTCCGGTGACAGTTGATCGGCAGTGGCGTAGACCCGGAGGGCCACGCCGACGCCGAGCCGGTCGAGGTGGCGGGCCATCGCCAAGCCGTCGCCGCCGTTGTTGCCCCGGCCGCACAGGATCAGCACCGGCGACGCCGCCCCGAGGCGGACGAGCAATTCGGCCATGTTGCGGGCGGCGTTCTCCATCAGGACGACGCCGGGGATGCCGAGGTCGTTGATCGCCCGCCGATCGATGGCGCGGGCCTCGGCCGTGGTGAGGCGCACCGGGGTCATGCGCCGGCCTCGCCTTCCAGGCGTTCGAGTTCGGCGAGTTCTTCCGCCGTCGCCTGGCCCAGCCGGGCCTTGCGGCTCAGCGCGGCCAGTCGTTTCAGCCGCGTCTCTGCATCCTTCCTCGCCTGGTCGCGCTGGACCGCGGGCAGGAACGGCCGGCCGTCGGGGAAGCGAACCACCATCTCCGGCCCCGATAGGTCGAACGTGATTCCGAGCCGCGGGCTGACGAAGCCAGCGACCTTGCGCTCGCGGCGGAAGACGTCGCCCTTGCGCAAGTAGATCGTCAGCTTGTTCGTGTCCGGGTCATAGATGTAATACTCCTCGACGCCGTACTCCTCGTAGAACGTGAGCTTGTTGGCCATCTCCTGGGCCGTGTTCCCCGGCGAGAGGATCTCGAAGACGACGCGCATCGGCTGGTCGCCTTCCTCCCACTGTTTCCACGACGGCCGGTCGCCCTTCGGCCGGCCGAACACGACGTAGACGTCCGGCGACTGGACGATGTCCGGCCGGCCCTCGACCGGGTACCAGAACTGGTTGCCGCAGGTGAAGACGTCGTCCCGGTCGGCGAAGAGGATGTCCAGGTTATCGGAGATCGTCTTGATCCAGCGGAACTGTCTCGTGTTGTCCGACATGGGCTTGCCGTCGCTTTCCGGGTAGAACACCGGCCCGGTGATCGTCGGGGGCACGCTCGCCATCGGTCGCTCCTTTCCGTTCGCGCCGGCATTGTCGCCCCGTCCGCCGATCGACGCAAGCCGGCCTCACCGGCTGATGCGTAGCCCGGCCCCACCGGCGACGGCTTCGATCTCGTCGCGCGTCAGCCAGGCGAAGTCGCCCGGGATCGAGTGCTTCAGCGCCCCGGCCGCCGTGCCCAGGGCCAGGCCGCGCTCCAGGTCGCCGGCGAGCAGGCCGTCGATCAGCCCGGCGGCGAACGCGTCGCCGGCCCCGAGGCGGTCGACGATCTCGACCTCGTAGCGCGGGCCGTGGACGAGCCGCGTCCCCTCGGCGGCCAGCGACGTGAACGTGTTCTTCCACACCCCCGGCGTCTCGCGCAGCGTCAGGGCCACGACCCGGAACCGAGCCGCCGCGGCGAGGGCGAGGTCTTCCGGCTTCTCCTGGCCGAGGCCGACGAAGCGGCGCAGGTCCTCCGGGCTGGTGATGAGCACGTCAATCAGGCCGGCGTCGAACAGCCGGCGGTAGCACGCCGCGGCCGCCTCGACCGGCCAGAGCTTCGAGCGGTAGTTGAAGTCGAAGCTCGTCGTCGCCCCGGCGGCCTTCGCGGCGCGTAGCGCCTCCTCGACGACGGCCGGCATGACCGGGCTCAGGGCCGGCGTGATGCCGGTGACGTGGAACCACCGCGACCCGGCGCAGATCGCCGGCCACGGCAACATGCCCGGCTCGGTCGCCGCGACGGCGGAGCCCTGGCGGTCGTACAGGACGCTGCTGACGCGCGGGGCCGCCCCGAACTCCAGGAAGTAGAGCCCGGCCCGGCCATCCTGAGTGAACTGGACGTGCTCCGTCGAGACGCCGCCCTGCCGCGCCCAGCCGGCGACGAGCCGGCCGAGCGGGTTGTCCGGCAGGCGCGACACCCACGCCGTCGGCCGGCCGAGTCGAGCGAGCAGCACCGCCGTGTTCAGCTCCGCGCCGCCGACCTGCACGTCGAGGGTCCGCGCCTGCTCCAGCCGCTCGAAGTCCGGCGGGGCGAGGCGGATCATCGCCTCGCCGAACGCGATCACGTCTAAGGGCATCGCTCACCCCTTCTTTTGCTGGTGCCGCTGGACGATGGCCCGGTACTGCCGGGCGAGGTCGCGGAGGCGGTCGAAGTCGCCGGCCGCGACCGCCTTCGGCTCGACGAGCTGCGAGCCGATGCCGAGGCAGCACGCCCCGGCGGCGAGGAAGTCGGCCGCCGTCGTCAGATCGACGCCGCCGGTCGGCATCGCCCGCACCTGCGGCAGCGGGCCGCGCAGCGCCTTGAAGTACGCCGGCCCGAGCACCTCGGCCGGGAAGATCTTCACGATGTCGGCCCCGGCCTCCCAGGCGGTCAGCACCTCCGTCGGCGTGAACGCCCCGGGCATGACCAGCTTTCCGTAACGGCGACACAGGCGGATCACGTCGAGGTTGAGCGTCGGCGTGACGAGGTACTCCGCCCCGGCGAGGAACGCCGCCCGGGCCGTCTCCGGGTCGAGGACCGTCCCGGCCCCGAGGAGGACCCGGTCGCCGAGAGCCGACCGGACGCGGCGGACCACGTCGAGGGCGTCCGGGACGGTCATCGTGATCTCGACGACGTCGACGCCGCCGTCGGCCAGGGCGCGCGTCACCTCGACGAGCCGGTCGCCGTCGGGGGCGCGCACGACGGCGACGACGCCGCAGTCGAGGACGCGGCGGAGGTGGTCTTCGCGGGACATGGAGCAACCCCATATAGCCCCCGGCTTGCCGGGGGTGTTTTGAGACGAAGACCCCGGGCAAGCCCGGGGCTATGTGGAAGGCGGGCCGTGCGGCCGCCGCGGGAAGCGGGGCCGCTGGAGGATCTCGTTGAGCAGGAACGCCGCCCGGAGGGTGTCGCGGTCTTGCAGCAGGGCGACGACGCGCCGCGCGGCCGCCGTGGCCGGGCGGCGCGTCACGACCGGGGGGATCGGCGGCGGCTCGACCACCTCGGCCGGGACGACGACGACAGGCTCCGGCTCGCGCGCGAGGATGATGACCGTCGGCTCCGGTCGCGGCGGCGGTGTCGTCGGCACCGGCGTCTCGGCCGGCCGCTGGCGCGCTCGCGACCGCGGCCGGGCTGTCGGGATGGGCCGGGCCGGGGCGGGGCTGGCGTCGCGCGCCGCCCGGTCGGTGCGAGCCTCGGCCAGGAAGCGGTCCAGGGCGGTCGGTCCGCCGGCGCGCTCCTCTTCCGACGGCGGGTCCTTCGCGAAGATCAGCGCCAGGACGACGACGGCACCGACGACGGCGAAGATGAGCAGGACGGCCAACCACATGGCACGCCTCCGTCAGTTCGTCGCCCGGTCGTGGTTGACCGACGTCACCGCGGCCGGGTTCGACCCGCCGGCGATCGCGCTGCGCATCTCCGTGTCGGACTGCAGGTTCCGCAGCTGGTAGTAGTCCATCATCGTCATCTTGCCGTCGCGCAGGGCGAGGGCGATCGCTCGCGGCACCTCCGCCTCGGCCAGGACGAGGGCGGCCCGGTTCTCCTGCTCCTGGGCGACGGCCAGCGCCCGCCGCTTCTCGGCGTTCGCCTGGGCGACGCGTAGGTCGGCGTCGGCCTGGTTCGTCTGGAGGTGGGCCCCGACGTTCTGGCCGACCTCGATCTCGGCGACGTCGATCGAGACGATCTCGAACGCGGTCTGCGAGTCGAGGGCGTTGTTGAGCACCGCCCGCGAGATGAGGCCCGGGTCGGCGAGCACGTCGGTGTGGGCCTCGGCGCTGCCGATCGCCTTGACGATGCCCTCGCCGACGCGGGCGATGATCGTCTCCTCGGTCGCCCCGCCGATCAGGCCGCGGAGCTTCGTCCGCACCGTGACGCGGGCCCGCACCTTGAGCTGGATGCCGTTGCGGCAGACGCCTTCGAGGCTGGCCCGGCCCTTGCGCGGGTCGGGGCAGTCGATCACCTTCGGGTCGACGCTCCGGCTGACGGCCTCCTCGATGTCGCGGCCGGCGAGGTCGATCGCTGCGGCGACGCTCCAGTCGAGGTCCATCTTCGCCTTGCGGGCGGCGATGACCGCCTTGATGACCTTGTCGAGCCGGCCGCCGGCCAGGACGTGGGCCTCCAGGTCCTGGACGCGCACCTCGCTGTCGGTGACGCCGGCCTGGACGAGGGCGATCTTGCGGTCGACGACGTCGACGTAGTTGATGCCGAGGATCTTCATCCGCACCATGGCGATGATGCCGACGCCGGCCCCGGTGAAGAAGCTCCGCATGTACAGGTGCAGGAAGCTGAAGAAGACGTAGATGAACCCGAGGGCGAGCAGGCCGCCGACGGCGATGACGGCCCACAGCCAGGGGTAGTCCTGAAGCAGATTCGGCAGGGCCTGTGCGAACATGTCGCCCCCTTAGATTTCCTTCACGACGACGCGGTTGCCCTCGATCTCGACGATCTGGACGCGCGTCCCCGGCACGATGTAGCCCCCCTCGGCGACGACGTCGAGGAAGCGGTCGCCGATCTGCATCTTGCCCGACGGCCGCAGCGGCGTCGCCGCGACGCCGATCGCGCCGAGCAGCTCCTCCGCGTCGTCCTCCTCCAGGCCGGCCCCGTGGCCGCCCTCGTCGGCCGACTCGGCCGGGTGGAGCAGGAGCTGGTTGACGATCGGCAGGTGCGGCACGTAGCGGACGATGAGCGCCGCGGCGATGACGGCGAGGAACATGCCCAGCAGCAGGTAGCCCATCCGGCCGCCGAGGTCGGTCCAGTCGCCCTCGGTGTTCGGCACCCGGCCCAGGGCGAGCAGCGACAGGGCGGCCAGGATGCAGACGATGCCGCCGACGCCGCAGAAGCCGAACCCGGGCAGGACGAACAGCTCGATCGCCAGCAGGCAGATGCCGAGCAGGAAGAGCAGCAGCGCCAGCCAGAGGATCTGGCCGTTGAACTGCGAGTGCGACCAGAAGTACAGCACGAAGCAGACCGCGGCGACGACGCCGGGCATCGTCACGCCGGGCAGCTTCAACTCGATGATCAGGCACGTCACGCCGACGAGGATGAGGATGTAGCTCGTCCACGGGTCGCGCAGGAAGTCGGCGATGCGCTCGAGCAGGTCGCCGTCGAGCGAGCGCACCTGTCCCCGGGCGACGCCTGCCCGGTCAGCGACCTCGTCGGCGTTGGCGGCGATCGATTCCGCCAGGCCGAACCGGCGCGCCTGCTCGGCGTTGAGCGTCAGCAACTGGTGGACGTCCTCCTCGCGGGCCGGCTTGACCGTCTCGATCGTCCGCCAGCGCTTCGGGCCGTCCTCGGCGAGGAAGACCTGGTCGTCGAGGAAGCGCTTGCCGCCGTCCCCCTTGACGCTCTCGACCCAGCGGATGCGCAGCTTGCGGTCGAGCATCCCCTGGGCGATAACCGCCGGGTAGAGCTTGCGGTTGGCGACGGCGGCGAGGTGCTTGGCGAGTTCCTCCTGCTCGCGCGGGTGGGCCTGGAGGAAGCCCTCGAAGTCGCCGAGCTTCGCTTGCGGGTGCATGACGATCCGGTCGCAGGCGAAGGCGAGGAGCGTCGCCAGGTTGCGGGCGGCCGGCTTGACGTAGGCGATGGTGAAGATCGGCTCGTCGAGATCGGCCAGCTCCATCAGCTGGAGCGCGACGTGGTGGGCCGCCTTGACGTCGCCGTCGCCGCAGGCCAGCTCGACGATCAGCACGGTCGCCTTGAGGTCGCGGGCGGCCTTGAGGCGGCGTTCCATCTTCTCGCGCGTCTCACCGTTGACCGGCCCGGTCAGGACGGTGCGGCAGACGACCGGATCGACCGGGGCCTGGCGCAGGGCGGACGCCGGCAGGTCGTACGCCTGGAGCACCTCCTGCAGCGTGTTGCGCGGCTCGGCCTGGGCGAGGCCGAAGGCGTGGGCCTTCTCCGCCGTGAACGACGCGAGCGTCCCCGGGCCGAGGCCCTGGACCGGGACGCCGTCCGGCCGGGGCCGGTCGCGCCCGTCGCGGAAGCGGTCGCCGGCGACGCCGGCCGGGGCCTGGAGCACCTCGACCGCCGGGTCGAACAGCTTGCGGACCAGGGCGAGCGGGTACCGGCCGGCGGCGATCGTCTCGTACGCCTGGCGCTGCACCACCTTGTCCGCCGGGACGTCGCCGACCGGGCCGAGGACGCCGAGCGGCTGGCGCGACAGGACGACCTCCGAACAGGCGAGCACCGGCAGGACGGAGTGACGCGACACGTCGCCGTGGACGTAGGCGATCGTGCGGACGCCGCGCTTCTGGAGGTCGCGGAGGCGCTCGGCCAGCTCGTAGCACGCGCCGAAGTCGTCGCTCTTGTTCGGCAGGCCGTCGGGGTTGAAGTCGCAGATGATCTTGAAGACGCCCGGGTCGCCCTGCTCCAGGCGGCGGGCCTCGAACGCCTTGAGCGGGGCTTCGACCGCGGCGAGGACGGTGCCGCGCACCTCGGGGAGGTTCTTGGCCGAGATGGGCACGACGACGCCGGCGATCGGCTCGGCCCGGGCGAGGGCGGCACCGAGCAGGACGGCGAACAGGGCCAGGCCGAGGCGGCCCAGCGAGCCGGAGTGCGTTGTCACGGCCATGGCGCTCTCGTGCCGAGGGTCCGGGTTCGCCTTGATTCTATCGAGTCCGGGGGCGGGGTGTCAAAAACCCGGCGGACGTCGCGTCCGTCAGAGCCGCGCACGCAGCGAGTCTTCGAGCGGAGTAAGCGGCCACCAACCTGAACCACCGGGCGGCGACCGCTTACTCCGCTCGCCTGAGGCTCGCTGCGTGCGCGGCTCTGACGAGCCACCCCGCTCGTACTTCGCCTCCCGGGGCCGACCATTTCGCCGCGCCTGGCGTCCGGCCGGTTCGCGAGCCATAGTTCCGGCATGAACAGCGCGCTTCTGCTCAGCCTCGCCTTCGGCCCGGGCGGCCCCGTCGGCTGGGACGGCGACGGATTCCGCCCGACGAGCCTGACCGGCGGGCCGTCGCGGCACTGGGGCGTCCAGAGCGGCGACGGCGGCGTCGTCGGCCGGACGGCCCTGCTGCACCGGACGTTCACCCTGCCGGCCGACGCCGGGACACTCGTCTTCCGCGCCGCGGCGATCCGGCCGGCGGGGCTGCCCGACGCCGGCCTGGCCGATGTCCTGCTCGAACTGCCGGGCGGCGTCCACCTCCGCCGTGACGGCGGCCCGCTCGGCCGTTGGCCGGGCGTCGCGGAGTACCGCTTCCCGGTCGCCGAGCACGCCGGCAAGACGGTCCGCCTGCTGCTGATCGACCGCGACACCCGCCCCGGCTGCGGCCTGGTCTGTTCCGGCTTCCGCGTCGTGCCGCGAACGACGACGCCGAAGCCGGCCGAGTCGGACCTGGCCCGCGACCTGGTCGCCCTGGCGAAGGAGAAGGGCCTGCCGCCGGTCGGCCGGCTCGACAGCGACCACTTCGTCGCGATGGGCACCGCCGGCGACGAGCTGCTCGGCCTGCTACTCCACCACGGCGAATGGGCCTATCTCGACTTCCTCGACCACTTCCGTCAGAAAGGCTTCGCGGTCCGGCCGCCGGCCGGCAAGCTCCAGCTCGTCGCGTTCGACTCTCCGGCCGGGTTCGAGGCGTACCTCGGCCGGAAGTTTCCCGACGAGGTGACCGGGGTGTACCACCCGGCGTCGAACCGGCTGGTCGTCTACGACTTCGCCCGGAACCGAACGTTCGCCGGGCAGCGGGATCGGATCGACGCCGCCCTGCGCGACCGCCAGCAGCGCGACGGCTCCCTGGAGGCGGGCCGCCGGCTCGGCGAGTTCCGCCGCGGCGTCGGCGACTTCCAGGCGACGGTCAACACCTCGACGGTGATGCACGAGCTGGCCCACCAGCTGTCGTTCAACTGCGGCCTGCTCAACCGGGAGGGCGACGCCCCGGCCTGGCTCGTGGAGGGCCTCGCCGTCTACTTCGAGCCGGCCGTCGCCGGCAACTGGCAGGGGCCCGACGCGCCGAACCGGCCCCGGGCGACGACGCTCGCCGGTGCCCTGGCGAAGGACCGGCTGCTGACGCTGCGCGAGCTGGTCGTCGATGACGCCTGGCTGACGCGCGGCTCGGGCGAGCAGGTCCTGCTCGGCTACGCCCAGGGGTGGGCCCTGTTCCGGCTGCTGATGCGCGACCGGCCGCGCGCCCTGCGGCGCTACCTGGAGACGATCCACCCGCGCAAGACGCCGGACCACCGCTGGACCGACTTCGCGGCGTGCTTCGGCCCGGACGTCGGCCCGCTCGAACGTGCCTACCGCGACTACGTCCGCGAGGTGGCCGAGCAGGAAGCGGAGCGGTGAGCCTTAAAACAGGTCGCGTTCGCGCTGGCCGAGCTGGTACTTGCTCACGCCGCCGACGAGGACCGTCACCGCCCGGCCGCGTACCTTCTCGCCGGCGAACGGACAGTTGCGGCCCTTGCTACGGAACTTCGCCGGGTCGATCGTCCACTCGACGGCCGGGTCGAGGACGGTCACGTCGGCGACGGCCCCGGTCCGCAGCGTGCCGCGGTCGCTGCCGAGGACGCGGGCCGGGCCGATCGTCAGCTTCGCAATCAGCTGGGGCCACGTCAGCACCTCGGTCTCGATCAGCGACTTGACGCAGATCGGCACGAGCGTCTCCAGGCCGATGACGCCGAACGGGGCGGTGTCCAGCTCGCGCATCTTCTTCTCCGGCGCGTGCGGGGAGTGGCCGGACGCGATCACGTCGATGGTGCCGTCGCGCAGTCCGTCGCGCAGGGCGGCCACGTCGCGCTCGGTCCGCAGCGGCGGCAGCACCTTGTAGGCGCTGTCGAACGTGTTCATGCGGGCGTCGGTCAGGGTGAAGTGGTGCGGACAGACGGACGCCGTCACGCGGACGCCGCGCGCCTTGGCCTGGCGGATCAGCTCGACGCTGCCGGCGGTCGAGACGTTCAGGACGTGGAGCCGGCCGCCGGTCAGCTCGGCCAGGGCGAGGTCGCGGAAGACGACGATCTCCTCGCCGGCGGCCGGCAGGCCGCGCAGGCCGAGGCGCATCGACTCGACGCCCTCGTTCATCAGGCCGCCCTTGCCGAGGTCGGGGTCCTCCGGGTGGCACAGGACCGCCTTGTCGAACATCTTGCAGTACTCGAGCGCCCGCCGCATGATCTCGGCCGAGGCGATCGGCTTGCCGGCGTCGGTGAACGCGACCGCGCCGCCGTCGACGAGGCCGCCGATCTCGGCCAGCTCGACGCCGAGGCGGCCCTTGGTGACGGCCCCGATCGGGAAGACGTTCGCGTTGCCGGCGCGCTCGGCCTGGAGGTAGACGAACTCGGCCGACGCCTGGGTGTCGAGGGCCGGCTCGGTGTCGGGCAGGCAGGCGACGCTGGTGACGCCGCCGGCCAGGGCGGCGGCGGTGCCGGTCTTGATCGTCTCGTCCTCGTCGAAGCCGGGCTCGCGCAGGTGGACGTGCATGTCGATCAGGCCGGGGCAGACGATCTTGCCCGCCGCGTCGAGGACGCGGTCGGCCTTGAGGTCGGGCCGCGGGCCGACGCCGGCGACGGTGAAGCCGCGGACCCAGAGGTCGGCGACCTGGTCGATCTTCTGGGCCGGGTCGATCACCCGGCCGTTGCGGATGCAGAGGGTCGTCATCGGGCTCGTGTCACCATCGGTTGAGGATCTCGCGGGCGCAATTCCACCCCGCCGCGCCGATGACGCCGCCGCCGGGGTGGGCCGCCGAGCCGCACAGGAACAGGTTGCGGATCGGCGTCCGATACCCCGAGTACCCCACCACGGGCCGCAGGGCGTACAGCCGGTCGAGGCTCATCACGCCGTGGAAGATGTTGCCGCCCGTCAGGGCGAAGACGCGCTCCAGATCGACCGGCGACAGCACCTGGCGGGCGATGACCGACCGCTTGAAGTTCGGCGCGTACTCGTTGAGCAGGTCGAAGCACCGGTCGGCGAACTTCTCCTTCTCGGTGTCCCACGACCCCTCGCGGAGGTGGTACGGCGCGTACTGGATGAACATGCTCATCAGGTGCTGCCCCGGCGGCGCGACGCTCGGGTCGACGACGCTCGGCAGGCAGCACTCCAGCATCGGCCGCTCCGACGGCCGGCCGTACTTCGCGTCGTCGTAGGCCCGTTCGAGGAAGTCCATGTCCGGGCCGATGTGGATCGTGCCGCGGTGGTGCGGCCCGGGGCCGTTGCTCGGCAGGGCGGTGAAGTTCGGCACCTCGCTCAGGGCGACGTTGATCTTGAGCGTCGCGCTGGCGTAGCTCGTCTTGTCGATGACCTGCTCGTACTCGGCCGGCAGCGTGCCGGGGTCCATCAGCTTCTTGAACGTGACGTGGCCGTCGGCGTTGCTACAGACGATCCGGCCGGTGATCTCCTCGCCGCTGGCGAGGACGACGCCGGTCGCCGACCCGCCGCGGACGACGATCTTCGCCACCTCGGCCTCGGTGCGGATCGTCGCGCCGTAGCTCTTGGCGATCTTCGCCAGCGTCTGCGTCAGGGCCCCCATGCCGCCCTTGACGTACGCCCAGACGCCGCGCTTGCCGTTCGTCTCGCCCATGACGTGGTGGAACAGGACGTACGCCGTGCCGGGCATGCTCGGCGAGGCGAACGCGCCGATGACGGCGTCGGTGGCGAGCGTCGCCTTGAGCGGCTCCGACTCGAACCAGCGCTCGAGGATCGGCCGGGCCGGGCCGGTGACGATCTCGATCGCCTCGGTCATGCCGGCCGGGCCCATGCGCTGGAACGCCCGGCCGAGCTTGAACAGGCTCCACAGGTCGCGCAGCCCCGGCCGGAGCAGGTTCGGCGGCCGCTGCACCAGCGTCGGCTCCAGCACCCGCGCGACGCGCAGGAGCATCTTCTCGTACTCGGGGTAGGCGGCGGCGTCCTTGGCGCTGAACTTGGCGATCTCGCGGTGGGTCATCTCCGCGTCGGGGCCCATCAGCAGCGACCGGCCGTCCGGCGTCGGCGTGAACGACGACGGGCTGCGCTCGAGCAGCTCGAAGCCGTGCTCCTTCATCTTCAGGTCGCGGATGATCTCGGGCCGGAACAGGCTGTTGACATACGCCGCGGTCGAGACCTTGTAGCCGGGGAAGACGTCTTCTTCGGTGACGCAGGCCCCGCCGACGACGTGGCGGCGTTCCAGGACGAGGACCTTCCAGCCGGCGCGGGCCAGGTAGCAGGCGGTGACCAGGCCGTTGTGGCCGGCCCCGAGGATGATCGCGTCGTAGATCCCAGCCATGCCGGCGTCCTCCTGTCCGCTTCGCCTCCCGTCACTGGGGTGCGGCCGCTATTGTAGACGGAGGGCGGGGTGGTGTCAGCGTCAGGCCGCCCCACTTCGGAGGACGTCGCCGATGACCGCCGACCCGCTCCCGCCGCTCGACCCGGCCGCGCCGCTGACCGGCCAACTGTGGGCCTTCGTCGCCTTCGACTGGGGCGACCTGATCGACCTCGACAAGGTGCGAGGCCTGGTGCCGGCGACGTTCCTGGAACTGCCGCGCCGGTCGCGGACGCCGCCGTCGATCGCGTACAACCCGCCGCCGCTGCGCTTCCGCCTCGGGGCCATCCCGCAGCACCTGCCCGGCCTCGGCCCCGACCCGGTCGGCGACGTCCTGGCGACGGTGTTCGACTTCGCGGCGGTGAGCGTGTCGTTCCGGGTGCCGTTCCGGGCGACGCCGGCCGAGCTGACCCGGCTCGCCGGCAGCCTGGCCGACCCGGCGACGGCGACGCCGCTCGTCCAGGCGGCCCGCCAGGCCCTGGAGCCGTTGTTCGAGCAGCTCCGCCCTGCGATCGACCAGCCGCACTGGCCGGAGGGCGTCTCGGAGGAGTACTTCGTCTTCCACTTCCCGCCCGGCTCGCCGCTCGTGCCGGGCCACCTGCTCGGGCCGCTCGCCCCGTGGGTCGCGAGCCTGACGCGCCTGGAGGACGAGCCGCTCGCCGACGACGAGCTGGCCGAGGCGCTCCGGCTGACGCTGCGCTACACGCCGCGCGACCTGGCCGTGGCCGACTGGGCGGCCGCCGTCCTGCTCGACGACGAGGCGGACTGCACCGAGACGCTCCAGACGGTCGAGCTGGCGAACGTCCAGCTGCTCGAATACCGCGTCATCGACGCGCGGCTCGACCGGGCGTTGCAGCGGGCGCAGCAGCTCCTGTCGAAGCGGGCGTGGTTCGGCTTCCGCCCCGGCGAGGCGGCCCGCCACCTCGGCGAGCTGAAGGTCGACGCGTCGGACCTGTTCGAGCGGACCGGCAACGTCCTGAAGCTGGTCGGCGACCAGTACCTCGCCCGGCTGTATCGCCAGCTGGCGGCGCGCTTCCACCTCGACGCCTGGGAGGGGAGCATCCAGCGCAAGCTCGACATCCTCGCTGCGGACTACGAGGTGCTGATCGACCAGGCGGCGACGCGCCGGGGCGAGTTTTTGGAGATCGTCGTCATCGTCCTGATCCTGGTCGAGGTGGTGATGGGCTTCGTCAGCCTGGGCCTCGGCCTGGGGCACTGACGGCGGGCCGGATTTGCCCCGGAGCGAAACGCGGCGTAAGGTTGCGTGGCGAACCGGGCCGGCGGTATTTGCGACGGCCCGGGGGCGAGACCGACGCCGGTCCGGATGAGAACGCCTTTCGTCCCCGAAAGGGCAAACCGCGCGAAAGCGCGGGACGCAAAGCGACAGACCTTGCGGCCTCGGCCGTGTGGTGGCTGCGCTGCCGAAGGGATGGAGCCGAGGCGAAGTGCCCGTCCATCCCCGGGTCGCGGATCAGGAGGAGACCCCCGCCGACCCGCCCTCATGCGGACGCCGTCCGACCCGAACGGGTCGGACGGTCGCGTCGGCCTCGCTCCGCCATTTCACTCTTCCCCCACGACGAACACGGCGAGGTGGTCCGCCCGGTCGGCCCGGTGCCAGCCGTGCCGCGCCACGGCGGCGTCGACCGTCGGGGCGACGTCCGGGTGGGCCGGGTCGTCGTAGTCGTGGAAGGCGAGCCGGGCCCCCGGCGTCAGGTGCGGCAGGACGGCCGCGACATCAGCGGCGACGCTGTCGCGGTCGTGCCGGCCGTCGATCAGGCAAGCGGAGAACGGCCCGCCGCTGGTCGGGACCAGCCCGGCGAACGGCCCCTCCCGCAGCCAGACCTTGTGCCGCACGCCGTAGCGCTGCAGCCAGTGGTCGGCCGGGCCGGCACTGGCCAGGTCGAGGGAGACGACCCGGCGGGCGGTCCCGGCCGCGACGACGGTGCTCCGGCCGTGGTGCCGGCCGAGCTCGAGCACGTCGCGGTCGCGGCACGTCCGCGCCCACAGGGCGCACTCCGCCCGGGTGAACCAGCCGGGCACCTCGTCCGGGAAGGCCGCCTCGCCGGCCGGCGCGGTCATCCATTCGAGGAAGTACCGCCAGGCGGTCGCCTCCATCGGGAAGCCGCCCGGCTGCCACTGCGGCGGGGACGGGAAGTCGCCCGGCGCGGCGAACTTGTTCGCGAACCGGTGGACGAAGAGCGTCCGGCCGTGTGGCCCGGCCTGGAGGTACGTGCCGCCGACGCAGGCGATCGGCCGGGCCGTGTAGCGGTGCGACGGGACGCCGAGCCGGTGCAGCGCGACGCGGACCTGCTCCTGGTCGCTGAACGCCCCGACCGCGACGTCGCGGATCGACCGCCAGTAGTAGTAGTCGCTGTGGTTGTCGTAGTGGCCGGCGAGGTTGAGCACCGGCCAGGCCCGCCGCTTCGAGAAGACGTAGTGTCCGCCGTTGAGGCCGGCCTTCCCGTCCGGCGGGACGCCGTACGACGCCCAGTGGACGACGCCGTCCCCGACCGGGTTGTCCGGCCAGGTGACGATCCCGTGCGGGTTGTGGGCCGGCGCGAAGCACTCGTCCGGGTCGAAGATCGGGTAGCAGTCCGCGTCGAGGAAGAGCACGTCCTCGAACGGGGCGTTCAGGACGGCGAGGCTCTTCGCCTCCCACCCGCCGAGGAGCCGCCGGCCGGCCCGGGCCGGGTGGGCCTCCGCATCGACGACCTCGACGCCGGGGAGGCGGCGGACCCGGTCGCTGACCGGCTCGGCCGGGCCGCGGTGCCAGACCTGGATCGGGTGCCGCCAGCCGACGTGGCGGAGCATGCGGCAGGCGACGTAGACCGACGCCTCGTACGCCCCGCCGCCGCACAGGACCGCCCCGCGCCCGGCGAACTGGCCGTCCGGGTAGGGCGGCAGGTCGGCGAGGAAGCGCTCGGCCAGGAGGAGGTGCGCCGCCCGGGTCGCGTCCCAGAACCGCCACCCGTCCGGCAGCTCGAAGACCGGCCCGGCGAGGAGGTCGACCAGGTCAGCCGGGGGGGTGTCCGGGCCGAGGGCCGGCAGCGGGACGCACCCGGCCGGATCGCCGCCCCAGGCGCGGCGGACCTCCGGCCGGTGGGCGTACAGCCAGCAGCGGGCGCAGTCCCGGGCCGGGTCGTGCGGCCGGCCCGGCGTGAACCGGTCGCACCGGCAAGGGCGGGCGACCGTCATCCGACCGTCACCACCACGTCGCCGCGGGCCTTGAGCAGCGCCCCGGGGAACGTCGCCGAGAACGGGTGGTGCCGCACCGCGCCGACGACCTCCGTCGCGGCGTCGCGGAGGACCAGGCCCCGCGTCGGGCAGACGAAGATCTCGTACGCCGCCCCGCCCACGGTGACGGCCCACCGCAGCGGGCCGGTCAGCCGGGCCGACGCGACGCCGGCACCTGGGCCGTCGGGGACGGTGACGTCGAGCTTCGCCGCCCGGGCGAGGGCGTTCGCGAGAACGACGGCCGGCGGGCACGGCCCGGTGCCGCCGCCGGAGACGCACCCCGCGCAGGCGACGAGCGTGCCGCTGCCGGACCCGGCCACCCGGGCCCGGAACTGGTTGATCGCCGGGGCGGTCGTCGTTCCGGTGTTGTCGATCCCGTAGGCGAACAGGGTGTAGTAGTCCTCGTCCCCCGGGGCCGGGTGGGCGGCCGCCGCCGGCACCGGGACGTCGTTCGAGCACCACCACTGCCCGTCGATGGTGGCGGGGTGGAACCCGTTCGGGTTCGTCGAGGTCGGCGGGCTCCCGATCGGCAAGGTGGAATGCTTGCCGGCGAAGATCTTCAGGTAGACCTTGTCGAGGGGCACCTTGCGAATCTTGCCGTACCCGAGGTCCGTCCCGTTGGCGGCGAGGGTCCGCGCCCCCGACGCGTCGACCACGATCGTGTAGTAGCAGCCGTCATCGACCGGGCAGTTGATCTGCATGGGCTTCCTCCAGGAGCATGAACTGGGCCGTCCTTACGACGACGGCGCTGCTGCCGCAGTAGACGCCGAACTCGCCGCGGTGGTCCGCCGCGGCGTAGTCCCGGCTGACCTCGGGGCCGAGGAGCCGGCCGCAGGCCTGGCCGTCCCACTTGACGGCCTCGACCCCGTTCGGGCCGACGGTCACCTCGAGGTGGTACTCGCGGCCGGCGGGGGCGGCGAGGCCGTGGATCTTGCCGAGCGGGATCGTGCAGTGCGGCCGGTGCCCCGGGCGGAGCAGGACGGTGCAGGGGGACCGGCACAGGGCGAACTGCCCCCCCGCGCCGAGGTTCGCCCGGAGGTGGAACAGCTGGGCCTTGACCGCCCCGTCTTCGGTCCGGCCGCCGATGTAGAAGCCGCACCCGCCCGTCCAGAGCGTCTGCTGGATCCCGACGCGGAACTGGTAGCGGCCCGCGTCCGTCCGCCCGAGGCTGAGCAGGGCCGGGGCGAAGCTCTGCACGGAGAGCGCCCGCGCGGCCGGGTCGTACGGCTTGACCGAGTCGCCGGCCGGGCTCCACCAGACGAGCTCGGTCGGCGGCCGGTCGAGGACGTCGGTCCACGCCCCGGCCTGGTAGACGCGCGGCGGCGGCGGCTCCACCGGCCCGGGCGGCCCGGCCGGCGGGTCGCCCGGCCGCGTCAGGAGCCCGACCGCGACCGCCAGGGCGACGACGCCGACCACGCCGCCGACGACGCCCGCGACCGGCCCGCGCCGCCACGGGACGGCCCGGACCGGCGCGGCCGGGGGCGGCGTGTCGAGCGTCGGGACCGGCGTGTCCTGGGTCGGCTCGTCCGCGGCGGACTCGGCCCGGTCGTCCGGGGCGGCGGGGACGGTCGGCAGGTCGAGCGACCCGACCAGGCCGACGAGGTCGGCCCCTTCCGCGGCCGGGGCGAGGAGGCGCGCGAGCTCGGCCGGGTCCGCCGGCCGGTCGCGCGGGTCCTTGGCGAGCAGGCGGCCGAGCAGGTCGCACACCGCCGCCGGGACGTCCGGGCGGTGGTCGGCGACCCGCGGCACCGGGGCCGTCGCGTGGGCGGCCATCTTCGCCAGCGGCGTCGCGTAGCGCGGCGGCCCGAACGGCGGCCGGTCGGTCAGCAGGGTGTAGAGGGTGCAGCCGAGGCTGTACAGGTCGGCGCGGATGTCGACCTCATGGCTCGCCTGCCACTGCTCCGGGGCCATGTAGTCCGCCGTGCCCATGACCTGGCCGGTCGGCGTCAGGCCGTCGTCGGCCGCTTCGTCGCGCAGGAGGGCCAGGCCGAGGTCGAGCACCTTGACCTCGCCCTGGTTGGACAGCATCAGGTTGCTCGGCTTGAGGTCGCGGTGCACCAGGCCGTGCGCGTGGGCGTGCGCCAGGGCGAGGGCCGCCTGGCGGAGGATCGCGCACGCCTCGGCGACCGGGAGCGGCCCGCGGCGGCGCAGGAGCTGGCCGAGGTCGAGCCCCTCGACGAGGTCCATGACGAGGTAGTGGTAGCCGTCCGCCTCGCCGGCGTCGGTCGCCCGGACGATGTTCGGATGGTGCAGCCGGGCGACGAGGGCCATCTCGCGCTCGAACCGGGCGACGGCCCGGGCGGCGTCGCCGTTGACGGCGAGGAACTTGACCGCGACCCACTTCCGGAGCTTGGGGTGCCAGGCCCGGTAGACGACGCCCATGCCGCCGCGGCCGAGGCGCTCGACGACCCGGTACTGGCCGATCCGGCTCGGTGGCGGGCGGTCGCCCGGCCGGGGTGCCGCCTTCCGGGGCGGGGCGGGGCAGGCGACCGGCCCCGGAAGGGAGACCGTCGCCGGCTCGCGCGACCCGGCCGGGACCGCCGGGGTCGAATCGACCGTCGTCTGGCGCTGGCGTGTGTCCCGCGTCCCGAGCAGGTGATTGAACCGTTCGGCACACGCCGGACAGGCGGCGAGATGCGCCGCGGCCTGCCGCGCCGCATCGACGCGCAACTCGCCCCGCACGAGGGCGGAGAGCGTGTCGTGGCTCGGGCACACATCGGGCGTGGACGTGTGGGTCGACATGGGACTCGGTCCGCCTTGAGAATGCCCCCCAACGTCGCATTCTCGCACGCGGCCGGCGACGCGCCAACTACATTCACAGCCGCTTCACGGTGCGGGTGTGGCACCGGTTCCGGGTGGGGCGGTCTTTCGTGGTGCCGGGCTTCCAGCCTGCCGATTCGCTCAGTTCTGCCGAGCCACCATGTAGTTGATCCAGATCGGCGCGAAAGGGGGCGTGCAGCCCTTCGACACGGGCCAGTCGCGGTAGAGGCCGATCTTCTCGCCGATGGCGAGGGCCCGCTTGCGGAGCTTGGCGTGGTGGATGCCGATGGCCGCCAGCGTGTTGTTCATCGTCCACTGCACCTCGGGCACGGCGTCGGCCATCTCCGACTCGATGCGATCCAGCAGTGCCGGCAGGTCGAGGCCGTCCGGGTCCTTCGCGACCCGGCTGGCGGTGAGCTGCCAGCCGGCCCGGGCCGCCCAGCGGTCGTCGTCGGCCATCCAGCCGACGCGGAGCGTCTCCTTGTCGGGGTGCTGCGCGACGACGTAGGAGTTGAGCCAGTCCGCGACGCGCACGAAGGCGATGGACCGCACCATCCGGTCCAGTTCCTCGGCCGACAGCTTCTTCGGCACGACCAGGAGCGCGGCCAGGAACTGGGCGTCGACATTGCCGGTGTCCCACAGCGACAGGGCCAGGGCGTGGTCCGTCTTGATCTTCTTCGCCAGCGTCCGGATGTCGCCGAGGCTGACGCCGTACTGGTTGTCGCCGGCACCGTGTTTGGCGTTCTGCGCCCGGACCTTCTCGTTGCCGAGGGCTTCGAGTTGCTTGAGAGCTTCTTTGGATGTCATGGTCGTGATCCCTCCTTGGAGGAAGCTCGGCTGGGAGCGTGGGGAAACTGAAGCCGGACAACCAGGGGTGGCGACCGCCTCATCCGAGGCCGCCCCGAAGCCACATCGCCGCGAACGCCTCGGCCGACCAGCCGACCAGGTCCGAAACCTGGCCGTCGCCCACCTCGACCACGCGGAGTTCGCCGTCCGTCCGGCGGGCGATATCGACGGAGAAGAACGGGCTCGACAGCCGGGCGGCGCACGTGCGCACGAGCCCCGGAATCGGTGCGTCCTCCGACGCGGCATACGCGACGCCGCCTAGCACGAAGTAGCGGCGTTCGGTCCCCGGGAGGAACGCCTCGACGCGCCGGACGCAGACGCCGCCTTCGATCTCGCCGCGGTACTCGCGCATCGCGGCGAGGACGGCGGGCGCTTCCGCCGGGTCGCCGACGACGGGGCCTGGCTCGGCCTTGAGGGATTTCACGTAGTCCTTCAGGAAGTACTCGCCCCAGCCGAGCGCCCGCAGCTCCGCGACGAGGTCGGCGTCGGCCGGGTAGATCCGCGTCTCCGGCGTCAGGTCGGCGAGGGCCGGGTACCAGTTCGGCAGATGGTGCGCTGCCAGGTACTCCGGCGCGGTGGTGAACATCCGGGCCCCGCACCGCTCGACCGCCCGGGCGAGCGCGACGTACTCCTCGCCCTTGACCATCCAGCCCCGGTAGACGACCCGCGAGCCGGGGTGCACGCCGTGCAGCAGCTTCGCCCCGGCCAACACGGCGTCCGGGCAGACCGACGTGGTGAAGCCGGCCCGCACGAGGGCCGACCACTGGTCGGCGAAGAGTTCCTCCGGCCGGTTGGGCTCGCTCGCATCCGCGGAGAACAGGAAGTGGATCGCCACGCGTCGAGCCTCAATCGGGCGGGGCAGGTGCCGGGGAAAGGCCCACGCCGTTGCCCTCGCCGGTCAGATTCTATCTGGTCCGGTGGGATTTCTGTGGTCAAAACCCGGCCTACCGTGATCGGATGAGGCGTGGAGCAGATGTCTCTTGGAGGGCGGAATAAGCTGAGGAGGCGCGCGCAAACGGTTGGCGGCCTTGGCGGTCTTGGCGGACCGTCGCTCATTGTCCGCGATTGTCGCCCATCGTCGCCCGGCGCGCGCAACCCTTGGCGGACCTGGCGGACCTGGCGGACCTGGCGGACCTGGCCGGGGTCGGGTAGGTGCCGCGGGCAGTTTGGCACTCCGGAGAAGAGGTGGAACCACGAATCACACGAATCAAGACAAAAGCAACGGCCATCGGTCTCTTCATTCGTGTGATGCGTGGCTCCGCCCTGGCTTCGGTACTCTCGATCCGGCACCGCCCGGCCGAGCGAGGGCACCCGGTTGCTCGGGGCCGCCGCCCGTTGTAAGCTGTCCGCTACCCGTCTTTCCTTGGAGGCACCGCATGTCCCGCTGGCTTCTCGCCGCATTCGCACTCGCCGCCGCGCCGGCGTTCGCGGCCGACCTGGCCGCCATCCCGCGCACCATCGCCAGGGAGCCGACCTACCAGGGCAAGCCGGCGTACTGCCTGCTCGTCTTCGGCCCCGACACGACGCACCGCGTCTGGCTCGTCCGCGACGGCGACACCCTCTACGCCGACAAGAACGGCAACGGCGACCTGACCGACCCCGGCGAGAAGATCGCCGACGAGGACGACAGCGGCGACAAGGCGTTCACCGTCGGCACCGTCAAGGTCGGCGGCCGCGAGCACCGCAACGTCGTCGTCCGCACCGACCGCCTCGCCGCCTACGTCAGCGGCGATTCGGCCCACCCGGTCGCCAAGGCCGCCCTGGCGAAGGACAAGGACGCCGAGGTCGTCACCGTCACGGCCGAGGTCGCCGTGCCCGGCCTGACCGGCAAGGGCGACGACGGCCGGGTGTCGGTCTTCGCCCGCTGGGACGCCAACGGCCCGCTCCTGTTCGGCGACTCGGCCGCGGCCGCCCCGATCCTCCACCTCGGCGGCCCGCTCCGCGTCGAACCGGAGGCCGGCAAGATCGCCCTCACGCGCAACGTCGTCCACGACCTGATGCTCACCGTCGGCACCCCCGGCGTAGGGCCGGGCACGTTCGCCAGCGTCGCCTACGAGGGCGTCATCCCCAACGACGCCCACGTCGTCGTCGAGGCGCAATGGCCGGGCGAGCCGCCGGTCCGGGCGAAGTACGAACTCAAGGAACGCTGCTGAGGCTACAACTTGCACGGCCCGGTCCGGGCCGCCGACTCGCTCGCTCTCGGCAACGGCAAGCTCACCCTCTCCCTCGTCGGCTGGGACGCCGGCAAGGTCGCCTCGACGACGCACGCCGTCGAGTTGACCGCGTCGAAGTGGAACCAGAAGCCGGAGCCGGTCTCGCCGCGCCTGCTGCGGACCGTCCCGCACCCCGACCGCAAGGCCGGCACCGCCTTCGTCCAGTTCGCCCCGGACGGCCAGCTCCTCGTCCTGGGCTACCCGTCCGGCGTGTTCCAGGTAATCGACCCGGCGACCGGCAAGGAGGTCCGCACGATCGAGACGCCGCGCGGCTACCGCGGCTCGCACCATTACGCGAGGCTGTCCGCCGACGCGGCGACGCTGTACGTCGGCCTGGACGACTCGAAGTTCGAGCCGATCCAGGTCGGCGAGAAGAAGACGTACTTCCGCCGCTACGGCGGCGAGGTGCGCGTCTACGACGTCCGTACCGGCGAGCGCAAGGAACCGCTCGTCGCGGAGCCGAAGCGCGGCGTCATGACCCTGGCCGTCTCGCCGGACGGCAAGCGCCTCGCGACGATGGAGTACGACTCCGGCAAGTCGGAGGACTTCGACAAGCTCCGCGGCATGTACCTCTGGGACGTGGCGACGCGTAAGGCGACGCGCCTCCGCGACGGGTACGGCACGCCGACGTTCACGCCGGACGGGGCGCGCGTCTTCGTCACCGTCGAGGACTACGCGAAGAAGACGGCCGAGTTGTTCGTCTACGACGCGGCGACCGGCAAGGAGGTCGGCAAGCTGGCCATCGCGACGACGCCGTGGTCGGGGCCGGCCTTCAGCCCGGACGGCAAGCGCTTCGCCGCCGGGACGCTCGACGCGGACAGGAAGCCGGTCGTCCGGCTGTACGACACGGCGACGCTGGGGGTGGCGGCGACGATCCCGACCCCGGAGCCGGACGGTGCGGGGGCGTTCGTCTCGCTGAAATTCAGCCCGGACGGCAAGCACCTCGCCGGGGCGAAGAAGAACGTCGTCGCCGTGTGGGACGCCGCGACGGGCGAGGTGATCCGGTCGTGGACGCTCGACACGCAGGGCCTGGCGCGCTACCCGACGTGGGACCCGAGCGGCACGCGGCTGGCGGCGTCGGCGCGGTTCATCCCGCCGGAGCTGAGCGGGGCGCGCGACGAGATCGTCACGCCGGAGGACTTCCCGCAGCCGCGCGTCTTCCTGATGGACCTCGGTTCGGAGAAGGCGGAGACGGTCATCTGCCCGCACGGCTGGTCCGACCAGCCGGCGTTCAGCCCGGACGGGAAGTACCTCGCCATCGGCGGTGCCGGGGCGACGCACGTCTTCGACGCGGGCAAGCGGCCGTAGGCGTCACAGCGTCGCCGGGTCTATCGTCGGCGTGCCGCCCTTCGACCCGGCGACGCGAGCCGCCAGGCGGTTCGCCCGCCGGACGGCCTCCCGCAACGGTCGGCCTTCCAGGACGCCGACGACCAGGGCGGCCGTGAAGGCGTCGCCCGCGCCGACCGTGTCGACGACCGTGACCGGGACGCCGGGATCCTCGATCGTCTCGGTCGCCGTCGTCACCCGGCAGCCGTCCGCGCCGCGCGTCAGGCAGACCAGCTCCAGATCGAACCGCTCCCGCAGCGCCGCGACCGACTCCGCCTCGCCGAGCGACCCGAAGTCGAACAGGCCGCCGAGCGTGTGTAGCTCGTCGGCGTTGAGCTTGACCCAGTGGCTCGCATGGAGCGATTCTTCGATGACATCGCGGTGCCAGTAGTGCTGACGGAGGTTGACGTCGAAGACGACCTTCGCCGAGGTCGCCGCCGCGAGGACGCGGCGGATCGTCTCTCGCGAGGCCGGACTCCGCTGGGCCAGGGTGCCGAAGCAGACGGCCGCCGCCGACATCGCGACCGCCTCCAGGCCCTGCCCCCAGGCGAGGTGGTCCCAGGCGACGTCCTCGCGGATGGTGTAGGTCGGCTGACCATCCGCTGTCAGTTCGACAGCGACGGTGCCGGTCGGGTGGGCGTCGTCGACCTGGACCTGGCTCGCGTCGAGGCCGAGGTCGGCCAGGCAGTTAAGGATGTCGTCGCCGAGCGGGTCGCGGCCGACCCGGCTGGCCATGACGGCCGGCCGGCCGAGCCGGTGGCAGTGGAACGCGAAGTTGAACGGGGCCCCGCCGAGCAGCGGCCCGTCGGGCAGCAGGTCCCAGAGGATCTCGCCGAGGCCGAGGATGGGCGGCTTCACGGGTCCCCCTCAGGTTCGCGGCGGGAGGTCGTCCACGGCCAGCTCGCCGACGGAGGCCCCGTCCAGCACGAGCAGCACCGCCTCGCCGGGGCGGTACTCGCACGCCCGGGCGAACGCCGGGCTGTCGCCCGGCCCGGACGGCTCCGCGAAGGCGACGACGCGCCGGTTGACGACATCGACAACCCAGTACGCCGGGACGCCGGCCCGGGCGTAGATGCGGGCCTTGTCCTCGACGTCGCGGTCGAGCGACGACTCGGCGACCTCGATCAGCAGGCCGACCTCGGCCGCGGTCGGGTGGCGGTCGGCGTAGTCGTCCGGCCCGCCGCGGACGACGGCGACGTCCGGCTCCGGGACGCTGTCCGCCAGCTGGACGGCACTCTGCTGGCGCAGATCCCATTCCGTCGGCAGGAGCCGGTAGAGGGCCCGCTGGATCTTCTGGAGGGCGCTGTCGTGCGGCGGGTTGCGGGACATCTTGTTCACCACGTAGCCTTCGAGCAGCTCGACCTTGTCGTCGTCGTCGAAGACGCCGTGGCGCACCATCCGCAGGTAGCGCGGCACGCTGAAGCGCGTCAGCGACGCGTCGAGCAGGTACGTCGGTGGTCGGGGGATGGTGCTCATGGCCTGGTCTCCTTCGCCTGGTCGGCATCGTACCCGGCGGCGTGCCCCGGCCGCAAGGAGAGGTGGTCGGCTCGGTGGCGATCCGCTATCCTCTGGGGAGCCAGCACCCGCCCGGAGCCGAGGGACGCCCGTGTCCAGCGACAATCCGAACCCGACGCCGACGGACGAGGCCGAGGTCGAACGGGCCGTCCGGGCCATCCTCAAGCCGCTCCACCAGGAACTCGACCTGGCCAACAACTACGGCTGCTCCGTCGCCGGCTTCGTCCTGGTGCCGCTCCTCTTCGTCGGCCTGTGGTGGCTCGACTGGTCGTGGTGGCTCGCCCTGCCGGTCGCCGTCGCGGCGGCGCTGCTGCTGTGGGTCCTGTTCTGGACGTGGTACGACCACGCCGCCGCCGCCCGGGCCGCCGCGACGTTCAACAAGGCGTTCCCGCCCGGCCACCCCGACCGCGAGCTGGCCGTCCGCGTCGTCGCCGAGATGGAGTACGCCTCGCTTGCCCACGAGAAACTGCACGCCAACCTACGCTGAGGCCGGCCGTCCCGCCTCGCGCTGGACCTGGACGACCTCCGCCCCGTAGAAGAGCAGCTGGGCGGAGTAGTACACCCAGACCAGGAAGACGACGAGCGAGCTGGCCGCCCCGTAGGCGGAGCGCAGGCTCGTGTTCGCCAGGTAGAGGCCGAACAGCCACTTGCCCAGGACGAAGAGCACCGCCGTGACGAACGCCCCGGCCCACAGGTGGCGGTATTGCACCTCCCCCTCCGACAGCAGCCGGAACAGGAACAGGAAGCCGAGCGTCAGCACCAGGAGCGACACGCCGAGGTTCGCCAGCTTCAGGAGCCCCGGCCGGTCGAGCAGGACGTGGCCCCACACCTCCAGGACCAGGGTGAAGACCGTCGTGCTGGCGACGACGACCGTGGCGAAGACGACCGCGACGAGGAGCGTCGCGAAGGCGTGCAGGTAGCTGCGCACCGTGCCGGCGACGAGCCCTTCGCTCTTCGGCGGCAGCTTCCAGATGATGCGCAGGGCCGTCTTCAGCTGCTGGAACAGGCTCATCGCCAGGAACAGGAGCAACGCGACGCCGACGCCGGCGGCGACGCCGCTGCCGACCTCGGCCTGGTGGACGAGGTCCTGCAGGGTGCGGGCCGTCTCCGGGCCGACGTACTCGGTCAGGGTCTGGACGAGCTTGCCCTCGGCGGCCTCCCGGCCGTAGACGATGCCGACGACGGCGACGGCGATGAGGAGGAGCGGCGCGACGGAGAACAGGGCGTAGTAGGCGATCGCCGCCCCGAGGTAGGACGCGTTGTCGGCCTGCCAGCGCAGGCCGGCCTGGTACAGGGTGCGGAACATGGCTCCTCCCGGAGGTTGGGCGTTGTCAGGCCAGGAGCTTCCCCTCGGCGATCAGGACGGCGGTGCCGCCGAGTTCGACCCGGTCGCCGAGCAAGTTCACCCGGACGGTGCCGCCGCGGCGCGACGCCTGGTAGCCGGTCAGGGCATCCTTGCCGAGCCGCGCGCCCCAGTACGGCCCGAGGCAGCAGTGGGCCGAGCCGGTGACCGGGTCTTCGTTGATGCCGGACGCCGGGGCGAAGAAGCGCGACACGAAATCGACCCCCGGCGCGTCGCCCGCCGCGGTGACGATGACGCCGCGCGCCGGCAACAGTGCGAGGCGGGCCATGTCCGGTAGCAGGTCGCGCAGGACGGCGGCGCTGCCGACCTCGGCGAACAGGTCGCTGCCGTTCTCGCCGACCCAGGCGAGCGGCACGCCGAGGCCGGCGGTCAGCTCCGGCGGTGCGGCGCACGGCCGGGCCGGGCACGCCGGGAAGTTCATACGGATCGCGTCGCCGTCGGAGCGCACGGTCAGCTCGCCGCTCCGCGTGTGGAACACCGCCGGCACCTCGCGGTCGCGGTAGCCGGCGTGCCACAGGACGAACGCGCTGGCGAGGGTCGCGTGGCCGCACAGGTCCACCTCGACCGCCGGCGTGAACCACCGCAGCCGGTAGCCGCCGGCCTCCGGGTGGAGGAACGCCGTCTCGGACAGGTTCATCTCGGCGGCGATCGCCTGCATGCGCTCGTCGGCGATCGGGCCGTCCAGGACGCAGACCGCGGCCGGGTTGCCGGCGAACGGCCGGTCGGCGAACGCATCGATCCAGTAGACGGGGACGCTCATCGAATCCTCCCACGCCGCCGCGCCGGTGGCTGCTACGGCGACCACCCGGCGAGGGCCGCCGCTATCATACACGATATGGGAGATCCGGGCGGGGGAAGATCGACGGGAGGCCGAAGCCGAGGACATGCGATGCGGCTGCCGCGGTTCTGGCGTGATAAGGGGACGTGGAACGACCCGGTCGTTTCGGCGGGGATCCTCCTCGGCGTCGCGGCGTGGGCCGGCCTTGCGTGGGTGCTGGAGAGCCCGGCCTTGCTGCTGGCGGCCGTGTTCCTCGGCCCGCTGACCGGGCTCGGCCTCGGGCTTGTCGTCGTCGCCTGTCTGTGCCGGTTCTTCGGCAAGGACGACGCCTGACCGCCGCGCAAGGCCCGGCCGGGCCGGCGTTCTTCCGAGGACGGGTGAGTCCCGAAGGCCGGTCTCAAGGGGATGCGACCATGCGAATCGTCGGCGCGTTCATCTTCCTGATCCCCGGTGCCGTCGCGGTCGCGGAAGACCCGACCGTCCGGGTCGAGGTGACCGGCGTCCTCGTCGTCACGCCAGCGAAGGAGGCCGGCGAGAAGGCCGCCAAGCAGGGACCGGTCTTCAGCATCAAGGGCCTCGACCAAGCCTACGCCTTCATGGTGAAAGAGGAACTGCGAGACAAGGCCGAGAAGCTGGCCGGCAAGCGCGTCGTCCTGGAGGGGGTCAGTCCGATCCTGTTCGCGTTCCCAAACGTGCGCACCGAGCCGGGGCTCGGCATGCCGGCCGTGGTCGAGCCGGTCGTGCCGGTGATCATTTTACTGTCCGTCACCGGCGTCCGCGAGGCCCCGCCGAATTGACTCCGGGCCGTCAATCGTGCAGCCCGGCGATCGGCTCGTAGCCGGTCATCGTCGCGGCGATCTCGCGCGGCAGGCCGGGCACGACGCGTACCTCGCCCATGTCGAGCAGCGTGTGCAGCACCGTCGCGATCAGGTTCGTCGGCCGGACCGGCTCCGTGGCCGGCTCGCCGGCGTCCCGGTTGCTCTGGCCGATGACCCGGCCCATGTTCAGGCCGCCGCCGGTGAGCAACAGTGGGGCGAGGTTGCCCCAGTGGTCGCGGCCGCCGGTCTTGTTGACCTTCGGCGTCCGGCCCATCTCGCCGGTCGCGACGAGCAGGATCTTGTCCTGTAGGCCGCGCGCGTGGACGTCCTCGATGAATGCCGACAGGGCGTGGTCGAGCGGGCCGCCCATGTAGCGCATCCCCTCCGTCACCGTCGCGTTGTTCACGTCGGCGTGCATGTCCCACACGAAGTTCGTCGTCACCGTGACGAAGCCGGCCCCGCGCTCGCACAGCCGGCGGGCAAGCAGGAGCAGCCGGCCGAGCGTCTTCGCGTTGTCGACGTAGTGGTTGTAGTTCTTCCACTTCTTGTCGATGTTCTCCGGCCGGACGAGCGGGGCCGTGTCGTACCGGGCGACGGTCGCCGGGTCTTCCTTCGCCAGGTCGAACGCGTCGGAGACGCCGCCGCGGATCGTGTCGAACGCCTGCTGTCGGACGCGCTCCATCGCGTCGAACGTCGCCGCGACGCCGAGGTCGCGCTGGACGCGGTCCAGCTCGCCGAGCAGGGCTTGCCGGTCGGCGAGGCGGTCCATCGGCAGTGACAGCCGCATGTCCTTGTGGAGCTGGCCGCCGCCGGACGGGTCGAACGGGGCGTAGTTCAACCCGAACGGCCCGCTCGCGGCGAAGTTGCCGAAGTTCGCCTGGGCCGGGCCGGCCGTCGGCTCGACGGCGCGCGGGAACAGCGCGACGTTCGTCGGCATGCCGCTGCTCGGCCGGTTCGTGCCGACGACCCGGGCGTAGGCGCTGCCGAGGTTCGCCCCGAACGTGTCCTTGCCGACGACCGGCTTGATGTCGTGGTTGCCGTCGCCAGTGACGAATGAGCGGACGACCGACAGCTTGTCGGCCAGGGCGGCCAGCTTCGGGAACGTGCCGCCGAAGGTGACGCCGGGCAGCCGGGTCTGCACCTCGCCGGTGGCGGAGCGGACGCCTTCGGGGGCGGTCATCTTCGGGTCGAACGTCTCGATCTGGCTCGGACCGCCGTGCAGGAAGAGGAAGATCACCGCCCGGTCGGTGAAGGTGCGCTTCGCCTCGGCCGCGGCGAGGAGGTGCGGCAGGGTCAGGCCGCCGAGGCCGAGGCCGCCGATCCGCAGGAACGCCCGGCGGTCAGGGCCGCGGCGTCGGTCGTGGAGGGTGAGCATGGCGAGGTCCTTCGGGCCGGCGGGAGGTTTGTCGGCGGCTCGCTCCAGCATGCCTACCCGCCGGCGGGATGGCAAGCGCGTTTCGTGCCGGTCACACCGGTTCTCCGGCCGCGTAGTGAGGGCAACTGACGACGACAACCCGACGGCGATCCGATCGCCGCAACCCCTCTCGGAGATAGCCCGCGATGAAGCAGTTCCTGGCCTGCGTGGCGTGCCTCGTCCTGGTGGTGCCGACCTGGGCGGACGACAAGAGCCCGATGGACGTCTACAAGGACTCCGTGCCGAGCGTCGCCTTCGTGCTCGGCGGCAAGATCGACTCCAAGAGCGTCGCCGCCGGGACGGCGTTCGTCGTCGACGCGGACAAGCGGCTCCTCGTCACCTGCTACCACATCGTCCGCGACGCGAAGACGGTGGTGATGCTCTTCCCGGAGCGGGACAAGAACGGCCGGCTCGTTTCCAACCGGGCCGAGGCCCTGGCGACCTCGAAGCGCTACGCCGCGACGGTGCTCGCGGTCGATCCGACCCGCGACCTGGCCCTGATCCAGGCCGACGCGCTGCCGGCCTCCGCCCGGTCGCTGCCGATGGCGGCCTACGAGCCGGAGCCGGGCGAGGAACTCGACCTGATCGGCTGCCCGGGCTCGTCGCAGGCCCTGTGGACGTACTCGCACGGCCGGGTGCGGGCGGCGGCCTACCAGCGGCAGTGGGTCAGCGGCGGCGACGGCCTGCTCCTCGACCTGAAGGCCCGCGTCGTCGAATCGACCGTCCTCGGCAACAGCGGCGACAGCGGCGGCCCGGTGTTCAACTCGCGCGGCGAACTGGTCGGGATGCACCAGGGCCGGAACACGAGCGCCCTCGCCCTGACGACGGCCATCTCGGTCGAGGAGATCCGGTCCTTCGTCAAGGACCACGCCGCGAAGCCTGCGGCGAAACCGGCGGCCAAGCCGGCCGAGGTAGTGCCGGCCGGGCCGGTCCGCAAGGGCTGATCGGTCGCCCCCCACCGTCGAGCGAGCGACCCGCGGTCACGCCGCGGGTCGCTTCGTTTCGTGGGTCGGCCACTCGGCCAGCCGCTCGGCCGGCACGAGGAAGTAGTTCAGCACCGGCCCGCCGTCGGCCGGCACGAGGGCGTCGCGGTCCGGCCGGTAGACTAGCTGGCGGTAGTCGCGGGCCGTCAGGAAGGCGTTCGCGGCGGGGTTGTTCTCGATCAGAAACACCGGCCGGTCGCGATCGATCGTCCGCGGCATGCCCTGCAACGCCGCCAGCTCGCCGCCCTGCACGTCGAGCTTGACGATAGTCGGCCGTAGGCCGAGGTCGTCGAGGCGGACGATCTTCAACACCCGCTCGACGATGGTGTAGTGACGCCGGCCGGTCAGCTCGTAGACCCGGTCGCGGTAGCCGTCGCCGTGGATCGTCTCGGGGAAGAACGTCGCGTCCTGGCTGAGCGGCACCCCGGCAACGACCGGGAAGTAGAGCGTCCGCTCGGCCGGCTCCGCGCCGAGGCCCTCCAGGCGGTAGTCGAACCCGTCACCCAGGCGGGCCTTGATGCGGTCGAGGTGCCAGGCGAGGGCGGCGTTCGGCTCAAAGGCGACGATCGGGCTGGAGCGGTTGAAGAGGCGGAACGACAGGGCCGACTGGCCGAAGTTCGCCCCGACGTCGAGGAAGAGGCCGGCCCGGTCGGCGAGGTGGCGGAAGCAGGCGAAGTCGGCCTCGTGCGGCCGGCCGGGGCGGATGTGGCGGCACATGCGCCAGTGCTCGAACCGATCGTACAGGCCGAGGCGGGCGAGCCAGACGCGCAGGGTGAACTTGACGTGGTCCAGGCGCATGACGGCATCCTTTCCGCCGGTTGGGGATCGCCGCACTTTACCTTCGTTCGGAAATGCAGGTCAAGCGACCTTTTGGAGTGTGGCGATTGATCGCCGCTTTGTTTTCTTTTCGCGACGGAAGGAGAAGAGCCTTCCCGGCACCGCCTTGTTCGGCGCGGATCCTCGCCTGCCTGCGAGCACTGGGAGGAAGGCTGGTACGAGGGCCCCGTGTCGCGCGTCTCCGCGGCTGCTGATGCTCCAGTTACCCGGAGGCTGCGGAGATCTTCCGAAGTGCGTCCTCTGCCGCCAGGCGGACTTCGCGGTTCGGTTCGTACAGTGCTTTTTGAAGCGCAGCCACGACTGCCGCATCCACCGACCGGATCTCACCCAGCGCCACCGCCGCAGCCCGGCGCACGTAGCTGTACTCATCCGCCAGGGCACGGACCAGGTCCGGCACGGCGGCCTGGCCGATCTGCCTCAGTGCTTCCGCCGCAGACAAGCGCACGTAGCTATCCTTATCCGCCAGGGCGCGGACCAGGTCCGGCACGGCGGCTCGCGCCTCTGGGCCGATTTGCCCCAGCGCCCTCGCCGAAGCCCGGCGCACCAGTATCTCCGGATCCGCCAGGGCGCGGACCAGGTCCGGCACGGCGGCTCGCGCCTCCGGGCCGAGCTGGCCCAGCGCCTCCGCGGCAATCCGGCGAACCTCCGCGTTTCGGTTTGTCAGGTCGCTGGCGAACTCCTCGACCGTCCGCAAGGCCCGGTGCTTGAGCCCCTTCAGCATCGCGTAGTTCACCCAATCGGCGATGTACAGGCCCGCAAAGAGTCGGAGCGAGACCGCCAGCGCCGCCAGCCAGTAGTCTTTCTCCGCCCCGTGCAGGTGCCAGCCGAAGATGTGCATCGAGTCGGCGATGTCCACGACCCGCAGCACCGCGTCGAGTGGCCACAGCACCCAGTCCGCCCACTGCCAGCCCCGGGCGTAGGCACTGCCCAGCACGAGCAGCACGCAGACGAGCAGGCACGACAGGCACGCCCAACTCAGGGCCAGTTTCAGCAGCTCGGCGTCCTCCTTCTGCCGGAAAACGTCCCCACTGGAACCTCCTCGACCCCATCCCGAGACAACACCGCGCCACAGGCGCAGCCCCCAGCGGAGTAGCAGGGCCAGGAGGAAGATGTCCACCGCCAGGTGCATCACGACCAGCAAGACGCCCGACACCGTCGAGCGATGCTTGACAGCCTGGATCTCGAGGCCGAACTCCTCGACGACGTCGAGCAGGTCCGCCGCCCGGACGACGTGCGCGGCGGTAAACAAGACCCAGTCGATCGCACCCGGCTCGTGGGAGCAAGCGTAATGGTGACTCCCGTAGCCGGAGTAGATCTGGGAATGCAACGCCGCGAATAGCCCGAGCTGGGCCAGGGCAAGCAGCACCGCGACGCGCTTGTACCTGAAGAGAACGGCGAGGCCGACGACCAGCCCGCCGCCAAGCAGACTGACCGTCCCGGCGAGGGCGACCTGCCGATCCAGGGGCGCGAATGCGAGAAACAACAGCCACGCAGCAGTGGCGAGGGCCAGTAGTCGGTCGATCCGGAGGATGGCGGTGAGGTGGACGCGCCAGGGCGACTCGGTCTCGGGCGTTTCATCGACGCGACGGGTGGCCATGATCGTTCGGACTTCTCTGGGTGCGAGGGTCGAACTAGCGAGCAACGAGTTCGGAAAGGAAAGCACACCGACGGTGGAAACACTCGGCATGCAGACAGCTTAAATCGGAGAGTTATTCGCTTGTGCCGCCTCGCCCTTTGCGTGCATTCCTTTCCGAACTCGCGCGATTTGCCGAGGAGGTGTTATTCTCTGCCCCCGGTTTGGCAATCACGATCTGGCGCACCACCCGGCCGTGGGAACGTCGGGCCTACCCCCTCTCCTGAAGATGATGCCGAAAAGAGTGTCCGTGTGTCGCTCGGGGTCGGGTCTTCGCCTTGTCGAGGCGATTCGCTCGAACGCCTGGTCAGTTCCTCGGCCGTCGCGACGGAGCGGCGAGCTTGATCGGGTGCTCGTTCGCCTCCGCCTTGACCTCGTACTCAAGCCCGGACGTGGCGAGGTTCAGGTACTTGCCGTCGAACGGGAGGACCTTTTGCTCGTCCGGCACGTCCGACGTGTCGAGCGGATTGATGACGACCTTGTACCGGCCGACCGGGGCCCCGTCGCCGGGCCGCTCGGTGCTGAGTTCGTACCGGCCGTCCGCCTGGATGTTGCCGCGGGCGGTCAGCGGCGGGCCGCCGTCGAACCGTTCGAAGATGACCAGCCCCTTGGTCAGCGTCGTGCCGTTCTCCAGCGTGACGGTGCCGCGGACCGGGTACTTCCCGGACCCGCAGCCGACGACGGACAGGGCCAGACCCGCCGCCAGGGCGGCCGCCAACCACGGCCGATCGGTACGCGCCATGTCGGAACGCCTCCGGCGGGGGTCAGTTGTAGTTCGGGGCGACCAGGCCGTCATTGCGGCCGGCCAGGACGCCCAGGACGCTGCCCGGCGTCGAGACGGCCAGGCTTCGCACGCTCCCGTCGGCGAACGCGAACTGGACGAGGCCGGTGTGCCAGCTGCCGAACTGGTTCGCGTACGGCGTCGTCTGCCCCAACGCCAGCGGGAAGTTCGGCCCGGCCTTGCGCCCGGTGACGTAGGCCCACTTCGACGGCTGCGACGAGTAGATGTTGAAATCCTGCTCCGCCCCGGTCGCCGCGTCGAACCGGCCGAGGCCGTCCGGGGTGACGTGCTTCTCGCCGATGAGGAGGGTGTTGCTCGCCCCGTCGCTGAGCTGGAGGAAGCGCTGCCCCTGGCCGCACGGCCCGCACGAGAACGGGAACGCCCCGTTGTCGTTCTCGGCCGACGACGTGCCGCTGCCGAAGTTGACGCCGTAGTCGGCGGCGATCCCCTCGGTGACCGAATTGCCGTCCTGCTCGCGGACGACGCGGTTGTCCGGCCGGGCCGGGCAGTTGAACGCCGGGATCGGGGTCTGCATCACCCCCGATGCGACCCACTGGCCGCGGATCAGGTTGTGCGTCGTCACCACCGGCCGCTCGCCGCGGACGATCATCGGGAAGCTCGTCCCGTTGATGGTCGGGTCGGTGAACCGGGTGTAGACGTTCTGCTGCTCGATGAACGGCAGGACGAGGACCGCCCAGCTCGGCGAGTCGAGCGCCCCCTTCGACCGGCCCCACGGCAGCGTGCCGCGGGCGTCGTGGAAGTTGTGCATCGCCAGGCCGAGCTGCTTCAGGTTGTTCTGGCACTTCGTCCGGAAGGCCGCCTCGCGGACCTTCTGGACCGCCGGCAGCAAGAGGCCGATGAGGATGGCGATGATCGCGATGACGACGAGAAGCTCGATCAGGGTGAAGGCGCGACGCGAGGCGTTGCTCTGCGGGAGAGAGGAGCGAGCCATCGAAACCTCCGGGTCAGGATCACGGATCAGGATCAATTCCTAGGCCGGGCGGCCATCCACGGGGCGGTGACGGAAGCCCACGTCGTCCCGAGGCGCACCTCGTCGATCGTCTGCCGGGCCGTGCTGTTGACGTGGAGTTGGAGCCAGTCGAAGACGAGGTCGCTCCGCACCTCCGGCGACCCCGCCGACCAGGCGGCCGGCTCGTCCGGCTCGACCGGCTCGTCCGGGCCGTAGACGCGGAGGAAGACCTGGTCCGGGTTGTCGGCGCTGGCGGCGACCTTGGCGACGAGGAGGTACGTCTCGCCGTAGCGCAGCGGCAGCGGCGTCCGCCAGCTGACTTCGTGCAGCTGGGTGAACAGCTGGTTCCAGCCGCGCACGCCGACGTTGAGCTGGCGGCGCGGGTCGCCGCGCGCCTGGCCGATCTGCTCGTGGTCGTCGTCGGTCCACAGCAGCAGCGCGACGGCGTTGACCTCGTTCGCCGACGGGCCGTGCCGGCGAAACAGGAAGCTCAGGAAGTACGACCGATCGACGTCCATGCGGACCGGCTCGGCGAGGCGGCGGAAGCACTTCGTGAAGCCGGCGTACTCGAACGCGCCGCCGACCGAGGCGACGGCCGCCCCGGGCCGGGTCAGGCCGCCGGCCGGGTTGAGGACGAGGCGGTTGGCGTCGCCGGGGTTGAGCGGCCGGGCGAAGTCGAGCGCCCACGGGCCGGCCCATCCCTGACCGCCGTCGGCCTTGCCGGCCGAGAAGCCGGCCCGGTCGGCGTAGTCGAACCCGTCGTAGGCAAGCAGGCTGCCGAGAGGCTCGCGCGGGGCGGGCAGCCGGCGGACGAACCGTTCCGGGGCGAGCGGCGTCGCTTCGCCGGCCGAATCCGGGCCGTAGCGGCGCGCCTCGCCGGCCTTGAGGTGCTCGGCCGCCCCGGCCGTAGGCCGGCGCTGCACCTCGCCCTCGAAGACGTGGACTTCCTCGCCGTGGTCGCCGACCGCGACGGCGTACTCCGTGCCGTAATCGACCAGGGTCGAGGTCGGCGTGCGCAGGTCGAACGGCGGGGCCCCGTCGTCGCCGCGGAAGACGGCTTTGCCGCGCAGTAAGGTCGCCGACGACGGCGACTCGACGCGCAGGTCGGCCGGCCCTTCGACGACGAGGGAGACGCCGCCGTCGAACGCGACGGCGGCGACGCCCTGGCGCAGGCGAAGGTCGCCCGGCAGCAGGCGCGTCCCGGCCCGGAGCGGCTGGGCCGGGTCGTCCCAGACGCAGTCGGCGGTACGCAAGAGCGTCGCGACGTAGGTCGGCGTCGTCGGCGCGGTCGGGGGGGCAGGATGCCACCAGACCAGCTGGATCAGGAGCGACGCCGCGAGGGTCAGCGACGCCACCAGGGCGTAGCGGAACAGCGGCGACGTGGCCGGACGCGCCGGCTCGGCCGGGGGTACTTCCGCCGTGGAAGTCGGCCGGACGAGCAGCCGGGCGTGCAGGTCGAGGTACTGGAGGTACAGCTCGCGCGCCGCCGCGTCGTTCGCCAGGCTCGCTTCGAGCCGGGCGACGCCGTCGGCGTCGAGGACGTCGTCGCACAGGGCGGACAGCAGCCCCAGCAGCTCGTCGCGCGATTCCGCCATGCCGGCCCCCCCCGGTTGTGAGGCGACGTTCATCTCTCCTTAAATCCCGCCGCGAGGCCGAACCGTGCCACCGATTTCGTGGAGATTATTCGGGTGCTTGACACGCCCTTCTCGAGAAGGTGGAATAGCCCGACGACGACCCTCCCGCTCCCCCGAGAGGTTCCGCCCGTGTCCGCCGACGCCACCGAACTTCTGGTCCGCCTGCTGACGGCCCACCAGGAAGACCTCTTCCGCTACATCTTCGCGCTGCTGCCGCACGAGGAGGACGCCCGCGACGTCCTCCAGGAGACGAGCGTCGCCCTGTGCCGCAAGTTCGCCGAGTACGACCCGGCCCAGCCGTTCCTGCCGTGGGCGTTCCGGTTCGCCTACCTGGAGGTGCTCAAGCAGCGCGAGCGCAACCAGCGCCGCGCCCTGCTCCTGAGCGACGAGCTAATCGAGCACCTCGCCGCCGAGCGCGAGGCGATCGGGCCGGCGCTCCAGGCCCGGCT
>Ga0268299_1001312_pt1 | contig 46772 bp, 42 predicted proteins | sample NOBtaG_FD_193484 | JGI IMG/M metagenome (GOLD analysis project Ga0268299, IMG submission 193484) | Activated sludge microbial communities from bioreactor in Nijmegen, Gelderland, Netherland - NOB reactor | ecosystem: Engineered > Bioreactor > Aerobic > Activated sludge | place: Netherlands... | reverse complement strand
CGGGCGTCACCGAGAAACTCGAGAGGCGCGGATCGTGGGGTGGCGCGTAGCCCTCGATCACCACGGGCTGGCCGCGATCCTCGGCCACGTCCTCGATCGCGGCGCAAAGCTCGAGATAATCCTCCGCGGTTTCGGTGGGCGGCATGAAGACGTGCAGCAGCCCGTCGCGCACCTCGACACAGAGCGCGGTGCGGACCACGCCGGGGTCCGATTGCCCCGGCGGCACTTTCACCGCCGCCTGCTCCCGCACGCCGAAATCGCCGTAGCGTTCGCCCAGGGGGCCGGCGCGGTCGCGCCCATTGCCGCGGCCGTTGCGCCAGCTCGTATGCTCGAAGGCCTGGCGGCGCGGCAGCGGCGCGCGATCGGCCATCGGGTCTTCGGGATGGTGGTAGGGATAGTCGGCCTTGGTCACCCAGGGCAGCGAATCGAGCGGCAGGCGCAGGCCCATCGGCGAATCGCCGGGAATGAGATAGAGCGGCTGCGTGCGCATGAACCAGGGGCCGCTCTTCCAGCGCCGCTGATCGCCGGCGGCGACGCGCGCAAGCGGCAGCGCAAAGCCCTCGACATGGCCGAGCCCTTCCTCGAACACCTGCTGGAGCCGCTTGCGCTCGAGCGGGTCGGCCAGCTCGTTCTTGAGGACGTTCACGTTGTAGGGGAGCTTGTGCTCCTTCCAGAGGTAGTACCAGATGTCCTCGAGGCCGGGCAGGCAGAAGGCCGGATCGACCTGAAGACGCTCGGCGAGATCGGCGATGAAGTGCTGGGCGCTTTCCACACCCAGCGATTTGTTGGGCGCCTCGTCGGCGGCGAACAGTGCGGGATCGCGCCAGATCGGCTCGCCGTCTTTCCGCCAATGGCTGGAAAGCGCCCAACGCGGCAGCTGCTCGCCGGGATACCATTTGCCCTGGCCGTAATGCAGCAGATAGCCGTCGGCGAATCGCTCCGCGAGGCGGCGCAGCAGCTTGCCGGCATAGATGCGCTTGGTGGGGCCGAGCGCGTCGGTGTTCCACTCGGCGCCGTCGGGATCGTCGGCGGCGACGAAGGTGGGCTCGCCGCCCATGGTGAGGCGCACGTCGCGCTTGGCGAGGTCGTCGTCCACCTTGCGGCCGAGCGCCAGAAGCGACGCCCATTTCGCGTCGCTGTAGGGCATGGTGACACGCGGCGTTTCCGAAACGCGCGTCACCGTCATCGCGAAATCGAGCTTCGATTCCGATTCGTCGACCGAGCCCGAGATGGGTGCGGCACTCTGCGGCGCCGGCGAGCACGCCAGCGGAATGTGCCCCTCGCCCGCGAACAGCCCGGAGGTGGGATCGAGCCCGATCCAGCCGGCGCCGGGGAGATAAACCTCGCACCAGGCATGGAGATCGGTGAAATCCGCCGTCGGCCCTTCCGGGCCCGTGATCGGCTTCTGGTCGGCGACCAGCTGGATGAGATAGCCCGAAACGAATCGTGCGGCGAAGCCGAGGTGGCGCAGCGCGTGCACCAGCAGCCAGCCCGTGTCGCGGCACGAGCCGATCTTCTTCGCCAGCGTTTCCTCCGGCGTCTGCACGCCGGGCTCGAGGCGGATGACGTAGCCGATCTCGCTTTGGAGACGCGCATTGATCTCGACCAGGAAATCCACCGTCCGCCGCTTGCGGCGGTCGATGGTCTCCAGGAATTTGCTCAAGAGCGGCCCGGGCGGCGCGGCCTTCCGGAACGGCGCCAGCTCCTCGTCGAGCACGTGATCGTATTCGAACGGGAAATTCTCGGCCGCCGGCTCGAGGAAGAAATCGAACGGGTTGACGACGGCCATGTCGGCCACGAGATCGACGACCACCTCGAACCGGTCGGTCTTCTCGGGGAACACCAGCCGCGCCAGCCAATTGCCCTGCGGATCCTGCTGCCAATTCAGGAAATGCGGCTTGGGCTCGACGTTGAGCGAATAGGCGAGGATCGGCGTGCGGGTATGCGGCGCCGGCCTCAGCCGCACCACCTGGGCCCCCAAGCCCACGCGCCGGTCATAGAGGTAGCTGGTCTTGTGATGCAGTGCGACGTGAATGCCCATACCCGTCCCCGGCGCCCCGATTCGCCTCGGAATCAATGCAAGATTAGCACCAGACGGGCCCCGAAACCCGCGCGGATCGCCGCGTTTCGGCGTTAACGATTGGCGCGTTAACGTGTTGGCGGCATTGGCGGGGCCGACGCGCACCAGGCGACGCCTCAGCTGGCCGCCCTCACCCCTGCCTCACGTCCGCCACTTGCCCGCCGGTCAGTGCCACCAATTCTGCGGGCGTCAGCGGAAATACGGCGTGCGGCGTGCCGGCGGCGGCCCAGATGCCCGCGAGCGCGAGCAGATCCCGGTCGATGAGCACGATGGGCGGCGTGTCGTGGCCCAAGGGCGGCACGCCGCCGATGACGAAGCCGGTGCGCGACCGCACGAACTCGGCGTCGGCCTTGCCGATGCCCTCGCCGATCAGCGCCGCCACCTTCTTCTCATCGACGCGATTGATGCCGGACGCGATCACGAGCACGGCACGCCCGGAGGGCTTGGCGCGAAAAATCAGCGATTTAGCGATCTCGGCCACGGTGCAGCCGATGGCCGCCGCGGCCTCGGCGCTGGTGCGCGTGCTCGACGGCATCACGCGCACGCGGCCGGCGTGGCCGAGCGCCGAAAGCTTGTCTTGTACCCGCTGCGCCGCCGGCGGCAGCGGCACCTCGCCGGCCGGCTGGCTCATTGCGCCAATTCGTGCGAGCGCTTGGCGGCGGCGGCCACCGCCCTGGTCATGATCTGCTGCAGGCCGTCCGGGGCCATCAGCACCTTCAACGCCGCCTCGGTGGTGCCGCCAGGGCTGGTGACGTTTTGCCGGAGCTTGGCCGCCTCTTCCGGCGAGACCACGAGCATGGCGCCGGCGCCGGCCACGGTCGCGCGCGCCAATTGCATGGCCAGATTGGGCGGCAGACCCGCTTCCTCGCCGGCCTTGGCCATGCATTCGGTCAGCAGGAAAACGTAAGCCGGGCCGCTGCCGGAGACGGCGGTGACGGCGTCCATGTGCGCCTCGTCGGTGAGCCACACGACCTCGCCGACCGCGGTCAGCAATTGATCGCAGAGCGCGTGCTGCTCGGCGCTGACATAGGCGTTGGCGATCGCGGCGGTGATGCCGCTGCCGATGGCGGACGCCGTGTTGGGCATGGCGCGCACGATGGCGGCGCGCTTGCCCAGCGCGTCCTGGAAGTAGTCGATCGAGCGGCCGGCGGCGATCGAGAGCACGGCGACGCCGTCTTGCGCGAAGCGGCGGAAATTCGGCACCACCTCGTCCATGATCTGCGGCTTGACCGCGAGCACGATCATGGCCGGGCTATAGGCGCCCGAGAGCGCGTGGGGCGAGGTGACGTGGTTGATGCCCTCGGGCAGCGAGGACACGGCCTTGCGGAAGGCGGCGGCTTCGGGTTCGACCACGGTGATCGAGGAAGGCGAGCGGCCCGCCTCGATCCATCCACTGAGGAGGGCCCCGCCCATCTTGCCGCAGCCGACGAGCAGGAGCCCGCCGGCTGCGCTGGTCATGAATTCATGCCTCGCCGACGGTTTCGAGCAACGAGGCGGCCATCGCCTCGTCGGGCGTCTTACCGCCCCAGGTGACGAATTGGAAGGCGGGATAGAAGCGCTCGCACTCGGTGAGCGCGATGTCGACCACGTCCTCGAGCTGCTCGACGCTTGCGCCCTGGGCGCCGCGCAGCAGCGTCGTGTAGCGGAACACCGGCGTACTTTCCTCGGTCGGCAGCACGAACGAGCCGAGCCAGAGCTTGGTGTTGATGAGCGAGAGCAGCTCCGCCACCGCGCCGAAGCGCTTCTTCGGCACCTTCATGTCCATGAAACACGAAAGATGCATGGCCGAGAGATCCTGGCTCCACACGAAATGGAGATGGTAGCCGCACCAATGGCCGGGAAACTCGACCGACAGCTCGTCCTCGGCCGGGCGCTCGAACGACCATTCGTTGGCGGTGACGATTTCTTCGACGATGTCCAGGGGGTTGCGGGCGTTGTGGGAGCGATGCGTCTGGGTCGCGGTCATTCGTGTCTCTCACTCCGGCGGCGGCGGCGGGCAGCGGGCCGTCGCGATCTGCGCCCCTCGTGCTGCAGGGCCGCATTCCTGCGGTTCGCTTCGATAGCCGCTGAGCCGAGATGTTGTGGCTCAATGGCCCCGAAACACCACCCATCGGATACGTTGCCAAAATCGGAGTCACGCTGCAATACGTTTTGCGTTGCAAATCGAAGATTCCACAAGATGTTGGGGAGCGTTGTGGAAGGAAAACGCTAACCGCTTGAAATGACTCAATAGCGCGTTTCGGCGCGCGTAAAGCCAGGCGGGGCGCGATCGGCTCAGGCGCGCGCGCCGGCCTTGGTTTCGAGCGCTGCCAAGCGCGCCTCCAGCGCCGCGACCTTCGCCGCGAGCAACTCCTGCTCGGCGCGCGCCTTGGCCGCCATTTCGCGCACGACCTCGAAGTCCTCGCGCGGCACGAGATTGCCCTCGGCCAGCATGGCCGTGAGGCGCGCGCGGATCATGTCCTCCACCTCGGACCGGAATCCGGCGGCGACGCCCATCATGCCGTTGGCCAGGCGCGCGATGTCGTCGAACAGGCGATTGGAAGTCTGCATCTCGGCACTCCGCTGCGGAAGCCGGCGAGTCTAGACGCTAATCCGCGGCGAGGGAATCGCGACGATGCGCGCGAATTTCGGGCTATGGTGTGCGCGTGGTCGAGGGAGCAACGCATGAAACGCCGGATCGTCCGGAGCTTCGTCATTCCCGCCAAGCACGGCGGCGCCTGTCTCGTGAAGCGCGGCCAGGTACTGCGGCTCCACCTCGTCGAGGGCCAGCAGGTGGGCGACTGCGCCTTCTTCAACGCCGACGACCCCAAGGAGCAATTCCACGTGGGCCAGAGCTGGGCGATGAACGTGATGCTCGGCACCGGCAATGCGCGCGCCTTCAAGCATTTCTACTCCAAGCCGCCGCGCGAGAACCTGATGCTGACCGTGATCGAGGACACGGTGAAATCGCATTTCGGCAATTGCGCCGGCCGCTGCTCGGCCAAGCTCCTGGCGCGGCGCGACCAGCGCGCGAACGTGCGGAGCTGCCAGGAGAATCTCGCCGAGGCGCTGGCCCCCTTCGGCATCGCCGGCGACGACATCGGCGACGTGTTCAACCTCTTCATGAACGTCGAATTCACGGCCGAAGGCGGCTTCGTCATCAAGGCGCCCGAGACCAAGGCCGGCGACTACATCGATCTCCGCGCCGAGATGAACGTGATCGCCGCGATTTCCGCCTGCCCCAACGAAAACAATCCCGTGAACAATTTCCGCGCCAAGCCGCTCGGCGTGGAGGTTTACGAGGCCGATTGAGGCGGCGTTCGCGACGCCGCCTTGCCGCCCTTCCCGGCCCCTCCTATAAGGGCCGCGGCTTCGGGAACGGGTGCATGATCGTCGTCACCGGCGGCGCCGGATTCATCGGCTCGAACCTCGTCGCCGGCCTCGAGGCGCGCGGCGCGGGCGAGATCGCCGTCGTCGATTGGCTCGGCAGCGAGGGCAAGTGGCGCAATGTCGCCAAGCGCGCGCTCGCCGCCCTCGTGCCGCCCGAGGAGCTGTTCGCCTTCCTCGACGACCCCGCTCACCGCGCGCGCATCGAGACGATATTCCACCTCGGCGCTATCTCCTCCACCACCGAGACCGACGCCGATCTCATCGCGCGCACCAATGTGGCGCTGCCGCAGCGCCTCTGGGCGCTGGCCGCCGAGCGCGGCTGGCGCTTCATCTACGCCTCCTCGGCCGCGACCTATGGCGGCGGCGAGCACGGCTTCGACGACGATGCCAGCGCCGCCGCCCTCGCCAAGCTCCGGCCGATGAATCCGTATGGCTGGAGCAAGCACGTCTTCGACCGCTACGCCGCGCGCCAGGCGGCGGGTAACGCGGCGCGGCCCAAGCAATGGGCGGGGCTCAAATTCTTCAACGTCTACGGGCCCAACGAGTATCACAAGGGCGCGATGCGCAGCGTCGTGCACCAGATCCATCCGCGCATCGTGGCCGGCGAGACGGCCAAGCTGTTCAAGTCGCACCGCAAGGAATTCCCCGATGGCGGCCAGAAACGCGACTTCATCTGGGTGGGCGATTGCGTGGACGTGATGCTCTGGCTCTACGACCATCCCGGCGTGAACGGCCTCTTCAACTGCGGCACCGGCCGGGCGCGGAGCTTCGAGGACCTCGCCCTCGCCGTCTTCGCCGCCGCCGGCAAGCCTTCGAAGATCGCCTATATCGACATGCCCGAGGAGATCCGCGACCGCTATCAATACTTCACCGAGGCGAAGATGCAGCGCCTCGCCGCCGCCGGCTACGCCAAGCCATTCACGCCGCTCGAGGAAGGCATCGCGCGCTACGTCCGCGATTTCCTCGCGGCGGAGGATCCGTATCTCTGATGCTCGACTTCCTCCTCGCCATTCCCTATCCGCGCATCGATCCGGTCGCGTTCGCGATCGGGCCGGTCGCGGTGCGCTGGTACGCACTCGCCTATGTCGCCGGGCTCGTCTTCGCCTGGTGGCACGTGCGCAAGATCGCGTGCGAAGGCCCGCCGGCGCGGCGCATCCTCGAGAAGAAGGACGTGGACGACCTTCTCTTCTGGGCCACGTTCGGCGTGGTGCTGGGCGGGCGGCTCGGCTACGTGCTGTTCTACAAGCCCGGCTACTACATCGACCACCTCGACGAGGTGTTCCAGCTCTGGCACGGCGGCATGTCGTTTCACGGCGGCCTGGTCGGCGTGGTGCTCGCCGTCGCGTGGATTTCGCGCGCGCGCAAGAAGCGCCTGCTGTCGGTCATCGACGTCGGCGCCTGCGCGACGCCGATCGGCCTCTTCCTTGGGCGCATGGCGAATTTCGTGAACGGCGAGCTCTGGGGACGGCCGTCCGACGTCGCCTGGGCGATGGTGTTCCCGGCCGATCCCGAGAAGCTCGCGCGTCATCCGAGCCAGCTCTATCAGGGATTCCTGGAAGGCCTCTGTCTCTTCGCCTTCCTCTGGATCTTGCGGAAGCGCACCGGCGCCCTTTCGCGCCCCGGCGAGCTCGGCGGCTGGTTCGCGGCCGGCTACGGCGTGGCGCGCATCGTCGGCGAATTCTTCCGCGAACCGGACCGGCATCTCGGCTATCTCCTCGGGCCCGTCACCATGGGCATGGTGTTGAGCCTGCCGCTGGTGGCGATCGGGCTCTTCTTCGTGTGGCGCGCCAGGAAGCGCGCCGCCAAGCCGGCGGCCGCGCCCGCCGCGGCGTGAGCGCGCGGCCGATGACGGCGGGGCCGCCGCTGCTGCCGATTCTCCGGCGCCTCGTCGCCGAGCAAGGTCCGCTCACGGTCGCGGCGTACATGGCGCTGGCGCTCGGCCATCCGCGGCACGGCTACTACCGGACCCGAGACCCCTTCGGCGCCCGCGGCGATTTCACGACCGCAGCGGAAATCTCGCAGCTCTTCGGCGAGGCGCTGGCCGTGTGGACGGCGCTGATGTGGGCGTCGCTCGGCCGGCCGGCGCCCGTGAACCTCGTCGAACTCGGCCCCGGCCGCGGCACGCTGATGGCCGACGTGATCCGCACCCTCGCGCGGATCGCGCCGGATCTGGCGGCGGCGGCGCGCCTCCTCCTCGTCGAAACCAGCCCGACGCTGCGCGCAAAGCAGGAAACGGCGCTGCGCGGCCAAGCGGCGCAATGGCACGAGTCGTTTTCCACCGTGCCGCCCGGCCCGATGATCCTCCTCGCCAACGAATTCTTCGACGCGCTGCCGATCCGGCAGTTCGCCCGTGCCGGCGGCGCGTGGCGCGAGCGGCTGGTGGATTGGGACGAAGCCGCCGGCGCGCTGAGCTTTCGCGCCGGTCCGCCGCTCGCCGGCGCCGTGCCGCCGGCACTCGCCGCCGCGCCGGACGGCGCCGTCTACGAGATCAACCCTGCCGCCACGGCGCTGGCGGAAGAGATCGGCGCCCGCCTTGCGGCCGCGCCGGGTGCCGCGCTCGCCATCGACTATGGACGCGCCCAGACCGCGGCGGGCGATACGCTCGCCGCCATCGAGGGCGGGCGGAAGGATTCCGATCCGCTTTCGGCACCGGGCGAGGCCGATCTCACCGCCCATGTCGATTTCGAGGCCCTGGCCACCGCCTTCGCCAAGGGTGGCGCACACTGCTTTGGCCCCGTGACACAAGGCGATCTGCTCCGCGCCCTCGGCATCGAAGCGCGGCTCGAGGCGCTGTCGGCGCGCGCGGACGCGGTGCAAGCCGCGGCACTGGCCGCGGGCGCGCGGCGCTTGATCGCGCCCGAGGGGATGGGCACCATCTTCCTCGCCCTCGCCGCCGCCTCGCCCGGAATCTCCCCGCCGCCCGGTTTCGCCCCGCGCGGCCTTGCACGACCCGGAAGCCCATGACCACCGCCCCCGCCGCCCGCTCGCCGCTTCTCCAACGCCTCGCCGGCGTCAAGCACGGCTTCTTCGGGCGGCGCGGCGGCGTCAGCGCCGGCATTTATGAGAGCCTGAATTGCGGGCCCGGCTCCAACGACGCGCCCGAGGCGGTCCGCGAAAACCGCGCGCGCGTGGCGCGGACGCTCGGCGCGGAACATCTCCTCTCGCTCTACCAAGTGCACGGCATCGAGGTGATCGCCGTGACGGAGCCGTGGGAAAACGACGCCAGCCGCCCGCGCTGCGACGCCATGGTCACCGACCGTCCGGGCCTGGCGCTCGGGACGCTCGCCGCCGATTGCGGGCCGATCCTGTTCGCCGATGCCGAGGCGGGCGTGATCGGCGCGGCCCATGCCGGCTGGAAGGGCGCGGTCGCCGGCATCGCCGAAACCACCGTCGCCGCGATGGAGAAGCTCGGCGCCACGCGCGCGAACATCCGCGCCGCCCTCGGCCCCACCATCGCCCAGGAATCCTACGAGGTCGGCGCCGAATTTCCCGCGCCCTTCATCGCCGAACACGCCGCCAACGCGCGCTTCTTCGCGCCGGGCAAGCCCGGCAAGCACATGTTCGATCTCTCCGGCTACATCCTGACGCGGCTTGCGCGCATGGGCATCGCCGCCGAATGGATCGGGCACGACACCTGCGCCGCGGCCGAGAGCTATTTCAGCTATCGCCGCACGACCCTGGCTGGCGGCGGCGATTACGGCCGCAACGTTTCGGCGATCGTGCTGGAGCGCTGAGTGGCGCTGCACTTCACGCGCGAGGAGCTGGCCGGGCGTCGCGCCCGCGCCGCGGCCGCGCTGGCGGCGCGCGGGCTCGACGGCCTGCTATGTTTCCGTCAGGAGACGATGTTCTATCTCACTGGCTACGACAGTTTCGGCTACGTCTTCTTCCAATGCCTCTATCTCGGCGGCGACGGGCGCATGACCCTGCTGACGCGCGCACCCGATCTGCGCCAGGCGCGGCACACGTCGGACATCGGCGACATCCGCATCTGGAAAGACCGCGACGGCGCCGAGCCGGCGCTGGAGCTCCGCGCTATCCTCGAAGAACGCCGCTGCCGCGGCCGCACGCTCGGCGTGGAATGGGACGCCTACGGCCTCACCGCCGCGAACGGCCGCGCGCTGGAGGCGGCGCTCGCGGGCTTCTGCGTGCTCGAAGACGCCTCGCGCCTGGTCAGCGAATTGCGGGTGTTGAAGAGCCCGGCCGAGATCGTCTATGCGCGCCGCGCGGCCGAGCTCGCCGACGCGGCTTGGGCGGAGGCGGTCCGGCTCGCCAAGCCCGGCGCCTTCGAGGGCGACATCCTGGCCGCGATGCAAAGCGCCATCTATCGCGGCGGCGGCGACGATCCCGCCAACGAGCACATCATCGGCTCGGGGCGCGACGCGCTGCTCTGCCGCTATTTCACCGGGCGGCGTCACCTCGACGCGCAGGATCAGCTGACGCTCGAATTCGCCGGCGTCTATCGCCACTATCACGCCTGCCTGATGCGCACGATCTGCATCGGCACGCCGCCGCCGCGCCAATTGGAGATGTACGCGGCCGCGCGCGAGGCGCTGCTCGCCTGCGAGGCGGCGATGGTGCCGGGCCGGCCGATGGCGGACGTCTTCGACGCGCATGCGCGCGTCATCGACGCGCACGGCATGAGCGAGCACCGGCTCAATGCTTGCGGCTATTCGCTCGGCACCACCTTCGCCCCGAACTGGATGGATTGGCCGATGTTCTACGCCGCCAATCCCGCCATCATGCGGCCGGGCATGGTGTTTTTCCTGCACATGATCATCTTCGACAGCGCCGCCGGCCTCGCCATGACGCTCGGACGCACCTCGCTCGTGACCGAGCGCGGCGCCGAGCCGCTCTCGCAGGCGCCGCTCGACCTCGTCGTCGCCTGAGGCGCGCCGTGGGCTATATGTGGCTCTTCGTCGCCTTCTGCCTGCTCGGCATGCTGGCGATGTGCGTATTGATTTGAGCCAGCCGCCTCAGCCCTGCGCCGGGGCCCTTCCCGCGCTCCCGAGCGAGACGAAGCGCTTCAGGAGATCGAACCAGAAGATGGCCGCGAACCAGATCGCGAGCATCGACAGCAGCAGGCCAAACAGCCAGAGCACGTAGTCGAACGGCGCCGGCGCGCAGGGGCGCGCAGCGCCATCGGGGCAGGCGGTGCGGCCGAGCGGCACCGCGTCGGCGTGCCAGCCGAGCGGCAGGCGCCGGTGCGCCTCGATGGTGCGCACCAGCTCGTCGGTCGAGCAGGCGGCGGCGGTGCCGGCGCGGATCTCGGCCAGCGAGCAGCGCTGCGCCGACGAATCGGCGGCGCGGCGGATCATGTCGCGAACCTCGTGATCCACCCACACCGTGCGCGCCATGCCAATCGTATCGGCGTTGAAGGCCAGCGCGGTCACCGCGGCCAGCACGAGGAGGACGCCCGCGATCTTGCGCCGGTACCAGCCGGTAACGCGGACCATCGCCTCGTCGTACCAGCGCGCGAGATGGCCTTCGAGTTCGGCGAGGCTGGCGCCTTCGGTGCCGACGAAGCTCCGCATCACCTCGGCCACGTGGCGGTAGCAGATCTGCTCGGCCTCGATTTGCGCCATCTTGGCCTTCATCGTGCCGGTGTAGCCGAGATAGGCGCGCGCGTAGTCGTCCTGCTCGCGACGCGCGTTCTTGACCACGTCTTCGCCGGTCGAGAGCTGGCTTTCCGCCGTGGCGAGCTCGCCCGGCGTGGCGCTGCCCTTCCGCAACGCGCGCTCGCGCTGGCGGAGCTGCTCCAGCACCTGCTCGGCCTCCTCGGCGCGCTGGGCGACGATCTCGCCTTTCCGGTAGATCTCGATCTTGAGCTGCTCGAACTTGGCGACGATGCGGTCGATGTTGCCGATGAAGCTGCCGGGGGAGAGGTCGTCGCCGATGGCGGCGAGGCGCTTCTCGGTTTCGGACAGGAACGCCTTCGCGAACAGCGGCCCGGAGATATAGGACGGATCGCGCTCGCCGTGGCAGAGCCCCGACACCACGGGGTGGCTGTAGAGGCTCTCGGTCACGCGCTTGTATTTCTGGTCGGCCAGCAGCGTCTCGATGCCGCGGCGCAGGGTGCGGGCCCGCATCCGCCCGGCCTGGGCGATCCATTCGCCGGCGACGGTGCACAGGAGTCCCAACAGCAAGTAGACGACGACGAGGCCGATCGCCACGTCCAGAATCGCGATGCCGGTCATGTTGCTCCTGACGCTGCGCTCGAATCGGTCCGCCAGATCGGCCTTGTTTCAAGGGCTTACGCTAGGCGGAAACCTCGCCCCTGTCGAGGCGAGCCTCGCGATGGAATTTCAATCGAGCCGTTTCGACGATTTCCGGTTTGGGCCGCCGGCGCCGCGCTTCGGCCCGGCCGCCGGCGAAAGATCAGGGCACCGGCGAAGGCTTCGCGGCGGCGGGACGCGCGTTCTCGGGCACCACGACGCCGAGCGGCGAAAAGTGCACTTGGCGCTCCCCTTCAGTTTTCTCGCGTTCCGCCACGTCGCCGAGGATCGCGCCGAGCGCGGCCAGCAGCGCCTCGATGTCCTCGCCGCGGTGCTCCGAGCAGACGCTGAAGCGGATGATGCAGCCGCCATGCGAGGAGGCAGGCGGCATCAGCAGGTTGGCGTAGAAGCCGGCCGCCAGCAACCGCGACCAGACCTGATAGCATTCGGTGAGATCGTCGAAGAAGGCCGAGACCACCGGCGAGCGCACGTCGAGCACGCGGACGCCCAGCGCCTTGAAGCCGGCACGCAGGCGCCCGGCATTGTGCCAGAGACGCGCCCGCCGATCACCGGCGGCCGCGATCTTGGCCAGCGAAACCCGGGCGGCGGCCATGATCGACGGCGGCGGCGCGGCGGTGAACATGAACGGCCGCGCGGTATAGCGCAGGCAGAAGAAATCCGGATGGTTCGAAGCCGCGAATCCGCCGATGAGGCCGAAGCTCTTGCTGAAGGTGCCGGTCATCACGTCGACCTTGTCGATCAGGCCGAGCTCTGCCGCGAGGCCTTCACCTTGGGCGCCATACATGCCGAGGCTGTGCGCCTCGTCGACCATGAGATTACAGCCGGCCGCCTCCTTGAACGCCGCGATCTCCGCCAGCGGCGCCAGATCGCCGGCCGAGCTGTAGACGCTTTCGACCACGACGAGCACGCGCGACATCGGCTCGGCGATGCCGCCGAGCACGCGCTTCAGATCGCCGACGTCGTTGTGCCTGAACTTGATCTTACGCGCGGCCGTGAGCTTCAGCGCGTCGTAGATGCTGGCGTGACAATCTTCGTCGACGACGACCACGTCGCCGGCGGCGCAGAGGCCGGCGATGGTGCCGAGATTGGCCTGGAATCCGGTGGAGAACACCAGCGCCGTTTGCTTGTGGACGAAGGCCGCGAGTTCCGCCTCGAGCTTAAAATGGCCGGGCAGGTTGCCGGAGGCGACGCGCGAGGCGGTGGTGCCGACGCCCTCTTCGCGGATCGCGCGGATGGCCGCCGCCTGGATGTCGGGATCGAAGGTGAGGCCGAGATAGTTGTTGGTGCCGAAGAGCTTGACCGGGCGACCGTCGATCACGCCCTCGGTCGGCGAAACGATCGCCTGAAGCTTGACTTCGAGCGGATTCGCACCGATGAGGCCGATCAGGCCGCGCCGCCGGCGCCCCATCGATTCGATTCCCGCAAAGATCGAACGACTCTCGTCCGTCCCCGTCGGATTAGCCAACAAAAAATCTCCCCTTAACGCGCCTTGCCGGCCGCGTGCAGTGCAAACTACCGGCGCGGCGCCGGGAGGGCAAGCATTCCACCACCGGCCGCGCGGCTCGCTTGGTGGATATGCCGAATATGGAAGATTCCGCTGTTCGCGCCCCGATTGTGGCGGCAGCTGCGCGAAATATCGTGGTGGCAATCCAGGCGGCGCCGCGCGGCCGGCCTGCGGCAACTCCGGTTCTGTAACCGGCGCCGGCTAGAGAAACGGCGCGCCGTGGCGGGCGCGGTCGAGATCCGCCTCGACCATCATCGCGACCAGCGCCGCGAACGAGGTCGCCGCCTGCCATCCCAGCACGCGACGGGCCTTGCCGGCATCGCCCACGAGCGCATCGACATCCACCGGGCGGAAATTCGCGGCATCGACCGTTACCAGAACCCGCCCGCTCCGCCGGTCGCGGCCGATCTCCGCCAATCCCCCTCCTTCCCACGCGATCTCGAACCCGAGCACCGCCGCGGCCGCGGCGACGAAATCTCGGACCGAATGGGTGCGCCCGGTGGCGAGCACGTAGTCGTCGGGCACCGGGTGCTGCAGCATGCGCCACATGCCGTCCACGTATTCCGCGGCGAAGCCCCAATCGCGTTTGGCCTCGAGATTGCCGACCGCGAGCGCCTCGCCCGCGCCGATCGCGCCGGCCTTGATCCGCGCGAGCGTGGACGAGATCTTGCGCGTGACGAAACTGAGCCCGCGCATCGGCGATTCGTGATTGAAGAGGATGCCCGAGCAGGTATGCAGCCCGTAGGCTTGGCGATAGTTCACCGTCAGCCAATGCGCATAGACCTTGGCGATCGCGTAGGGGCTTTGCGGGAAGAAGCCGGTCGTCTCGTTTTGCGGCGCCACGGGCGCGCGGCCGAACATCTCGGAGGTCGAGGCCTGATAAAATCGCACATGCGGATGCGACTGGCGCAGGCTCTCGAGCATGTGCGCCACCGCGATACCGTTGGCGCGCGTGGTGTAGAGCGGCTGGCCGAAGGAGGCCGAGACCAGGCTTTGGCCCGCGAGGTTGTAGATCTCGTCCGGCTTGAGCTCGGCCAGCTTGCTCTGGAGATTGGCTTCCTCCAGAAGCTCGAAATCGACGAGGCGCACCCGCTCGCGAATGCCGAGCGCCACGAGCCGCCAGTCGGCGGCGGTGGCGGCGCGGCGCACGCCGCCCAGCACCTCGTAGCCGCGCTCGAGCAGCAGCCGCGCGAGATAGGCGCCGTCCTGGCCGGTAACCCCGGTGATGAGGGCGCGCTTGCCCATGCTCGTGCCGCTCCGCGTTCGCTCGCCGGGCCGCAGCACCGGCCCGGAACCCGGAAGCAATAGCCCCGTTCGCGGACGATGCGAAACCGTCTCGCGGCCGGACTCGAGCCCGAAACGCCGTTTCGCAGCACCGCCGGTTCCGCTATGAGGGTGCACGGTACAGCGGAAGAGCGATGGACACGACCAGCCCCAGCGCGGCGGCCGCCGGCACCACGTCCACGCGATCGCGCGCGCGCGGCGGGCCTTGGTTGTTCGACGTTTCCTCGCTGCTGCATTGGTACAACTACCACGACCAAGTGACCGGCATTACGCGCGCGGTCGAACGCCTCCTCACCGCCGACGCCATCGCGAACCACGAGCGGACACGGTTCGTTTGTCGGGTGGAGGGCATGGCGGGATTCGCCGGTATCGGCACGGCGCCGGTGGCCGCCCTGGCTCGCCCCGGCGAGCGGGCGGCGGCGTTGAGCCATCTCCGCGCCGCCTACGCCGATCTCCTCCGCCGCGGGCGGGGCTGGCGGCGCTTCTTCCGCGGCGGCGGCGCGATGCCGGGGCGCGACGCTACAATCGTCAATCTCGGCGAGTTCTGGGCCTTCGCGGACCAGGACGAGGCCTATCGCACGGTCAAGAACGCGAGCGGGTGCGGCCTCGTGCAGATGATCTACGACATCATCCCGGAAACCCACCGCCATCTCTGTTATGAGGACCACAATGCGCGCTTCCGCGGCGCGCTCGCCACGATCGCCGGCATCACCGACGGTTTCCTCTGCGATTCGCGCCATGTCGAGGGCGAGCTCACGCGATACCTGGCGCGCCTCGGCGCCCGCGCGCGGCCGCCGACGGCGCCGCCGACGGCGGTCATTCCCCTCGGATGGGATTTCGCGGCCCCGCCGGTCGAGGGCGACACGCTCGCCCGGCTCGGTCTGGCGCGCGGACGCTATATCCTGCAAGTCGGCACGCTCGAGCCGCGCAAGAACCATCTCATGGTCGTGCGCGCGCTCCACGCGCTCTACGGCAAGCTCGGTCCGCGCCTGCCCACGACCGTGTTCGCCGGCAAGCTCGGCTGGAAGACGGAAGCGCTGCTGGGCGAGCTCACCGCCATCGACCACCTCGGCGGCCGCATCCGGCTGGTGCACGAGGCGACCGACGCCGATCTCGCCGACCTCTATCGCGGCTGCCGCTTCTCGGTGTTTCCGAGCTATGTGGAAGGCTGGGGCCTGCCGGTGCAGGAATGCCTGTTCTTCGGCCGCCCGTGCCTCGCCTCGAACGCCACTTCGGTACCGGAAGTGGGCGGCGATCTCGTGGAATACATCGACCCCTACGACGTGCCGCGCTTCACCGCCGCGCTCGCGCGCTGGATCACCGACGACGCCCACATCGCCGCCATGGCCGCGCGCATCGCCGCCGCCATGCGCGAGCCAAGGCCGCGCTGGAACGACGGCGCCCGGGCGGTGATCGATTTCCTGGAGCGGCTGCCGGCGCCGGGTTAGGACCGCTCGGCGGCCCCGCGCTTGGGCGTGCGCACGAAGGCGGATTTCCGGCCGATGAGCGCCTCCGCGTAAGCGCGCGTCTGCGCGAAGCCGGCGTAAAAGCCGATCGCGACGATGCGGAGGAAAACGCGGAAGAAGCGCGCGCGCGGCCACGAACCGCCGCGGATGAAACGGTTCCCCGTGCGAAGGAAGGTGTACATGGTGACGTAGCCCGACGCGATCAGCGCGATCAGCAGCGGGCCCAGCACCGGCACCCAACGCCCGTCGAGGATCAGCGCCGCGACGCCGGCATAGACCGTGGCGTTGGAGAGCGGCAGGCTGAACCACGAGACCAAGTGCAGGAAGGAAGCGAGCCGCGCCCTGGCCGAAAGTCCGCGCCTCGTGGCGAGGATCGGCATCATGCGGCGCGCCACCTGGCCGAAGCCCTTGGTCCAGCGCCGCTGCTGCTGGATCCAGGCCTTGAAGCTAGCGGGCAGCTCGCCCGGCGCCGAGACGGTGACGAGGAAGCGCCCGCGCCAGCCCTTGAGCCAGGCGCGGTAGCTCAAATCGAGATCCTCGGCGAGGCTCTCGCCGCGCCAGCCGCCGGCCGCCTCGATGGCGGCGCGCCGCCAGATGCCGCAGGTGCCGTTGAACGGCAGCGGATGGCCGGCCCAGCTCCGCGTCGCCTGCTCCACGCCGAGATGCGCGTCCTGCAGCACGACCTGGATCTCGGTGAGGCGGTTCTCGGCCGGGTTGAGGAAATCGTAGCGCCCCTGGACGAAGGCGAGCGCGGGATCCGCCAGCAGCGGCCGCATCGCGCGGCGGAGGAAATCCGGCGGCGGCACGTAGTCGACGTCGAATATCGCAAAGTAGAGATGCGGCACGCGCGCCACGCCTTCGCGCAGCGCGCCAGCTTTGAAATCGGTGCGCTCGGCGCGGTGGAGCACCTCGGCATCGAGCCCGGCGCCGCGCAATTCCTGGGCCGCGGTACGCGAGAGCTCGGGCGTGGCGTCGGTACTGTCGTCGAGGAACTGGATGTGGAGCTTGGCGCGCGGCCAATCGAGCGCGGCGGCGGCGGCGGCGGCGCGGCGAACCATCGCGCCCTCGTTGAAGATCGGGATCTGCACGACGACGTCGGGCAGCGCCGCGTCCGCCGGCAGCGGTGCCGCGAGCACCGCCGCCTCGTCGGCCAAGCCCTGCACGCGGCGCGTGCGGTGCAGCCACAGCAGATGGAACGTGGCCGCCATGAAGCCGAACAGCACGGCGCAGCCGGCGATGGAAAACCACGCCAGAATCGCGGCGATGGCGGCGAGCGTCATGCGAAAGACCTGTCCCCGGGGCTTGTCGCGTGGGTGATAGACGCAAACGCGCCGCAGGCACAACGCCTTCGTGCCGCGGCGCCTCAGCCGCCGCCGAGCAGGCGCCGGATGTCGCGCCAGCGATAGAGGTGGCCGCCCTTGGCGCGGAACGCGGCGACATCCGCTCTCGCGGGATAGGCGAGATAGCGCCCGCTGCCGGGCGGCTGCGGCCGGGGCGCCGCCGTGCCCGCCTCGATTTGCGCAACGGCCTCCACCGCGAGGCGCGCGCCTTCGGCGAGGAGCCGGGCATCGAGCGCCAGCACCGTCTCGCCCGGCACCGGCGGCGCGGCGCGCTGGACCAGGATCGGGCCGGTGTCCAATTCCTCGCTGTCGACCGCGTGCACGCTGACGCCGGCCGGCGCGTCCAGCGCGAGTGTCCAAAACGCCGGGAACGGACCGCGGAGATCGGGCAGAAGGGCCGCGTGGACGTTGATGACGCCGAGCGCCGGCACCGCGATGAGCGCGCGGCGGATGACGTGATCGAAATGCAGCGACAGGACGAGATCGGGCGCGTATCCGGCGATGCGCGCCACGATCTCGGGCGCGTTGGGTTCGCGCGTTTCGAGATAGAGGGCGCCGTGCGCCCCGGCCATCTGCCGCAAGGTGGGGCAGCGGCGGCCCGCCACGCGGGCCAGGAACGCCAGCGGCCGGTACCAGACGTAGCTGAGGCCGAGAAGGTCGACGAAGCGGCGGCCCGAGCGGCGATAGGTGCGAAACGTCTGGCGCCAGAAGCCGCCATATTTGCCGCCGTAGCGGCGCGAGGCGACGACGAGGCCGATGCGTCCGGGCAAGGCCTCGAACAAGGCCGCGACGGCGGGCCGCGAAGCGAGGCTGTCGAGATTGAGGAGCGCGATGCGCGCGATGCGGGCGGTCGGCATCGCGGCGGCTCAGCGTCCGGTACGCGGCCGGCGCAGCCGCATGTCGATGGTTTCGCCGCGCCACAGCACGCGGCGCGTGAACGCCGCCTGGAGCGTCACCAGCGGCTGCATCAGGTCGCGCAACACCCAGGCGAGCGGCGTCAGCGCCGTCACCGGCCAGCGGCAGCGCCCATGCAGCAGCGCTTCGCCGCCATACCAGAGGGCGGCCGACATTCCGAGCCCGGCCAGCCACGAGACGCCGAGCCACCCGGCGAGCGCAAACGCGCCGAGGAGGTTGAAGCAGGCGCCGCCCGCCAGCGGCTCGAGCACGAACAGCACGGGATCGTGGCATTTGGCGCAGTTCTTCCAGCGGAGGTGCCGGAGCCCGATGTCGCGCCACGAGCGCCGGCCGATGCGGCGCGCGATCGGAATCGCGACGAGGGTCACCCGCCCGCCCCCGGTGCGCAGCGCCTTCGAGAGCGCGTTGTCTTCGCACGGGCCCTCGTCGAGGCGCGCGAGGCCGCCCGCCGCCTCGAGCGCCCGCTTGCTCAAGGCCAGAGCATTGCCGAACGCCGCCGCACCGCCGAACAGCTCCAGCAGCCGCTCGATGCGGAAGAGATAGCCGTTGCAGGTGGCGGCCTCGATTTCGGCGGGCAGCCCTTGCGCATCGACTCCGGCCGGCGCCGCGGTGGCGGCGGCGGTGCGGCCGCCGAGGGCGCCCAGCAATTCGCGGAGGAGGCCGGCGTCGAGCACCACGTTGTCGTCGAGAAACAGGATCGTGTCCTCGGCGGCGGCGCGCCACGCCTTGGCGAGATTGCGGAGCTTGGGATTGGCGAATTCGGGCGCCTCGCCGACGAGGAGCCGCAGGCGCCCGGTATACCGCGTCACGAGCGGCGCCAGCACCGGAATCGCGGCGTCGTCGGCGGCGGCAACGGCGAGCAGCACCTCGCCCGCGAACGGCTCGAGGCGCGCGAGCGCCTCGATGTTCGCCGCCAGGAACGGGTTCGCGCCCTTGATCGGCACGATCACGCTGGCGCGCGGCAGTGCCGCCGCCGCCGGCACGCCCCGCCGCCCGAACGCGACGAAGGTGACGGCGATCGTGGCGAGGTACAGCGCGGCGAGGATGGCCCAGATGGTTTCGAGCGTGCCGGGCATGATCATGTTCCGCGCCCGTCACCGCGCCGCGGACGACGCCTCTTCGATCACGAAGCGCGCCGGGTCGTCGCGCTCGGCCTTGGACGCGGCCTCGTATTCCGCGACCACGGCCTGGGGATCGCCCGAAGCGCGGATGCGCCCGCGATCGATCCAGAGCGCGTCGTCGCACATCTGCGCGATCTGCTTGGTGTCGTGCGAGACCAGCACGATCGAGCCCTTCGCCCGGAAGCGGTTGAGGAAATCCAGGCATTTGTCGCGGAACGCGGCGTCGCCCACCGCCAGCGCCTCGTCGATGATCATGATCTCGGGATCGACATGCGCGCAGATCGAGAAGGCGAGGCGCATGTACATGCCCGAGGAGTAGAACTTCACCGGCTGGTCGATGAATTCGCCGAGCCCGGCGAACTCGGCGATGGCCGCGAAGCGGTCGCGCACCTCGCCGCGCTTCAAGCCCAGCATCACCGCGCCGATCAGCACGTTCTCGCGGCCGGTCAGCTCGCCGTCGAAGCCGGCGCCGAGCGCCAGCACGGGCGCGATGCGCCCCTGCACGCGGATATCGCCGACGGTCGGATAGGTGATGCCGCAGATGAGCTGGAGCAGCGTGGACTTGCCCACGCCGTTGCGGCCGACGATGCCGAGACTCTTGCCGCGCAGGGTTTCGAAATTGATGTCGCGCAGCACCCAGTGATGGCGGTAGTAGGTCTTGAAGCGCCCCCAGACGAGCTGTTTGAACCGGTCGGCGTAGTGCGGATAGAACTCGTAGGCCTTGCCGAGGTTCGCGGCGCGGATCATCCAATCAGATGACATCGATCAGGATGCTCCGATAGCGCCGGAAAACGGCGTGGCCCCACCAGAAGAACAGCAGCGAGACGGCCGCGGCGGAGAGGAACACCAGGGGATCCGGCGCCGTTCCGCGCAGGACGATGTCGCGCATCATCTCCATGTAGCCCGCCAGCGGGTTGAAATAGGCCCAGACCTGCGTCTGCGCCGGCAGCTCCCGGACCGAATAGAAGACCGGGCTCGCGAAGATCAGGATCGGCATGAGCGAGGCGACGAGGTGGAAGACGTCGCGCGTGAGCGCGCCCAGCGCCGACAGGAACCAGGTGATCCCGAGCAGGAACAGGCAGAAGGGCACGATGACGAGCGGCATCAGCAGCACGGTCACCGGCAGCGTCCCGCTCAGGATCAGCTTGAACGCGAGCAGCAGCAGGAAGCTGATTCCGGCATAGACGAGGGCGCGGAGCAGCGCGATCCACGCCAGCACGTCGCTGGGAAAGATCGTCTTCTTGATGAACCAGGCGTTCTCGTGCAGCAGCGTGGGCGCGCGGTTGGCGAGCTCGGTGAACAGGTTGAAGACGATGAGCGCCGCGAAGATCGAGAGCGCGTAAACCGCGACTCCGGCCTGGTCGGGCGTGCTCGAGATCTTGACCGGCCCGGAGAAGATGATGGTGTAGGCCGAGAGCATCACCAGCGGCGTCATGATCGCCCAGATCCAGCCGATCGCCGAGCCGCGGAATCGCTGCGCCAATTCGCGCCACACGATGACGCGAATCAGCTCGCGGTGACGATAGGCCGAAACGAAAGGCTCGATCAGCCGGTCGATGAATTTGGGAGCCGGTCCGGTCTGGAGACGCATGTCGGAAAAATTGGCGCCAGGGGAGCGCGCGGCCTTGTTACGGCAGGCCCCGGACGCGATCAAGGTGCGCCGGTATCGCAGCCGCGCCGGGCTAGCCCGCCGTCCGGCCGCCGGCCATCGGCGCGCCGAGCGCGGCGCTGCCGCGCGCCGGCGCGCGCCGCCGGTCCAGCCGCAGCAGCATCCAGAAGGCCGCCGCCCCGACCGCGACGGGGTAGACGAACACGATGCGCGTGTCGATTTCGGGCATGCGCCCCAGCACGCCGATCACGACGAGATAGGCGGGATGGAGCACGATCAGGAACCCCACCACGCGCGCCACGATCTCGCCGGTGCCGACGCGGCGCCCATAGCCGGGGCCGAGCGCGATCGCGATCGCGGCCATGGCATAGACGATGCAAAGGATGGGGTGCAGGATGCGCTTCAAGCCCTCGGCGAGCCAGCCGGCGCGGTCCTCGGCGGAGAGCTTCTCCGCCGCCGGAGGCGACAGGAGCTGCGGCAGGTGGCGCTCGAAATAGCCCCAGCCGCGTTCGCCGAGATCCTCGTTCGAATAGACGCGCGCCACTTCCTGCGCGTTGGTGGCGAAGCGCACGACGCTGAAATCGGTCGGATGCGCGTTGAGCGGCGTGCGTGTGAGATAGCCGTCGTGGAACACGATGTTGAGCCGGCGGTCGATGCGCGTGAACGTCGCGGTCTTGCCGGTGATGACGACGGACATGTCGCCCTCGCGCAGCAACACGATGACGTTGCGCACCGAATCGGCGGAGATGCGCTCTTCGAAGAACACGTCGATGCCGGGCTTGATTTCGGTGAACTGGTTCTCGCGGAGCGAACGCGGGCCCAGATTCTTCTCGGCGATGAACGTGCGTTCGCGGAATTCGAGGAACGCGACCGGCACGAGATAGAGCGACATCGCCGCGCACACGGCCGCGCCGAACAGGGCCGCGGCGAGGCCGGGGGCCACCAGCCGCAGCATCCGCATGCCCGCGGCGTTGAGCGCCGTGATCTCGCGGTCTTGCAGCATCACGGCGTAGGCGTAGCCGATCGCCAGCGCCAGGATCATTGGCATCGAGAGATAGATCATCATCGGCAGCCAGAGCGCGAGCAGATAGAAGAGCTCGCCCAAGTCCACCATGCCGCGGCTATAGAACTCGAACACCGGCTGCGCGTGACTGAGGGTCATCGCGGCCACGAAGGCGGGCGCCGCCAGCAGCAGCGCCTTCATCGCCTTCCACCACAAATAGCGTTCCGCCAGGCCCATGCTTGCTCCCGCAACCCACTATATATCGCCGCCGCGCCCCGGCACACCAGGGCGGCCCGCTGGACCTCGCCGCATCGCGTACCTAGATTGCCCGCCAGCAGCGCCGGGCACTGGAAATGAACGCAGCCAAGACGACCGACGATCTCAGCCGGTTCTTCTGCGAGCTGCCGTTCAGCTACGCCGAGATTCATCCGACGGGCAAAGTCTATCTCTGCTGCCCGCGCTATAGCGGCGAGCGGCCGATCGGCAACGTCTTCGCCGACGCGCCCGAAGCGATCTGGAACAGCTACCGCGCGCAGGCGATCCGCGCCGGCATCCACGACGCGAGTTTCCGGCTCTGCCACCACACCGAGTGCCCGGCCCTGGCCGGCCGCGACCTCGATTCGCGCCAGCACCTGCTCGAAAGCCCGGAGATGGGCTCGATCCTCGCCGCCAAGACCACGGCGCTCCCCAAGGGCCCGCGTACGGTGAAACTCTGCCACGACGAGAGCTGCAATCTTTCCTGCCCCTCGTGCCGGCGCCACATGATCGTGGCCGGCAAGGCGCGCCAAGCGAAGCTCGACCGCATGGTCAACGATTTCATCGTGCCGTTCCTCAAGGACACCCGCCTGCTGGTGCTCTCGGGCGACGGCGATCCCTTCGCCAGCAAGCATTACCGCGACGTGCTGAAAGCCACGAAGCGGAACCTGCCCGCGATGCGGATCGGACTCCACACCAACGGCGTCCTGTGCGACGAGCGCGCCTGGGCGGATTGCCAGCTCGAGGGCCGGGTGGACACGGTCGAAGTCTCGATCGACGCCGCCGACCCCGGCACCTACGCCATCGTGCGCCGGGGCGGCGATTTCGCGCGCCTGCTGCGCAACCTCGATTTCCTGGCCAAGCGGCGCGCCGCCGGCGCGATCCGGGAGTTCCAACTCTCCTTCGTGGTGCAGGCCGCGAATTTCCGCGAGATGCCGGCCTTCGTGGCGATGGGCAAGCGGCTCGGCGTGGACCGCGTCCGCTTCGCGCTGATCCGCCATTGGTGGCGCGGCATGCTGCCGACCAAGTTTCCGCGCGCGCGGGTGTGGGGCGAAAGCCATCCGGACCACGACGCGTTCCTCGCGGTCCTGCGCGATCCCCTGATCGTCGATCCCGTCGTCTGGGCGGGCGATCTCGGGCCCGCCATCGCCGAGGCGCACGGCACGCCGCCGCCGGGCCCGCGCATTCCCGGCGGCGTGTTCGAGCGCGTCGGGAACTGGATCGGGCGCTAGGAATCTACCGCGCCGGACGCCAGGATGTGGCGCACGGCGTCGTCGAGCGCCGGGCGCCAGTCCGGCCGGCCGAGGCCGAGACGGCGTTCGATCTTGCCGCAATCGAGCCGGCCGTTGAGCGGCCGGCGGGCGCGCGCGGCATAATCCGCGCTCGCGATCGGGTCGAGCCGCGGCGGCGTGCCGCCGCCCGAGCGCGCCGCCGCCTTGAACACCGCCGCGGCGAAGGCGAGCCGGCTCACACTCGGCGCGCCGCTGAAATGGTAGGTGCCGTAAGGTGTCGGGCCGGACGCGAACCGGCCGGCGATCCGGTCCGCAATCTGGTCGGCGATCGCCAGCACGGCGTCGGCGAGATCGCGCGCCGGCGTGGGATCGCCCCATTCGTCGGCGACGATAGCGAGCGAGGCCCGGCCCCGCCCCGCCGCCAGCACGCTCGCCGGAAAATTGCGGCCGACCGGCGCGAACACCCAGCCGGTGCGCAGGATCACGTGCGCCGCCAGCGCCGCCTGCACGGCCGCCTCGCCGGCGAGCTTGGTGCGGCCATAGACCGAGAGCGGCACCGGCGCGTCGTCTTCGCGATAGGGCGCGTTCGCGGCGCCGTCGAAGACGAAATTGGTCGAGAGGTGGATCAGCGGAACGCCGCGCTCGCGGCAGGCTTCGGCGATGACCCCCGGCCCGGCGGCATTGGCGGCGTGGGCGAGGCCGGGCTCGTCTTCCGCGTGGTCCACGTCCGTGTAGGCGGCCGCGTTGACGACCGCGCGCCACGGCGCCGCCGCGACGGCGGTCCTGAGTTGCGCCGGATCGCAGAGATCGGCCTCGCCGCGGCCGAGGAATCGCGCCCGGCGTCCGGTTTGCCCGCAGAGCTCGGCGAGCGCCGCGGCAATCTGGCCCCGCCGGCCGAACACGAGTATTTCGCCTGCCTCGCTCATCCCGGCCCCGCGCCTGCCGGAACGATGCTAACATCGGCGCATCGAGGTTCAATTGGCCCCGTGCCCGGACGCGTTCCGGCGGCGGCATCGTGCGGCCAAGAGTGGGACGAGTTGGTGATGCGGGCGATTCCTTCGGCCATCGCGGGCGTGGTGGAGCTCGTTCCCCACCGGATCGCCGACGCGCGCGGCTTTTTCTCGGTCACCTTCAGCTTCGACGACCTCGCCGCCCTGGGCATCGCCGAGCGCCGCTGGGTGCAGGACAATCACGCGCTCTCGAAGCCGCCCGGCACGGTGCGCGGGCTCCATTTCCAGGCGCCGCCGGCGGCGCAGGCCAAGCTGGTGCGCGTGGTGCGCGGCGCCATCCTCGACGTCGCCGTCGATCTCCGGCGCGCCTCGCCGAGCTATGGCCGTCACACCGCCATCACGCTGAGCGCGGCGGCGTGGAACCAGGTGTTCGTGCCGGCCGGCTTCGCCCATGGCTACTGCACGCTCGAACCCGATACGGAGGTGATCTACAAGGTGAGCCATGGCTACGCACCCGAGCACGAACGCGGCCTCGATTGGCGCGACCCGGCGCTGGGCATCGCCTGGCCGATTGGCGCGGCCGAGGCGGTGCTCGCGGACCGCGACGGGCATTGGCCTCGCCTCGCCGACCTTCCGGCCTATTTCTAGCGCGGCATGACGATTCTGGTGACCGGCTGCGCGGGCTTCATCGGCGCGCATTTTGTCCGCCAATGGCTCGCCGCGGAGGGCGAGCCGGTCGTCGGCCTCGATCGTCTGAGCTACGCCGGCAATCTCGCCTCGCTGTTCGAGGCCGGGCGCGATGCGCGCTTCCACTTCGAACGTGGCGACATCGGCGATGCCGCGCTCGTGGCCGCCCTGCTCCGGCGCCACCGCCCGCGCGCGGTGGTGAATTTCGCCGCCGAGACCCATGTCGACCGCTCGATCCACGACGCGGCGCCGTTCCTCGCCAGCAACGTCGAGGCGCTGTTCCGTCTGCTGGAAGCGACGCGCGGCCATTGGGCGGCGCTGGCGGGCGCGGATCGCGACGGCTTCCGCTTCGTGCACATTTCCACCGACGAGGTGTTCGGCAGCCTCGGCCCCGGGGCCGCGCCGTTCGACGAATCCAGCCGCTATGCGCCGAGCAGCCCCTATTCGGCGAGCAAGGCGGCCGGCGACCATCTCGTGCGCGCGTGGCATCGCACCTTCGCCCTGCCCGGTATCGTCGCCGTCCTTACAAATACCTACGGGCCGGCGCAGTTTCCGGAGAAATTGATACCACTGACGATCCTCAATGCCGCCGCGGGCCGCCCGCTGCCGCTCTACGGCGATGGCGCCAACGTGCGCGATTGGCTCTACGTGGGCGATGCCTGCGCCGCGATCCGCGCGGTGCTGCGCCGGGGCCGTCCCGGCGAGTTCTATTGTGCCGGCGCGCACAACGAACGCGCCAACCGCGCGGTGGTGGAGGCGATCTGCGCCATCCTCGACCGGCGCGCGCCGCGCGGCGGCGGCCGCGCGCACCGCGACCTCATCCGGTGCGTCGCGGACCGTCCCGGCCACGACCGGCGCTATGCGCTGGCCACCGGCAAGATCGAGCGCGATCTCGGCTGGCGCCCGGCCACGGAATTCGCCTCCGGCCTCGAAGCGACCGTCGCCTGGTATCTCGCCAACGGCGATTGGTCCGAAAGCGCACGCTCAGGCGCCTATCGCGCTTGGATGGTGCCGAATTATGCGGAACGCGGTCCGGCCTGATGCGGGCGCAGGGCGCGGCTGCGCGTAAGAATTGTGGCGGCGGCGGTTATGTGAAGGGATTAACCGCGATTCTTACGAATTATTTCGGCCGGAACGGCTCCGGCATCTTGAGAAAAGCGCCGGAAACGATTTTGATACCCCCACCCGCGTTCACGTGTCCGCCGGTCGGGCGAGGCGGGAGGGGCGCATGAAACTCTCAATCCGTGCCACAGCATTCCTGAGCGCTTGGCTGGCGATCGCGCCGGCGGCGTCCGCGCAGAACGCCGATGCCCTCAAGGACCCGATGGTCCGCAAGGTGCGCGATGCGTTCCGCGTCGATTCGCTCACACTGCTCGATACCCCGATCCCCGGCCCGGTCCGCGGCGCGGCCTGCACGGCTAATCCGGCCACCGGCATCTCGTGGTGCGCGACCGGAACCGCCTACGAGACATCCGAGAACGGCGCCTTCAGCAAATCGTTGGGCTACCACCTCGATCCCAAGGGCCGCATCGTCCACGTGGTCTTCACACGGCGCGAATATCCGCTCGAGCGCGCGAAGTACGACGATCTCCTGAAGACGCTCGGCGCGCGCTTCGGCGGCGTTCCCGTCACGATCACGTTCCAGGGCAAGACCGCGGACGGCGACGAGTTCCAATCGCTGATCGCCGTGTGGGGCGGCATCAAGCTCGTGCGCCTCGGCGACGCGGAGCTGCGCGCCGTGGCCGCCGGCGGCACCGCCGGGCGCGGCCCGCTCGTGGACCACCGCCAGGATCCGCGCGCCTCGGCGCAGCAGCGCGAACCGGTGTTCAAGATCGAAGGCTCGGCCGGTTACGTCGTGCAGTTCCGCTCGGTCACGGACGTGCGCACCGACATCGTGCAGCGCGTCGTCTATCCCGCCGGCTTCGCCGATCCGGCGCCGGGCGCCGAGAAGCCCGAACCCCAGGCACGCACCTTCCCGCTCGATCCCGCCTGGGCGCTGCATGCCGACCGCGAGCGCGTCCGGCGCGAGGAAGAAGAGCGTCAAGCAGCCGAGGCGCGCCGGATCGAAGAGGAACGCAAGGCGGCCGAGGAGCGCGTCCGCCGCGCCGAGGAAGAGCGCAAGGCCGCGATCGAGCGCGTCCGCCGCGAGGAAGAGGAACGCAAGGCCGCCGCGGAGCGCGCCCGCCGCGAGGAAGAAGAACGCACGGCCGCCGCGGAGCGCGCCCGCGTCGAGGCCGAGAAGAAGGCCGCGGAAGACCGCGTCCGCGCCGAGGCCGAGCGCAAAGCCGCCGAAGAAATCGCCCGCCGCACGGAAGCCGAGCGCAAGGCCGCCGAGGAACGCGCGCGCCGCGCCGAAGCCGAGCGCAAGGCCGCCGAGGAGCGCGCCCGCGCCGAGGCCGAGAGGAAGGCCGCCGAAGAGCGCGTCCGGGCCGAGGCCGAGAGGAAGGCCGCCGAGGAACGCGCCCGCCGCGCCGAGGCCGAGAGGAAGGCCGCGGAAGAGCGCCGCCTGGCCGAGGAGCGCGCCCGGGCCGAGGCCGAGAAGAAGGCCGCGGAAGAGCGCCGCCTGGCCGAGGAACGCGCGCGGGCCGAAGCCGAGCGCAAGGCCGCGGAGGAGCGTCGCGCCATGGAAGAGCGCGCACGGCGCGCCGAGGCAGAGTACAAGGCCGCCGTGGAGCGCGCGCGGCGCGCCGAGGCCGAGCGCATGGCCGCCGAAGAGCGCGTGCGCCAGGCCGAGACCGAGCGCAAGGCCGCCGACGAGCGCGCCAAACGCATCGAATCCGAACGCAAGGCCGCCGACGAGCGCGCGCGGCGCGAGGAACAGGAACGCAAGGTCGCGGAAGAGCGCGCCAAGCGCATCGAGGCCGAGCGCCGCGCCGCCGAGGACCGCGCCCGCAGCGCCGCCGAAGAAAAGCGCCTGGAAGAAGCGCGCCGCATCGCCGCCGAGCGCGCGCGGCTCGAAGAGATCGAACGCCGCGCCGCCGCCGATCGCGCGCGGCGCGAGGAAGCGCAGCGCAAATCGGCCGCCGGCCAGGCCGAAGACGAGCGCCGCGCCGCCGAAGACCGCGCCCGCCGGGCCGAGGCCGAGCGCCAAGCCGACGCCGCGCGCCGCGACCCCGGCGAGCGCGCCGCAGAGCGGCCCGCGGCACGGGAGCGCGACGTGGCTGGCGTTCCCGACCAGAGCAAATCCGACGCGGGACCGGCCTCGCCGCGCGCGGAATGGCTGCGCATGGCCGCGGCGCGCGCCAAGGCCGGCACCGTGCACTGGGTGTTCAACCGCACGCGCGACCGCATTTCCGACGACCTGCTGCTGCAGGCGCAGGCGGTGTTCACGGGCGGTGACAAGCTTTCGGTCGAGATCGCGTTCGAGTGCAACATCGACGCCGGCAAGCGCCTCAAGGCCTTCGTGCGCGCGTTCGATGCGCGCACCAAGGCGAGCCTGCGCATCCCGCCCGAGGACGGGCAGGCGAGCGTGGTGCGCGGCAGCGTGATCCTCGACGAGGAAGCGCCGCAGACGGCGTTCATCTTCCCCGAGCGCGACGAGCGCCAGGCGAGCATCGTGGAAGTGCCGGTGACCCACGAGGACATCCGCAAAAACACGCCGCGCGCCCAGGTCTGGCTCCGCCACTTCCAGGTCGCGATCAAGCTCCGCCTGCCGCAGGGCGAGGCCACCGCCACCATCTTCCCCTACGACGACAATCTCCGCCGCGTGCTGGAAGGCTGCGTGCCCTGAAGGCCGCGTCCCGACCGGGCGCCATGACGGAGCCGGGCGACGACGCCGCGCGGCGTCGGGCGCGCGCGGCCGCGACCATCGCGCACTACGACCGGCATGCGCGCTCCTTCGAAGAAGGCACGCGCGGCCACGACGTGAGCCAGAATCACCGGGCGCTGCTCGGCGCGATCGAGGGCGCGCCGCCCTTCGCGATTCTCGATTTCGGCTGCGGTCCCGGGCGCGATCTCCTCGCCTTCCAGGCGCTCGGCCACCGGCCGGTCGGCCTCGACGGATCGCAGGAATTCGTGGCCATGGCGCGGGCCGCGGCCGGCTGCGAGGTGCTGCATCAGGATTTCCTGGCCTTGGACCTGCCGGCCGGACGCTTCGACGGCGTCTTCGCCAACGCCTCGCTCTTCCACGTGCCGAGTGCGGCGCTGCCCGCGGTGCTCGCGGCGCTCCGCGAATGCCTGAAGCCGCGCGGCGTCCTCTTCGCCTCCAATCCGCGCGGCGACAACCAGGAAGGCATGAACGGCGACCGCTACGCCGCCTACCACGATCTCGAGACTTGGCGCCGTCATGTCACGGCCGCCGGCTTCGACGAGCTCGACCACTACTACCGACCGCCCGGCCTGCCGCGCGATCAGCAGCCCTGGCTCGCCACCGTGTGGCGCAAGCGCGGCGGGTGAACGCCTACGGCGACCAGTCGAGCGTGTCGGCGATGAAAAGATCGGCGGCGGCGAACTGGCGCGCCGAGAGCCCCTGCTCGAACGACCAGCGCGTCTGCGCGGCGATCATCGCGCGGTTCTGCGCGATCCCGTAGGGCCAGTAGTTCCGCCCCATCAAGGCGATCGTGGCCCACGTCTCCGCGACCAACCACGGCAGCGTCACCTTCAACGCGTCGAGGTCGATCAGGCGCGGCAGGCAGGCCGCCTTGGCGGCCTCGAACGCCTGGCAGACAGCACGCGGCAGCCAAGGATGCCGCTCGATCAACGAGGCCCGGATCCCGACCAAATGCATGGCCGGAAAGAGTCGGGTGCGGTGGTACCAATCCTGCTCGGCGGACCGGAAATCACCGAACAGGCGGCCGATATGGGGCGCGCCGTCAAGGAGCACCTGGGGATCGCGATAACTGACGATCGCGTCGATGCGGCCCTCGGCGAATTCGGCGCCGAGGTGCCGGTCGGGGGCGATGAAATCGATCTCGACGCCGGCCGGATCGGGCTTGGCGACGTAGCTGAAATCCTCGGGCCGGTCGACGCCGCCGATGCGCCAGCGGAGATCGGCGGGCTTGATACCGTATTCGTCTTGCAGCATGCCGCGGACCACGAGGCCGCGCGTGAAGTGGTAGCTCGGCGCGCCGACCAGCCGCCCCTTGAGATCCTGGGGCGACCGGATGCCACGATCGGTGCGCACATAGATCGAGCCGTGCGGGAACACGCGCGACAGGAAGACCGGGACGGCGCGATAGGGAAAATCGCCCTTCGAGAGTGCCAGCATGTAGGTGCTGAACGACATCTCGGCGATATCGAACTCGTGGTTGCGGAACAGGCGCTGAAACGTGGAACCGGGATCGAGGGTGAGGTAGTCGAGCGTGCAGCCCTCGACGCTCACCTGCCCCGTCTTCAGCGCCTGGATGCGATCGTAGTCGTCGGAAACGGCCGTGAGGCGGAGCGGCGGCATCGCGCTAGGCGCCCATGGCGCGCGAATCCTGCGCCCAGGGAACCAGGATCTTTTGGGCCAGGCGGATGATCTGGAAGAGAACGATGCCCATCGCCGCCAGTAGAACGACCGCGGCGAAGACCAGCTTGGTATCGAGGTTGGTGTTGGCCGAGAAGATGAGATAGCCGAGGCCTTCGGTCGCCGCCACGAACTCGCCGACGACGGAGCCGATCACCGAGAGGGCAATCGAGATGCGCATGCCGGTGAAGATGTTCGGCAGCGCGTTCGGCAATCGGATCTTCGTGAAAATCTTCCAGCGCGACGCGTTCAAGCCCCGCACGAGGTCGATAAGTTCCTCGTTCACGCGCAGCAGCCCCGCGGTGGTGTTCACGACGATGGGGAAGAACGCGATCATGAACACGACGATGAGGCGCGCGGCCTCGCCCGGGCCGAACCAGATCACCAGGATCGGCGCGATCGCGATCGTGGGGATAGTCTGCGACATGACCAGCAGCGGAAACACCGTTCGCGACAGGATGCGCGAATGCGCGGTGGCGGCCGCGAGGAAGATTCCGCCCGCCGTCGCCGCGACGAAGCCAATGACGATCTCGCGGAGCGTCGCGAGCGTGTGCATCAGAAGGCGGTCCGGAATCTCCGCGATCTTGCCGACGATATCGAGGGGCGACGGCAGCAGGAACGACTGGACCTCGAACACGTCGCACGCGACCTGCCATGCGACGAGGAGGCCGACGAAGAACAGGGTTGGGAGAAGCCGATCGAACGTCTTGAGCATTGCGAGGGGCGGATGGGCGGAGCGCCGTGGCGCCCCGCCCGCCGCGCGCTACTTGATGAACTTGTTCGTCCACAGCTTGTCGTCGGGAACGGCCTGCTTCTGGCCGCCGTATTCGACCTGAAGCTTTTGCGTCGTCTCCCATTTCTCCTTGGTCATGACGCCATAGCCGGCCTTCTTCGCCTCGGCCGTGTCCATCAGCTCGATCGCGAGGGTGAGCTGCTCCTTGAGCAGCGCCTTGGGCGTTTCGGTGTGCTTGGCGGCGTAGCCCGCGGCCTCGTCGACGTTCTTGTAGGTGTAGTCGAGCGCGCGGATCGAGGTCTTGACGAAGGCCTCGACCGCCTTCGGATTCTTCGCCATGAAGTCGTTGTTGACCGCGATGCCGTTGGCGTAGGTCTTGATGCCGAAATCGGCGAGTCGGAGCCAGACGATCGGCTTGTTCTTCGATTCGGTGCGCGCCGCGAGATATTCGCCGAAGTAGTAACCGATCGTCGCGTCGACCTTTCCGGTCAGGAAGCTCGGCACCATCGCGCCGAAATTGTAGGTGACGGTCTTCACCTTGCTCATGTCGACGTTCGAGAGCTTGGCGAAGGCGGGCAGCATGATGGCCGTGGCGCCGAAGGGTGCCACCGCCAGCGTCTTGCCCTCGAGGTCCTTGGGCGTTTTCACCGGCTTGTCGGCGAAGCTGATGATGCCCGACGGCGTGTCGTGCACGAAGGCGGCAACCGCGGTCAGCGGCACGCCCTCAGACACGGCCTTGGCCAGGGCGCCGAAATCGGGAAAGCCGAACTCGGCGTTGCCGGTGCCCGTCGTCTTGATCGAGTCGGCGGTGCCCTTGCCGGGTGAGATGGTGACGTCGAGGCCGGCCTCCTTGTACCAGCCCTTCTCTTTCGCCACGTAGAACGGCGAGTGATAGCCGTTCACGAGGAAATCGAGATACATCGTGACTTTGGTCTGCGCCGAAAGCGGCGACGTCGCGAGAAGCGCGGCGCCCGCCGCCAGGAGCAGCGTGCGTCCTGAAGTGCGTGTCATGATGGCCTCCCTCAGCCAATGCGCAGTCGCGCACCGGATCGTCCGGTGCCGCGTGCGAAAAAAACTGTTGCGGATGCGAAGCGCCTTGTCAATTCTCCGTCTTGCGTAAGCGACGGCGTTTAGCCAGAGAAACATGGAAGTGACGTGAACGCGCGGCCCATGACGTCCGCGACACCGGACTTCGCCGGCCCCGAACGCGCGCATTTGGCGTTTGTGGGGCTGAAGAAGACCTATCAGACGCGCGACGGCACGGTGGCCGCACTCGACGGCATCGACTTTTCGGTCCGCAAAGGCGAGTTCGTCTCGATCGTCGGCCCCTCGGGCTGCGGAAAGAGCACGCTGCTCAAGATTATCCTCGGCGTGGTGCCCTATTCGGGTGGCAAAGTGCAACTCGCCGGCAAACCCATTGCGGGGCCGCAGCTCGGCGCCGGCATGGTGTTCCAGACCGCGGCGCTGCCGCCCTGGCGCCGCATCCTCGACAACGTGCTGCTGCCGATCGAGGTACTCGATCTGCCGCGCCGCGACTATGTCGAGAAGGCCCGAGCGCTCCTCGCGATGGTGGGACTTCAGGGCTTCGAGCGGAAATTGCCGCACGAGCTTTCAGGCGGCATGCAGCAGCGGGTCTCAATCTGCCGCGCCCTCATCCACGACCCCGAATTGCTGCTCATGGACGAGCCGTTCGGCGCGCTCGACGCGCTGACGCGCGAGGTGATGCAGACCGAGCTGCTGCGCATCTGGGCGGAAACGCACAAGACCGTGGTTTTCGTCACGCATTCGATCGACGAGGCCGTGCTGCTGTCCGACCGCGTCATTGTCCTCTCGGCGCGCCCTGCCAAGGTTGTCGAAGATCTCGCGATCGACCTGCCGCGTCCGCGCAATTCGGCGTCGCGTTCGCTGCCCCGCTTTCAGGAACACGCCCAGCACCTGCGCGCCCTGCTCGGCGTGATCGCGTGAGTGCTGCCTTCATCTCCGGGAAATCTTCATGGCCAGCCTGATCATCGCGAACGGTTACGTTGTCACGATGGATGGCCGGCGGCAGATCTATTCCGACGGCGCCGTCGCCGTTGAGGGGCGCAATATCGTCGCCGTCGGCCGCACCAAGGAGCTGCTCGCGAAACATCGCGCGCCGCATGTCATCGATGCCGGCGGCAAGCTCGTCATGCCCGGCCTCGTCGACGGTCACAATCACGCGTTCCAGTTCCTGTCGAAGGGGATCGGCGACGACGTCGACATCATGACGTGGCTCTACAAGCGCGTATATCCCTATGAGACCCACGTGAACGCCGAGGAGGCCTATGTCGGTGCCCTCGGCAACTACGTTCAGATGATCAAATCGGGCACCACTTGCTTCAACGAGCCCGGCGGCTATCACACCGACGCGCTGGCGCAAGCGGCCACCGACGTCGGCATCCGCGGCATTCTCAACCGCTCGACGCGCGACATCGCCGACCAGGGGGCGCCCTTGCCGGAGAAGCTGTTCGAGAATCTCGACACCAACCTCCGCAAGGGCGAGGCGGCCGTCGCGAAATGGAACGGGGCCGCCGACGGACGCCTGCGCTGCTGGTTCGGCCTGCGCTACGTCTTCAACGTCAGCGACGAGCTGTGCCGCGCGATCAAGGCGCTGGCCGACAAGTACGGCGTCGGGATTCACGCGCACGCGGCCGCCGTCGAAGGCGAGAACGAGGCGATCCAGGAGCGCTTCGGCAAGCGTTCGCTCGAGCGGTTCCACGATCTCGGGCTGTTCGGCCCCAACCTCTACCTCGTCCACATGGGCTACCCCAACGAGCGCGAGATCGGCTGGCTGAAGCAGCACGACGTCAAGATCGCACATTGCCCATCCGCGTCGATGCACGGCGCCTATGGCGTCGTCGGCCAGCGCATGATGAAGCGCATGATCGACCTCGGCCTCACGATCTCGCTTGGCACCGATTCGGCGACGGCGGGCCGCTTCCTCGACATGGTCCGCGTGATGTACTTGGCCGCGTGCGCCCATCGCGACCAGTTCGCCGACGCCACGATCATGGGCGCCTACAAGGCACTGGAAATGGCAACCATCGACGGGGCGCGGGCCTGCCTCTGGGACGACGAGATCGGCTCGCTCGAGGCCGGCAAGCGCGCCGACATCGTCATTGTCGGCATGAAGGATATCCGCTGGCACCCCAATCTCGATCCGGTCCGCAGCCTCGTCTATGCCGCCGACGGCGATGACGTCGAGACAGTGGTGATCGACGGCAAGATCGTCATGCGCGACCGCGTGATCTTGACGGTCGACGAAGAGAAGGTGACGCGCGACGTCATCCGGGCGGGCAAGGCCTGGGTCGGCCGCGCGGGCATGAGCCTGGATATCCCCTGGCCGGTCCGCTAGCGCAGAAACGGGAGGCAGAACGATGAACAAGGCATGGGACGCGGTCATCGCGAAGGTCGATCCCGACGAGGTGATCGAGATGTCGCGCCAGGCGCTGCGCATCCGCAGCCAATCCGGCGAAGAGGCCGAGGTCGCGCGCTTTTTCGTCGACCGCATGCGCGCCGCCGGTTTGGTGGCCGAATTGCAACCCGTGCCGGCGTCGGCGAACATGGGGCCGAGCTTCAACGCCATCGGCCGGTTGAGGGGCAGAGGCCGCGGCAAGAGCCTGATGCTCAACGGCCACATCGACCACAATCCGGTCTCCGACGGCTGGACGAAGGATCCCTTCGGCGGCGTGGTGGAGGATGGCTGGCTCTACGGCTTCGTCCACATGAAGGCCGCGGACGCCACGTACATCGCGGCCGCGCACGCGGTACGCAAGGCGGGCATCGAGCTCGAGGGCGATCTCGTCATTGCCCTGGTGTGCGGCGAGCTGCGCGGCGGCGCCGGCACGCGCCACGCGCTGCAGAGTGGCGCGCGCACCGACTATTTCGTGCTCGGCGAGCCGACCGATCTTGACGTGGCGTTCAGCCACACGGCCTCGATCGTCGCCTATATCCACGTGCTCGGTCGCACCAAGCATTTCGCGACCATCGACACCGAAGGCGTGAAGGGCGTCAACGCCGTCGAGAAGTCCGCCAACGTGATCACGGCCCTCGGCCGCAGCCACGCCTACATCCCGGCGCCCGAGGCCGGCGGATGGCTGCGTCACACGCCGCGCGCCGGCTTCGAGGGCCTGCCGCAGATCAACATCGGGCCGGTCCGTGCTGGCGTCGGGAAGTCGCACGATGCGTCGCGCCCCGCGCTCTATCCCGATCGCTGTACGCTGACGGTCGACTTCCGTATCGTTCCGGGAATGACCAAGGAATCAATCCGCGAGGACCTTGCGCGGCTGTTGGACCGGATCGCCGCACAGGATCCGGATTTCCGCTACGAGATCGAGTTCGCCCAGGACACGTTTCCCCTCCCTTTCGATGCGCCGCGCGATTCGCCAGTGGCGGAGAGCGTCGCGGCCGCGCACCGACGCGTTCACGGCCGCGATCCCAAGCCCGCCACCGTGCTGAAATTCGCCGCGTCCGACGCATCCTGGCTGGCCGCGGCCGGCATTACCGGAATCGTGTACGGTCCGACTGGGCGTTATCTCAGCCGCCCCGACGAGCGCTGCCAGACCGATGATCTCGTCCGCGCCGCCCAAGCCTATGCCTGCGTGATCGCGGACATCTGCACGCGCCCTTAGCTAGCCGATCGATCGGCGAACGTCGCCAGAGGCGGCCGTCGCGCATACCGCGGTCATGCCTGGGCACATTGCTGCAATGGCCGCCCTGCGCTAGCGTCGCAACGGTGAAGAACGGTTCTTTGAGGGAGGAAACGATGACCATCACCCGTCGCCGCGCGATCGCCGCAACATCTGCAACGATCGCCGCCGGACTAGCCTTTCCCCGCTTCGCGTTCGCCCAAGGCCAAGCCATCAAGCTCGGCACGATCGCCGATACCTCGGGTCCGCTACAGCCGTTCGGCACTCAGAAGCTGCAATGCATCCAGCTCGCGGTCGAGGAGATAAATGCGGCCGGCGGCCTGCTCGGCCGCAAGATCGAGCTCGTGACGTATGACAGCCAATCGAACGACCAATTCTATGCGCAGTACGCCCAGCAGATTGCGCTGCGCGACCGCGCGGATGTCGTCCACGCCGGTCTCCAGAGCTCGTCGCGCGAAGTCATCCGCCCCATTCTGCGCCGCGCCAACACCCTCTATTTCTACAATACGCCCTACGAGGGCGGCGTCTGCGACCGCAACGCTTTCTGCACCGGCACCACGCCCGGTCAGCTTCTCGCCAATCTTCTGCCTTTCATGATCAAGAAATTCGGCAAGAAGATCTACGTGCTCGCCGCCGACTACAATTTCGGCCAGCTCTCGGAGAAGTGGACGCGCAAGATCGCCAAGGAGAACGGTGCCGAGGTGATCGCAAGCGAGTTCTTTCCGCTCGACGTCAACCAGTTCGGGCCCACGATCGGCAAGATCCAGGCGGCCAAGCCGGATTTCATCGTCAATACCTTCGTCGGCCCCGGCCACGCGGCCTTTTACGGCCAATGGGCCGGCACCGGCATGAAGAAGGAGATCCCGATCGCCTCCCAGACCTTCGGCGAGGCCGGCGAACACCTGCGCATGCCGCAGGAGCTCAGCGAGGGCATCTTCGTCTGCTACAACTACTTCGAGGAGCTCGACCGGCCGGCGAACAAAGCCTTCCTCGAGCGATTCCGCAAGAAATTCGGCGACAATTACGGCTACATCAGCGATCTGGGCATGTCGGAATACATGGGCGTTCGCATCTGGGCCGAGGCGGTCAAGAAAGCGGGCTCGGTCGCGCGGGAACCCGTGATCAAGGCAATCGAGGCGGGCCTCTCGCTCGAAGGCCCCGGCAGCACGATTACGGCCGACCCCAAGACCCATCACTTCGTCTTCGACATGCATCTCGCCGAGGCCAAGAGCCGCAAGTTCCAGATTCTACAATCTTTTGCGCAGGTTCAGCCGACCAATCCCGACGGCGTGTGCGACCTTATCAAGAACCCCAACACCAACCAGCAGTTCGAACCGAAGCTCTAGTCGCGCCGTGGACTACGCGGCGATCTTCGTCATCCAAGTCGCCTACGCGATCGCCAGCCTGGCGCTCATCAGTGTCGGATTGGCGGTCATCTACGGCATGATGCGGGTGATCAATTTCGCCCACGGCGAATTTCTCATGCTCGGCGGATACGCCGTGATCTTGCCGGTGCAGGCCGGGGTGAACGTGTGGTTCGCGATGCTCGTGATCGCGCCACTCGCAGTTGGCCTGTTCGGCGTCGTCGTCGAGCGCATCGTTATCCGGCCGCTCTATGGACGGGTGATCGATACTGTGCTGGCCACGTGGGGGCTCAGTCTGCTTCTGATCGGGCTCGCATCGGCCGCGCTCGGCTACTACCAAGAGGGCTCGAAGCCGCCCCTCGGCAGCGTCGTCATCGGCGCCTATCGCGAAAGCGTCTATACGTTTTTCGTCATTGGCATCACGGCTGCGATCATGCTGGCGCTATACGTCGGCCTGAAGCGAACGCGTTTCGGCCTCTTGGCGCGCGGCACCATGCAGAATTCGGCGATGGCCGCCGGGCTCGGGGTCGATACCGGCAAGGTTTATGCTGCCACTTTTGGGCTCGGCGCCGCCCTCTCCGGTCTCGCCGGCGGGATTTTGGCGCCGATATCCGGCGTGGTGCCGGTGATCGGCGCCACCTATATCGCCAAGGCGTTCATCACGGTGATCAGCGGCGGCGCCACCGTGCTCGCGGGCACGGCCTCGGCCGCGACGTTGCTGGGCGCGGTCAATCAAGTCGTGACGTTTCTGAGCACCCCGGTGGTCGGTGAAGTAGCGCTTCTTGCCGCGGCCATCATTCTCTTGCGCCTGCTTCCAGCTGGGATCACGGGCCGTCTGTTTCGAGGCGGAATTTGAGCAACCGGGCCAGCAGTGCCGGCGGGATCGTCATCGCCGCGCTCGGCGTGGCGGCGCTAATCGGGGTACCCTACGTCGTCGAATTGTTCACGCTAGTCGACGTTGCTGTCTACTGCATCCTATCGATACTCGCGCTGAGCCTCGCCTTTGTCTGGGGCTACGCCGGCATTCTATCCTTTGGGCAATCGGCGTTTTTCGGGCTGGGCGGTTATGCCTATGCCATGGCCGTGATCAATCTCGGCGAAAGCACGGTGCCGGTCCTGGCCGGCATTCTCGTGCCGATGATCTTCGCCGCCTTGCTCGGCTATTTCATGATCTACGGCCGCGTCAGCGACGTGTATCTCGCCGTAATCACGCTGACCGTATCGCTCATCCTCTACCACCTGATCAACAGCACCTCCGGCCCGGAGTACACGATCGGACGGGCACGCCTCGGCGGCCATAACGGCGTGCCTGGCTTGCCGCCAATCAATGTTCCCGGCAACGCCAGCGCGCCGTTGGATTATGCCGACACCTTCCGCCTGTCCCTTGGGGCCCTGCTTCTGGTTTATTTCACCTTGCGTGCGGTGATCGCGAGCCGCTTCGGCCGCGTGCTCGTCGCAATTCGCGAGAACGAACTGCGCGCCGAGTTGCTTGGTTACGATTCGCGGCGCTACAAGCTGATGGCGTTTACTCTCGGCGCCGGCATTGCGGGTTTTGCCGGGGTGTTGTTTGCAAGTTGGGGATCGTTCATCGGCCCCTCGGTCTTCGGCATCGCCTTCGCTGCCCAAGTTATCGTCTGGATCCTGGTGGGTGGTCTGGGAACCCTGGGCGGCGCCGTGGTCGGCACAGTGCTCATCCAGTATCTCACTACCTGGCTTGGCCAGACAAAGGCGCTGCCGGCCATGCTGGGCCTCTCCAAGATCGATCCAAGCTTGGTCCTCGGGATCGTCTTGATCCTGTTCGTGCTGCTGGTGCCGAGCGGCATTCTCCCAACATTGCGCAAGTTGCTGCGCTCGCGACAAGCGGCGGCGTCGGCATGAGCGGCCAGATTCTCGAAACGCGCGGTCTCTCGAAACGATTTGGCGGTGTGCCGGCAGTCGATGGCGTGGACTTTCGACTCGCAGAAGGTGAGCTGCGCTGCCTGATCGGGCCCAACGGCGCGGGCAAGAGCACCTTCTTCAAGATGATTACCGGTCAACTAAGGCCCAGCGGTGGGCGTGTATTGTTTCGCGGCGAGGACGTGACCGGCGAAGAGCGCCACTTGCTCGCCAAGCGCGGCATCGGCATCAAGACGCAAGTGCCGAGCCTATTCGACGGTATATCGGTGCGCGAGAGCCTTTATCTTGCGGCGCGCCGTTTCCACTCACCCAGAGAGGCACTACGCATCGTCGACGGCATCCTCGCCGAGACCGGCCTCCATGCGGTCGCCGAACGCCGTGTCGGCGAGCTCGCGCACGGCCAGCGCCAATGGGTCGAGCTCGGCATGGTGCTGGCACGGGAGCCTCTGCTGATGCTGCTCGACGAGCCAACGGCCGGAATGACGCCCGACGAGACTGCGCATACCGCGGCCCTGATCGGCAAGCTCCGCCAGCAGCGTGCCATCATCGTGGTTGAACACGACATGCAGTTCGTTCGCATGATCGCGGAAGGTGTGACCGTATTCCATCAGGGCCGCATTCTGATGGAGGCGCCGATCAGCGAGGTGCTCGGGGATCCGCGCGTACGCGAGGTGTACTTGGGCGCGCACAGCGAACGCCATGCTTGAAGCCGTCGAAATCCGCGCAAGCTATGGCCGGATACCCGTGCTCAACGGCGTGAGTTTCGCCGTCGCGCCCGGGGAAGCCGTCGGCATCCTCGGGCACAACGGAATGGGTAAGACGACGCTGCTGAAGACGCTGATGGGATACCTGCCGCTCGACGCTGGCCGCATCCGCTTCGATGGCGCCAACATCGGTGATGAGCCGACGCATCGACGAGCACGGCGTGGCCTCGCCTACGTGCCGCAGGGCCGAGAAATATTCCCCTTTCTCACCGTTGCCGAGAACCTGCGGATGGGCGCCCCGAGCGAACGAGATTTGGACGAGGTTCTCGGGGATTTCCCTGCTCTGGCACCGCTTCTCGGCCGCCAAGGCGGTGCGCTTAGCGGCGGCCAACAGCAAATCTTGGCGATCGCCCGCTGCATGGCGATGCGGCCCAAATGTATACTGCTCGACGAGCCCACCGAGGGTATTCAGCCCTCGATCGTCAGCGAGATCGCGGACTTGTTGGCGCGACTGCGGCAGGCGCGCGGCCTGACTCTTGTCATCGTCGAACAGCGGCTCGAATTCATCGCCGGCCTAGCCGATCGCGCGTTGGTGATGCAGAAGGGGGCGATCGTGACGGAAATACCCGCGGCTGGACTAAGCGACCGCGCGGCCGTCGAAAAGATCGTCGGCATAGGGGCATAGTCCGAAGAAACCAACCGAAGGAGGACAACATGGCGTTCAAGTTGCCGAACAGGGATCAGCTCCGCGAACTCGGGGCGGAGATGGGCATGGACATCACCCCCGACTACGCCGGGCAGGTGATCGACTACATCACGCCTTTTGCCGAGGGCTATCGCCTGATCGCGGCGTTGCCCGACGAGTTGCCTCCGGTGAAGTATCCGCGCGCTGGCTACTATCGCCCCGAGGGTGACGAGAACAAGTACGGCGCGTGGATCGTCAAGACGCACATCAAGGGCGCGAAGTCCGGCAAACTTGCCGGCAAGAAGGTGGCGATCAAGGACACGTATTGCGTCGCTGGCGTGCCATTGACGAACGGCGCCTCAGTCCTCGAGGGCTACGTTCCCGAGTTCGATGCGACGATCGTTACTCGACTGCTCGACGCCGGCGCCGAGATCGTCGGAAAGTCTGTGTGCGAGTACTTCTCGTTCTCTGGAGGCGCGGCAACGAGCACCAGCGGCCCGGTGCAAAATCCGCGTGCCTGGGGTCATACGCCAGGCGGATCATCGACAGGTTCCGGCGCCCTTGTTGCCGCCGGCGAAGTGGATATGGGCACGGGCGGCGATCAAGCCGGTTCGATACGTATCCCGGCCTCGCTGTCGGGCGTGGTCGGCATTAAGCCCACTTGGGGCCTGGTGCCTTACACAGGGATCATGGGCATGGATGCCACCATCGATCATGCCGGCCCGCTCACCGCTACCGTGGCAGACAATGCGCTTTTCCTCGAGGTAATGGCTGGGCCAGACGGGCTCGATCCACGTCAGGGCGGCGCGAAAGTCGACAAGTACACGAAGGCGATCGGCCAAACCGTCAAGGGACTCAAGATCGGCGTCGTAAAGGAAGGATTTGGCCAATACGATTCGCACCCGGACGTCGATGCCGGCGTGCGGGCCGCCGTCAAGAAGTTCGTGGCGCTGGGCTGCGACGTGAAGGAGATCTCGATCCCCTGGCATTTGAACGGATTGCCGATATGGAGCGCCATCGCACTCGAGGGCACCTATCAGGCGATGTTCAACGGCGCTGGCCTCGGCCGCAATGTCGAGGGCGTGTATCCGGTCTCGCTCGCGGCTCGCCTCGCGCCAATCCGCGATCGCGCCAATGAACTGCCACACACTGTAAAGGTCGGCATGCTGCTCGGCGCCTATACCGACCGATTCTATCAAGGCTACTTCTATTACAAATCGCAAAACCTCAGAAGGCGCCTACGCGCTGCCTACACACAGGCACTGCAGGACCACGATCTGCTACTAATGCCCACGACGCGCGTCATGGCGTCGAAGATTCCCCCGGCGGACGCCGACTTGCCGACGATCATGCAACACAGCTGGGAGCAGATCGGTAACACCTGCCCATTCAACGTGACGCACCATCCGGCGATCTCGATCCCGTGTGGCCTCGGTGAAGGGAACCGCCCAATTGGCCTGATGCTCGTCGCGAATCATTGGCAGGAATCGATGCTGTACCGTGCTGCCCACGCCTTTGAGGAGGCGACAGACTGGAAGAAAATGGGGCCGGCACGGCGGAAGTGACCGGCCACCAAGAGCGCATCCAGTTGCAAAGTTGGTTCAGGGCCAAGTTCCGTTCTGGCCAGCGTCGGAGCAGAACCGATTGAATGTTAGTATTTTAGTCGGGGCAAACTGGAGCTGCCGCCTTCGCCGAATCCATCATCTGTCGTTGAACCGACCAAGGTGGTATATTGGTCTGATAATTCTCGTCTCTGCTCGATCCGAAATTCAAAGAACACGCTCTTTACCGTCACTTTGGCTTGCGTGAAGGGCATAGGAGGGGGAACTCATGAGGCTTCAATCGCTTCGAGGTGTCGGGATCGCGCTGGCCCTAGTCTTCAGCATAGTTGGCGTCAAAGAAATCGTACCGGCCTATGCTCAAGAGCAGTCGATCAAGTTAGGTGTAATCCTGACCCTGAGTGGGCCGCCAGGGCGGGCCGGCAATCGTCAGAAGGACGGCGCCCAACTTGCGGTCGATGCGATCAACGCCGCTGGCGGCATTAAAGGCCGGCGGCTGCAGCTCGTTATTCAGGATGATGCCGGCGATCCCAATGCTGCGGTGACGGCATTCAACACGCTCGCGGCACAGGACGATATCGTCGCCATCTACGGTTCCACTATCGGCAGCTCAACGATGGCCTTCGCGCCGCTCGCCAAGCGAGCGGGAATTCCCGTGGCGGTTCCCAACGCCACCTATCAAATTACGCGGCTAGGCAACGAGTTCCTCTTTCGCGTCGCTGTGCCGGGCGATGTAGAAGTCAAGGCTGCGGTGGATCTGGCCAAGAAAAAAGGTTGGAAGCGCATCGCCATGCTCCACTCGAACGACGCATACGGCAAGCAAGGCGCCGATCTTCTCGCCGAGATGAAAGATTTGGAGGTCGTCGCCAGCGAATCTTTTGCCACCAACTCGACGGACTACACCCCGCAGCTGACAAAAATTCGGGCGGCGCGGCCGGACGTGATCTTCATTTGGGGTGGTGTGCCCTTCACCGGTACGGCCGTAAAGAACGCTGGCCAGCTCGGGATTACGGCGCCACTGATTTCGCCGACCGCCGCGGGCGCGCCGGCCAATGTCGCGGCCGCCGCCGGCTCGTCAGCGCTGGCGAATTGGCAAATCATGGGTGTGATCGATCCCGCCAATCCCTTGCCGCGCCAAAAGGCCGGCATCGAAGCGACTCAAGCCAAGTTCAAGAACGATCCTGACGTGTTCATCGCCTCGGGCTGGGATGCGATCCAGGTGCTTGCGGCAGGTCTCAAGAACGCCGCAGCCATTACCCGCCCGGCGCTCAAGACCGCGCTCGAAGGCGTCAAGGGCCTCGAAGGCATGGGCGGCGTCTACACCTACTCCGCCACACAGCGCGACGGCACAGGCGCCGATAGCCTGATCTGGCTGAAAGTGGTCGACAACAAGCTGGTGCGCAACGATCCCTAAGGTCGCCGCCTCGTGAGTGCCGCTGATGTTCTCCAGTTCGTCCTCAGCGGCATCACGATGGGGAGCGTCTACGCGATCATCGCACTAAGCTTCACGATCATCTTCAACGCCACCGGCGTCGTGAACTTCGCCCAGGGCGATTTCGCGATGTTGGCGGGGTTGATGGCCGTGAGCTTCATCGGCTTCGATCTGCCAATTCTGGTGGCAGTGATCGTGGCGATCGCCGCGACGGGTGTGGTGGGAGGCGCGATCTACGCCCTGACCGTCGCACCAATTCCGCGCGCCGGCCATTTCACCTCCATCGCCGTAACGCTCGGTCTTTCAATCGTGCTGCAGAAAGGCGCGCAGTTCATCTGGGGTACAGAATCCCACATGTTGGCGCCGGTCAGCAGCCGCGAGACGCTGCATTTTGCCGGCGCGACTATCACGCCCCAGGCAATATTCATATTGGTCACATCGGCGCTGATGATGGTGCTGCTATACGCCTACTTCAAGCACACGCGCGCTGGCCAAGCGGTGCTGGCTTGCTCAGAGAACCGCGAGGCGGCCGGGCTCGTCGGCATCGATGTGCGCTGGGTACGAGCCGAAGCATATGTCCTTGGCTGTGTGCTGGGCGCGCTGGCCGGCATTCTCGTGATGCCGATCACAACCATGAGCAACACCTCTGGTCTCGTGCTGACGATAAAGGGATTCTCGGCGGCGGTCCTCGGCGGCTTCGGCAGCGCCGCGGGCGCCGTGATCGGCGGGCTCGTGCTCGGCCTGCTCGAGTCACTGAGTGCCGGACTTATTTCCTCCAGCTACCAGAATCTCATCGCGCTGCTCGTGGTGGTGCTCATCCTGATGTTCCGGTCGGGCGGCCTGCTCGGGACACGGACGCTTCATTGATATGGCACCGGCGCGAGTCACGGCTTTAGCTCTGACCGCCGTAGCTCTCGTTGCATTCCCGCTCGCCGTCGGCAGCAAAGTTTGGCTCAACCTCGCGGTCCTCTCGGGCATCTATCTCGTGCTCACGGCCGGCCTAATCCTGCTGTTCGGCTATGCCCAGCAGTGGTCGTTCGGCCATGCCGGCTTCTTCGGCTTCGGCGCCTACGTTTCGGCGCTATCGGCGCCGCACGCCGGCGTGTGGACGGGCATGGCGGCGGGGACGGTGGCGGCCTGGGTCCTCGGCTACGCCATCGGCCGGCCGATCCTGCGGCTCAAAGGGCTGTCGCTCGCTCTCGCCACGCTCGCCTTCGGCGAGATCATGCACATCTTGTTCACCGAACTGCGCATCACGAAAGGGGCCATCGGCATCTCGGGGATTCCCAGCCCTTCTATCGGCGGCATCGAAATCGATACACCACGCTCGTACTACTGGCTGGTTGCCACCGTCGCCTGCGCGGTGCTGGCTTTCTCGCATAATATTGGCCGATCGCACATTGGCCGAGCCCTTAGGGCACTGGGCGGAAATGAAGCCGCGGCGAAAGTGGTAGGAATCAACATCGCCGAAGCCAAGGCCCAGGTTTTCGCCTATTCGGCGGCGCTTGCGGGCTTGGCGGGCGCGCTCTACGCGCATTATTTCACGTTTATCAGCGCCGATTCGTTCCGTTCCGATTTTTCGATATTGATGGTCGTCATCATCGCCGTGGGCGGCAAGGATTCGTTCTGGGGTGCGGCGCTCGGGTCGATCTTCCTCACGGTCGCCATGCAAGTTCTGCGCGTCCAATCCCAGTATGCGATGCTGTTCTATGGCCTCTTGCTGATCGTCGTTTTCATGTATCTGCCAGGTGGTCTCGTAAGCCTGGTCCGATCAGCAGCGGTATGGCGGCGATGAACGAATTGCTCCAGCTTGCCGGGCTCACCGTCCGCTTTGGCGGCAATCTTGCGCTATCGGAGGTCTCGTTTGCCGTCCGGACGGGCTCGATCGCGGCCTTGATCGGCCCCAATGGCGCCGGAAAGACCACCGCCTTCAACGTCGTATCTGGTCTACTCACCCCCGAAAGCGGCCGCGTGACGTTTGCCGATACCGATGTCACCGACTTGCCCGCGCACCGGCGTCGCGGCCTCGGACGAACGTTTCAGATCACGCAATTGTTCGGCGACATGACGGTGCGGGAGAACGTGATGGTCGGTTTCCATCGGCGCCACCGCGGCGGCCCGTTCGAAGCCGGCGCGTGGTCGCCGCGAATTGCCCGGCAGGAGCGGGAGGCGGCCGCGGCGACAGAGACCCTGCTCGCCACATTCGGGCTCGGTTCCTTGGCGCAGCGCGCCGCAGCGGCGCTGCCACTCGGACAGCAACGGCTGCTCGAACTGGCGCGCGCGGTCGCCGGCGCGCCGCGACTGCTGATGCTCGACGAGGCGGCCTCCGGCTTGAGCCCGGCCGAACTCCGGGAACTCGCGGCGCACATCCGCCGACTGCGCGACTCGGGCATAACGATCCTGCTGGTCGAACACAATATGCGCTTCGTCAACGATGTCGCCGAGCACTTGATCGTCCTCAACTATGGCCGCGTGATCTTCGACGGGCCGATTGCGGCCGGCGTTCGCGACCCCGCGGTGATATCGGCCTATCTCGGGCGCAATAGCTAACATGCTGGAGGTCCGCGGGATCGATGTCGCGTACGGCCGCTTGCAGGCACTGCGGGGCGTCTCGCTCACCGTCGCGGACCGCCAAGTCGTCAGCATTATCGGCGCGAACGGTGCCGGAAAGACCACGCTGCTGCGTGCTATTTCCGGCTTGGAGCGCTGCCAGCGCGGAACTGTTACGCTGGATGGCCAGGATATCACACGCCGGGATCCTTCGGAGATCGTCCGCCGCGGCGTCTCGCACGTGCCAGCGGGCGCGCAGGTGTTCCGCAACATGAGCGTGATCGAGAATCTGCGACTTGGCGCCTATACGCGCACCGGCCAGCGTGCCGAATCGGCTGCCGTGCGCGCCGATCTCGCCGCCGTTTACGACCTATTCCCGCCGCTCCAGGAACGTTCAACCCAGACAGCGGGTACTCTTTCGGGAGGCCAGCAGCAGATGCTGGCGATCGGCCGCGCCCTCATGGCGCGGCCGCGCCTATTGCTCCTCGACGAGCCCTCGCTCGGTCTGGCGCCGCAGGTGCTCGATGGGATTTTCACGATATTGCGTCGACTGAACCAAGAGCGCGGGCTCGCGATTCTTTTGGTGGAGCAGAATGCACACCTGGCTCTTGATTTTGCCACGGAAGCGTATTTGCTGGAAACGGGAAGCGTCGCCGGTTCGGGCACCACCGAGACGCTGCGGCAC
>Ga0268299_1001311_pt1 | contig 46824 bp, 42 predicted proteins | sample NOBtaG_FD_193484 | JGI IMG/M metagenome (GOLD analysis project Ga0268299, IMG submission 193484) | Activated sludge microbial communities from bioreactor in Nijmegen, Gelderland, Netherland - NOB reactor | ecosystem: Engineered > Bioreactor > Aerobic > Activated sludge | place: Netherlands... | reverse complement strand
CGCAGCAGCACGAAAAAAGAAGGAGTGAAACCCGCCCTTGACCCACAAATGACCAGAAATCCATAATCAAACCCGGGTCACTTCTCGATGGAAAACCCGGGTCACTTCTCAGTGGAAATCAACACCCCACTGGAAAGGTGGCGAGATCTTCGCCGCGAGATTGCTGCGTTTCTCGCGGAGTCAGAAAATGAGGTGGAATAACCGATGCACCTGCAAACGAAGCACGAGCGCTGGGAAGTTAAGAAAGGAACTACCAATGTCTAACCGAACGCTCATCGACGAGACACCTCTACTTATTCGCCCCTACGACCCTAAGTCTGACTTGGAAAGGTGCATGACGATATGGCGCACGGCTTCGGAGGTTGCGCACCCCTTCTTGGGGGCTTCGGAGCTCGATGCCGACGCGACTCTGGTGAGAGACCAGTATATGCCCGCCGCGAACATTCATGTCGCTGTGTCTGAAGGTGCGGTTTCGGGTTTCATAGCACTCCTCGGCTCCTTTATCGGAGGCTTGTTTGTAGACCCGGCCCTGCACGGACATGGAATCGGCAAGGCGCTCGTGCTGGAGGCGCGCCGTTGTCATCCAATCCTGGATGTAGAAGTCTACGAGGCAAATATGGATGCTCGGGCCTTTTACGCGCGGCTTCGGTTCACTGAGAGCGGCAGGCGCGAGCGCGACGATCAGGGTCGAACTTTGCCGCTAATTGCGCTTCGACTTAGTGACTGCCAAGGCGCAGAATCCGCTTTATGACAACCTTGCGCTCGATTAGAGGGTGTCAGATGGATCGGCAATCTTCGGCACCCCAGACGCCCTCACTCTCGCAAAGAGCGCGAATTACTCTTGCGGCGATGGCCGTTCGGACCCTCGATGTCGAGGGCGGCTACTCCGCAAACCGTCGGCATGAAACATGATGCCCATTCCCGACTGATTTCGCCACCGGGATCGCGCCAGCACATTCTTCTTCAGCTCTCGGGCAGCGTGTTCGGAAACGGCAACCAGACGGCGGATTAACCGCACTCGGCATGTCCCCCAAAATTAGTTCCGGCCGCCGGAATCGCTCAATCCGCGGATCCGGGTTCGGAACGGATTCTAGAAGCCCTTTCACATAAGGATGACCGGGCCTCGAATAGACTTGTTCAGACGGGCCCTCTTCGACGATGCGGCCTAAGTACATTACATAGACCCGCGAGACCGCTTGACGTACGAGCGCCAGATCGTGGGCAATGAAGAGACAGGACACACCCTTTTCTTTTTGCAGGTCCAAAAGTAGGTTCATCACTTGGGCCCGCACGCTGAGGTCCAGCGCACTGACCGGCTCATCGCAGATCAGAACGCGGGGGCGCACGGCCAGAGACCGGGCAATTGCCGCGCGCTGCCGCTGACCGCCCGACAGTTCGCGCGCATAGCGACCGGCCGCGGTGGCGGGCAGGCCGACATCATCCAGCAGATGCAGAACCTGGCGGTCGCGGTCAGGGCCTGCGGGCTGGCCGACAATCTCCAGCGCCTCGGAGATTGCCTCGCCAACAGTCTGGCGCTCGTTCATCGAGGCAAAGGGGTCCTGAAATACATACTGGATTTCACGCCGAGTTTCTCGAAGCTGTCGTCCCCGCAGTTGCGACAGGTCATTTCCGCGATACAGGATCTGACCCGATTTCGGCTTAGCCAACCCGACGATGGTGCGGCCCAGTGTGGACTTGCCGCAGCCACTTTCGCGGTGTTGTCAGAAGAACTTTGGTTGTCGCGCGGCGGGGCGCCCGGCTAGGCTTCCGGAATGACCAAACGCTCCCCTTTCCGATACTTCAAGACGAGCCCAGAGATCATCCGCCTGGCGGTGATGCTCTACATCCGCTTCCCGCTGTCCTTGCGCAACGTCGAGGATCTTCTGCACGAGCGGGGTGTCGAGATCAGTCACGAGACGGTACGATACTGGTGGAACCGTTTCGGTCCGATGCTCGCCGCCGAGATCAGAGGCAAGCGGGTCGAGGCGATGCGCGCTTGCCGCCAATGGCAGTGGCACCTGGACGAAGTCTACGTGAAGATCAACGGCGTGACTCATTACCTTTGGCGGGCCATCGATCACGAGGGCGAGGTGCTAGAAAGCTTCGTCACCAAGACGCGGGACCGCAAAGCGGCACTGAAATTCTTGAAGAAATCGATGAAACGCCATGGTCGGCCTGAGACCATCGTGACGGATCGTCTTCGGTCCTACGGCGCTGCCTTGAAGGACCTGGGACGCGGCGATGATCGCGAGATGGGGCGCTGGCTCAACAACAGGGCCGAGAACTCGCACTTGCCAGTCCGACGAAGCGAGCGGGCGATGTTGCGGTTCCGGCGAATGCGAACGTTGCAGAAGTTCGCCTCAGTGCATGCCTCGATCCACAACCACTTTCCGACGGAGCGCCACCTCCAAGATCGCAACGCCTACAAGATCACCCGCGCCGCCGCTCTCGCCGAGTGGCGCGGCCTTCTCGAGGCCTGACATCCGGGCGGGGTAAGGGTAACGGAGACTGGTTCGCATTCGTCTGACAGCACCAAGCGCATCAGAAGGCGAAAGACAGCCAGCCGGCCGGGATGACCGAGGGTGGCAAAAGCATGAGCGGCGCGATTCTGTTCTATGATTCCCGATTATAGGAAGTGTTGCCGCTCGTCCAATGAAGGTTTCATGACACCTGGTCCGAGGTTGCTCCCTCGATTGATCCAGATCACGGCAGACATCGCCCGCCTATGCGCAGATGCGCATGAAGTGGAGCGCCGTCGATGATTCTAGCCGTTCTGTCTGCCCTTGCCGAACCCACCCGTCTTGAAGCCATGCGTCTGCTGGCAGACGGCTCGGAACACTGCGTCTGCGAGTTGATGCGGAAGCTGGGCGCATCTCAAAGCCGGATGTCGCGGCACATGCAGGTGCTGAAGCAGGCAGGGCTTGTGGTGGATCGCCGCGATGCGCAGTGGGTGCGCTACCGGATCAATCCGGAGCTACCGCAATCCCAAGCCCGCTTGGTCGAAGCTGCGCTGGAGCGGCGGATCATGGCCATGGAGTCAGTCGCATGAGCATCTTCGGCTGGCTGAACGATCAACTGTTGCGGATGACTTGGCTCAACGATCTGGTGGGCGCGGGCGTAGCGGCTGTCGGTCTGGACCCCGCCTCGCGGCTTGGTGGGTCGGTGCAGTTCTTCGTCTATGACGTGATCAAGATCTTCATCCTGCTCTCGGTGCTGATCTTCGCCATCTCCTACCTTCAAAGCCATTTCCCGCCGGAACGGACGCGGGCCATGTTGGGCGGCCGTTCGGGTCTGGGTGCCAACACGCTCGCAGCCCTTCTGGGCACGCTGACGCCTTTCTGTTCCTGCTCGTCGATCCCGCTCTTTATCGGGTTCACCGCCGCTGGCCTGCCGCTGGCGGTAACATTCTCATTCCTGATCTCCTCGCCTCTGGTGGATCTGGCCTCGGTGATCCTGCTCGCTTCGATCTTCAGCTGGCCGATTGCCCTCGCCTATGTGGTGGTCGGTTTGGTGGTCGCCATCGTGGGCGGGACGATCATCGGACGCTTGGGGATGGAGGACCAGGTGGCGGATTTCGTCCGGAACGTGCCTGTGACCGGCGAGGCCGCAACGATGACACAGAGTGAGCGTCTGACTTTCGCAAAGGATCAAGTTCTCGAAATTGTCCACCGCGTCTGGCCCTACGTGCTGATCGGCGTCGGCATCGGCGCCGCGATCCACAACTGGGTGCCCGCCGAGATGATCTCTGTCCTTCTGGGTCAGGACAAGTGGTGGTCGGTCCCCGTGGCGGTGTTTGTGGGGATCCCGATGTATGCGGACATCTTCGGCACCTTGCCGATTGCCGAGGCGCTGGTGGGCAAGGGCGTGGGTCTTGGCACGGTGCTGGCCTTCATGATGGCGGTGACGGCCCTGTCTCTGCCGTCGCTCATCATGCTCAAGCGGGTGGTGAAGATGCCGCTGCTGGTCACTTTCACCGGTGTCGTGACGCTTGGCATCCTGTCCATAGGGCTGGTCTTCAACGCGATTGCCAACTGGTTCATCTGAGAAAGGACTACACCATGATCATCAAGATCCTCGGCTCGGGCTGCAAGAAATGCGTGGCCTTGGGCGAAAACGCCAAAGCTGCCGCCGCTGCGGCGGGGAAGCAGGCCGAGATCGTCAAGGTCACCGACTTCGCCGAAATTGCAGCCTATGGCGTTATGTCGACGCCGGGGCTGGTGGTGGATGAAAAGCTCGTCTCGACCGGCAAGGTGCTGAGCGCCGAAGAGATCGGAAAGCTGATATGATGGAATACCGCGTCCACGCCCGCCGCATTGACGCCCATGGCAGCTTCGCCGTTGCGAAGGAGGCGCAAGTCACGCTCGACACCGATCTGGCGGGACGGCGCGATGCGATGAACCCAGTGGAGCTGCTGCTGTCGGCACTTGCGGCCTGCATGCTGAAAGGGATCGAGCGGGTGACGCCGATGCTGCACTTCCAGATCGACGGCGCGGAGGTCCGGCTGGAGGCGGTGCGCCAGGACGCGCCACCCAAACTGACGCTGATCCGCTACGAGATCATCGTGGACAGCGCCGAGACGGACCAGCGCCTTGATCTGCTGCACCGCAACATCCTGAAGTACGGCACGATTTCAAACACACTGTCGTCCGCCGTGCCGCTGGAAGGGACGCTCCGCCGTGTCTCAGGTCGCGGCTGACAGGTTTACCCGCTTCATCAGCGCCTCGGCACTCTCCTTGCGCTCGGAGTAGCGGTCGACGAGGTATTCGGCCCGGTCGCGGGTCAGCAGGGTGAACTTCACCAGCTCCTCCATGACATCGACGATCCGGTCGTAGAGGGGCGAGGGACGCATGCGCCCTGCCTCGTCGAACTCCTGGAACGCCTTTGGGATCGACGACTGGTTCGGGATCGTCAGCAGCCGCATCCAGCGGCCAAGAACGCGCATCTGGTTGACCGCGTTGAAGCTCTGCGAACCGCCCGAGACTTGCATGACGGCCAGCGTCTTGCCCTGCGTTGGCCGAACCGCGCCCTCGGAGAGCGGGATCCAGTCGATCTGCGTCTTCATCAGCCCGGTCATCGCACCATGCCGTTCGGGGCTGGACCAGACCATCCCTTCGCACCAGGCCACCAGGTCGCGCAATTCGCGCACCTTGGGGTGGGTGGCGTCCACGCTGTCATCGACCAGCGGCAGGCCGGACGGGTTGAAGAACCGGACCTCGGCCCCGAACCGCCTCAGGATGCGCGCCGCTTCCTCGGCCGCCAATCGCGAAAAGCTGCGGGTGCGGAGCGAGCCGTAGAGGATCAGGATGCGGGGCGAGTGAGCGGAAAGTGGCGGCGAGAAAAGCCGGTCACAATCGATGGCAGGCAAGAGTGCGTCGTCGATGTTGGGCGTGTCGGTCATGCAGGAAACCTGTCTCGGGTGCGGTTGGCGAAGGCGACCAGCGAGAGCATGACGGGCACCTCGACCAGAACACCGACGACGGTCGCCAGTGCCGCACCGGAATTCAGACCGAAGAGACCGATGGCTACCGCCACGGCGAGCTCGAAAAAATTCGAGGTGCCAATCAGGGCGCAGGGCGCAGCTACTCGGTGCGGCAGCTTCCACGCGAAGGCCCAGGCATAGCCAAGTGCAAAGATGCCGTAGGACTGGATGATGATCGGCACGGCGAGCAGTCCAATCAGCAGCGGCTGTGCAATGATGACCTGCCCCTGAAAGCCGAAGAGGAGCACGACGGTCAGCAAAAGGCCAAGAACAGACCCCGGTTTGATCCGCGCTGTGAAGCCCGAAACTGCCGCTTCTCCTCCGCGTGCCATCAACGCTCGGCGTGTCAGCGTTCCTGCAATCAGCGGGATCACGATGTAAAGGACCACCGAGAGGAGCAGCGTCTCCCATGGCACAGTGATGTCGGTGACACCCAGCAGGAAGGCCACGATTGGGGCGAAGGCCACGACCATGATCAGGTCGTTCACCGAGACCTGCACCAACGTGTAGTTCGGATCGCCCTTTGTCAGCTGTGACCAGACGAACACCATTGCCGTGCAGGGTGCGGCGCCGAGCAGGATCAGCCCCGCGATGTATTCAGGGGCTTTTGCCGGGTCGATCAGCCCCGCGAACAGGTGGTCGAAGAACAACACCCCGAGAGCGGCCATGGTGAAGGGCTTGATCAGCCAGTTGATCACCAGAGTGATGACCAGCCCCTTCGGTCGCCGCCCAACATCCTTGAGCGAGCCAAAGTCGATGGCGATCATCATCGGATAGACCATCGCCCAAATCAGCACGGCCACCACAAGGTTGACCGACGCGTATTCCAGACCGGCCAGCGCGCCGAATATTCCCGGCGCAAGGGTGCCAAGCACGAGCCCCGCAAGGATGCAGATGGCGACCCACAGGGTCAGCCAGCGTTCGAACAGGCTCATGGGGTTTCCTTCAGGGTGGGGACGCAGCAGGCATCGTCGGGAGGCGGTGTCAGGCTGGCGATGAATGCGGCAAGGGGAGCCAGCGCAGCGGGGTTCAGCGCATAGCAAACGCGCGGCCCGTCGATCTCACCGCGGATGATGCCGGCTGCCTTGAGGATGCGCAGGTGCTCGGACACCGTGGACTGCGCAAGCCCGACAGCATCCACGATGTCACCGCCAATGCAGCCGGGGGTGGCCAGCAAAAGCCGAAGGATGCGCAGGCGCACCGGATGCGCGAGCCCTTTGGTCAGTTCAGCGATTTCGGTGTCTCTATCGTGCATGTGCAGCCTATTGATACGTCTATCGTCGATAGGCGATATTTTTCCGTGGAGCAATGATCTTCTCTGCAGAATGTCACGCGCGAATGAAACTGCCGCACATCCGCTAATGTATTGAGAAACAATAGCTTAATCTGGAGAAGGTTCGACGTCAGGCCCATCCCCTCCGCCATAACCCAATCCATTGTTTGGAACGACATTGCGCCGGCCGATTTCGCGCGTCATTGCCGAGCCTTACCTTGCTAACGGCCGCAGCGAGACCGCAGAGGCGTTTGTTGCGCCATCCGGGGCTTGCTCTGGATGATCTGGATGCGATGCTCCGGCGCGGACATGCTGGGTAAAGCCCGCCGCACGTGGACATCACGGACACACCACGGTCCGGCTTGGCGTTTGCAGGAGGTTTCGCTGCAATGTCGCCGGGGGCGGGAAAGGCGACGGCGGCCGGCGGCGAGGCACTGTCCCTGACCCTCAGGGGGCTGCGACCGAAAGCCAGCGATGCCGTCGCTGCTGTCGATGTGTCCTCTGCCAAGGGGGGCATGCCGGGCCCCGGCCGGGTGGCCGGGAGGGTGTTGCCGGGGAAGTTTCGATGCTTGATTGGTGCGCCAAGTTGACGCAGGGTGGTTCGGTGGTGGCAGAGGGTCTGGTGACGCCATTTGAGCCAGCATCTGCGGGTGTGGGAACTCGAAAATGCTTTTCAAGCCTGCGTCTCTGGCGATCGTCCTGACCGTCGCTCTGCTCACCGGCGCGCCCGCCGGGGCCCAGAGAAGCGAGGAGGCCGAGCTTGATCTGGCCCTCCGGCTTGCGGTCCTGCTGCAATCGGCGCGCGCCGTCATCGGGGCAGAGCAGGCGCTGATCAATGATCCGGCGATCGGCGACAAGGGACTGACCGGCGAAGAGGTTCTGGCCCGCGCCACCAGGGCATTCGTGGAAAAGACCGGCGCGCCGCCGCTGAGCGAGGGAATGAACGCGCGCGAGGCCGAGCTTATCGCGGCGCTGATGGCCTCGATCACCGAGGTGATGGATGCCAATGCCGCGTCGATCAACCGCGAGGGCGTCGCGTTCAAGGGCTTCGTGCCGGCGGTCTTCGGCCGGCTGGTGAACGAAACCTTCCTGGGCAAGGCCGGCGATCACGCCGAGATCAAGGTCACGGCGCCCATGGGCCTGGTGCGCAACCGCAAGTCCCGGCCCGACGCATGGGAAGACCAGGTCATCACCGAACACCTGCTGTCGCCCGACTGGGAGAAGGGCGCCGTCTATTCCAGCCTGACCGAAACCGGCGGCCGCGAGGCCTTTCGCGTCATGGTTCCCGAATACTACACCGAGGGCTGCCTGGCCTGTCACGGTTCGCCCGCGGGCGAAGTCGATATCACCGGCTACCCCAAGGAAGGCGGCGCACTGGGTGATCTGGGCGGCGTGATCAGCATCACCCTCTACCCGTAAGAGCGCGAATGGCGCGGATGGATCGAGTGGCCAATCTGCTGGGGCGTGGGTCGATCTTCGCCCGGCTGGCGTTTCTTGCCGCCGTCCTGCTGGCGGCCCTGATCGGATCGAACGCCTATCTCGCACAGCGCCTGTCAGGCAACGCCGACGCGATCGCGCAGGAGGTGGAAAGGGTCAGCGAACTGCGGCTGGCCTATTCCGCGGCCGCCCGGTTCGGCGCATTGAAATACTGGCTTTCCGATCTTGCCGTCAGCCTGCTCATGCGGTCGGAGAACAATGCCAACGCCGCCCATGATGCGCTGATGGCCGATCTTGATGCGCTCGAGCCGATGGCGCCGGAAAGCGTGGCACTGATCCGCAGCGAAGTGGCCGCCTTGCGGGAACAGGCCTTCCTGGCGGTCGATGCCTACAGCCAGGATCAGCGCGTTCTCGGCAATTCGCTGGTGGCGCAGGGCCAGCTGCACATCCTGAATGTCGATGCCGAACTCGGCAAGCTGGTCGACCGGCTTGAGGCGCAGGCGGTGGCGACCGGGCAAGGCGCGCTGACCTCGGCAAATTCGGCCGTCACCCGCGCCACGCAGATTTCGGTGGTGGCGGCGATCCTCGGGCTTCTGCTGACGCTGGGGATCATCGCCACGATCACCAATCCGCTGCGCCGGGTGATGTCGGCGATGACGGAAATCACCGGCGGCAATCTCTCGACGCCGATTCCGGATGTCGGCCGCGACGAGATCGGCGCGATGAGCCGTACCCTGGGGCTTTTCCGGGACAGCCTGCGAGAGCGCGAGGCGCTGGCCGCGAAACAGCGGGAACTGGTGACGAGCCTTGCCGAAGCGCGGGACGAGGCGATGCGGGCCACCACGGCGAAAAGCCAGTTCCTGGCCAGCATGAGCCACGAAATCCGCACGCCGATGAACGGCATCATCGGGATGAGCAACCTGCTGCTTGATACCGACCTGCCCCCCGAACAGGCCGAATTCGCCCGCACCATCAACGACAGCGCCGAAAGCCTGCTGACGATCCTGAACGACATCCTGGATTTCTCGAAGGTCGAGGCGGGCAAGCTGGACCTTGAACGCGTCGCCTTCGATCTGCGCGAATGCATCGAGGGCGCGCTTGACCTGATTGCGATGGCCGCGGGCAAGAAGGGTCTGGACCTGGCCTATGTGATCGAGACCGACGTTCCGCAAAGGATCGTCTCCGATCCGACGCGGTTGCGGCAAATCCTCCTCAACCTCTTGAACAACGCGATCAAGTTCACCGAAAGGGGCGAGGTCGTCCTGACCGTCGGGCGCGAGGACGGCGGGGCGACGGACGCCGGCGAGTGCATCCTGCGGATGACCGTCCAGGATACCGGGATCGGCATTCCGCCCGACCGGATCGGCCGGCTGTTCCAGTCCTTCACGCAGGCGGACGCCTCGACCACGCGGCGCTTTGGCGGCACCGGTCTCGGGCTTGCCATCAGCCAGCGGCTGGTGGCCCTGATGGGCGGAGAGATCGGGGTGACCAGCGAGCCCGGCCAGGGTTCACGGTTCAGCTTCACGATCAGGGCGCCGGTGGCCGAGCAAATCCGCGCGGTCCGCATCAACCAGGCGCGCCCCGACCTGGAAGGCAGGCGGGTGCTGATCGTCGATGACAATGCCACGAACGGCCACATCCTGACGCGCCAGTGCGAAATCTGGTCGATGAAACCGACCTATGCCGCCGGGCCTGCCGGGGCGCTGGCGCTGCTGCGCGACGGCCAGAGGTTCGACGTTGCCATCCTCGACATGCACATGCCCGACATGGACGGGATCGGCCTTGCCCATGCGATCCGCGACCTGCCCGACCCCCGGCCGATGCCGCTGATCCTGCTCAGTTCCCTCGGCCATGCGGGCGATCACGATGCCGAGGCGCTGAAATCCGCAGGCTTTGCCGAGGTGCTGGCCAAACCGATCAAGCCGTCGACGCTGCTGAATGCGCTTCTGACCATCGCGCTTGGCGAACCGGCGCGGGTTCTGCCCCATCGGCGCATGGACAGGCCACGCATCGACGACCAGCTTGCCGCGGAACTGCCGGCCCGTATCCTGCTGGCCGACGACCATCCGACGAACCAGAAACTTGGCGGGATGATCCTCAAGCGCCTGGGCTACCGCGCCGATGTCGCGGGCAACGGGCTTGAGGTGCTGCAGGCGCTGGAGCGTCAGCCCTACGACCTGATCCTGATGGACATCGAGATGCCCGAGATGGACGGGGTCGAGGCAACGCGGCGGATCATCGCGACCTGGCCGGAAGGCAGGCGGCCGAAGATCATCGCGGTCACCGCCAATGCGATGGAGGGCGACCGCGAGCGCTTCATCGCCGCCGGAATGAGCGATTATGTCAGCAAGCCGATCCGGGTCGAGGCATTGGTGCGGGCGTTGAGAGCCTGCCTTGGCGGCGGCCCGCAAACGACGGAGGAACCGATGCCGGCACCCGAAGGCGAACTGGACCCCAGGGCCCTTGAACAGTTGCTCGACGTGATCGGCGGCGACCGTGCGGCCTTCAGGGATCTGGTGCAGAGCTTCCTTGATGACGGGCCCGGGCTGGTGAGCCGCCTTGCCGAGGCGGTTGCGGCGAATGATGCCGACGCCCTGCGCCGCGCCGCCCACACGCTGAAGGGCAGCGCTTCGGATTTCGGCGCCGTTGCGCTGGCGGCGCTCTGCCGCGAGATCGAGGCGCTTGGCCGGGCGGGCGAGGTCGCCCCCGCCGCCCCGAAGGTCGAGGCGGCAATTCGGGAATATGGGAATGCGGAAAAGGGCCTGAAAGGCCTGCTGACAGCCTGAGACGGCGGGACGATGGGGGGAATGGCGATGGCGGGGTTCCGCGGCAGGGTTCTTGTGGTCGATGACCACAGGCAGACCCGCCTGAAAATGACGCTGGCGGTCCGCAACCTCGGCCACGACGTCGAAGAGGCGCCGGACGGCGCGAGCGCGCTGGTGCGGCTTGCCGAGGGCGGCATCGACATGGTCGTGCTCGACATCGTCATGCCGGGAATGGACGGCTTTCAGGTCTTGCAGGCGATGAAGGCCGACCCCGCCCTGCGCGACGTGCCGGTGATCGTGATCTCGTCGCTTGACGAAATGAACGATGTGGTGAAGGCCATCGAACTGGGGGCCGAGGATTTCCTGACCAAGTCCTTCGACATCGTCCTCTTGCGGGCGCGCCTCAACGCCGGGCTGGAACGCAAGCGCCTGCGCGACCAGGAACTGGAATACCTGCGGCAGGTCGACCGGCTGGCCAGCGCGTCGCGGATGGTCGAGGGCAAGGGGTTCGATCCGTCACGGCTCGGGCTTGACGACATTTCCCGCCGCGACGACACGCTGGGCAACCTCAGCCGCGTCTTCGTGGCGATGGCAAGCGAGGTCTACCGCCGCGAACAGAACCTGCGCCGGACCATCAGCCTTCTGAAGGGCGGGTTCCTGCTTCTGCTGATCGGCGCGTTCTGGGGGGTGATCCCGTCGCTGTCGCGCATCATCATGCAGGAAGGCGTCAGCCCCTTCGGCGTCATCTTCTGGACGCTTTGGTGCAGCGCCGCGATCATGATCTTCCTGTCGATCGCGACCGGGCAGTATCCGGGCCGAAGCCGGGCCGACCTGATGCGCTATGCGCTGATCGGGCTGATCGGCGGCACGCTGCCGCAGATGACGCTGTTCTGGGTGGCCGAGAACGTGCCGGCGATGGTGATCTCGATCATCCTGGCGGTCGAAAGCTTCATCGTCTTCGCGGTGGCGGCGCTGATCGGGCTTGAGGCGCCGAGCCTGAAGCGCTTCGTCGGCCTCAGCCTTGGCCTTGTCTGCGTGCTGATGATCATCCTGCCCGGCGAGGACGCGCTGGGAACCAGCAGCTTCATCTGGATTCTGGCGGCGATGCTGGTGCCGGCCTTCTATGCCGCCGAGGGGCTGATGATCGCCGCCCTGCCTGCGACCAGCACCGGCGCGATCGGCACCACGACCGGCATCGTCGTTGCATCGGCGCTGATCGCCACGCCGATCGCGGCGCTGAGCGGGGCGTTCATCCCGGTGGGCGAAGTGATCGGCGGCCTTGGCTGGGCCTTCCTGCTGATCGCCGCGATGAGCGCGACAAGCATGGTGCTGTCCGTCATCGCCATCCGCACCACCGGGGCGGTCTTTTCCAGCCAGGTCGGCTACGCCACCACCGGGGCAGGCATCATCTGGAGCATCATCCTTCTCGATGAACACATGACCGGCTGGATCGCCGCCGCCATCGCCTGCCTGATCTCGGGCGTGGCGCTGGTCATGCCGAAAGCCTACGCGGCCGAGGACGACGACGAGGACCGCCTTTCCCTCGAAGACCCCGCCCCGGACATCAGCCCCGCGAAATAGGCGCCGGCGGGAGGCAGGTATTGGCAGACGAAGCCGCCTTGCGGCAGCCCGGCACCTGCGCCCTGTGCCGGCCGGGCGATCCCGTATGAAACCGCAGGTCGGCCGGCCGCGGATTGCCGGCCGGCTTCACCCGCGGGTCGGCTGTGCCCAGCCGGGGGGGCGCTTTTCCAGGAAGGCGGCGATGCCGTGCTGCGCTTCGGGCGTTTCCCAGATGTCGGCCAGGCGCCGGATCGTGTCGTCGATGACATCGGCGTCGATGCGGGGGCCAAGGTCGCGGGCCAGCCGCTTGGCGGCCGCCACGGCCCCGGGCGCGGCCTGCAGATAGGGGGCGACCTCCGCCTCGACCATCCGGTCGAGGTCGCCGGCCGCAACCGCGCGGGATATGAGGCCAAGGCGCTCGGCCTCGGCTGCATCGAAGACCCGGGCCGACATGAAGACCCGCCTTGCGTTGCCCTCTCCCATCCGGGCCAGCACGTAGGGGCCGATCGTGGCGGGGATGATCCCCAGCCGGGTTTCCGAAAAGCAGAACCTGGTCGTGCTTTCGGCCAGAGTCACGTCGCAGACGCAGGCCATGCCGATGCCGCCGCCGAAGGCCGCGCCATGCAGGCGGCCGATCAGCGGCGCGCGGATGGTGTTCAGCGCAAGAAGCATTTCGGCTAGCTTGCGCGCCTCGCGCATGCGCTGCGCCCGATCAGCCTCGACCTGGGCCATCATCCAGGCCAGGTCCGCGCCGGCGCAGAAGGTGGTTCCCGCCCCGGAAAGGACGATGGCCCGGGTGGCGCCGTCCTGGCCGATGGTTGCGGCGACCTCGGTCAGTTCGGCGATCATCCGGGCGGAAAGGACATTCCGCTTCTCGGGGGTGTCCAGTCGGACCTCGACGACGCCGCGCGCGTCGGTCCTGACGTGGAGGGTCTGCCAGCTCATGCGGGCCTCCTGAGGCTGCGGGCAAACCGGGAGAGTCCGGCGAGCGCCACCAGATCGATGCCGGTCGCGAAGCCGCGGTCGTGCAGCAGGGCGACGACCGCTTCGGTCGCGACGTTGCCCTCGGCGCCCGGCGCATAGGGACAGCCGCCCAGCCCGCCGACCGAACTGTCGAAGGTGCGCAGGCCAAGGTCCAGGCAGAGGGCGATGTTCTGCAGCGCGTGCCCGCGCGTATTGTGGAAATGTCCGGCCAGCCGCGCCGCCGGCACCCGCGGCAGGACCGCCTCAAGCATGCGTCCGGTGGTGGCGGGCGTGGCGGAACCAAGCGTGTCGCCAAGGCTCAGCTGATAGCAGCCAAGGCCGATCAGGGCTTCGGCAACATCGGCCACGGCCCCGGGCGCAACCGGCCCGTCGACCGGGCAATCCGTCACGCAGGACACATAGCCCCGCACCGGCAGGCCGGCGGCCTTCGCGCCCAGCAGGACCGGCCGGAAACGCTCAATACTCTCCGCGATCGAGCAGTTGATGTTCTTCTGCGAGAAGCCTTCCGAGGCCGAGGCGAAGACCGCAACTTCGTCCGCGCCGGCGGCAAGCGCCCGCTCGAAGCCCTGCAGGTTCGGCGTCAGCGCCGCGTAGGACACGCCCGTCTTGCGCCTGATGCCTGCCAGAACCTCGGCCGCATCGGCCATCTGCGGCACCCATCTGGGGCTGACGAAACTGACGGCCTCGATATGGCTGAAGCCGCAGGCCGAAAGCCCGTCGATCAGCCGGATCTTGTCTGCCGTCGCGATCAGGCGCGGCTCGTTCTGCAGCCCGTCGCGGGGCCCGACCTCGAAGACCGTGACCCGTTCAGCCATCCCTGGCCTCAAGTCGCAGAAGCAGCAGCCCGTCCGTGACCTGATCCCCTTCGGACACCAGCACCTCGGCGACCACGCCATCGCGGGGGGCGGTCAGCACATGCTCCATCTTCATCGCCTCAAGGACCAGAAGCGCGTCGCCCTTGCGGACCGGGGCGCCATTCGCGGTGCGGACGGCGGTGACAAGGCCGGGCATCGGCGCGGCGATGCCGTCGCCGCCGGCCTGCTCCGCCTCGGCGATGGCAAGGTCGTCGATCCGGTCGAACCTGCAGCAGAACCCGTCGTGAAACACCGAAATCCCCTCGGCGCCGGTCACGATTTCCGCCTTCGCGCGCAGGCCGTCGCTGTCGAAAAGGACATTGCCGTCGTGGCTTTGCGTGATGGTCAGGCTGCAATCGAGGTCGCCGGACAGCACGCGGAAACGCCGCTGCCCGAGGTGAAGGATGCGCAGGTGCATCTCTTCGCCGCCGTGGCGGAGCGTGACGAAATCCTCGGCCGCCGACCAGGCGCGCCAGCCGGTCAGCAACTCCCAGGGATCGCTTCCCTGCCGTTCGGCGAAGGCGCCCAGCGCCGCCAGGGCGGCAAGCGCCGGAACCGGCGCCGGCATCGCCGGTCTTGCGGTCAGGGCGGCCAGATCGCGGGCGATCAGGCCGGTATCGACCTCGCCCGCGGCAAAGCCGGGATGGCGGGCCAGCGCGGTCAGGAATTCCAGGTTGGTCGTGGTCCCGGCCACCCTGACCTCGCCCAGCGTCGCCGCCAGAAGATTGAGCGCGGCGGCGCGGCTGGGGCCGTGGGTGATGACCTTGGCGATCATCGGGTCATACCAGGGGGTGATCGCATCCCCCTGACGCACGCCGCTGTCGACCCGGACCGCGCCACGCGAGAATGTGGTGGCGGGCGGAAAGGACAGGTGATCAAGCCTGCCGGTGGCGGGCAGGAAACCCTTCGGGACATCCTCGGCGTAAAGCCGGGCCTCGAAGGCCCAGCCGTCGATCGCCAGGTCTTCCTGCCGCACCGGCAGCGGTTCCCCGGCCGCGACGCGCAGTTGCAGTTCGACGAAATCAAGGCCGGTGATGGCCTCGGACACCGGATGTTCCACCTGCAGGCGGGTGTTCATCTCCATGAACCAGAAGCCGTCCTCGCGCGGCGGGCCCGACCCGTCAACAATGAATTCGACGGTTCCCGCGCCGCGATAGCCGATCGCCTTCGCCGCCTCGACCGCGGCGCGGCCCATCGCGGCGCGGACCTGGGCCGGCATGCCCGGCGCGGGGGCCTCTTCGATCACCTTCTGGTGGCGCCGCTGCAGGCTGCAATCGCGCTCGAACAGGTGGATCACATTGCCATGGGCATCGCCGAACACCTGAATCTCGATGTGCCGGGGCTGCGTGACGTATTTCTCGACCAGGCAGGCGGGGTCGCCGAAACTTGACCTCGCCTCGCGCTGCGCGCTTTCGAGGGCGTCGCGAAAGGTGGCGGGGTCGTCGACCAGACGCATGCCCTTGCCACCGCCACCCGCCCGCGCCTTGATCAGGACGGGATAGCCGATGGCGGCCGCCTCGGCCGCGAGAAAATCCGCATTCTGGTTCTCGCCGTGGTAGCCGGGAACCACGGGGACGCCTGCGCTGGTCATCAGGCGCTTCGCGGCATCCTTCAGCCCCATGGCGCGGATGGCGGCAGCCGGCGGCCCGATGAAGACCAGACCGGCGGCCTCGACCGCTTCGACGAAGCCGGGGTTTTCCGACAGGAAGCCATAGCCGGGATGGATCGCCTCGGCGCCGGTGCGCAGGGCGGCGGCGATGATCGCCTCGCCGCGCAGGTAGCTGTCCGCCACCGCCGCGCCGCCGATATGGACCGCTTCATCGGCCATCGCCACATGTCTGGCGCTGGCGTCGGCGTCCGAGAAGACGGCGACCGTCTTCGTCCCCATGCGGCGCGCAGTGGCGATGACGCGGGCTGCGATCTCGCCGCGATTGGCGATCAGGATTTTCGCGAACATCGGCTTCACCTCACATGCGGAAGACGCCGAAGCGCGTCTCTTCGACCGGCGCGTTCAGCGCCGCGGACAGCGACAGGGCCAGCACCTGCCGCGTGTCGCGCGGATCGACGATCCCGTCGTCCCAGAGCCGGGCCGAGGCATAAAGCGGATGCGACTGCCGTTCGAACATCTCGATCGTCGGCCGCTTGAACTCGGCCTCCGCCTCGGCGCTCCAGGTCTCGCCCTTCCGCTCGATCGCGTCCCGCCGCACCGTCGCCAGCACCCCGGCGGCCTGTTCGCCCCCCATCACCGAAATCCGGCTGTTCGGCCAGGACCAGAGGAACCTTGGCGAATAGGCCCGGCCGCACATGCCGTAGTTGCCCGCCCCGAACGACCCGCCGACCAGGACGGTGATCTTCGGCACCCGCGTCGTCGCCACCGCCGTCACCAGCTTTGCCCCGTCCTTGGCGATGCCGCGGTTTTCGTAGGACCGGCCGACCATGAAGCCCGAGATGTTCTGCAGGAAGACCAGCGGAATCTGTCGCTGCGAACAAAGCTCGACGAAATGCGCGGCCTTCAGCGAGGATTCCGAGAAAATCACCCCGTTGTTGCCGATCAGCCCGACCGGCATCCCCATCACATGCGCAAAGCCGCAGACGATGGTCGCCCCGTAGCGCGGCTTGAACTCGTCGAAGCGCGAGCCGTCGACGATGCGGGCGATGACCTCGCGGATGTCGTAGGGGGTCTTCAACTCGGAAGGCACGATGCCCATGATCTCGTCGGGGTCGTAAAGCGGCGCTTCGGGCGGTTGCAGGGCCAGCTCGGGCCGCTTCTGCCGGTTCAGGTTGGCGACCGCGCGCCGCGCCAGCGCCAGCGCGTGCAGGTCGTCGTTCGCCAGCAGGTCGGCCACACCGGACAGCCGCGTGTGGACGTCGCCGCCGCCAAGGTCTTCGGCGCTGACCACCTCTCCGGTCGCGGCCTTGACCAGCGGCGGGCCGGCCAGGAAGATCGTCCCCTGATCCTTGACGATGATGGTGACATCCGACATCGCCGGCACATAGGCCCCCCCGGCGGTGCAGGAGCCCATCACGACGGCGATCTGCGGGATGCCCCTGGCAGACATGTTGGCCTGGTTGAAGAAGATGCGGCCGAAATGGTCGCGGTCGGGAAAGACCTCGTCCTGGCTCGGCAGGTTCGCGCCGCCGGAGTCCACGAGATAGACGCAGGGCAGCCGGTTCTCTTCGGCAATCTCCTGCGCCCGCAGGTGTTTCTTCACCGTCATCGGGAAATAGGTGCCGCCCTTCACGGTGGCGTCGTTGCAGACGATCATCACCTCCTGGCCCTGCACGCGGCCGATGCCGGTGATCATGCCCGCGCAGGGGCTGGCGCTGTCGTAAAGGCCGTGGGCGGCGAAAAGCCCGATCTCCAGGAAGGGCGAACCCGGGTCGATCAGACGGGCGATCCGTTCGCGCGGCAGAAGCTTGCCGCGGCTCCGGTGCAGATCGCGCGCCTTCTCGCCGCCCCCGGCCAGCGACAGGGCGGCAGCGGCGCGGACGGTTTCCAGGGCGGCAAGATTTGCCGCGCGGTTGGCGCGGAAAGCATCGGACCTGGGGGAAATCGCCGAAGACAGGATCGTCACGCCATCGCCCCCATCAACTCGCGGCCGATCAGCATCCGGCGGATTTCGGATGTTCCGGCGCCGATCTCCATCAGCTTGGCGTCGCGGAAGAGGCGGCTGACCGGGGTTTCGTTCATGAAACCGGCCCCGCCCATCGCCTGCACCGCCTGATGCGCCACCACCATCGCCTCTTCCGAGGCATAAAGCACGCAGGCCGCCGCGTCCTGCCGCGTCACCTCGCCCCGGTCGCAGGCGCGGGCGACTTCGTAGGTATAGGCGCGGGCCGAGTTCAGCTTGGTGTAGATGTCGGCGATCTTGCCCTGCATCAGCTGGAAGTCACCGATGCTTTTGCCGAACTGCTTGCGGCTGGCCAGATAGGGCATGATCTCGTCGAGGCAGGCGGCCATGATCCCGGTGCCGATTCCGGACAGCACCACCCGTTCGTAATCCAGCCCCGACATCAGCACCCGCACGCCCTTGCCTTCGGAGCCAAGCACGTTCTCGAACGGAACCTCGACATCCTCGAACACCAGTTCGGCGGTGTTCGAGCCGCGCATCCCCAGCTTGTCGAAATGCTTCGATGTGCCGAACCCCTTCATGGTCTTTTCGACCAGAAAGGCGGTGATCCCCTTCGACCCGGCTTCGGGATCGGTCTTGGCGTAGACGACCAGCGTGTCGGCGTCCGGCCCGTTGGTGATCCAGAACTTCGTGCCGTTCAGGACATAGCGGTCGTTCCGTTTGTCCGCCCGCAGCTTCATCGACACCACGTCCGAACCCGCCCCGGCCTCGGACATCGCCAGCGCGCCGACATGGGTGCCCGCGATCAGGCCCGGCAGGTAGCGGCGCTTCTGCGCCTCGGTCCCGTTCAGCTTGATCTGGTTGACGCAGAGGTTCGAATGCGCCCCGTAGCTGAGCGAGACCGAAGCCGAGGCGCGGGCGATCTCCTCGACCGCCACCACATGCGCCAGATAGCCCATGCCCGCGCCGCCATATTCCCCGGGCACGGTGATCCCCAGAAGGCCAAGCTCGCCCATCTCGCGCCAGAGCGCGGCCGGGAATTCGTTCGCGCGGTCGATCTCGGCGGCCATCGGCCGGACGCGTTCCTGCGCCCAGGCGTGGACCATGTCGCGCAGCGCGTTGACCTCTTCGCCAAGGTCGAACTTCATTGATGCGTTGAACATTCCACCCGTCCCTCATTCTGCGGCGATGGCCATCGGCCCGTCGGTTTCCAGCGCGGCCCGAAGCTCGGCCCGTCGGATCATCTGTTCATGGAACGCCGCTTCCTTGACCGGACCATAGCCGCGGATTTCCCCCGGCAGGGACAGCAATTCGCGGACCAGCGGCCGATTTTCGGCGGACAGCTTCCGGACCGCCAGCGCCAGGTCGTCTTCGTAGAAGGCGATCAGCTGCCGCTCCAGCCTGCGGTCGGCACCGTGGCGGAACGGGTCTGCCCAGGTGCCGCGCAGGGGCTTCAGCCGGGCCAGCAGGCGAAGGACGGGCAGGATCCAGGGGCCGAACTCGCGCTTCTTCGGACGCCCGTCGGCGGCCTTGCCGGGCAGCATCGGCGGCGCAAGATTGAGGGCGATGCGGAAATCGCCGTCGAAGGCGCTGTCCAGCGACTGGCGGAACGCCGGCGCGGTGAACAGGCGGGCGACCTCGTATTCGTCCTTGTAGGCCAGGACGCGGGCATAGGTGATCGCGACCTGGCGTTTCAGATCATTGGCGCCGATCCGCGCCGGGGCGGCGGCTTCGTCGATCCTTGCCAGCCAGGTCCGGTAGCGCAGGGCCAGCGCCTGATCCTGATAGTCCCGCAGATGGGCCGCGCGATGCTCGATGATGCTTTCGGTGGTCATCGCCGCCAGATCGGGCCGCGCCGCCGCGGTGATCAGGCCCTGCACCCGGGCCGGATCATGCGCCAGCACCCGGCCCCAGTTGAAGGCGTCGGTATTGGCGCGCGCGGCCACGCCGTTCAGCTCGATGGCCTGCAGGATGGCATCGCGGCCGATCGGCACGAAACTCTGTTGCCAGGCATAGCCCAGCATCATCAGATTGGCGCCGATCTCGTCGCCGACCAGCCGCACCGCGAGGGTCGAGAAATCCAGGAAGTGCCGGTCCGGCATGACCGCGCGGGCGACGCTTCGTTCCAGCGCCGCTTCCTGGAAATCGAAGTCGCGGTGGCGGATGAAGTCGGAAACCGGGGTGATGCGGGCATTCAGGACCGCCCGGGTCCGGGCCGGATCGCACAGGACGATGCAGTCCTTCGACGCCGCCACCACCGGATCGGCGGCAAGCAACAGATCGGCGCTGCCGGCGGCAATGCGCGGCGCGGCCACCGGACGGTCCGGCCGGGAAATCCGGACATGGCTCATCACCGCGCCGCCCTTCTGCGCTAGGCCCGCCATGTCAAGGATCATCGGTATCTTGCCCTCGACATGCGCCGCCATGCCAAGGATGGCGCTGATGGTCAGAACCCCGGTGCCGCCGACCCCGGCCAGCGCGAGGTTCCAGGCGCGGTCGATCGCCGGCAGGGCGGGGTCCGGCAGGGCCGCCACATCCGGCCCGGCCTCGGCCTGCCGCTTTCTGAGCGTTCCGCCGCGAACGGTCACGAAGGACGGGCAGAAGCCCTTGAGGCAGGAGTAGTCCTTGTTGCACATCGACTGATTGATGCGCCGCTTGCGGCCCATGACGGTCTCTTCCGGCTCGACCGCGACGCAGTTGGATTTTTCCGAGCAATCGCCGCAGCCCTCGCAGACCTCGGGATTGATCCAGAGCCGCAGGTCGGGGTCTTCCAGCGTGCCCCGCTTGCGCCGCCGCCTCTTCTCGGCCGCACAGGTCTGCTCGAAGACGATGACGGTCACGCCCGGCACCTCGCGCAGTTCCAGCATCACGGCGTCGATCTCGTCGCGGTGGCAGATGCGGGTTCCGGGCGCCAGTTCGGCGGCCGTGTAGAGATCGGGCCGGTCGGACATCAGCACGATCCGCGCCACCCGCTCGTGATACATCAGATGGGTGATCTGCTGCGGGGTCAGCACGCCGTCGACCGGCTGACCGCCGGTCATCGCCACCGCGTCGTTGAAAAGAATCTTGTAGGTGATGTTGGCCCCGGCCGCGACCGACTGGCGGATGGCAAGATGGCCCGAATGGAAGAACGTGCCGTCGCCCAGATTGACGAAGCGGTGCCTTTCATCGGTGAACCGGCTGATCGCCGTCCAGGGCACGCCCTCGGCCCCCATGTGGGTGAAGGTCTCGGTCCGGCGGCCCATCCACTGCACCATGAAGTGACAGCCGATCCCGGCCATGGCCTTCGAGCCTTCCGGCACCCGCGTCGAGGTGTTGTGCGGGCAGCCGGCGCAGTAATGCGGCAGGCGCACCACCGGCGGCGACTGCGCCGCGCCGCGCGCCTCGGCCGCATGCAGATGCTCGGCCCGGCGGCGAAGGTGGCTTGCCAGCGCCTCGGGCAGATCAAGCCGCAACAGGCGTTCCGCGATCGCCCCGGCGACCCGCGCCACCGTCAGTCCGGCCGAGAGGCTGAGGAACGGCGTTCCGGCTTCGTCGAACTTGCCGACGATGCGCGGCCGCACATCCGCCCGCCAGTTGAACAGCTGCTGCTTGATCTGGTTCTCGATGATCTCGCGGCGTTCCTCGACGATCAGCACCTCTTCCAGCCCCTGCGAGAAGGCGCGGATGCCTTCGGGTTCCAAGGGCCAGGGCATGCGGACCTTGTAGAAGCGCAGGCCGATGATCGCCTGTTCCGCAGGCCCGATCCCCAGTTCGGCAAGGGCCTGGCGCACGTCCTCATAGGCCTTGCCCGAGGCGACGATGCCGAAGCGGGCGCGGGGTGTGTCGGTGATCACCCGGTCGACGCCGTTGGCGCGGGCAAAGGCGATGGCGGCATAGCCCTTGTGTTCCTGCAACCGTTCGTCCTGCACCAGCGGCGGGTCCGGCCAGCGCAGGTTCAGCCCGCCGGGCGGCAGCGCGAAATCCTGTGGCAGGACGAACTGCCGCTGCTCCTGCGCAAGATCGATGACGGTGGTGATCTCGACGGTTTCCGAGATGACCTTGAACCCGACCCAGCAGCCGGAATAGCGCGACATCGCGATGCCAAGGAGACCCATCTCCAGGAACTCATGCACCGAAGAGGGATAGAGCATCGGCATGATGGCCGAGATGAAGGCATGATCCGACTGGTGCGGGATCGAGGATGACTTGCAGGTGTGGTCATCGCCGGCGATGGCAAGCACCCCGCCAAAGGGCGCGGTCCCGGCGGCATTGGCATGCTTGAACACATCGCCCGAACGGTCGACCCCCGGCCCCTTGCCATACCAGATGCCCAGAACGCCGTCCTTGCGCGCGCCGGGCGACAGATGCAGTTGCTGGCTGCCCCAGACGGCCGTCGCCGCCAGATCCTCGTTCAGCCCGGGCTGGAAGACGACGTCGTGCCGGTCGAGGTATTTCTTCGCCTTGATCAGCTGCTGGTCATAGCTGCCAAGGGGTGAGCCGCGATAGCCCGAGATGAAGGCGGCCGTGTTCAGCCCCGCCGCCCGGTCGCGCCGCATCTGCGTCATCGGCAGGCGGACCAGCGCCTGGGTGCCGGTCAGGTAGACCGCCCCGGAATCCGCCGTGTATTTGTCGTCGAGCGTGATGGCCATCCGCGTCTCCCTCCCCAGATCCGCGTGCAGTGCTCAGCGAAACCTTAGTCCAGAACGCAGGAAACAAGGTCGCTATTGTTGACCTTGTTTTTCGATCGACCGAGACAATGTCTCTTCTGGCCGGGTTAGTTCTTGAATATGGTGCCCGGACCAGATCAATCCAATACCAGTGTATCCGGATCGGGGCACAGATGAAACTTGATGATTCGGATCGCCGCATCCTGCGCGTGATCCAGGCGCAGCCGGACCTGACCATGCGCGAACTGGGCGAGGCGACAGGGATGAGCCACTCGCCCTGCTGGCGGCGGCTGCAACGGCTGCAGGACGAAGGCGCCGTCAGCGCCCGCCGTTTCGTCATCGACCCCGAGGCGGTGGGCTACGAGATTCTGGTCTTCTGCTTCGTCAAGATCACCCACCACCAGCGCGACCGCCTGAAGGCGTTCGAGGATGCGGTGGCCGGCGTGCCGGAAATCCTGCAGTGCTATTCGCTCAGCGGCGAATACGACTATGTGCTGCAGGTCATCGCGCCCAGCGTCCGCGACTACGAGGCGACGGTGAAGAACGCGCTGGTCGAACTGCCGAACGTCCAGTCGATCTACACCAGCGTCACGCTCAAGCGCGTCAAGCACAGCCTGAACGTTCCGATCTGACGCGCCGCTCCGGTCACACCCACGGGGCGGGCGCCCCGGCCCGGGTCAGTAAAGGCCAAGCCCCCGCATGATCGGCGGCCAGTCCTTGATGCGCTTGCGGGCCTTTGCCGGCGCGCGGCCGGCGACCTCGTGGATGATCACGTTCATCAGCGTGGTCATCGGCCCGGTGCTTTCGAGGAAGGCGTCGACCTTGGTGGCGACGTGAAAGACCATCGGCGTCTCGGCGCTGGCCCAGGTGTTCAGCTCGTCGGTGACCACCACCACCCGCATCCCGAGACCGCGCGCGGTCTGCAGGATCGACAGTGCCTCGCGCGCATAGGGGGCCATGTCGACCATCACCAGGCAGCGGGTTTCTTCGGCGCGGCGGAAGGACGGAATCCATTCGACCAGCCCGCCGTCATGCGGCGACAGGAACCGGACCGAGCCGCGGACGATGGCAAGGCGGCGGGCGAAATCCTCGGCGATGCCGCGGATGGTCTGGAAGCCGGTGACGAACACCTCATCCGCCGCGGCGATGGCGTCGATCGCCTGCGGCCAGGCGGGTTTCTCCACCTCTTGCGCCAGCGCCAGCACCGCGTCGGCGTCACGCTTCAGGATGGCGCCGATCTCGCTGTCAAGCAGGCGGAAGTAGCGGTCCGAGGGCGAGACATGCGCATGCACCAGCGCCGCCTGCAGGTCTGCCTTCAACCCCTGCAGCCCCTTGTAGCCGGCGCGCTTCAGGAAACGGCTGACCGTGATCTCGCTGACCCCGGTCTTCGCCGCGATGGAAGACCCGGTTTCCAACCCCAGCGTCGGCTCGTTCAGGATCAGCCACTGGGCGATGATCGCCTCGGATTTCGTCAGCCCGCCGGCAATGCCGCGCAATCTTGCGGCAAGCGGCGATTCCTCGGTGGAGGCTGGCAGGTCATTCATGGCAGAGTTTACAACAAAGATCACAGATGATAGCGTTCTGTCATCAACATAACATGCCCGAGTCGCAACCGCCAAGGCTTTTGACTCTCTGGCGCGGCGACCCGAAGGCACCAACGGGGAGAAGACCATGAAGGCACTTGGACTGGCATCCGCCCTTGCTCTGGTCGCCGGTATGGCGCAGGCGGAAGGCACGCTCGCGCTTTACAACTGGGGCGACTACATCAACCCCGACGTGCTGACCAAATTCACCGAGGAGACCGGCATCGCGGTGACGCTGGACACCTATTCCTCGAACGAGGAGATGCTGGCGAAGATCCAGGCGGGGGCGACGGGATACGATATCGTCTTCCCCTCGGTCCACATGAACGACATCATGCTGAAGCTGGGATTGCTGGAAAAGACCGGGATCAACAGCCACCCCGATTTCAAGAACATCGACCCGGCCTTCATGCGCGCCAAGGAAGACCCGGCCAGCGAATACTGCCTGCCCTATGCCTGGGGCACGGTCGGCGTCTTCTACAACGAGGATGTGACCGGCCCGATCACCGGCTGGGCGGATTTCTTCGCCATTCCGGAAAAGACCGGGGCGAAGATCACGCTTCTCGACGACATGCGCGAGGTGCTGGCGATCGGTCACATCATGAACGGCACTTCGGTCAACTCGACCGATCCGGCCGAAGTGCAGGCCGCGGCCGACTATGTGCTGGCGCACAAGGCGGCGGTCAATGCCTTCACCTATGAAGTGCCGCCGATGCTGACTTCGGGCGACATCGCCGCCGGGCATTTCTTCGTCGGCGGCAACGTGTTCTTCACCGAGATGGCGAACATCAAATACATCATCCCGGCGGAAGGCGGCACGATGTATCAGGAAAACATCTGCGTGCTGGCCAGCGCCCCGAACAAGGACAACGCGAAGAAATTCCTGGAATTCTACCTGAAGCCCGAGATTGCCGCGCTGAACGTCGCGCAGCAGTTCAACGGCACGCCGAACATCCCGGCGAACGAGCTGACGCCCGAGATGATCAAGTCGAACCCGAACATCAACGTCGGCGCCGACACCATGGCGCGGCTGCAGATATTCGAGGACATCGGGGCGGCGCTGAAGCTTTACGACCGCGCCTGGAACACGATCCGCACGGCGCAGTGAATGGCGCCGCTTCTGGAAATCCGCGAGGCGCGGCGGACCTTCGTCACGCCCGAGGGCGGCCGTCTGGCCGCCCTTGACGGGGTCAGCCTTGATGTCGGCGCGAATGAATTCGTCACCCTCCTTGGCCCCTCGGGCTGCGGCAAGACCACGCTTCTGCGCGCGATCTCGGGGTTTGAGACGCTGGACAGCGGGACGATGCGGCTGGACGGGGCGGACCTGACCGCGCTGCCGCCCTTCCGCCGCCCGGTCAACACGGTGTTCCAGAGCTATGCCCTCTTCGGCCACATGACCGTGGCGCGCAATGTCGGCTATGCGCTGGAAGTGGCGGGCCTGGGGCGTGCCGGGCGCGAGGCCCGGGTCGCCGAGGCGCTGGAGAAGGTGGGCCTGGCGGGCATGGGTGCGCGCCGGCCCGGCCAGTTGTCGGGCGGCCAGCGGCAGCGCGTGGCGCTGGCCCGCGCGATCATCGCCAAGCCGCGGCTTCTGCTGCTGGACGAGCCGCTTTCGGCGCTGGACCGCAACCTGCGCCAGCAGATGCAGCTTGAACTGAAGACGCTGCAGCACAGCCTGGGCATCGCCTTCATCTTCGTCACCCACGACCAGGAAGAGGCGCTGACCATGTCCGACCGGATCGTGGTCATGCGGGCGGGACGGATCGAGCAGATCGGCACCCCGCGCGACATCTATCGCCGCCCGAAGAACCGCTTCGTCGCCGAGTTCATCGGCGAGACGAACCTGTTCCCGGTCACCGTCGACCGGGTCGAGGGCGCCGAAGCGCTGGCCCGCACCGCCGAGGGGATGGAGCTGCGCCTGCCCGCCCATGGACGCCGGAGCGGAGAGCAGCTTACCGCGATCCTGCGCCCGGCGGATTTCGCGCTGTCGGCGACGGGCATTCCCGGCAGGGTGACGCGCGCGGTCTATCTCGGCTCTGACCTCTACATCTTCGTCGCGCCGCAAGCGGGGGGCCCCGAAATCCGCGTCATCGCCCGCGACGGCGCCGGGATCGAGGAGGGCGCGACGGTGCATCTGGCGCACGACCCTGCCCGCGTTCACGTGCTGGAAGCCGCCTGATGGCGCCGCGTCGGCAATCCGTGGTGCTGGGGTTGCTTCTGGCGCCGGTGACCCTGTTCCTGGGCATCTTCTTCCTTCTGCCGCTCTGCATCATCGCGGTCTTCTCGCTCCTGTCGCCCGGTCTTTATGGCGGGGTGGAGTGGAGCTTCTACCACTGGAACTATGGCCGCATCTTCGGCTGGGCGGACGGGATCATCGAGATATTCGAGCCGATCTACCTGCAGATCCTCTGGCGTTCGCTGTCCTTCGCCGCGCTGACGGTCGTGCTGACGCTGATCCTGTGCTACCCGGTCGCCTTCTGGGTCAGCCGGCTGTCAGAACGCTGGCGGCTGGTGTTCATGTTCCTGATCACGCTGCCCTTCTTCTCCAGCCTGATCGTGCGGCTATACGCCTGGCTGCTGATCCTGAAGCCGACCGGGCTGTTCAACACCGTGCTTCTGTCGCTGGGGGTGATCTCGGAACCGCTGGAAATCCTCTACACCCCCACGGCTGTGGTCCTTGGCATGGTCTATGTCATGGTCCCCTTCATGTTCCTGCCGCTTTATGCCGCCGTCGACAATCTTGACCGGGCGCAGGTCGAAGCCTCGCTCGACCTTGGCGCCAACCGGGTGCAGACCTTCCTGAAGGTGGTCCTGCCGCAGACCCTGCCGGGCATCATGGGGGGCGCGGTGATCGTCTTCATCCCCTCGGTCGGCAACTTCGTCGTGCCTGACGTGCTGGGCGGTGCCAAGGGGCTGATGATCGGCAACCTTGTCGAACAGCAGTTCCTGTCTGCCCGCAACTGGCCCTTCGGCTCGGCCCTGTCGATGATCATCATGGCGGTTGTGCTGACCGTTCTGCTGATCTCGGTGACGCGGGCAAGGAAGGCGGGCGGCCATGCGTAACCCTGTGGGCTGGGCCGCGCTGACGGCGTTTTCGCTGGCGTTCTTCGCCTTCATCTATGCGCCGCTCTTCGTGATCATCGGCTATTCGTTCAACTCGAACCCGGTCAACATGATGATCTGGGAGCATTTCACCTTCGACTGGTATACCGGCCTTCTGGGCCTGTCGGACCGGACGACCGACGTGTCGAACCGCGCGGCCTATGTCGAAAGCACCGACCAGATGCTTGCCGCGCTCCGCACCTCGCTGACGGTGGCGCTGTTCACAACGACGATTTCGACGGTGATCGGCACGGCGACGGCGATTGCGTTGGCCCGCTACCGCTTCCGGCTGCGCGGCTTCTACAACGGCTTCCTGATGCTGCCGATGATGATGCCCGACATCGTGCTGGGGATCGGCCTGCTGATCTTCTTCGTCACCATCGGCATGAACCTGTCGATGCTGACCATCATCATCGGTCACTGCACCTTCCTGACATCCTACGTCTTCATCATCGTCCAGGCCCGGATCGCCGGCATCGACCCGGCGTTGGAAGAAGCCTCGGCCGATCTGGGCGCCAGCGAATGGGTGACGCTGCGCAAGGTGCTGCTGCCGCAGCTTGCCCCCGGCATCCTGGGCGGGGCGCTTCTGGCCTTCGTCATCTCGATGGATGACCTGGTGATCACCTATTTCGTCTCGGGCACCGGCGACACCACGCTGCCGGTCTTCATCTTCGGCATGATCCGCCGTGGCGTGAAGCCCGAGATCAACGCCATCGCCACACTGATCATCCTTGCCTCGGTGGTCATCGCCGCCCTGGGCCTGTGGCTTCGCAGCAGAAAGACCGACTGAGATGACCAAGCCCCGCGACGCCAAACCCAGGGCCCGCGACCTGGGCCTGCCCTTCCCCGGCACGCCCGGCCCCCTGAACGCCATCACCGACGTGCCCGGCGTGGCGGTGGGCTTCTGCACCCTGACCGATTCGGCGCGCAAGATGCGCACCGGCGTGACCGCGATCCTCCCCCGCCCGGGGACCGAGCCGCAGCCGGTCTGGGCCGGGCACTATGCGCTGAACGGCAATGGCGAGATGACGGGGACGCACTGGATCAACGACGCGGGCTATTTCCTCGGGCCGATCCTGATCACCAACACCCATGGCGTCGGCGCGGCGCATACCGGCGCGACGCGCTGGATGATCGGGCATTATGCCGAGTATTTCGCCAAGGAACACGCCTGGGCGATGCCCGTGGTGGCCGAAACCTATGACGGCGTCCTGAACGACATCAACGCCCTGCATGTCCAGCCCGACCACGCCATCGCCGCGCTGGATGCCCGCAGCACCGGCCCGGTCGCGGAAGGGTCGACCGGCGGCGGCAACGGGATGATCTGCTACGAGTTCAAGGGCGGCACCGGCACCGCCTCGCGCCGCATCACCCTTGGCGGGCAGGAGTTCACCGTGGCGGCGCTGGTGCAGGCCAACCACGGCATCCGCCCCTGGCTGACCATTCTGGGCAGGCCGGTCGGCGAACTGATCCCCGAGGATGCGCTCTATACCGGCGAGATGGGGTCGATCATCGTGATCGTCGCCACCGACGCGCCGCTTTCGGGCCTGGCGCTGCGGCAGGTCGCCAAGCGGGCGGCGATCGGCATCGGTCGCGGCGGCACGCCGGGGGGCAACGACTCGGGCGACATTTTCCTTGCCTTCTCAACGGCGAACCCCGGCCCGATGCCGCAGTTCGCCCCCGCCTTCACCACCCGGCAGGAACTGAACATCGGCCTGCTGGACGACCTATACCTTGCCGCCGTGCAGTCGATCGAAGAGGCCGTGGTCAATGCCATGGTGGCGGGCGAGGACGTGCCGACGGTCAAGCCCGCAGGCGCGGTCTGCCGGGCGCTGGACCACGGCCGGCTGCGGGCGATCTTCGGCCGATAGGCGCCGGTTCGCGCGACCCCTGCGCCCGGGCGGCCGCGCGCCGTCCCTGAGGCGGTCGAGGACGCGAAAGCCCCGGCCACCGCCCGTCAGTCGGCGACCGACAGGTCGGGCACCACGGCGCCGATGTTGTAGCCTTCCAGCTGGGGCCTGCCGCGCCCGCCGGGCTGGAACGACAGGATGGTGCCGGTGCCGGGGGTGACCGGGATCACCCGCGCCGGCGGCAGGTCCAGAAAGGCGTGCAGCGCCGCGCGGATCACCCCGCCATGCACCACGGCCAGAAGGTCGCCCTCGCCCCGGCCCAGCCAGTCGCGCAGGCCCGCCTCGACCCGGGCGCGGAACATCTCCCATGGTTCGGATCCGTCCGGCGTATGCTCGCCCGCGCGCCAGGCGTGATAAAGGGCGCCATGGGCGGCGATCAGCTCGGGCTTGGTGCGGCCGGTCCAGCTGCCCATGTCCCATTCGCGCAGCCGCGGGTCCGAGGGGCAGTCGCCATGGCCGATCAGCTCGGCGGTCTGGCGGGTGCGGCCAAGGTCCGAGGACACCACCCGCGCCGGGTTCAGCGCCCTGAGGAAGGCGCGGAAGCGGCGGACCTGTTCGATGCCACGCTCGGACAGGGCCGAATTGTCCTGCCCCTGCAGCCGGCTTTCGGCGTTCCAGGTGGTTTCGCCATGGCGCATCAGGATAAGGCGCATCATTCGATCCTTTCGCCCGAGGCGGCAAAGACGGCATCCGGCGCCCCCGCCAGCGACAGGGTGATCGGATCACCCGGCCGGGCCTCGGGGTGGGCGTCGACAATGGCCGACAGGCGCAGGCTGCCCGAACCGCTGCCGGTGATCGCCGTCACCATGACCCGGCCCGCCATCGGCGCGGCTTCCGAGAATTCGGCCTGCAGCGCCGGGCGGCCGGGCGCGGACTGGGTGGACACCTGTTCGGCCCGATAGAACAGCAGCGCCTCGTCGGCGCCTTTCGCCAGCGCCGCGGGGGCAAGGTCGGTGCCCTCGAAAAGCAGCCGGTCGCCCTGCCGCCTGACCGGCAGCAGATTGCCCGGCGGGGTGCCAAGGAAGGTGGCGACAAAGGTGGTGGCGGGGCGTTCCAGCAGGGCGCGGGGCGGGCCGAACTGTTCGACCCGGCCGTGGTTCATCACCGCGACATGGGTGGCCATGGTCATCGCCTCGACCTGATCATGCGTCACGTAGACCGAGGTGGCCCCGGTCGCCCGGTGGATGCGCATCAGCTCGGCCCGCATCTCGATCCGCAGCTTGGCGTCAAGATTCGACAAGGGTTCGTCGAAAAGAAGGATCGCCGGTTTCGGCGCGATGGTGCGGGCGATGGCGACGCGCTGCTGCTGGCCGCCCGAAATCTCGGCCGGATAGCGGTCGCGCAAGGGGGTGATCGCCAGAAGCGCCAGCACCTCGGCAATCCTCGCCTCGCGCGCGGCGCGGTCCCAGCCGGCCACTTTCAGCGGCCAGTCGATATTGCCCGCCACCGTCATGTGCGGCCACAGCGCATAGGACTGGAACACCAGCCCGGCGTTGCGCTGGCGCGGATCGGCCAGCGTGCCTCCTGTGCCCGAGGACACCGTGCGCCCCATGAAGGCGATCTCGCCCGCGGTCGGATCGTCAAGCCCGGCCAGCATCCGCAGGAGCGTGGACTTGCCGCAGCCCGACGGGCCGACGAGGACGAGGAATGACCCCGGCGGCACCGACAGCGACAGGTCGGGGATGGCGGTGAACTCGCCAAAGGTCTTGCGCAGGCCGGTGATGCGGATGGCCTCGGTTTCAGGCTGGCGCTCGGCCATGGCGGTCATTCCTTCCATTTCTGCACCCGCGCCTGCAGCCCTTGGGCCACCAGCGAGGCGGCAAGGCAGATCACCAGGATCAGCACGGTGATGGCATTGGCAAATTGCATGAAGCCCTCGGCGGCATAGCGATAGGCGACCATCGACAGCACCGGCGAGGTGGCGCTGAACAGAAGCACCACCAGCGACAGGTCGCGCACCATCTTGACGAAGACAAGGATCGCGCCCGCCAGCAGGCCGCGGATTGCCAGCGGAAAGACGATGGCCCACATCCGGCGCAGGGGGCCGGCGCCGGTCAGCCGGGCGCTTTCCTCCAGATCGGTGGAAATCTGGCCCAGCACCGACCGCCCGGCCTGCACCGCAAAGGGCAGGTTGTGGGCGGCGGCGGCAATGACCAGCAGCGCGAACGTGCCGTAAAGCGACGGCAGGGGGCCGATCGGCGCGCCGAAAAGGGCGATATAGGCGGCGGCAAAGGCGATCGACGGGATCAAGAGCGGCAGGAAGGCCAGTTGCGACAGGACATTGGCCAGAACCGTGCCCTTGTGCCGGGTGATCGTATGGGCCAGCGCCAGCCCCAGCACCATCGACAGCAGGGCGACGACAAGGCCCAGCTTCAGCGTGTTGAAAAGGGCCGCGATCAGCACCGGATTGCGGAAGATGCCCGCCTGGCCCTGGGCGATCTGTCCGCCGCCCTCGCCCAGCCAGAAATGCAGCGTCCAGTTGGAGAAGAGCGCCCCGGTCTGCGGCGCAAGGCTGGAGGCGACCAGCACCAGCACCGGCACGACCGTGGTCAAGAGCGCAAGGCCCAGACCGACCGCGAACAGCGGCCAGCGCCATCTGCCCAGGGGAAACCGCCGCGTGCGCCCGCCCTTGCCGGTGACGGTGACAAAGGCCCGGCGGCCGGACACCAGACGGTCCGACAGGAACAGGAACACGCCCGAGACGGCAATCAGCAACAGCGCCAGCACGAACCCCCGTTCGGCCTGGCCGATCTCGATCATGCCGAAAAGCCGGGTGGACAGCGTCTGCATCCTGACCGGCAGGCCCAGAAGCGCGGGGGCGGCAAAGTTCGACACGGCGCCGGCCAGCGTCAGCGACCCGGCCGACACCAGCGCCGGGGTGACGACGGGCAGCACGATGCCAAAGAAGATGCGCGGCCGCCGGGCACCGGTCATCTGCGCCGCCTCGACCAGATCGGCGCCGACCGAGGAAAGGGCCGCGGAGATGATGGTGAAGGCCAGCGAATAGTAATGCGCGATCAGCACGATCAGCACCGGCACGATGCCCCAGGCCAGCCAGTCGGGGATCAGGAAGCCGTTGGCCTCGAAGAACCCCGAAGACCCGCCCATCCGGCTGTTGCGGAAGAGCGTCCCCCAGGCCAGCGCGGCGGCAAAGCTGGGGATCATGAACGGCAGCGTGTGCATCACCCCCAGAAACCTGCGGCCCGGCACATCGGTCATCACCACCAGCCAGGCGCAGAACCCGCCCAGCAGCAGGCATCCGGCCGAGACGCCGATCCCCAGGATCAGCGTGTTCATCAGGGGCCGCCACCACAGGTTCTGCGACATGGCCGAGGCCAGGACATCGCCCCAGGCCTTCAACCCCTCGGGCGTGAGGGTGGCCATCAGGATGCGCAGCAAGGGGGCCACGACCAGCACGCCGACGATCAGCACCATCAGAAGCGGCACGATCTGGCGTGACGAGAACAGGCGTCGACCGGGGGGCGACGGGGCCGGGACGGAATGGGACATGGGGGCTCCGCGGGATGGGCGCGGCGGATGGGCCGCGCCCGGCCGGTATTATTGCAGGGTAATGATCAGATCGGCAATGCGGGCGCGGTTGGCCGCAATCGCCTCGGAACTGATGGTCCAGGCCTTCAGCCCCTCAAGCGGGACGGAATCCGGATCATCGGCGATGGTCGAGCGGGTGGCATAGTCGCCCGGCACGTTGAAGGGGGCAAAGGCCGGCCCGCCATCGGTGCTGTCGTCGCCGAACATGAAGTCGATCAGCAGCCGCGCGGCGGCGGGGTTCGGCGCCTTGTCGGCAATGGCCAGAACGGCGGGGAACAGGATGCCGTTGGCCGGTTCCACGTCATTGGCCACCTGCAGCGCCCAGCCTTCCTCTTCATTGTCGCGGCGGTCCGAGTAGGTGCCAAAGGCAACCGGCGGATTGGCCGCATCCTTGGTGCCGACGGCCTTGTTCAGATCGTCGCTGTTGGCGACAAGGATCAGGTCGTTCAGGAACAGCGCGCGGATATACTGCTCGCCCGCGCCATTCAGGTCGCCGTCCACCACGATGTCGGTACCGAACTGCGCCTTGTAGGCGGCGGCCATCTCGTCGGGATGCAGCGCGATTTCCGTCAGCAGGTCCAGCAACTCGCCCCGCTGGGTGGGATCGACCATCATCACCTTGCCCTTCCATTCCGGCAGGGTCAGCTGCCAGAGGTTGGTGACCGGGCTGCCGTCGGGATAGAATTGTTCGTTGTACATCAGTACCTTGGTCGACAGGCGATGCACCAGAAGCGGCACCTTGAACTGCTCTTCCAGCTGGTCGGCCACCCGCGGCGGCACATAGGTGTGGATGCGGCCCGGCGTCAGCAGGTCGCGCAGCACAACCGGCGAATCCGCCATGTAGACGACATCCACCGCATAGACCCCGGCGTCCTGTTCGGCGGTGATCCGGGCAATCTGCTTGGCGGAACTCATGTCCAGCCCGATCAGGTCGATGCCGGGATAGGCCTCTTCAAAGGCCGCCTCCACCCGCGCGATGCGGCTGGACAGCGAAAAGACGGTGACCGAGCCTTCGGCCTGCGCCAGCGGCAACAGTTCTTCGGCCGTCATGGTGTCGAGGTCCTGCGCCGCGGCCATGGCAGGGACGCAGGCCGCCGCGAGAAGCGCGGCCTTCAAGGTCTTGAACATGGTTTCTCCTCCCAGAGATGATCGCTGTCAGTCGAAGCGTTCGAACAGGCCCGCCAACTCCTCCAGCTTGGCAACGACCTGCGGTTCATGCCGGCCGGCAATGGTCAGCAGGATGGCATTGACGATGGTCATCGGAACGATCGGGGTCTGGAACTCGGTCCCCGACCGCCCCCGGGGCGCTGCCAGCAGCAGTCCGGCGGGCGGGGTCATGGTCGGCCCCGCCAGATCCGAGATCAGCAGCGTGCGCGCGCCCTTTTGCGCGGCATGGGTCATCACCGCCGCGTAGTCCGTGGGTTGCTTGCGGAAGGCCAGCACCAGCACCAGATCGTCCGGCCCGAGGCTGGTCAGCCGTTCGGCGATGTCGCGGCCGCGGCCGGTCAGCATCACCGTGGTCATGCCGAAGCGGTCCAGCCGCCGCTGCAGGAAGGCGGCGACGGCGGTGGCGTGGCCCTGCGCGAAGATGAAGACCCGCTGCGCGGCGGCGATCATGTCCGAGGCGGTATCGACATCCGCCTGTGCCACGCTGCGGGCCAGCTGCTCCAGCGCCGCCAGTTCGCTTTGCACCAGATCGGCCAGATAGCTGCCGTCGGCCACCTTCGACACCGACCGGCGCATCCGCGCGGCGGCGTCCTGGCCTTCCATCACCTCTTTCTGCAACTGCGCCCGAAGCTCGGGATAGCCGCTGAAGCCCAGCTTCTGCGCCAGCCGCGTGGCGGTGGTTTCATGCACCTGCGCGCGTTCGGCCAGCTGCGCCGCGGACAGGAAGACCGCCTCGCCCTGCTGGCCCAGCAACACCTCGATGATGCGCCGGTCCGAATTGGTCAGCCGCTCGGAACTGTCCTGAATGCGTGTCAGCAGCGTCATCGCAGCGCGGCCCTTCCCTTGTTGCTCCCAAGCCTATGCAGGAAATCCTGCATGTCAACAGATTCCTGCAGGACATCCAGAATGGGCGCGCCGCCCGCCGGCGCTACGGATCGCTGGCAAACGCTGCCGCTATCCATTGCAGGACGATCCCGGTCGGCGCCGAGACGTTGCGGCCCAGCGGCACCAGCACATGATAACGCTCTCCGAGCGTCAGCTTGTCGGTTCCCAACCGCACCAGCCGCCCCTCGTCCAGATGGCCGCGCAGCAGCGCTTCCCAGCCCAGCGCCACCCCCTCGCCGTTCACCGCGGCCTGGATCGTGTCGATATAGTGGTTGAACCGCAGCCGGCTGAGGTCGGACGCCTTGCCGACCGCAGCGCCCAGACCCACGCCCTGCGCCCAGCTGCGCCAGGTCAGCCAGGTCGGGATGACGATGTCCGAGGCGATCAGCGGCAGGCGCAGCAGATCGGCGCTCTCGGCCGTCATGCCATGGGCCAGCAACAGCCGCGGGCTGCAGACCGGAAAGGCAAAATCGGCGGTGCTGGCGATGCTGCGGCCATCGGCGAAGGGCGGCTTTCCGAAGCGGATCGCGATGTCCAGGCGATCGCGCCGCAGATCGGTGATGTGGTCGTCGGAGACCAGCTTCAGCTTGATGTCGGGATGCGCCGACCTGAACCCGGCGAGGCGCGGCAATATCCAGAAATGGCTGAAGGCCAGGCTCGCCCCCACGGTCACTGTGTCGGGCGCATGCGGCTGGCGGATCGTCTCGATCATCTCGGCCATGCTGTGAAACGCCGCCGACACGTTCGCCGACAGCGCGGCGCCGCTTGGCGTCAGGACGACGCGACGGTTGGCCCGGACGAAAAGCCGGGTGTTCAGGTCATCCTCCAGCGCCTTGATCTGGCGGCTGACCGCCGCCTGCGTCACGCCAAGCTCCTGCGCGGCATGGGTGAAGCTGGCAAGGCGGGCGGCGGCCTCGAAGGTTGCAAGCGCGCTCATCGACGGAATGCTGCGGCGCAGGTTCGACATGTTCCCCTCATCGGTCCATCGTCGATACATAATCTGGAGTCATGCATTGGTCGAGTATTTCTGCGGTTGAGCGGGGCCGGTTTTGCGCCGAACTTGCGGGCCGGCGGGTCGCTTCACGACCCCCGGCCTGGCACCCAACCGACACATTCTGGAACCCGGACAATGTATGACCAAGGCAGCATCCCGTCGCTTCTGCACCGGCAGGTTTCGGGCATGTCGCTGGCGCGGCCCTTCTACACCGCGCCCGAGCTTTTCCAGGCCGATCTCGACCTGATCTGGTATCGCGACTGGGTCTTTGCCGCCTCGGCGGCCGAATTGCCGAAGCCCGGGTCATACGTCACCCTGCAGCTTGGCGCCTATCCGGTGGTCGTCGTGCGCGGCACCGACGGCGCGGTCCGCGCCTTCCACAACGTCTGCCGCCACCGGGGCCAGCGACTGTGCTCCAAACCGGCGGGCCAGACCGCAAAACTGGTCTGCCCCTACCACCAGTGGACCTATGAGACGGACGGGCGGCTTCTCTGGGCGCGTGACATGGGGACCGACTTCGATGCCTCGAAACACGGGCTGAAGCCGGTCCATTGCGCCACCGCCGCCGGCATGGTCTTTGTCTGCCTTGCCGAGACCGCCCCCGACTTTGCCGCGCTCAGCGCCGCCGCGGACCGCTATGCCGCGCCGCACCGGGTGGACGAACTGAAGGTCGCCCACCAGTCGCGGATCATCGAGAACGGCAACTGGAAGCTGGTGCTGGAAAACAACCGCGAGTGCTATCACTGCGCCGGGTCGCACCCCGCCCTGTGCCGGACCTTCAACGACGATCCCGATCTGGTGGGTTCGGACGACAGCCTGTCATCGCCGGCCGGCGCCGCGCATGTGAGCCGGTGCGAGGCGGCGGGCCTGCCGTCGCGCTATCTGATCGCGCCCGAAGAGAACTGGCGGCTGGTGCGCATTCCTTTCGTCGGCGATGCGGTCAGCTACACGATGGATGGCAAGGCGGCCGCGCCGATGCTGCCGGGGATGCCCTTTGCCAATGCGGGATCGCTCCTGTTCTTCCATTACCCGAACACATGGAACCACTATCTTTCGGACCATGTGCTGAACTTCCGCGTACTGCCGGTCAGCCCGACCGAGACCGAGGTCGTCACCACCTGGCTGGTGCACCGGGACGCGGCCGAGGGGCGGGACTACGACCTGGCGCGCCTGACCGAGGTCTGGCTGGCGACCAATGACGAGGATCGCCGCGTGGTCGAAGAGAACCAGGCCGGGATCAACTCGCCCGCCTATGAGCCGGGGCCCTATTCGCGCAAGCAGGAAAGCGGCGTGATCCAGTTCATCGACTGGTATCTGGCCGCGCTGGCGCAGAGGATTGGCGGCCCGGCGCAGATCGCGGCAGAGTAGCACCATGGGCAGGCCGCGCCAGAACTGGACCGCCGAGCCGTGGAATGACGCCGAGCTTCTGGAATGCGCGATGGTCATTCCCGAGGCGCCGGATTGCGCCACCATCGCCTTCCGCGCGCCCTCGGGCGCCTGGTTCGACTATAGGCCCGGGCAGTTCCTGACGCTGGACCTGCCGGTGCCCGGCGGGCCGCTGCAGCGGACCTACACGATTTCCTCCTCGCCCTCGCGGCCGCTGTCGATCTCGATCACCGTCAAGGCGCAGGCGGGGTCGGTCGGCACGCGCTGGATGCTGGACCATCTGAAACCGGGGATGCGGGTCAAGGCGCATGGCCCTGCCGGGCAGTTCACCTTCCTGCGGCATCCGGCGAAGAAATACCTTTTCATCTCGGCCGGATCGGGCATGACCCCGGTAATGTCGATGACGACCTGGGCCTGGGATTCCGGCGAGATGCCGGACATCGTCTTTGTCCATGCCGCGCGGCGGCCTTCGGACATCATCTTCAAGCGGCGGCTTGAACAGTTCGCCAGCCGCGTCCCCGGGCTGCAGCTGCATTTCACCGTCGAGGAGGTGGAACCCTTCTCGGTCTGGCCCGGCTATCGCGGGCGGCTTTCCCAGATCATGCTGGGCCTGATGGCGCCCGATTATCTGGACCGCGAGGTGTTCTGCTGCGGCCCCGAGCCCTTCATGCGCGCCGTGCGCGACATGCTCGGCTCGCTGGGCTTCGACATGGCGCGTTACCACGAGGAAAGCTTTGCCGCCCCCGCGCTGACCGAGATTCCGGTCGAAACCGTGATCCCGGCGGCGGTGTCCGAGATCGTCTTCGCCGCCTCGGGCAAGACGCTGGCCTGCGACGGCACCGATACGGTGCTGAGCGTGGCCAAGCAGGCGGGGCTGAACATCCCGTCAAGCTGCAACTTCGGCCTCTGCGGCACCTGCAAGGTCCGCAAGGTCTCGGGCGAGGTGAGCATGGTCCACAATGGCGGCATTTCGGACGACGAGATTGCCGAGGGCTACATCCTTGCCTGCTGCGCCCGGCCGCAAGGCGCCGTGGTGATGGACCTTTAGGATGGCCCGCCCCCTGCCCTTCACCCCCTGTTCGCCATGAGGGAACCGATGAACGACATCAGCCCAAGGACCGCCCGCGCCGGCGGCCGCGGCGCCCGCCGCGCCCTGCGCCAAGCCCCGGATTTCGACATGTGGCCCGCGCTGACACGCGGCATCCCGGACTGCGAGGTGATGGACCCCGCCCGGGTGGAACAGATCGACAATGCGTCCATGTCGATCCTGGAGGAGGTGGGCGTGATCTTCCGCGACGAGATCGCCTTGGCCGACTGGAAGCGGGCGGGCGCGAAGGTGGTGGGGGACCGCGTGTATCTGGACCGCGGGCTGGTGCGCGAACTGATTTCCACCATCCCCTCGGGCTGGACCTACCGGGCGCGGAACCCGGAGCGGTCGCTGCCCTTCGGCGGCAGGCAGTCGATCTTCGTGCCGATGACCGGGGCGCCCTTCATCCGCGACCTGGATGACGTGCGGCGCTGGCCGACGATCGCCGACCTGGGCATGTTCCACAAGCTCGCCCACATGTCGCCGGCGCTGCATTCCACCGCGCATCACATCGTCGAGCCGATGGACCTGAAGGTCAGCCACCGGCACCTGCACATCACCTATTCCTCGATGAAGCATTCCGACAAGACCTTCATGGGCATGACCACCTCTGGCCGGAACGCCGAGGACGTGATGGCGATGTGCGAGATCCTGTTCGGCGCCGATGCGATGGAGGAAACGCCGGTGACGACCGGGAACTGCAACGGCAATTCGCCCTTGGTCTGGGACGAAACCATGCTGTCCGCCATGCGGGCCTTCGTGAAGCGGAAGCAGCCGGTGCTGTGTTCGCCCTTCGTGCTGGGGGGCGCGAATACGCCGGCTTCCGTGGCTCCGGCGGTGGCGCAGCTGAACGCCGAGGCCCTGAGCGCGCTGGCCTATACCCAGGTCATCCGCAAGGGCGCCCCGGCGATCTACGGGCACTACCTGTCGACGGTTTCGATGAAGTCGGGGGCGCCGATGGCGGGGACGCCGGAGATCAGCCTGATGAACTTCATGATCGGCCAGATGGCGCGGTTCTACAACGTGCCCTGGCGGACCTCGAACCTGCTGGGGGGCGCGAAGACCTTCGACGCGCAGGCGGGCTATGAAAGCGCGATGACGATGAACGCCGTCCTCCACGCCGGGGCAAACTACATCTGGCACTCGGCGGGCTGGAACGAAGCCGGAATGCACTGCTCCACCGCCAAGTTCGTCGTCGATGCCGAGATGTGCCAGATGGGATATCGCATGGCGGAAGGCCCGCGCTGGGACGATTTCGATGCCGCGATGCAGGCGGTGCGCGATGTCGGCCCCGGCGGCCACTACCTCGGCCACCCGCACACGCTGGAGAACTTCGAGCGGGCCTTCTTCATGCCGAAGCTCTTCGACAACAACTCCATCGAGCAGTGGCAGGCCGAAGGCTCGGTCGAGATCACCCGGCGCGCGCTGGACCGGGCCAAGCAGCTGCTGGCGGACTATGAAGAGCCGATGCTGGACGAGGGCGTGGACGAGGCCCTGCGCGACTACATCGCGCGGCGCGAACGCGAGATTCCGGCGGTGGACGAGCTGAACACCGAATACTGACCTTCCTGCGACTGGCCGCCTTCCGGGGCGGCCCATTTCTTCGCCGTGACCCGATGAAAATCACCGAAATCCACGTCTATTCGCACCGGCTTCCCGTCATGAACGGGCCCTATGTCATCGCCTCGTCCGTTGTTTCGGAACTGGACAGCACGCTGGTCAGGATCGTCGCCGATACCGGCCTTGTCGGCTGGGGCGAGACCTGCCCCGTCGGCCCGACCTACCAGCCAAGCCATGCCAGGGGCGCGCGCGCCGCGCTGGAGGAAATGGCGCCGGGCCTGATCGGCGCGGCGCTCGGTCCCGTCACCCTGCGGCGCAGGATGGACGGTCTCTTGAACGGCCACCGCTATGCCAAGGCGGCGGTCGACATCGCCGCGCATGATCTGCTGGGCAAGGCCTGGGGCGTGCGGGTCGCCGATCTCCTGGGCGGTGCGGTCACCGAACGGGTGCCGTCCTACTATGCAACCGGCGTGGGCGAACCCGACGAGATCGCCCGCATCGCCGCCGAGAAGGTGGCCGAGGGCTATCCGCGGCTGCAGATCAAGATCGGCGGGCGGCCTGTCGAGATCGACATCGAGGTGTTGCGCAGGGTCTGGGAGAGGATCGGCGGCAAGGGCATCCGGCTGGCTGCCGACGCGAACCGCAACCTGCCGACGCGCGACGCCCTGCGCCTCAGCCGCGAATGCCCGGACATTCCGTTCGTCATGGAACAGCCGTGCAACACCATCGAGGAACTGGCGGCGATCCGCGGGCAGGTTCACCACGGCATCTATCTGGACGAGAACGGCGAGGATCTGGCGACGGTGATCCGCGCCGCCGGTCAGGGGCTGGTCGACGGGTTCGGCATGAAGCTCACCCGCATCGGCGGGCTGAGCCAGATGGCCGCCTTCCGCGACATCTGCGAGGCGCGGTCCCTGCCCCACACCTGCGACGACGCCTGGGGTGGCGACATCATCGCCGCCGCCTGCACCCATATCGGCGCGACGGTGCAGCCGCGGCTGATGGAGGGGGCCTGGCTGGCCGCGCCCTATATCGACGGGCACTACGACAGCCGCAACGGCATCAGGATCGAGGGGGGCCATATCCGGTTGCCGGATGGCCCCGGACTGGGCGTGGTGCCCGACGATGGGGTGTTCGGCGCTCCGGTATTCTCGGCTGGATGAGGGAAGAATGAGCGATTTCAACGGAAAGACAGCGCTGGTAACGGGCGCCGCCGGTGGGATCGGCCTGGCCGTCGTCCGCATGCTGCGCGAAGGCGGGGCGCGGGTGGCGGCGGCCGACCGCGATGTTTCGGGGGTAGAGGCCGATGCGCATCTGCCCGGCGACCTGCGCGATCCGGCCTATGCCGACGGGCTGCCGGCGGCGGCGCTGAAGGCGCTGGGGCGGCTCGATATCGTGGTGAACAACGCGGGCGTCATCACCCGCGGGCCGGTGACCGAAACCTCGGACGCCGACTGGGCGCTGAATGTGGGGGTGAACATCGAGGCCCCCTTCCGCATCAGCCGTGCCGCCATTCCGCTGTTGGCGGCGCAGGGCGGCGGGGCGATCGTCAACACGGCCTCCTGCTGGGGTCTGCGGCCGGGGCCGAACCATGCCGTCTATTGCATGACCAAGGCAGCACTTGCCTCGCTGACGCAATGCATGGGGATGGACCATGCGCATCAGGGTGTGCGCATCAACGCCGTCTGCCCGAACGAGGTGAACACGCCGATGCTGCGGACCGGCTTCGTGCGGCGCGGCTTCGACCCCGACACGGCGGTGGCCGAACTGGGCCGGACCGTGCCGCTGGGCCGGATCGCCGAGCCCGAGGATATTGCCGATGTGATCCTGTTCCTCGCCTCGGACGCCGCGCGCTACATGGTGGGGGCGCTGGTCGAGGTGAACGGCGGAAAGCCGGTGTCATGAGATTCGCAGGCAAGGTCGCGCTGGTGACCGGCGGGCGGTCGGGCATCGGTCAGGCGATTGCCCGGCGGCTGGCGGCCGAGGGCGCGCGGGTCTTCACCGCGCAGCGGGGCCGGGATGCCGAATTCGCCGGGATCGAGGCCGACCTGTCCGACAGCGCCGCCCCGGCCGCCGTGGTGGCCGAGGTCACCGCCCGCGCCGGGCGGCTGGACGTGCTGGTGAACAACGCCGGCGTCATGCAGGAGGCGCGGGTCGAGGACATGTCGCTTGCCGACTGGGAGCGGACGCTGCGGCTGAACCTGACCGCGCCCTTCCTGCTGATCAGGGCGGCGCTGCCGCATCTCAGGGCCGCGCGCGGCAGCATCGTCAACATCGGCAGCATCGAGGGGCTGGCGGCGAACCCGGCGCATGCCGCCTATTCGGCCGCCAAGGCCGGGCTGCACGGGCTGACCCGGGCGGTGGCGGTGGACCATTCGACCGAGGTCCGCTGCAACGCCGTCGCGCCCGGCTGGATTGATACCGACCTGAACGAGGCGTTCATCGACGGCATGCCGGACCCGGCGGCGTTCCGGGCCAACATCGGCCGCATCCATCCGGTCGGGCGGACGGGGCAGCCCGAGGAGGTGGCGGTGCTGGTGGCCTGGCTCGCATCCGGTGAGGCCGGGTTCGTGACGGGCCAGGTCTGGACGGTGGACGGCGGACGGATGGCGAAACTGTCGCTGCCGTAAGGGAGTCGGGCTGAAGCCCGACCTACAGGCGCATGTAGGTCGGACTTCAGCCCGACTCCTTCACCGCGTCCCCAGCGTGGCGCCGCCGTCGATCACGATATTCTCCATGGTGATGTGGCGCGCCCGGTCCGAGAGCAGGAACAGCACCAGATCGGTCACATCCGCGACTTCGGCCAGACGGCGCAGCGGAATGCCCAGCCGCCAGGTCGCAGGGTCGCCGTTCAGCACGCCATCGAGCCCCGTCGTGGCCGCCTGCGTCTGGCGCTGCATCTCGGTGTTGGTCGATCCGGGCGAGACGACGTTGCAGCGCACGCCGTATTCCGCCAGTTCCAGGCCAAGGCATTTCATCGCGTGGATCACCGCCGCCTTCGAGGCCGGATAGGCGCCCAGCCCCACCCGCGGCGTGGTGCCGGAGTTCGAGCCGATGGTGACGATGCTGCCCTTCCGCCGCCCGGCCATGTGGCGGGCGACGGGCAGGGTCAGTTCCAGCGTGGCGATGAAATTCGTCTCGACGACCCGGCGCAGGGCACCCGGCGCCGCGTCGAGAAGCCGTCCCGGTTCGAGCACGCCGGCGGCGTTCACCAGCTGGTCGATGCCGCCGAACCGCGTGATCCAGCCTTCAAGGGCGGTCTCGAAGGCGGCGGTGTCGGCAATGTCCAGCGCGGCGCAATGCAGGCGGGGGGCGGCAGTCCCGGCCTCGGCCCTCAGCCGGTCAAGCTTGTCCTCTGCGCGGCCGATCGCGATGACCTGGCAGCCCTCGCGCAGAAGGCCAAGCACGATGTCCTTGCCGATACCCTGGCTCGCGCCGGTGACGATGGCGGTCCGCATCCTGTCCATCACGCCCAGATGTCGCCGAGTGTATAGCCCATCGGCAGCGGATCCTCGGGGTCGAGGACCAGCGTGTTGAAGCCGGAAATCCAGGCGCGGCCCGAAATGGTCGGGACCACGGCCCTGAGGTCGCCGATCCGCGCTTGTTCCACCAGTCGCCCGGTGTAGACGGTGCCGAGGATGCCCTGATGCCGGAAGTCGCGGTCGAGCGGCAGTTCCCCCTTGGCGTGGAGGACGGCCATCTTGGCGCAGGTGCCGGTGCCGCAGGGGCAACGGTCGATGGCGCCGGTCCAGGTGGCGGGGTCGTCCCAGTCGAGCGGGCCGGTCGCCATGGTGACGGCGTTCTTCCAGTCGGCCTGCGGGTCGTCGGAGGGCCCCGAAAGCTGCGAGATAGTGATGCCGACGCCGGGGTAGTCGGGATGGGCCACCGGAAGTTGCTCGATGGCGGCCTGCCGGATGAGGGAGGAGACGCGGGTGATCTCGGCCCCGTGTTCGGGGATCAGTTGGAGGCCCTTGAACTGGCGCACGTCGGCGATGACGTAGAACATCCCGCCCCAGCCGACATCGACCCGGACCTTGCCCAGATGCGGGACGTCGATTTCCGCGTCCAGATGCGCGGCGAAGGCGGGGACGTTGCGGAAGGTCACCGCCTTGACCTTGCCGCCATCGCAGGTGGCGCGGACCCGGATCAGCCCGGCGGGGGCTTCGAGAGTCAGTTCGGTGACGGGTTCCTGCATCGGCAGGATGCCGGTTTCCAGGAGCACGGTGACGACGGCGATGGTGTTGCCGCCCGACATCATCGGGTATTCGACCTGCTCCATGATGATGTAGCCCGCCTGCGCTTCGGGGTGGCTGGGCGGCACCAGCAGGTTGCAGCAATGCGCCGGGTAGCCGCGGGGTTCGCGCAGCATGAGGAGGCGGAGCTGGTCGTCGTTCGCCTCCAGCCAGCGCATCTTTTCCTGCACCGAGGCCCCGGGGATGTGGCCAACGCCGCCGGTGATCACTCGCATCGGGATGCCGGAATGCGTGTCGACGGCGTTGATCATGCGCTTGAAGGTCATTTTCAGCTTTCCGGTGTCAGGAGAGGGTGCCTTCGAACACCAGAAGCTCGCGCTGCGAAGCCTTGCGGGCAATGGTGGCGGCAGTCTGGTATTCGGGATCGGCAAGGCAGGCGCGGGCAGAGGCGAGGTCGGGGAACTCGACCAGGACAACGCGGCCGGTAGTGCGCTTTTCCACGAGTTCGATCTGGCCCGCGCCGCTGACCAGCCTTGCCTGGTATTTCGCGGCGACGGGCCCCCAGAGCCGGACGTAGTCCGCCTGCGCCTGCTCGTCGGCAATCACTTCGCCCAGGATCAGCCAGTAGCCTTTCATTGTCAGCATCCTTTGCGGAAAAAGGTCATTCCCTTCCTGCGCGCCATTCCTTGAAGCGGAGGAAGGCGTTGGCGCCGATTGTGGCGAAGGGTTCGGGCGGCAGGCGGGTCGGGGCGGCGTCGCGGTCGAAGTGGCGGGTGACGTCGGTTGCAAGGCCCATCGCCCGTTCGGCGGCGGCGATGCCGGTGAGGGTACTGCGCGCGGTGCCGAGGCCGTTGCAGACCGTGGCGGCGTAGAGGCCCGGTTCCAGTTCGCGGGCGATGGAGACGGCGTTGCGGGTGAGGCAGAGGTGGCCGGCCCAGGTGTATTCCTGCTTCACGTCTTTCAGCGCGGGGTAGCGGTCGGCGAACTTCTGGCGGTGGACGGCGGCGGTGCGGCGGAGGGCGGCGTCGGAGGGCTCCATCCCCGGCAGGAAGCTGGCGCAGGTGCGGGTGACGATGCGGTTGCCGCCGAGCGCGGTGTCGATCCGGCGCATGGTGGTGCCCATCGGGTCGGAGGGCGTGACGCCCCAGCGCGGCTGGCCTCCCAGGGCTTTCAGCGTCTCGGGGGGCAGGTCAACGGTCATCGAGGCGTAGAGGAAGACATGCATCAGCCGGTTCTTCGCGAAGCCGAAGCTCTCGAGATGGCCGTTGTTGGCGAGGATGACCTTGCCCGCCAACATACGCCCCTTCGGCGTGACCAGCAGCCAGCCGGCACCCAGTCCGGGGCCAAGCTGTGCCATCGCCGATACAGGGGAGTTTTCGTAGACCCCGACCCCCTCGCGCCGCAGCCCCTCGCCCAAGCCGCGGATATAGCCCGCCGGTTGCAGCATCACTGTGCCCGGCGTGTAAAGGCCGGAAACGTAGTGACGGCTGCCGGTCATCTCGGCCATGCCCTGCGCGTCCAGCCGCTCGGACGCTTCGCCCATGCTGGCCAGGTGCTGCGCGTAGCTCGCGTTCAGCGCGTCGGCCGTGTCCGAGGCGGCGCCGTTCACCTTGCCGACGGGGTCGAAATAGTCGGGGTTGATGCCGTAGTCCTCGACCGCGCCCTTGGCGAAGGCGATGGCCTGGCGGTTGAGTGCGATCATGCCCCGGTCGTCGCCGTGGCCGGCGTAGTCGTCCGAGGTCAGTTCATGCGGCAGGTCGATCATGAAGCCGGAATTGCGGCCCGAGGCGCCTTCGGCAAGGCTGGAGGCTTCAAGGACGGCGATGGTGAGCGTCGGGTCGAGCTGGCGCAGGCGGCGGGCGGCGGAAAGGCCGGCGAAGCCGCCGCCGATGATGGCGACATCGACGGTCTGGTCGCCGGGGAGGGGGACGGGGGCGGGCTGGCCGGGCAGGATGGCGGACCAGGCGGCGGGGCCCTTGTGGACGGGGGTGCGGCGGGCGGTGAAGGAGGTCATTTCGGGCTCTTGCGATCGTTCAGCCCGAGCCTGGTGTGGAACCCGTCGAGGCCGTGGCGGAGAGCGTCTTTCGCCGGGGCCATGGCGGCGCGCAGGGTGGCGTTGAGGCCGCCTTCGGTGGAAAGCTTTTTCAGCGCGGTGGCGAGGTCGCCCTGCTGCGCGCGTTCGGGCAGGTAGCCACGGATCATGGCAGCGATGTAGGCCTCGGATTGCGCCGGGTCGCCGGTGTGGTCGGCAAGCCATTCGGTCGCGGTCAGAAGCTGGTCAAGGATCGGGGAGCAGAGGGCAGAGGTGCCGAGATGGGCGTTGAGCGCGGCCTCGGACGGCTGGGGGAGGATCAGGTTGCGGGCGCCGAAGAGGGCGTCAAGGGCCGGGGAGGCCGGGTAGACCGGGAGGGGGCAGCCGCCACTGGCGATGGGGGGAAGGGGGATGGTGATCGCGATGTTGGTGGCGGGGGCGCAGAGCTGGCGGAGTTTGGCGAGCGGCGCATCGACCATCACCGAGATGACGGTCTGGCCCGCGCGGAAGGGGAGGTCGGGGAGCACCTCTTCCGCCACGCGGGCCAGAAGGCAGAGGAAGACCACGTCGGAGCCTTCGACCACCTGATCGTTCGGCGCGATTTCGACACCCGGGACCTCGGCAGCGAGGGTCGCAGCCGTGGCGGCGCTGCGGGGCGAGACCAGGATGCTGTGACCCTGGTGTTGATTTCCACTGAGAAGTGACCCGGGTAGGCGCGTAATTTCCATTGAGATTTGACCCATGTGACCCTCCCCCAAGCGAAGAGCGAGGGGGCCAAAGGAGTGATCGACATGGGACTACTGAAC